>JABAOH010132514.1_pt1 | contig 105871 bp, 99 predicted proteins | sample 7062181 | NCBI WGS metagenome assembly JABAOH01 (sample SAMN14538630, study PRJNA623070) | marine sediment metagenome | biome: marine biome [ENVO:00000428]; feature: marine pelagic biome [ENVO:01000023]; material: deep marine sediment [ENVO:00002113]; isolation source: pool of 5 deep marine... | reverse complement strand
CGCCATCATCGCGTCGCTGATCTTCGTAGGCATGGAAACCCACAACAGCACGAAACAGGCGGAACTCAATACCCGGGCGCTGGAGATCGCCGCTTACCAGGACCTGATCGATAACATCTCCGAGCTGAACACCCTGGTCATCGAGGACCCCGACGTAGCCAAATTCATGTACCGGATCTTCACGACCGACGAGCCATTTACCGACGAAGAACAATTTGTATTCACGAGGGCCATGTTCCTGCGTTTCCGGCACGGCGACATGGCCTATTTTCAGTTTGAAAGAGGCGCTATCGACGAGGAGCGCCTGCGCTCCGTTCTTCGCCCGATAAACATGGGTGAGCCCAAGGTTCAGGAGTTCTGGGCACGTTACAAAGGGAACTTTGTGAAGCCTTACCGGGATTACATCGATGGCGTGATCGAAGAGATCAACGCGAATGACCTACGCGACTGATTTGCCTTGAAGATAGGTCGCTGCGACGTTGCGATCGTCGCCGAGGAAGATCAGCGAAAACAGCAGCTCATCGACGGATGACGTCGTTTTCGCGCGCCGGGAGGTTGTCGATGAGCCGTGTGGATCGATCACGATGAAGTCGGCCTCCTTACCCACTTCGAAATTACCTATCTTGTCGTCGAGGTCCAGCGCCCGGGCGGCGCCGAGCGTCGCAAGATAGATTGCACGGCTGACCGGCAGCGACTGCCCCTTCAGGTGCAGCACCTTGTAGGCCTCGTCCATCGTCCTGAGCATCGACAGGCTCGTGCCGCCACCGACATCGGTCGCCAGGCCGACATCGACGCCGGCCTTGTCCATCGCATCCAGGTCGAAAAGCCCGCTCCCGAGGAATAAATTCGATGTCGGGCAAAAGGCGCCCGCCGCGCCCTTCTCCGCCATCAGCGTGCGGTCGTCATCGTCCAGATACAGGCAATGCGCAAATACGGAGCGATGGCGCAACAAGCCGTGGCGTTCATAGACATCGAGATAGCTGCGGCTTTCCGGGAACTGCCGCGCGATCGCCTCGACCTCTTCCGTGTTCTCGGCGAGGTGCGTATGCATCCAGGTATCCGGGTATTCGGCCGCGAGACGACCCGCCGCTGCCAGCTGTTGCTCACTTGAAGTCAGCGCAAACCGCGGCGTTATCGCGTAACCAAGCCGGCCTTTGCCATGCCATTTCTCAATGAGCGCCTTGCTTTCGGCATAGCCCGATTCGGGCGTATCCCTGAGCGCTTCAGGGCAGCGTTCATCCATGAGCACCTTGCCGGCGATCAGCCGCATGCTGCGCTTCTCGGCCGCCTCGAAAATCGCTTCGACCGACTGCGGATGTACGGTCGCGAAAACCAGCGCCGTCGTCGTGCCGTTCATGAGCAGCTGGTCGAGAAACGCGTCAGCGACCTCGCGCGCATGGGCCGGATCCGAAAACTTCGCCTCTTCGGGATAGGCGCAGCGATCCAGCCAGTCGAGCAAATTCCGGCCGTAAGACGCAACAATATCGAGTTGCGAATAGTGGACGTGGCAGTCGACGAAACCGGGCAGGATGAGCTTGCCGCTGTGGTCCTCGACGTCGACACCGCCCGGCAGGTCATTGGCGGTCCCGACACCGGCGACTCGTCCATCTTCGACCAGCAACACGCCGTCCTCGATGTATTCGCTCTTCGAATCACCAAGACAATGAAAGATCGATGCCCGAAATGCTTTTTGCATCGTTATTCGTCCACCAGCATGACGTCGTCGTCGAAACTGTGTTCGTCGCAATTCGGCGCTTCCGTGGCGCGATCGACGACCAGGAATTCCTGCCCCTCCTCGAAGGAAATCAGGGGCATGTGCCAGGTACCACGACGATAGTTGATGCCCTGGCGGCCATTCGTGACGAACGCACGAAGATCCGCTGCCTCCACACTCTCCTCCGGCGGGGCGACAACGATGATCATCCTGTGTTTCGATAACGGAATGAACGCCTGGCTGCCGAGCGGATGCCGTTCGACCTTGTCGATGCGGTAAGGCAAACGCGTTGCCACCCTGCACCGCACGATACCTATCGCACCTTTACCGCCCTTCAGATCGACCGCGCCGAGATCGTCGAAGCGCTCGAACCGGCCGTCATTCATCGATGCTTTGTGATCGCCCCCCGTTTCGATCACGTCACCGAATGGCGCAAACCGTTCTCTCGTCAACACCTCGGGCTTCAAAGTGATGGTCATCGTGACATCCTGCCGAAAAGGCGCAGGCGGCTGATGCCACCGTCGGGATAGATGGACATGCGCACGTGAGTAACCGGCCCAACAGCTTCGAGTTCGTCGAAGTCGTGTTGCCGGTCCATCTCCAGCTTCGACTCGGGCAACAAGGTCCGCCAGGCTTCGCTGTCCGGGGTCGCATCGTTATGGCCTGCAAAACTGGCGGCTTCGAGAGACACACGGTCGGGGTAGTTGCCCTTGAAGTGCGCCGTGTCGATTTCCACTTTCTCAATGCTGCCGGCGTGCCCCAGCGCCATTACAACCCAATCGTTGCCGGGGCCGCGACGACGCGCCGTTTCCCAGCCGTCGCCCATATTCACGCCGCGCCCGGGGACGTTGAGGTTGTGCATGCTGCCGTAATGCTCATCGCTGCAAGCAAGCGCGCGTCCGCCGTTCTCAATTGCGACGAGATCGATAACACCGTCGATTTTCGAAAGGTCCGGCCGGACTTCACCATAAACGCGCAGTCGCGCGACTCCCCCGTCCGGGTAGATGTTGAGGCGCAAATGCGTCCATACGGCGTCACTTTCAATCGGCAGCAGATGATGGGAATCGCCCTGCAAGTCGGTTTTCGGCAGTATCTCGACCCACTCCCCCGGCGGTATGTCTTCGTCACTCACGCAAGCATCGATCGATGCCTGCGGAGGGTAGTTTCCCGTGAAGTGGCTCGTGTCGATATCGACGCCATGCACGGCGCCCGGCACGCCGAGTCGAATGATGGCGTAATCGTGACCGGGGCCGCGCTTGCGGCGGCTCTCCCACCCGTCCATCCACTTGCCGTGATCGTCGTACTTGTCTTCGATAAATATCGGGTCCGGCGTCTCGATGAGTCTTTCCCTGGCGGCAAAGAATTCGTCTGTCGCATATGTTACGCGCGTACCGAGGCGCGGCTGTTCGAGCCGCAACCATTCGTGAAACGGGTGTTTATCGCCAGCCACTAGCTTTTCTCTATCGCTTCCAGGCGCAGCCGGGCAATCTTGTGGATTTCCGCCAGCGCAGTCTCGAACTCGACATCCTGCTCGTTGCGCAGGCGACTCCTGAAGGCTTCGAGGATTTCCTGCCGGGTGCTGTCACGCACGGCCATGACGAATGGAAACCCGAACTTGTCGTGATAAGCGCGATTCAGTGACTGGAACTGCTGGTATTCCTCGGCCGTACACTGATCGAGTCCCGCACTTGCCTGCTCTGCGGTGGAATCCTCGGTCAGTTCGCCGGCGATCTGCGCCTTGCCCGCAAGGTCGGGATGCGCACGGATCAATTCAAGCTGCTGTTGCTGCGGCGCATTGTCGACGCAGTCCGCCATCACTACGGCGATGAGGCCGATGTCGCCGACGTCGCCGAGGAGCGCCGCCGCCTGCTCGGCTACCCACGGCGAGTGCTCATAAACGGCGCCGTAGCGAACCACGAATTCCTTACCCGCGTCGTTCACGGCTCATCCGCCGGGTGAATTTCACGCCAGTGCCGCGCGATGTCTATACGGCGCGTGATCCAGACGTCGTCGTGGCCCGCGACGTAGTCGAGGAAGCGAGCCAAGGACGCGGCGCGCCCCGGGCGCCCGGCGAGGCGGCAATGCAGGCCCACCGACATCATTCTCGAGCCTTCGGCATACAGCACGTCGAACGTGTCCTTGAGGTAATCAAAAAACTGCTGCCCGGAATTGAAGCCCTGTGCCGTCGCGAAACGCATGTCGTTGGCATCGAGCGTGTACGGCACCATGAGCTGCGGCCGAGAATGGGAGTAATCCCAGTACGGCAGGTCATCGGCATAGGAGTCGGCGCTATAGACGAAACCGCCCTCCTCGGCAACGATGCCGTGACTTTGTGGCGAACAGCGGCCGAGATACCAGCCCAGGGGCCGTTCCCCGGTCACGCGCCTGTGTGTCTCGATCGCTTTGACGAGATGCGCGCGTTCGGTGTCTTCGTCGACAAGCTGGTAGTCGATCCAGCGATAACCATGACTGGCGATTTCCCAGTCCGCATCCTGCATCGCCGAAACCGCTTCGAGATTGCGCTCGAGCGCCATAGCGACACCGAATACGGTGACGGGAAAATCCGCGGCTGTGAACATTCTGTGGAGCCGCCAGAAGCCGGCGCGGGCCCCGTACTCATACAAGGACTCCATGTTCATGTGCCGTTGGCCGGGAACGGGCACGGCACCGACGATATCCGATAGAAACGCTTCGGATGCATCGTCGCCATGCAGAACGCAATTTTCAGCGCCCTCCTCGTAATTGACGACAAACTGTACGGCAATACGCGCGCCATCGGGCCACTCCGGATCCGGCGTATGGCCGCCGTATCCGCACAGATCCCGCGGATATTCGCGTTCGTTCATTCGTTGGCACCGCCTGACTTGTACCAGCGATCGAGCAGGTCGCGCTCTTCGTCGGTGATGCCGGTCAGATTGCCGACGGGCATAACCTTTGTAACGACCGTTTGCTGATGGATGCGCAGCGCATCTGCGACGATCTGTTCATCTGTATCGAATGCGACACCTGCCGGCGCTGCGGGAAACGCCGGGTGCGACGGCGTTGCCGAGTGACAGCTCACGCAGCGATGTTCGACAACGGCACGCACCTCTGCGAATGAAACGGACTCGGCAGACGATGCGCTCGCCCGCGGGGCGATCATTGCCGCAACGCCGATGATCAGCAATAGCGCAACGATCAGGGGTATCGGTGACGCGTTGCCTTTGTGGCGCGCGACAAAATAAACGCGAATCAGGGCACCTGCCAGCGTGATCGCGATCAGGATAGCCCAGTTGTATTGGTGTCCATAGGTCATGGCGTAGTGGTTACTCGTCATGACAAACAGCACCGGCAAGGTGAAATACGTGTTGTGCACCGAGCGCTGCTTCGCCTTGATGCCGTCATCCGGGTTCGGCGCCTCGCCACGCTTCGCTGCCTCCACCATGCGTCGCTGACCCGGAATAATCACGAAGAACACGTTGGCCACCATGATAGTGCCAAGCACGACACCGAAATGAATGTACGCGCCGCGCCCACTGAACAGGGCGCATAATCCCCACGCGAGTATCGAGACAAGCAAGAAAAGTACGCCAGCAAACGCCTGCTCGTTGTTACCGAGTGGCGACTTGCACAAAAGATCGTAGATAAACCAGCCACCGACGATGGATGCGGCGGCAATTCCAATTGCGGCAACGGTGGACATCTCGGCAACTGCCGGATCTATCAGGTAGAGCTCGGCCCCGTACCAGTAAACGAGTATCAACAGGAACATCCCCGACAGCCAGGTCGAATACGCTTCCCATTTGAACCAATGCAGCGTCGTCGGCAGGGTCTTGGGCGCAACCCGGTATTTCTGCGCGTGGTAAAAGCCGCCGCCGTGTACGGACCAGATCTCGCCTCCGACCCCTTCTTCCCTGTCTGCCGACAGTTCGGGTGCCTCCAGATGATCATCGAGCCAGATGAAATAGAACGACGAGCCTATCCAGGCAATGCCCGTGACGAAATGCACCCAGCGCGCGAGCAGATTAAGCCAGTCGACGATATACGCTTCCACGCTAGTGATTCCTTTGCAGAGGATGGACGTTCTTCGGCAAATCCGGCATCGCCAGCCGTGCCTTTTTCTCGCGAGCCTGCAAAATCTCGGCCGCAGCGGCGACGGCAATCTCCGCTGGTTTCTTGCCGCCGATGCCGTCGACGCCAATCGGGCAAACGAGCGGAGCGAAAAGCTCCGCGGACATACCCTGGCTGCGAAAACGCTTCTCGAAGCGCCGGCGCTTGGTCAGGGAACCAATAAGCCCGCAATACGCAGCATCGTTGCGCCGCAGAATCCGGTCGCAGATATCGAAGTCGAGTGCATGGCTGTGCGTCATAACAAGGTAATAGCTACCCGGGGGCATGGCGGCAACCTCGAGCGCCGGACTATCCGCTTCGATTGCCCGCACATTGGCTGGCACCTTGCGAAACATGTTCCGGCGGCCGTCTATCCAGCGGATATTGCATTCGAGCGGTGACAGTGTGTTGACGACGGCCGAACCGACGTGGCCGGCACCGAATACCGCAATATTGAAACCGGTGCCTATCACGGTCTCGAAAAACCAGTCGTCGACGCGGTGCGCGCTGCGCCTCGATTGCAGCGAGGTCCGTGCGACGTCGACGATGTCGTCCGGGATAGCAGCGCCAAACCGTGTGTCGGCCGTGACGACGCACTTGCCGTGCCGATTCTGCAAATGCGTGACGAGAACTGACGGCTCCCGTTGACCATATAGCGAACGCAAATCCCGCAACCAGATTGGCAGACTGTCCGAAATCGGCTCGAAAAGAATGTCGACGACTCCGCCACAGCATTGCCCCATGGAAGCGCCAAGGGGAAACTTGCGGAGTGACGGCTTATCGCCTTCGGCCAGCATGTCGAAAGCCAGCTTCGTGCACTGGTACTCGAGCTGACCACCGCCGATCGTCCCGACAGTCGCATCCATTGTCACGATCATCTTCGCGCCTACCTCGCGGGGCGCCGAGCCGCGGATGCCCGCAACGGTGACGAGTACCACACGCTCAGCGGCTGCGGTCAGATCGGAGAGTTCGTCGATCCACTCATTCATGGCCTGCTCCCTTCGACTGCGCGCAGCACGGCTTCCGGCGTAGCCGGTGCGTCGAGGTCCGGCAGAGGATTATCGTCGGTGGCGATAGCATCGCGGATTGCGTGAAATGCCGAGAGCGCCAGCATCAGCGGCGGCTCACCGACGGCTTTCGAACGATAAATCGTGTCCTCGCGGTTGGCGGCGTTGGACAGCAGCTGTACGCGGAAGTCCGGCGGACAGTCCGAACAGGTCGGAATCTTGTACGTGGACGGCGAGTGCGTCATCAGTTCGCCCGCGTCATTCCACCACAGCTCCTCCGACGTCAGCCAGCCCACGCCCTGGATGAACCCGCCTTCGACCTGGCCCATATCGATCGCCGGATTCAGTGAGTCGCCACAGTCGTGCACGATATCGACTCGCAACAGTCGATATTCGCCGGTCAGAGTATCGACGACGACTTCCGAGACTGCTGCGCCGTAGGCGTAATAGAAAAACGGGCGCCCGGAGAAGGTCTTCCGGTCATAGTGAATCTTCGGGGTCCTGTAGAAGCCGGTCGCCGACATCGAGACCCGATCGAACCACGCGAGCTGCACGAGCTCCTCGAAGCTGATCGCGTCACTGCCCACAGTAACGCGATCATTGCTGAAATCGATGCTCGCTTCCGGCACGGCAAAATGCCGCGCAGCAAATTCGGTCAGCCGACGACGTATCTTCGCCGCCGCTGCCTGTGCGGCCTTGCCGTTTATGTCCGATCCGCTGGACGCCGCCGTTGCCGACGCATTCGGTACTTTGCTCGTGTCCGACGCATTCGTCCGGATACGGGCTATCGAGATTCCGAACTCGTCCGCGACCACCTGGGCAACCTTGATGAACAGTCCCTGCCCCATCTCGGTACCACCGTGGTTCAGATGCACGGTGCCATCACGATAAACATGCACGAGCGCGCCGGCCTGGTTCAGATGGGTGGCCGTAAAAGAAATGCCAAACTTGACGGGGGTCAGCGCCAGGCCGCGTTTCAGTACGGAGCTAGACGCATTAAATTTGCGTACCGCCTTTCGCCTCGCCTGATAATCTGCATCCTGCTCGAGCTTGTTGGCGATCTCGTGAAGGATATTGTCCTCGACCTGCTGCTGATACGGGGTCGTATCGCGTTCGCCAATTCCATAAAAATTGCGTCGTCGAATCTCGAGCGCGTCTTTACCAAGCGTTCTCGCGATGTCGTCAATTGCATACTCTATCGCAAACATACCCTGCGGCCCGCCGAACCCACGAAACGCCGTATTCGATACCGTGTTCGTCTTGCAGCGATGCGACTCGATGTGCACGTTTTCGAGAAAGTAGGCATTGTCGCAATGGAACATCGTACGGTCATTTACCGGGCCCGACAGGTCTGCGGAAACGCCGCAGCGCGACGCGAACATGAAATCGATTCCCTGGATACGCCCGCTGTCATCGAAACCGACTTCGTAGTCGATGACAAAGTCATGACGCTTGCCCGTCATCACCATGTCATCGTCGCGATCCAGTCTCAGCTTGCACGGCTGCCCGGTCTTTACGGCCATGATCGCCGCGATGCATGCGATCGTGGCGGCCTGGCTTTCCTTGCCGCCGAAAGCGCCACCCATGCGACGACAAACGCAGACGACATCCTTGGCCTTACTACCCGTCGCGTGCGCTACGAGACGCTGCACTTCGTCCGGATGCTGCGTTGAGCTATAAACCCGCAGGACACCGTCTTCTTCGGGCACGACCATTGCGATATGGCCCTCGAGGTAGAACTGGTCCTGTCCACCGAGTTGCAGGCGCCGTTTTACGCGGTGCTGCGAATCGGCAATCGCCTCCCGGGGGCTCCCCCGCTGCAGCGTCTCGCTCGGAAGTACAAAGCTCTGCTTGCCGACAGCCGCCAGGGGATCCAGGATCGGCTCGAGCTCCTCGTAGTCGATCGCCGCCAGATGTACTGCCTTGCGCGCCTGGTCAACCGTCTTTGCGGCGACGGCGAAGACCGGCTGGCCCGCATACTCGACGATGTCCTGTGCGAGAATCGGCTCATCCTTGATGATTGGACCAATGTTGTTTTCGCCCTGCACGTCCGCCGCAAGGCAGACATCGGCCACGCCGGCCGCATCGGCAACAGCCTGCAAATCGACACGCAGCAACTTCGCATGTGCTTTCGAGCTCATCCCCACCGCGACATGCAGTAATCCACGCGGTTCCGGCAGATCGTCCGTGTAAGCTGCGGCGCCCGTGACATGCAAGTGCGCACTGTCGTGCGGCAGTGGTTGCCCTACGAACGATGTCAGCCTAGCTGCGCCCATAGGTATACACCGTTTCCGTCAGTTCGCCGCTGGTCTCGAGATAAAAGCGGCGCAACAGATTCTGCGCTGCTTGCAGACGGTAATTCTTCGACGCGCGCATGTCTGTTATTGGTTCGAAGTCCTTTGCGAGCGCCGCCATACCGGCCGCGACGGTCGATTCATTCCAGGGCTTGCCGCTGATCGCAGACTCGCACTCTTCAGCCCTCCGGACCGTTGCGGCGAGTCCGCCGCAAGCCATCCGGAACGAGACGACAACGCCGTTATCGACTTCGAGCCTGTAGGCGTTACAGACGGCGGAAATATCCTGGTCGAATCGTTTCGACAGTTTGTGGCTGCTGAGTACGACTTCCGGACCAGTGAGCGGAACGCGGATCGACTCGAGGAATTCACTCGGTCGCAGATCCTTGACCTGATAGTCGAGATAAAACTCGTCAAGCGTAACCTCACGGCGACTTCTGCCCCGACGCAAAACGAGCGACGTGCCCGCCGCCATCAATGCCGGCATCGTGTCACCGATTGGCGATCCATTCGCGATATTGCCACCCAGCGTTCCTGCGTTGCGAATTGGCGGCGACGCGAACCGCTTGAACAGTTCCTCGAGCCGGGGATAGTGACTGAAGATGACAGGCATCGCATCGGTTAGCGACACGGCGGCGCCGATCTCGATATGCGTATCGGAAACATCGATTGCCAGGAGTTCCGCAACGCGGCCGGTGTAGACCACGGTCTCCAGCTCGCGATGCTGCTTGGTCACCCACAACCCGACATCCGTTCCACCAGCCAGCATTGTTGCATCGGGGTTGCGCGCAAGAACATCGGCAAGTTCATCGCCAGTTACCGGTGCATGAAACGCACGAATGCCGTTTGCAACGCAAAGACCTTCCGCGCGCCTGAGCGCACGCAGTAAATCAGCGTTGACTTGTCTGCCTTTTTTCGGGCCTTGATCGTACATGCGCCGGGCAGCTGTAACGATAGGCCAGTACCCTGTGCATCGGCAAAGATTGCCAGCCAGTGCATCGTCGATTTCGCGACGCGTCGGATTGTCATTGGAGTCGTACAACGCATACAGCGACATGACAAAGCCCGGCGTGCAGAAACCGCATTGCGAGCCGTGAGACTCGATCATTGCCTGTTGTGCGGGATGCAGCTCGCCGTTTGCCGCAAGCGATTCGACGGTAATGAGTTCCTTGCCATCGAGCGTCGGCAAGAACTGTATGCAGGAGTTAATTGCGCGCAGAATGACGTCGTCTCCGCTGCGGTCCAGTTCGGCAACAACGACGGTACACGCGCCGCAGTCGCCCTCGGCACAGCCTTCCTTGGTCCCGGTGCGCTGCAGGTCCTCGCGCAAAAACTGCAGCACGGTGCGTGTCGGATCGACGTCCTCCAGTTCGATGATTTTGCCATCGAGCACGAATCGGATTGAGGTCGCCACCGAGCCCATCAGGATCAGCTGCCCCGGTAAGTCGAATAGCTCCACGGCGACACGAGCAGCGGAACATGGTAATTCTCGTCATCGCGCAGGGAAACACGTATGACCACCGTGCCGAGGAAAGCGGGACCGGACAATTCAGCGCCTTTCGCTCCAAAATACTCGCCGATGTCGAACTCGAGCTCGTAGGTACCGGTCGTCAGCAGCTCGTCCCGAAGCAGCGGTTGCTCGGTGCGCCCGTCGTCGTTCGTTACAGCATGGGCGCGCAACTCTCGTTCCTCGCCGAGGGCAAAAAGCCGAACGGCAACACCTGCGGCCGGCACACCATTCGCTGTGTCCAGTATGTGCGTCGTCAGTCGTCCCATAAAACCCCCCTGGACCCCTGATTTTTAGACGATTTCTGTCGTCTGATGACCATTATACGTGCCTGTGATAGCTTTGCTGCCACAACTGGAACGACGGGGAAAATTTTATGCTCAAGCGGTGGATATTTGTTCTTCCCGCAGTGTTCTTTGCAGGTTGCGAAGTCACCGTTAGCGAATCTCCCGAAATCGAGTACCTGCAAATGCCGGGGCTGGAGGGCATGGACCTGCCGTTCTCTTCTGCCGTCCGCGTAGACAACATCCTTTTCCTGTCAGGCGCACTCGGCCTTGACAGCGAGACAGGCAGCCTGGTCGAAGGGGGTATTCAGCCCGAGACCCGGAAGACGCTGGAGAATATTTCGCAAACGCTGGAAGCATTTGGCTCGTCGATGGAGAAGGTCGTCAAGTGCCAGGTTTTTCTCGCGGACATCGCCGAATGGCCGGCGATGAATGAAGTATATAGGACCTATTTTCCGAACAGGCCTGCGCGCAGCGCACTCGGCGCTTCCGGTCTGGCACTGAATGCCAGGGTAGAAATCGAGTGCATCGCGGTTATTGGCTGAGCAATTCGTCGCGGCGCTTGCCGAGCGCCGCAATTCGCTTTTTATCGAGTACGTCGCCGAGGCGCTCGGTCAAGATCTCGTCGGTGAGCGATTCGAGCGCCTTGCGCCAGCGAGCCGTCAGCAGCAACTCCCGGTCCCTGAGGTGTGCCGGCCGGCCCTTGCTGGTCGAAAATGCTCGCTCGTGCCCGATTAGCAGCAGCTGCCATTTATCCGGGCTATAGCGTAAGTTTTGCAGCGTGCGCCCTTCGTTGTAGATCAGGGCATCGAAGACCGGCATTGCGTACCATTGGTCGGGTAGCGGACACTGAGCCGCAGCTCCAAGCCCTCGCTCCTGCCGCTGAGGTTCGTCGATAGAACCCGGAACGCGAAAACGCAGCGTACCTTCGTTGCGGCCGACCCGGCGCGTCACTGCTACAGGCACCATATCCAGGCCGAGCAGCAGATCCAGGCGATATGCGGCTGCTTCCGGGAAAAATCCGCGGGCGCTGCGCTTGGTGAATACGGCCTCGAGCTTGTTGACACCGTCGCTGACGGTCACGATTTCATTACCGGCATCGTCTTCCGCAGTCGAGATGATCTCACCTTGCTCGAGCAGCTTCTCGATATCGGTGGCTAGCAAATTCACAGCCGGCCGTTGGCCTACGCGGCGCGGGTGCGGCACCAGCGCAAGCGACCGGGCGCCGGTCTCATTGACGGCGCTGACCCTGTCGCCTTCGATGACGACCGCATTGCCGCTACCCCTGTAATAGCTGTTGAGCATCCCGGTATCTACCTCGATGACCGTGCCGTCGAAACGCTCGAGTATTTGTCTGCCGTTTGTCGGTGTATGGCCGATGACCACGCGTCGCGCGCCAATGCTGGCAAGCGCTGCGTCGAGACGATCTGCCTCAATCAATGCACTGCAAGAGACATTGCCGCGATACCAGAGCGGCCCGTCGATGCCGTGAATATCTGATTCATTAAGCGTTTTGACATTCTCTATCGATCGCAGCAAATTCTCGTCGGCATCCAGTGGCGCGGTAAATTGCTGCAGTAACGCAGGATGCTGATAAAAATTGTCCGTTGGAAGAAGTGCGCTCGCCTCGTAAAGTACTTCCAGTTCGCCCACGTACCGGACCATCTCGCTGCGCAGTCGGTCATTGACCCCCTCAAGCCCGAGTTCGCCGATCATCGGTGAGACACCACCGTGAACGAATGCCGTCCCGTCGATGACGATCATGACGGGTTTTTCGAGGAGCCAGCGACCGTACTTGCCGTCTGTCGAGAAAGCCCGGCGATGTGCAAAGAAACCGGCCGGGAAAGACTGCTCAAATATCTGTCGCAGTTCCTCCAGTTCCTTGCCGTCGGGTCTGCGCAGCCGCGTGAATTCCTTGAACCAGTGCTCGCGTTCCGCCGCATTTTCCTCAGCTGCGAAGGCGGCGTACTCGGATTTGGACACATAACGCAGATCGCCAACGAGATTCATCGCCTCATGGTTGCCGATCAAGACGTGAACCCGCCCGCCAGCCGACGCCGCCTCGGTCTCGATGCGCATGAGCAAATCCATCGCCTTGCGAGACTCCGGACCACGGTCGAGTATGTCGCCCACGATGACCAGGTGTGCGGAACCTCCGGACCAGGACAGCTCCGCATCGAGAATGCCCGCGTTCCTTAATGTCCGCACCATCGGCGCGTAGGCGCCATGAATGTCGCTGAGCGCAACAATGCGATTGACGCCCTCGAAATGCCACTCCGAGGCCGCTGCCGGCGACGCAAGCACGAACAGTACTGTCAGCCAACAAAAGAAGTGTCTAGAATGTATTAAGGACAAGGATAATTCCCGGGTTACAACGAGCGTCTCTGAAGTGTATCGTATAGCGCTGATGTCACGAACGATTTTGACCATCATTGCAGCTCTGATGTTCCTGCTGGCAGGCGCCGGGCTGGCGCTCGCCGAGGCGGACGTAGACCCTCTGTTCAGGAGCGGCGACACTCTCGAAGTGGAAATCGAGGCCCCGTTCGGCATGCTCTCCCGGGATCGGCCCAATGAGGAAGAAGCCCCGGGTAAATTCCGCTATCGCAACGCAGACGGCAACCTCGTTGAATTCGATATTGCGATACGCACGCGTGGTCGTTTGAGGCGCGGCAAGGAGATCTGCAACTTTCCTCCCTTCAGGCTGAACTTCAAGAAGTCACAGGTCGAGGACACGCTTTTTCACAAGCAGGACAAGCTCAAGCTGGTCAGTCACTGCAAACACAATTCGGAGCCTTACGAACAATCACTCATTTCGGAATACCTTGCGTACCGAATCTTCAATCTTCTGTCGGACAAAAGCTTTCGCGCACGATTGCTGCGCGTGACATACATTTTTTCTGACAAGAAACGCGACGAAGATGGCTACGCGATCGTGATCGAACACAAGGACCGGCTGGAAAAACGCCTTGGTGCAAAAACGATCAGCACCCAACGCGTCAAGATCGGCTCGATTCAGCCTGACGACCTGAACCTTACATCGATGTTCCACTACTTCATCGGCAATACCGATTTTTCGCCAATCGCGTCGGTCCCCAATGAGGACTGCTGCCACAACCAGGTTCTTTTCACCAGAGAGGGCGACCTCAGCCTGACGATACCTTATGATTTCGACCAGTCCGGTATCGTCGACTCTCCTTATTCGCAGCCCAATCCGAGATTCAAGTTGCGCAGCGTGCGTGAGCGCTTGTACCGCGGCCGCTGTATAAACAACGAACGCCTGCCGGCAACGCTGGAGAAATTCCGCGCCAAGCGCGGCGAGATCGAAGCGCTGATTACGAATCAGGATGGTCTGTCGGGAAATACGGCGCGCTCGATGCTCGACTTCATCGGCCAGTTTTACCGCACCATCGATGACCCGAAACGGGTCGCGAGACAAATCACCAAGAGGTGCATCAAATAGGCTGGCTCAGCCCTGCTCGTCAGATATCCAGTCGACAATGACTTTTGCTGTGCGCGGGTGAATGTAATAGCCAACTGAGCTGTGCGGATTCGACCTGCCGTAGCGGACGGCGAGATTGTATCCGCGGTGGTCATACACGGCGCTGACCATGCGCTGAGCCATCATCTTCTTGAAATCATCGGCCAACGTATTGTCGTGACAGGTGTAATCGTCCTCTGCGGATATGTTGTGCCAGGTGATGACATTGGTCGGGAAACGGGTCGGCGGGTTTTCTTTCCCGCCCAGCATGTGCCTGCGGATGTAATTGTCGCCCAGGGGCGCACCCAGCGTCAGCCACATATCAATCTTGGACTCGGCATATCGATCCCTGAACTCGTCACCATGCGACAGCTGCCACAACGCCTCATACGCGGCAACGCAACCGGTACCATGAGAAATCAGAAGTACTTTGTCGCCCCGATCGAGGTGTGCAATGAGTTTGTCGCGCACGCGGCTGCGCACATTTTCGGCAAACTCACTCTCTCCACAGACATATTCGCAGGCATCCCGCGACACACAGGAAATCAGCCACCGCATTAGCCCCAAAGTGCCCAGCACTGGTGCCGCCACGTCGGCAACGAACTCTCTCAGCGCGGATTTGCCCGGCAGGCGATCGTACTGTCGGATACCGAAGCGTTTTCTCGCTGGAATTTTGCGCAGCTGCGCGAGCGCGTGGTTTCGGTCACCCACGTCGAGCTGTTCGTCATACGATCTTCCGACAGATTTCAGGAACTCGTTATTCAGATCCCCGTAATACGCCATGTCCTTGCTGACCATGTCGAAGGCTTCGACATGGTCGGGATAATCACGCTCGATACCTGCACGAACCGCCTCTAGCGATATCTCGAGAAGGACTTCCTCGGCCGGCTTGAAATCCCGGCCGTGCACCAGAAGAATGCTTCGCGAACTCATTCGTAATCGTCTTCGCCGGCGTCACGCCGTGTCAGCATTGTCAGGAACGGGCCGGCCAGGGTCTTGCCATATTCGAGCTTCCAGATGATCAGCGTCGCCAGCGTAAAGGCCGCGGAAATCACATAGGCGACACCTACTGCGCCAATACCCGAACCCAGGCCGATCCCGATCGCCACGAAGATGTACATGGCATCGGACGGTTGCCGCAAGGTAAAGCGGAACCTCACGGCGGCGACCACGCCGGCAAGGCTGAACGCCAGCGCGATACTGTTCAGTACGATCATCGCAATACCCGATACCACGACCGGCAAAATCATGATCGTCTGCACGAATGACTGATCGATGCGCCGCACCCTGCTGGAAATGAAGTACACCCAGGTAACCGGGACCGTGAGAATAATCGCGCCAACACTGGCAAGCGCGAGACGCAGAGGGCCGTGCTTCGAAAAGACCGTATCCCTGACGCTCGAATAGACGGGCTCGAATGATTCGACGTTCATTGACGCCAGGTAGTCGACACCGCCGATAGGGAAAAACTGCTGGAGACCCGGATACCGGCCCACCAGAAGCCAAATCAGTCCCAGCCAGAAACCGTAATAGATAACAATCAGGGCAAGCGGTATGAGCAAACTTCCTGATTTTCGCATGACACGTCTCCGTCCCTGAAGCGACACGATACGCCGGGCTTTTCCCTACATCAAATAATGATAGGCTATGCGCCGATTTTTTTGCCAAGAATAATAGATGAGCCAGCCCATCCAATTGCTCGGTATCAGTAACGCGATCGTCGATGTACTGGCCCACATCGACACGGCCTTTCTCGAAGAAATCGGATCCGTGCCGGGATCGATGACCCTGATCGACCTGGATCGCGCCCGGGAAATATACGCGATGATGGGACCCGCGACCGAAATGTCCGGCGGCTCAGTTGCAAACACCATCGCGGCCTTTGCAAGTCTCGGCGGCAGTGCCGCTTACATCGGTCACGTCAAACGCGACCAGCTCGGCGCAATTTTCAACCATGACATGCGCTCGCTCGGTATCGACATCCGCCTGGAACCGGCTGATGAAGGTCTGCCCACAGCGCGCAGTTACGTGCTGATCAGCGAGGACGGGCAACGCACCCTGCACACCTACCTGGGATCGTGCACCGAACTGGGGATTCGGCATATCACACCCGAGTCCATGGGCACGCCCAAGGCCGTTCTGATCGAGGGATATGTCTGGGATTTACCCGAGGGACCGGAGCTGGCCAGGCGAGCCATGGATATCGCGGCACAAAACGGCACTTCGGTCGCGCTGTCCTTGTCCGACTCATTTTGCGTTGACCGGCACCTGGAATCATTTCGCGAGGCGGTGACCGATGGGGTTCAAATCGTGGTGGCCGACGAAGACGAGATCAATGCATTGATGCAGACGAACGACTTCGACGACACCATTGCGGCGCTTGCCGACTTTCACAATCTATTCATCATGACGCGCGCGGCCAAAGGTTCGGTCATCATCCACGGCGACGACAAGATCGTTGAACCGGCTATACCTGTCGACAACGTCATCGACACGACCGGTGCCGGCGACGCCTATGCGGCCGGGTTTCTCTACGGCTGGGTCAACGACCAACCCCTGGCCGAATGCGCAAAACTCGGTAACCGGTGCGGCGCCACCGTCATTCAGCAGGTCGGCGCCCGAATCGAGCCGGATATCCTCGGCGATTACGCCTGAGGCAGCGCGAATGCGATGAGCATGTCGCCCGGCGGCGTTCCGGCGCGCGAGTTACCGCCCGCATAAACGACAACGTACTGGCGCCCCTGCCACATATAGGTCATTGGCGTTGCATTGCCCGATGTCGGCAGGCGTCCGCGCCAGAGCTCGACTCCGCTATCTGTGCGCAGGGCCCGCAGGTAAAAGTCCATGGTCGAGGCGATGAAGACCAGGTCCCCTCCGGTCGCGATTGGCCCGCCGAATGTCGGTGTACCGGTCTCCAGGCCGATGCCGGCCATATCCTCGATCGTGCCGAGGGCACGGCGCCAGACGATCCCGCCCGTCGCCAGATCGACACCGGCGATGATCCCCCAGGGTGGAGGACTGCATGGCAGGTTCAGCGGTGACATCAGCAAGCCTCGCCGGTCGCCCCAGGGAGTGCCGCGCATCGGTTCGACGTCCTGCCCGTGATACGCCTCACGGGCACCTTTGTATTCTGCGTTGGGATACAGCGCGACGACGTGGGCCAGGCTGGACATATTGATCACGAGCAGATTACGCCGTGGATCGAACGCGCCGCCTCCCCAGTTCGCGCCACCCCCGGTGAAGGGATAAAACAACGTGCCCTGGAGTGACGGCGGCGTGAATATGCCCTCGGCACGCAGGTTTTCGAGCATTTTCCTGCACGCGCGTTTGTCGAACCACGTGACTCCGAATGCATCGTCGGGATCCAGGCGATCCGGCACGAGCGCGGGCGTAGCCGTCGGTATCGGTTGCGTCGGCGAGACTGCCTCACCCGGAATATCCGACGCGGGGACCGGCATTTCCTCGACGGGCAAGAACGGCTCGCCGGTGTCCCGATCAAGTACGAATATGTGGCCGGTTTTTGTCACCTGTACTACAACGTCATGCGACGCGCCATCACGCCAGACCGAGTACAAGCCTGGCTGCGCCGGCAGGTCGTAGTCGAAGACGTCGTGATGCACGATCTGATACGCCCAGACGACGTCGCCGGTTCCTGCTTCCAGCGCAACCACGGAGTCCGCATAGCGGTTGTCGCCGGGCCGCAAGCCACCGAAAAAATCCGGGCTCGGGCTCGACGTCGCCGCAAACACGAGGCCGCGTTTCGCGTCTGCCGACATCGGCGCCCACGCATTGGCGTGACCTTCTACCGGCGCCTCTGACGCCGTCCAGTCAGGGTTACCCGTTTCGCGGGGAATGGGGTCGAACTGCCACCGCGGCTCGCCGGTCCTCGCGTCGTAGGCGCGGATCACACCTCGCGGCGCCTCGCGGCGGACATTGTCGGAAATTGCCGACCCAACGACGACGATGCCGTCGATGACGACAGGCGGTGAGGTGATCTGGAATTCGCCGGGCCACACGAGTTCCATACCGGGATCGATCTTGATCTCACCATTAACTCCGAAGCCCGGACAAAGCTGTCCCGTTCCAGTGTCGAGGGCGACCAGGCGCGAGTCATTCGTTCCCATGAATATGCGCGAGGCGCAAAAACCCTCTGCGCCCACATCGCGCCAGTGAGTCACTCCCCGGCAAACGAACTGATTGGCCGGACGCTGATCCAGGTCGATATCGGCATCGAATCGCCAGCGCTGCTCGCCGGAACCCGGGTCGAGCGCTATGACATCGTTGAACGGGGTACAGAAAACCAGCTTGTCGTCGACGAGTATCGGCGTCGCCTCGGGGATGGCGCGGCGCATTGCTTCGGCCTTGGCCGCGACATCGCCGGTGCTGAACTTCCAGGCCACGTCGAGGTCCCCGACATTATTCGTCGTAATCTGTGCGGCCGAACTGAACCGATGCCCGCCCGGGTCGTTCCCGTAAGATGGCCAGCCGCTCCCCGGCATATGCACTTCGCCGCCGTGTGTCGGCGCCGTGCCTGTCACGTCGAGTGAATGTGCGCCACCGAGATACCGATAGCCGCTACCGCCGAGAATGACGCCAGCCAGCACAGCCAGAAACAGCAGCAGGTACCACAGTATTCTCTTCATTCGCGACGCCATCGGATGCGGAAACGTCGCACCTTACACGCCGTGACATCAGCTGCCCAATCCGCGCCGCAGGCTCGGTGCAGGACCTATACTTTACAAAACGAAGCTAACTGCCCAGATTATCCGAAAACTTACTTCACACTTTGAAGTAAATGAGCTTTTTTTAGCTCGAATCGCTTGACACGAGAGCGTTTCAGGGTCGATACTTTGCAAAATAAAGTTAATGTGACCGTGAACCTCAAGTTCGACGAAATGATAAGCGCCCCCTGTCGCCTCGGCATCCTGGCAACACTCGTCCCGGGTGACGCGGTGTCATTCATGAAGATGAAAGAAAGGACGAGCCTGTCGGACGGCAACCTCCACGTCCAGACCCGCAAGCTCGCCGATGTCGGCTATATCTCGATCAACAAGGTCAGGAAAGGAAGACGCTCGGTCACTGAATTCCGCATCACGGAACTCGGGCTCGAGCAGCTTCGACTTCATGTGATGAAGCTGCAGGCTGTTCTTGACGCGGAGACACAAGCGCGCGGTCGTCCGGCGGCATCCGCAACCGGGCAGTCCGATGATTCGGTGGTGTGGTCATGAGCGTCGGAACAAAACGCATCGCACTGGGGGCAGACCACGGCGGCTTTGAACTCAAGAACCGCCTGACCGCACATCTGCGGAAGGGCGGACACCAGGTGCAGGATGTCGGCACTTCATCGCATGAAGCAGTCGATTATCCCGTGTTCGCCCGCGCGGTCGCGGACGCGGTATCCAGAGGGCAGGCCGACGTTGGCATTATGATCGACGGCGCCGGCATCGGCTCCTGCATGGTCGCCAACAAGGTGCCGGGCGTGCGCGCGGCCCTCGCCTACGATTTGTCGAGCGCGCGAAACAGCCGGGAGCACAATGATGCGAATGTGCTGACTCTTGGTGCCGGTCTCATCGGCGCCGGGCTCGCCGGGCAAATCGTCGACACCTGGCTCACGACCGAGTGCACGGAGCCCCGTCACCTGAAGCGAGTGGCCATGTTTGCTGACCAGACGACCAAAGCAGACACTGCTACCGCAGACATCACAGCATTACGCCTGTCGGACAAGGACATCGATCGTGTCGTAAACCGCCTGCACGAGATCCTCGGCCCGCTGACATCCGCCGAGCCGAATGGGCCGAGCGTTGGCGACAGTCCCGAAGCGGCGCGCGAATTCGTGCGTCTCGGCGCGAGCGGCCTGACCACCGTTGCCCCCGTCGAACGTCCCGGCGACATACCCGGCGATCTCGCGCGATACATCGATCACACGCTCCTGAAGCCGGAGGCCACCGAAGAGCAGGTACGCAAGCTCTGTGCGGAAGCCCTGGAATACAATTTCCGTTCGGTTTGCGTCAATCCGACCTGGGTATCCGTCGCGGCCGACGAGCTGCGCGGGAGCGACGTACTCACATGCACCGTCGTGGGTTTCCCGCTCGGCGCGCATGAGCCCGAAATCAAGGCCATGGAATCACGACGCGCGATTCGCAACGGTGCCCGCGAGATCGACATGGTCATCAACATCGGCGCGCTGAAGAGCGGCGACGACGACCTCGTACTCCGCGACATCCGCAGCGTGGTCGAGGACTGTGTCGATGGCGGCGCCGTCTGCAAGGTCATCATCGAGACCGCGTTGTTGACTGACAGCGAGAAGAGCCGCGCCTGCGAACTCGCCAAAATGGCCCGGGCGCACTTCGTCAAGACATCGACGGGATTCTCGAGCGGCGGCGCGACCGTTAGCGACGTGGCGCTGATGGCGAACGTCGTCCGCGCGGCCGGCATGGAGGTCAAGGCCTCCGGTGGCATCAGCTCGTACCGGGATGCCAGGGCGATGATCGAAGCGGGAGCTACTCGCCTTGGGGCAAGCGCGAGCATAGGTATCGTGCAGGAAGCGAAAACGACAAGCGTGAGCGCTTGAGGAGTTGAATTGATGGTCGATCTGAGAGCCTACGTTTTTCTTGATTCACTGCAGCCGCAGTTCGCCTCGTTCCAGGCGACGATTTCGAAGGGTTACCTGCCCAAAGTGGGCCAGGCAAGCCTGTTCGTAGAAATCGCACCCGGCATGGCGATCAACCACATTCTCGATGCCGCACTGAAATCGACGGACGTCACGGCCGGCATGCAGATCGTCGAGCGTCACTACGGCATGCTGGAAGTGCATTCGGACAGCCAGGCCGACACCCGCCAGGCGGGGCAGGCGATTCTCGACGCCCTGGGCCTGCAGGAGAAGGACCGTCATAAACCGAGGGTCGTCGCCAACGAAGTAGTCCGCCATCTCGAGGACACTCAGTGCATGCTCATCAATCGTTTTCGTCATGGCAACATGATTCTCTCCGGTCAGACGCTGTTCGTACTCGAGGTCGAGCCGGCGGCTTACGCGGCGCTGGCTGCTAACGAGGCCGAGAAAGCCGCAAACATCAATATCCTCGAAGTGCGAGCGGTCGGAAGCTTCGGCCGCGTGTACATCGGCGGCGAGGAAAGAGATGTGGTCGTCGCACACGAAGCGGCAACGCAAGCGATAAAGAATTTGACCGGCAAGACGACCCGCAAAGGCAGCGGGAAGCAGGACACTTAATTGAACCGACAAACCCGGGCGTGAGGCCCGATTCGCGAGGAGCAAAGCGATGTCAGATGCATTGGGAATGATCGAATGCCGGAGTTTCCCGGCTATGGTTGAAGCGGCCGACGCCATGGTAAAAGCCGCCCGTGTGGAGCTCGTAAGCTACGAGAAGACCGGCGGTGGATTTACGACCGCGGTCGTGCGCGGTGACGTCGCCGCCGTACGGGCCGCCTGCGATGCCGGCCGTACCGCCGGCGCGCGCGTCGGCGACGTGGTTGCCGTACACGTGATTGCGCGTCCACATGTCGGCGTCGACGAGGTAATCCCGCTGGGTCGGCCGCCCGAAAAAACCAAAAAGTAGGCCGGGCAGCCGGGTGCAGCGATGAAACTCGCGAAGGTTCTGGGAACCGTCGTTTCCACAGAGAAAGACGCCAAGCTCGAAGGCTTCCGCTTCATGATGCTGGGCGTATTCGGCCCCGACAACAAACCGACTGGCGAATCCGTGGTCGCGGTAGACGGCGTCGGTGCCGGCGTCGGCGAGATGGTGCTTTTCGCCGCCGGCTCGTCCGCGCGCCAGACTGCGGCTACAGATAACAAGCCGGTGGACGCGGTGATCATGGCGATCGTCGACAGCTGGGAGATCGAGGGCAAAGAGAAGTATCGCAAAGGAGATAATGACGCATGAGCTCTCCGGGCCAGGGCACGGCCATCCTGAGCGACCAGCAGGTCGACATCATCGCCACGCGCCTGGCCGAGCGTATCGCGGGCGCGTCCGGCGGCGCGGATACCGTAACTGCGCCCGCGGCGCCCGCAGTCGCAGCTCGCGCGGAACTCGGCGAAGGTATTTGTGCGACGGTGGACGATGCCGTCCATGCCGCGGCCGCCGCATTCCTTGAGTACGACAAAATCACGCTGGATGGACGGCGGAAGATCATCGCCGCAATCCGTGAGTCGATGGTCGAGCACGCCGAGGAACTGGCAAAGCATGCGCATCGGGAAACCGGTCTGGGCCGGCCCGAGCACAAGCTCGTCAAGAACCTGCTGGTGACACGCAAAACCTCGGGCACGGAGGTACTGACGCCGCAGGCTGTGACAGGCGATAACGGCCTGACACTCACCGAATACGCGCCGTATGGCGTGATCGGTACCATTACGCCGACGACCAACCCGACCTCGACGATTATTTGCAACACGATCGCGATGCTCTCGGCAGGCAACAGCATCGTATTCAATGTTCATCCCAACGCGCGCGAGTGCTCGATGGCCAATGTGCGCCTGCTGCATCGCGCGATCGTGAATGCAGGCGGCCCCGCGAACCTCGTAACGGCCGTGGCCGAGCCGACTATCGAATCTGCGCAGGCGCTGATGACGCACAAGGGCGTCCGCTTGCTGGCGGTTACCGGCGGCAGCGGAGTGGTGCGGCAGGCGATGACGAGCGGCAAGCGCGCCATCTGTGCCGGGCCGGGCAACCCTCCTGTTGTGGTTGACGAAACGGCCGACCTCGAGCTCGCCGGCCGCTGCATTGTCGCCGGCGCCTCTTTCGACAACAACATCGTTTGCACGGACGAGAAGGAAGTCTTTGCGGTCGAGAGCATTGTCGACGAGCTGCTGCAGCAGATGAGCCGCAACGGGGCTTACTTGCTGACCGAGGGCGAGCTGTATCGGGTGGAGCAGGCAATATTCGCCGAACAGCGCGGACCACGACGGCCGGGCGTGATGAACAAAGATTTCATCGGCAAGAATGCAGGCGAGATACTGCGGCGGTCCGGAATTGCCTGCCATGACGACCCGCCCCTGCTTGTCGCGCGGGTGCCGAACGACCATCCGCTGATCTGGTCCGAGCAGATGATGCCGGTTCTGCCGGTCACTACGGTGCCCGACGTCGATACCGGCATCGATCTCGCCAGGGAAGCCGAACACGGCTTTGGCCACTCCGCTGGTATGTATTCTCGCAACATCGACGCATTGAGCCGCATGGCGCGCATCATCAACACCAGCATTTTTACCAAGAATGGCCCCTTTTATGCGGGTCTCGGTGAGGGTGGCGAAGGCCATTGCAGCTTTACGATCGCCAGCCCGACCGGCGAAGGGCTTACCGGGCCGGTGGCGTTCAGCCGGCTTCGGCGCTGCGTCCTCGTCGATCACTTTCGTATCGTCTGAACCGCATGGTTCAGAAAAAGAACAAGAAATACCCGGCGCTGGCGCTACTCGAATTCGGCACCGTCGCATCGGGAATTCTCGCAGCCGACCTCATGGTCAAGCGGTCGCCAATCGCGCTGCTGCGTTGCGGCACCGTCCACCCGGGGCGTTTCCTGATACTGATCGGCGGCAGCGTCGCCAGCACCGAAGAGGCTTATCTCATCGGGGTCAGGCTGGGTAAGGTCGAAGGCACGCTGACCGACGGCGTGTTCCTCGGGGATGTCCACCCGATGCTGCATGACGCAGTTCTGGGCAAGCGCACGGGACTGACGGGCGAAGCGCTCGCCGTTGTCGAGACGCGGTCCTCGCCATCCCTGCTGACCGCTGTCGATGCAGCCATCAAGAGCACGCCCGTCACGCTGTCCGAGGTCCGGCTGGCAGACGACCTCGGCGGACACGCGATTGCGCTGATGAGCGGCGTGCTGACCGATGCGGAGACGGCGATCGCGATCTGTACGGAGCGCGCGGGCGGACATTTGCTTGCAACATCGATTTTGCCCAGGCTGGACAACAATTTGCGCGAAATCCTCGACCAGGCCACGAGTTTCAGGCAATGCCCCGACCTGGAGCCAGTCGGCGCCGAACACCTTGAGGAGGTCGCATGCGCCTGGGAAGGGTAATCGGCACGGTCGTACCGTCAATGCTGGTCGACGAAATTTCCGCCACGCCGCTGCTTTGGGTCCAGCCGCTGGATCGCGACGGTCAGCCCGCGGGCGAACCACTCGTATGCGCCGACGGTACGCGAATGGCGGGTCCCGGCCAGACGATTTACTGGGTCGCGAACCGTGAGGCCGCGCTGACGCTTGATCCCTGGTTCGTCCCGGTCGACGACGCAATAGTCGGGCTTGTCGACGAAGTTCGGATTTACCGGGACGGCGGCAAATGATACTCGCACGTATCGCCGGCAGCGTCGTCTCGACGATCCACCACAGCATCGTCGACAATCGCAAGCTGCTGCTCGCGGAACGGCTTGATCAGAGCGGCAAGGCGACCGGCGGCTACATCATCGCTCTCGATGCCGTGGGCGCGGGCTACGGTGAAACCGTTCTGATCCTGGATGAGGGCAACGGTGCCCGCCAGATCCTCGACGACAACAGCGCACCGGTGCGCTCAATCATCGTCGGCGTCGTCGACGCTCTCGAAGTCGCGTCGGGCTGAAGCCGGACTTCCTCAGGCAATAACGGTCTCGAGCGCGACGAGAATCATCTCGTCGAAGCTCGTGGCCCGATCTTCGGAACTCAGCGCCTTGCCCGACGGTATATCGTCGCTGACCGTGCAAATGGCAAGCGCCTCGGCATCGTTCTCGGCCGCGATCGGGTAAATACCGGCGGCTTCCATCTCGATGCCATACACATTGTATTGCGCCATCGTCTCGAACATTTCGGGGTCCGGCGTATAAAAAAGGTCGGCGGAGAATAAATTGCCGACGTGAAACCGGACATTCTGATGTTCCGCCGCGGTAACGGCTTTCTTCACGAGGTCAAAGCTCGCCAGGGCCGCGAGGTCATAGCCGCCGAAACGCATGCGATTGACGCCCGAGTCGGTCGAGGCGCCCATGCCGATAACGATGTCGCGCAATTTGACGTCGGGATGCGAGGTTCCGCAGCTGCCGACGCGGATGACGCGCTTCACGCCATACTCGGTGATCAGTTCCGTACAGTAGATCGAGGCCGACGGAATGCCCATGCCGTGCGCCATGACGGAAACCGGGCGGCCCTTGTACTCGCCCGTGAATCCCCACATATTGCGCACATCCGTAACCCGCCGCGCACCGTCCAGGTACGTGTCCGCGATGTACTGCGCCCGCAGCGGATCACCCGGCATCAGCACCGTTTCGGCGAAGTCGCCCGGTGCCGCATTCATGTGTTTCGTTGCCATATCTCCAAAATACCGCTTAGCGGCTGCCTGTGCAGTTTTATCGAGGTTGCGGAATTGTAACCCTGAAGCGTCACCTGCTTACCACAAAACGCCTTTGCCGGGTGCAAAATCTGCATAGAACAAAGTTATACTCCAAGCACCGAACATACGGAGATTTCCCAATATTTGGCGGAAGCACCACAGTCAATAACAAGCCCGCAGCGCGCCTGCTTTTCGGTGGAAACGCGGTCGATGAATCGTTGTTCCGGGGTATCGGGTATCGCCGCAACTGGTAAGCGCCTGCTCCGCAGCAGCTGCGGGAAAGCCTGGCATGAATCATGCCGGGCTTTCTTTTCGGGGTCGCTGCTGGCGTTGGGCGCGTGTGCACCCCCGGATACGACCGGGCAACCGGAGCCGGGCGAAGCCAAAGCATCGCGCCCCGTTGTAGAGCTCGTCGGCCGGCTGCAAAACGGCGACATCGACGAGGCCAGCGGTATCGCCAGGTCGCAGCGGCGCGACGACCTTTTCTGGGTCGTCAATGACAGCGGCAAGTCGCGCGTACATGCCATCGATTCGAGAGGCCGAATGCTCGGCCGCGTGAAGGTCGAAAAGGCCAGCAACTCGGATTGGGAGGATATCGCCTCGTTCGACTTCGACGGCAAATCGTATCTGCTGGTCGCTGACATTGGCGACAACGACGGCAAACGCAAGGACGTCAGACTGTATTTCATCGAAGAGCCGGATCCCGGGGAGAAAGAGGTGGACGTTGCCTGGCGCTACGACTTCGACTACGACGGAAAGCCCCGGGACGCGGAAGCCATCGCTGTCGACGTAAAACGAGCGCGCGTGCTCGTCCTTTCCAAACGAGAGCTGCCGCCTGCGCTTTATGAACTGCCGTTGAAGCCCGATTCGAAAAAACGGCAAACAGCAAGACGGCTCGGCCCCGTGATGACGCTACCAAAGCCGCGACGACGGGATGTCGAATTCGCCCCGGCCACCAACAATTACTGGTGGCACCCGACGGCCATGGACATCTCGCGGGACGGCAGCAGCGCTGTCATACTGACGTACAGCGGCGTGTTCCATTATCAGCGCGCCGACGGCGAAGACTGGCTCGATGCCTTCGGGCGGGTGCCTGCCGTGCTGAGCGTGGCAGATTACGGGGAGGCCGAGGCCGTTGCCTTCAACGGCGATGGCACGGCCGTGTACGTCACGTTTGAGGGCCGACGTGCGCCGCTATTGCGCATCGGGCTGGAGGAAGCTGCAACAGAATGAATAGAGCACTGTTTATTTGTCTCGCGTTACTGCTGTCAGCCGCGGGTTGTAAGCACGATGACGCCAGAAACGAAAGTGACGACGCTTTGCATGGCGTCACGATCATGGCGTTCAACGTGCAGAACCTGTTCGACAATGTCGACGATCCGGGCAAGGACGACAAAGCCTACCTGCCGATCGAGGCCAAGCAGAATGATGCGCACATTGCCGAATGCAACGAGATCGAACGACGTTCCTGGCGCGAGGAGTGCCTTTACCTCGACTGGGACGACGACGCGATCGGTCACAAGCTTGGTGTACTTGCCGAAGCAATTAAGCAGGTCGATGGCGGCCGTGGCGCCGATATCATCGCGCTGCAGGAGGTCGAGAACATTCGCATCCTCGAACGGCTGCGAACGGAACACCTGACGAGCCTCGGCTATGAACCCGCGATCCTGCTCGAGGGTAATGACCGGCGCGGTATCGACCTGGCTTTTCTTTCTCGCCTGCCGTTGGCCGATAACCCGCAGCTACGTGACGCGCCATTCGAGCGTTTCGGCGACCGCGCTGGTGACACGCGCAGTATTCTCGAGGCAACGTTCGAATTGCCGGATGGCAGCATGCTGACCGGGTTCGTCGTGCATTTCCCGGCACAGCATCACCCCACCGAAATGCGCGTCGCTGCATTCGAACACCTGAACGCACTGCGAAATGCGCTTCCCGACAACCATTACGTTTTTGCTGCCGGCGACTTCAACACAGTCGATGTCGAATATTATGACCGGAGGTACATGGAGCGCTTCGTGAAGCCCTACTGGATTGCTTCGAACGAACTGTGCTCGGGCTGTCCCGGCAGCTATTACTACGCGCCGACCGATACCTGGTCCTTCCTCGATATGATCCTGTTCTCACCGGCTCGTGGCGCAAATACAACATGGCAGATTCGCGCTGATTCGGTAGAGATTGCCAACCAGACCCGGGCCCAGGTGACCCTGGATGGCAAGCCAAACCGGTATCGTTCGGCAGAGCGCACGGGCGTATCCGATCACTGGCCAGTCATTCTGACAATCGAACCAACAAAAAAACAATAACTTGTGGCATCTTCATAATTCTCTTTCTCGAATGTGAGAAGGAAACACTCATCGATAGCCGCAAGCGCGTCTGCAAATAAGCCGCAAGCCATTATTGCATAAGCATTTTCCCTGCAGTAGATTGACGCCTACGAATACCAAGAACCGGCTCAACCGGCGTCGTTGTTCCTGTCGGAAGAGCCAGAGAACCTTGCGAAATCAAACTGTCACGTACGTGTCCTGTGGTTTCGCTCCCTTTCCAAAACGTGGGGACATATCATGAAGAAAGACCCTCGACGCCTGCCATTCGGCATTATGAAGATCCTGCAAGGAACCCTCATGGCTATGATGGCAATGGCATTCCTTGCTATACCTGTTGCGTCAAACGCACAAGAAATTTCGACCACGGTGCGCGGCACCGTGCTGACGCCCGACGGCGCTCCGGCCACCGGAGTCAGCGTATCGGTCACCGACACGCGTACCGGTTCGGTACGTCGCGTCACGACCGGTGGCAATGGTCAGTTCAATATTCGCGGCCTGCCTGTGGGCGGCCCGTACGAGATTCGCGTGCAGTCGGGGCAGTACCAGGATGCCCTGGTCACCGACGTGTACACGAACCTGTCGGCGCCGTCGTCGTTCAGCATCGCGCTGGGTGCGGCCGGTGAAGAGATCGAGGAAATCGTGACGACCGCGCGCATGGTGGCCACGGCCGAAATGGCGATTGGCCCGGGTACCTCGTTCAATCTCGACGACATCGAGTCCGTCCCCAGTATTGCTCGCCAGATTCGCGACGTGATTCGGGCCGACCCGCGTGTCAGCCTGGGCCGTGCAGACAACGGTGCCGGTTATGGCATCAACTGCATGGGCGGCAACTCGCGTTCGAACGCATTCACGATCGACGGCGCCATTGCCAATGACGGCTTCGGCCTGAACGAAGGCACGGGCACCTCGGCTCGCTTCGCGCTGCCGGTCCCGTACGATGCGGTTGCATCGGTATCGGTCGAATTCGCCCCGCTGGATGTGCAGTACGGCCAGTTCAAGGGCTGCGCGATCAACATGGTGACCAAGCCGGGCACGAACGAGTTCTTCGGGTCTGTTTTCTACCTGATGAATGACGAAGGCCTGACGGGCAAAAAGCTCAATGGTAGCCGCGTGATTTCCGATCCGTTCGAAGACCTGAACTACGGTTTCGAGTTCGGCGGCCCGATCATCAGGGACAAGCTGTTCTTCTACGTGAATTACGAAGAGACGGATGAAGGCGGCATTCAGAACACAGGCCCGATCGGCGGCGGCTTTGCCAACGAGCGCTTCCTCACGGTTGCCGAAGCTGAGGCTATTGGTGCTATTCTGAACAGCCAGTACAACCGCAACGTTGGCGACATCGTTCGCGTGCTTCCGCAAACCAGTGAGCGCATCTTCGCGCGCCTGGACTGGAACATCAACGATCAGCATCGCGCCGAGTTCACGTATTCGAAACTCGAGGAGCTGAACCTCGATCCCGACGATCTGGGCTTCGACGGCTTCACGTTCCGCGACAACTTCGAGTTCGAAGGCATCGACCAGGACACGGTTTCCGTGCGCCTGTTCTCGAACTGGACCGACAATTTATCGACGGAATTCCGCTATTCGAGCTTCGACGTGACGGACATCCAGGGACCGGCCGGCGGCGGTGAAGCGCAGGATCCGAACCCGATCCCGCGCATCCAGGTCGAAGACGGAGCCGGCGACGTCATCCTGACGAGCGGCCCAGGCTTCTTCCGCTCTGCCAATGACCTGCAATACACGGTGGATCAGCTCAAGCTGTCGGCCGACTATGTCGTCGGCGACCACACGCTGACCTTCGGCTTCGAACAGGAATCGCGCGATGTCTTCAACCTGTTCATCCCTAACGCGACAGGAACGATCGTTTTCGACGACGTCACTGCGCTGCAGGCTGGTACGGCGAATGAGATCACCTTGCTCGGCTCGTTTACCCAGGATCCGATTGACGCGGCCGCGGCGTTCAAGCGTGACATCAACACGTTCTATATCCAGGACCAGTGGCAGGTAAATGACTCGCTGATGGTCATCGCGGGCATTCGTCTCGACTCCTACGACTCGAGCGACCGCCCGATCGACAACCCATTGTTCGAGCAGCGCTATGGCATAGACAACACGCAGACCTTCGACGGGCTCGAGATCGTCCAGCCGCGCATCGGCTTCACCTGGGAAATGCCTTCGAGCAAGTGGGGCCAGACCCAGCTGACGGCCGGCTACGGCGTCTTCGGCGGCCAGGACCCGACCGTGCACTTCGCCAATTCCTACCAGAACTTTGGCGGCGCGATCGGCTTCGGCGCGAGCTTTTTTGCGCCATGTACCGCAGCGGACCTCCAGGTTACTGATGGTACCGGTCAGTTCACGGGGCTGCCGGACTGTGTCCGGGTTGCCGCCGCTAACTCTGCCAACGCGAACGCCGGATCGGTTGCCGCTGTCGACCCGAACTTCGACCTGCCGGAAGACCATCGCTTCCATATCGGCCTGACTCACTACATGGAATCCGATATCGAATTCCTTAACGACTGGAAGGTTCGCCTCGAGTATATCTACACGAAGCACAAGAATGCGCCGAACTGGATCGATCTCACGCAAACGCCAAGCGGTGTGATACTGCCGGACGGCCGTCCCCAGTTCATGGGAATTGATCCGCTGTTGCCTGGTTGCGATGCAACCTTTAATGGCATCGGCCAGGGATTCAGCGGTTCCGAGATATTTCCCGGCGGAGCTTGTGACGACGAAAGTAATGAGAATCAGGACATCCTGATGACCAATGGGCCGGAAGGCGACACGAGAGTGATTTCGCTGATCCTCGGCAAGGACTTCGTGTTCTCGGACAAGACCTCATTCGACATGAGCCTGGGCTATGCCTACACGGACTCGAAGACGGGTAACCCCGTCAACAGCTCCACGGCAACGTCGAGCTATGAAGAAGTCGCCGTCGTAGTGCCGAACCAGGTCGGACTTGCGCCGAACCTCTGGGCGAACAAGCACAACATCACCCTGCGGGCCAGGTTGAAACACTACTTCCTGGACAATCACCCGACGACGTTCTCGTTCTTCTTCAACCGCCGTTCCGGCCGACCTTTCAGCTACGCCTACGAGGACGATACCGGTGAAGAATACTTCGGTGATTCGGACGATGAGTCACGCATACTGATCTACGTGCCGACGGGACCGACCGATCCGCTCATGGACTTCTCGAACCTGAGCCAGGCCGAGATCGACGGCCTGTTCGCGTTCATCGAGGCATCGGGTCTCGGCCGTTATGCCGGCGGTATAGCTCCGAGGAACGCGTTCAACGCTCCGTATAGCAACGACCTCGATATCCGCATCAAGCAGCCGATCCCGATGTGGGGCGATCATCAGCTCGATATCTTCTTCGATATCGAGAACGTCCTGAACCTGTTCTCGGACAGCAACAACATCAGGCGCTATCCCCACACGGATGATGTTCAGGAGGCGGCTCGCCTGCTCGAGATTCAGCAGTTCGGGGCCCCGGTCAACAACTTCAACCAGTTCGAAATCACGCGCTGGTACAACGAAGGCTTTAACTGGTTCCGCGACGTAGACGACTCCGTTTACCGTATCCAGCTCGGCGTTCAGTACCGGTTCTGATCAGAACTGCATGCAGCAAGCAAGGGCGGCCTCCGGGCCGCCCTTTTTTGTTGGAGCCCGCCATGCGGGCGATCGATCAGTGCCAGCAGACTGTTCGATTCTCTCCTAACTCGACCTGGCGGGGGTTCACCGGATCAGGCAAGGCGCCGACCGCCTGCCCCGCCGCCTGCGCGCGCAGGATGGCGTCGAGCACGAGGTACTTGAGTTCCGAGGCCGGTCCCGCCGCCGGAGGCTCCTGCGGCAATTCGTAGCCGTCGCCGCCGCGGTAGAGAAAGTCGGGCACGACGAGTGAATACTCGACTTCGGCCTCGATTTCCTGCCAGCCCCCTTCGGAAGGCACCTGCAGGCTCACGATACGACTGCCCTCTGCCCGGGAGCGATCGACGCAGACCCTGAAGCCGGAAACCTGCGGGAAATAGCCCTGGCTCCCGGAACCCCGGTAACCGTTTTCCATCAAGGTTTGGAACTCCGCGCCGCTGATCGTCAGGCGACGCAGGAACGACGAGAAGCCGAAGGTGCGTCCGATGTCCTCGAACAGGATGTCTCCGGCGACATAATCGTCGATGCGCAGCGAGCCGCTGTTGATGAAGGCAAGGTCGGCAGCCGGCTTGCCGAATGCGCCCCGCATCTGGTCGACAATAAAGTTCGCCCAGCCATTTTCCGTACTCCTCACCCGTTCTTCCGTGACATTGAAAGCCGCAGCGGCCTGGCCGACCCGCGCATCGAGGAATGGAAATTTCTCGAGCAGGCGGTCTCGCCACTTGCGATCCAGCTTATCGTAGCCGGAATCCGATGAGACCTTCGTATCCATGTCGAGCATCTGCTCCTCGATATAAGGCATCCCGGCGTCATCGAAATGAAGGTCAATCTTCCAGATCGCTCGCGCATTGGACGCGCCCTTCATTATCGCGGCGGCATTATCTGAGCCCTTGCTGTATTTCGGTTCGTGATCATGGCCGCCGGCAATAAAAACGAAGCGCGGATGTTGTTGTTTCAGTTTCGCGATCTCAACGTCATCCGCCAGGTGCAGGTGCGTAAGGCCGATGATCGCGTTGGTCCCCGCCGCCTCCAGCGCCATAATTGCGGACTTTGCAGCAGCGACATAGTCCCTGTCGACCGACAGGTAATCGCGTTCATTGCCGCCGTCATCGGCGTGCAACATTAATGCAAAGATGCCGATCGTCCTGTTTGCATGCTCGAAGGTGAACAGCCGCTGCAATGCGCTGTCCACATTGGCATCGCCCGTATCGATCGTGAAGTTGTCTCCCAGCCAGTCGAAGCGCGAGGCATTCACGGCGTCGACCAGGTACCTGGCCGTACGCGGGTCGAATTCGTGATTGCCTGCGGTCAGATAGAGCGGCGCGAGATCGTCCAGGTAGTTCAGCGCATCGACCATTTGCCGGCCGTGCCATAACTGGCTCTCGAGCGACGGATACAGGAAATCGCCGGCATGCAGTATGCGCACGTATCTGCCCTCGTCCTGCAGATTGCGGATGACAGTGACGACGCGACCTAGACCGCCTTTGGTGCCGTCCTCGACTGCCCCGACCCGGTAGGTGTCATTCAGGTGGATAAAACTCAACCCCGGGACGCGGCTTGAAGTAGACTCGGGGATCGCGGCACAGGCGGCGAGAACAAGAAGAAAGAACAAAGGAAACAGTGTGATGGCAAAGCGTTTATTCATAGTGCTGTTCGCAATCTCGTTTTGTGTGTCCTGTACGACGACGGAAGTCGTTCAAGCGCCGGCTTCGTATTCCAAGAAAAACGACCTCGGGCTCCTGTGGACCAATCACGCTGCCGAGTACGAGGCCATTGCGCGCCAAGTCTATCAGCTGGCGACTCGGGCGCTGCCGGGTTTTATCGAGGATCGCTCCTGGACCGTCGTGCCGGGCAATCCGGATTATCGGGATCTGCCGCCGGCTGTCATTCTCGACGTCGACGAGACCACGATAAGCAATCGGGCGTTCCAGATTTCGTTCACGCCGCCGGTAACCCAGCTCAAGATCGACACATGGAACCGCGAACGTGTTGCGGAGCCCGTCCCGGGCGCCGTCGAGTTCGTGCGTGCCGCAAGGAGCGCCGGTGTCGCCACGTTTTTCGTGACCAACCGGCCCTGCGATCGCCTGGAGGGCGACCCGCGTCCCTGTCCATACAAAGACACGATCGTCGCCAACCTCGCCCAGGTCGGCATCGAAACCAGCCCTGACAGTGTCTTGCTGGCCCGCGAGCAGGACGGTTGGGACCGCGCCAAAATTGCGCGACGCGAACATATCGCCCAGACCCATCGCGTCATCATGCTGATCGGCGACGACCTTGGCGATTTCGTACCCTGCGTGCGCATCAAGCTTTATGGCCCATGCACCGAGCCCTCGACAGAGGCGGAGCGGCTGCGGTACCTGGACGATTACCGCGAACTCTGGGGAAACGGCTGGTATATCCTGCCAAACCCGATGCACGGCTCCTGGACCAAATTCATCAAGTGAAGAATTTGCACCAGCTTTTTTTGATAACATATTGAAAAAAGGGGGTATCCCATGGCCAAGGTTAAGTGCGGGCTGATCCAGATGTCGCTGAAGGGTGACGGCACGATGGAGCCCGAGGCAATTCGCGATGCGATGATCGAGGCGCACATCCCGTATATCGAGGATGCGGCCGCGCAGGGTGTACAGGTGCTCTGCTTCCAGGAGGTCTTCACGCAACCCTATTTTTGCCCGAGCCAGGACCGCAAATGGTACGCCGCAGCCGAGAGTATCCCCGACGGCCACACTACGCAGCTCATGACGGAATATGCGAAAAAGCACAACATGGTCATGGTCGTGCCGGTCTACGAGGAAGAGATGCCCGGCGTCTACTACAACACGGCCGCCGTGATCGACGCCGACGGCAGTTATCTCGGCAAGTATCGCAAGACACATATACCGCAGGTCGATCCGGGCTTTTACGAGAAGTTCTTTTTCAAGCCCGGCGACTCGGGCTGGCCGGTGTTCGATACGGCATATCTGAAACTCGGCGTGTACATCTGCTACGACCGCCATTTTCCCGAGGGCTGGCGCGCGCTGGCATTAAATGGAGCTGAGTACATCGTGAATCCGTCGGCCACGGTCGCCGGGCTCAGTAAATACCTCTGGGAGCTCGAACAACCGGCTTCGGCCGCCGCCAACGGCGTATTCATCGGCGCCATTAATCGCGTCGGCGCCGAGGAGCCCTGGGCTACATCGCACAATATGGGCGAATTCTACGGCTCGAGCTATATCGTCAATCCGCGCGGTACAATCGAGGCACAGGCGAGCTACGGCGACGATGAGCTGCTTGTGCACGAGATCGATCTCGACATGGTGCGTGAAGTACGCGATACGTGGCAGTTCTTCCGCGACCGCCGGCCCGAAACCTACGAAATCCTGATTGACTGACATCTTCAGCTGCGCCAAGGGGAACCGCCTTGTCCGAATTACCTGCAGTCAGCACCTTACGTAGCGTCGGTGAGCACATCGAGCTCGAACTCGGCCGGGATCTCGCCTCGAGCCCGCGCTACAACGACGACATTGCGCCCACGAAAGCGGAGCAACGCACCTGGTCGCGCTGGAACGTCGCGTCGCTCTGGGTCGGTATGGCGATCTGCGTACCGACGTACACGCTCGGTGGTGCACTGACGGCCGGATTCGGTTTGTCGGTGTCGGAGGCGCTCTGGACTATCCTGATCGCGAACATCATCGTCCTGATCCCATTGACGCTGAACGCTTTTCCGGGCACGCGATACGGCATCCCCTGTCCCGTCGTTCTGCGCGCATCCTTCGGCATCATCGGCTCGAACGTGCCGTCATTGATTCGCGCGATCGTTGCCTGCGGCTGGTTCGGCATCCAGACGCTGTTCGGCGGCATTGCAGTCAATCAACTGCTCGCCGCGATATCCGAAAGCTGGGCTTCGCTCGGTAGCACGGGAGATGTACTCGGCTTCTTCATCTTCTGGATAGCCAACGTGACGGTCGTCATCCGCGGTTCCGAATCAATCAAACATCTGGAGGCGCTTGCGGCGCCCATGCTGCTGGCCGTTGCCGTCGGACTTGCTCTATGGGCAACACCGAAGATTTCAGTCTCCGCAGTTCTCGCCACGCCGGCTACCCGTGAAATCGGGGAGCCATTCTGGGGATATTTCCTGCCCGCGTTAACAGCAATGGTGGGGTTCTGGGCGACACTGTCATTGAATATCCCCGATTTCAGCCGTTACGCGCGCTCACAGCGCAGCCAGGTAATCGGCCAGATAATCGGGCTGCCACTCACAATGCTTATGTTTGCCGGGCTTGGTGTCATACTCACTGCCGCGTCTTTCGAACTCGTCGGCGAGACTATCTCAGACCCGGTCACGCTAATAGGGCGAATAGAGAGTCCGGTCTGGGTCGTACTTGCGATGCTCGTGATCATTCTTGCGACAATTTCGACCAACACGGCCGCGAATATCGTGTCGCCAACGAACGTATTTCAGAACGTCGCGCCGAAACTGATCAATGAAAACAAGGGCGTTATCCTGACCGGCATTATCGGTATCGCGCTGATGAGCTGGGAACTCATGAAGCGCCTCGGCTGGATCGAAACAGACGTCAGCGTGGAAGGGTTGTACGCAAATTGGCTCCTGACTTATTCCAGCCTGCTTGGCCCGATTGCCGGCATCATGGTTGTGGACTATTTTCTGATCAAGAATCAACAATACGACGTGATCGCGTTATATAAGGATAATGCCGGGTATCCGGCATGGAATGTGCCGGGCTTTATCGCTTTCCTGGTCCCGGTCGGCCTGACAATCGCGGCCATGATGGTCGGCAACAATAGTTGGTTCTATAGTTTCTATGAGAATGGATGGTTCACGGGGTCGATTCTCGGCGGCCTGATCTATTACTTCGTGGCGAAACGCGAGGTGGGAGTTACATCATGACAGTACTCATAAAGGGCGGCACGGTAGTCAATGCAGACCGCAGCTTCGCGGCTGACGTGCTTTGCGAGAACGGTTTAATTGCTGCTGTCGGCGAAAATCTCGATGCGCCTAAAGGTGCAACGGTCGTCGATGCCGGCGGGCAATTCGTGATGCCGGGCGGCATCGACCCGCACACGCACATGCAGCTGCCGTTCATGGGCACGGTCGCCAGCGACGACTTCTACTCGGGCACTGCCGCGGGACTTGCCGGCGGTACGACGATGATCATCGATTTCGTCATTCCCAACCCGCAGCAGAACATCATGGACGCATACAGGGAGTGGCGCGGCTGGGCCGAGAAAGCCGTTGCCGATTATTCCTTCCACGTCGCGATCACGTGGTGGGACGATTCGGTCCATGAGGACATGGGTACGCTCGTACGCGATCACGGTGTCAACAGCTTCAAGCACTTCATGGCTTACAAGAACGCCATCATGGCCGATGACGAAACGCTCGTGAACAGCTTCTCGCGCGCTCGGGAACTCGGCGCAATTTGCACGGTGCACGCCGAGAACGGCGAGCTCGTATTCCGCCTTCAGCAGCAGATCTACGACAAGGGTATTACAGGGCCGGAAGGCCATCCGCTGTCTCGCCCGCCGCAGGTCGAAGGCGAAGCCGCAAATCGTGCAATCCGCATTGCCGAGGTCCTCAAGGTGCCGCTTTATGTCGTGCATAACTCGTGCCGGCAATCGCTCGAAGCAATCACGCGCGCACGCAACGAAGGCCAACGCGTCTTCGGCGAAGTCCTTGCCGGGCACCTGCTGATCGATGACTCGGTGTATCTCAACACGGACTTCGAGGTTGCCGCGGCGCACGTCATGAGCCCGCCGTTTCGTTCGCAGGATCACCAGGACGCCATGTGGCACGGGCTGCAGTCGGGCAACCTGCAGACAACGGCAACGGATCATTGCTGCTTCTGTGCCGACCAGAAAGCCATGGGCAAGGATGACTTCCGCATGATTCCCAACGGCACGGGCGGCGTCGAAAACCGGCTCGAGGTTCTCTGGCATCACGGCGTCAACACGGGCCGGCTGACGATGAACGAATTTGTCGCCGTGACCTCCACTAACACGGCACAGATCTTCAATATCTACCCGCGCAAGGGCAGCATATCGGTTGGTGCGGATGCCGACATAGTCGTCTGGGATCCCGAGGCAACGAAAACGATCTCTGCCAAGACGCATCACCAGAATGTCGACTACAACATTTTCGAAGGGATGGAAGTCAAAGGCTGCGCATCGCACACGATCAGCAACGGCAGGCTCGTTTACAGCGACGGCAAGCTCGATGTCGAACGCGGCGCCGGCCGGTATATCGATCGGCCGCCGTATGCAGACTATTACGCCGCACTGAACACGCAGGCCAAACTGGCGGAGCCCGTCGCGGTCAAGCGCTGAACACTCCATGGCATCGCCGGATATCAAGAGCCATCGGCTCGACAAGGCCGAAATCGACAGGAATTTTGCGGACCTGCACCCGCCGATGAGCCGCTCCGAAGCCCTGATCGAGGCGGACCGCTGCTACTTCTGCTTCGACGCGCCCTGCACGACCGCGTGCCCGACGGGGATCGATATCCCTGCCTTCATCCAGAAAATCCGCAGCGAGAATCTTCGCGGCTCGGCGCAGACCATACTCCAGGAAAACATCATGGGCGGAATGTGCGCCCGCGTCTGCCCCACCGAAGTTCTGTGCGAAGACGCCTGCGTAAGAAATACGCACGAAGACAAGCCCGTCGAGATCGGTTTGCTGCAGCGTTACGCGACGGACCCGGTATTCGACGAAGGTTCGCAGCTGTTCACACGCTCGGAACCCACGGGCAAATCCGTTGCCATCGTCGGCGGTGGACCGGCAGGGCTGTCCTGCGCGCATCGCCTGGCGACACTCGGCCACGACGTCGTCATTTACAACCGCGACGGGAAACTCGGCGGCCTCAACGAATACGGCATAGCTGCGTACAAGACCGTTCATGACTTTGCGCAACGCGAGGTCGACTGGATCCTGTCCATCGGCGGCATCAGCGTGAAATCGGACGTGTCACTGGGCAACGGACTTTCGATTGACGATTTGCGCAAACAACACGACGCTGTATTTCTCGCAATCGGCCTGGGCGCCGTCCACGCGCTCGGGCTGGAGAACGAAGGCATGAAGGGCGTCGAGAACGCCGTCGACTACATCGCCGAGATCAGGCAAGCCGATGATAAAAGCAGTTTGCCCGTCGGCCGTAATGTGGTCGTGATTGGCGGCGGCATGACGGCAATTGATATCGCCGTGCAATCGAAACGGCTTGGCGCAGAGAAAGTAGACATCATCTACCGGCGCGGCCCTGAGCAGATGGGCGCGAGCCAATTCGAGCAGGACCTGGCCAGGACAAACGGTGTGCGAATTCATCACTGGGTAATGCCAGTGCGTCTTCATGGAGACGAGCATGTCTCCGGCGTTGAGCTTGCGCGCACGACGCTGGATCCAGATGGCCATCTTCAGATAACCGGCGAGACGCTGACGATCGACGCAGATGTTGTCTTCAAGGCTATCGGACAGAAACTCGGAGACGAAGCGACCGGTCCGGAACTCGGTGGCCTGCGCATTGAAGGCGGCAAAATCGTGGTTGACGAGTCGCAAGCAACATCGCTCGACAAAGTCTGGGCCGGCGGCGACTGCGCCACGGGCGGCGACGATCTCACGGTGACCGCTGTGCAACACGGCAAGAACGCTGCGATGGCGATTCACAGGAGCCTGACAAGTGGCTGATCTGACATCAAAATTTCTCGGCATCTCGGCACCCAATCCGTTCTGGCTGGCGTCCGCGCCGCCAACGGACAAGGCCTACAACGTCAATCGCGCATTCGAAGCCGGCTGGGGCGGTGCCGTGTGGAAGACCCTGGGCGAGGCAGGTCCGCCTATCGTCAACGTCAGCGGCCCGCGCTACAGCGCTCTGCACAGCAACGATCGCCGCGTCATCGGCTTCAACAACATCGAGCTGATCACGGACCGGCCGCTGGAGACGAACCTCGAGGAAATTAGACAGGTCAAGCGAGACTGGCCGGATCGCGCGCTCGTGGTATCGGTCATGCTGCCCATGAACGAAAAAGCCTGGGCCGAGCATGTGCCGATGATCGAGGACACCGGTGCCGATGCGCTGGAACTCAACTTCGGCTGCCCGCACGGCATGTCCGAACGCGGCATGGGTGCGGCCGTCGGCCAGGTGCCAGAGTACATTCAGATGGCAACCGAGTGGTGCAAGAAAGCCGCCTCGATTCCTGTCATCGTCAAGCTCACCCCGAACGTCACGAACATACTGCCGCCGGCAAAAGCGGCGAAGGATGGCGGCGCCGACGCCGTATCGCTGATCAATACCGTGAATTCCATCATGCGCGTCAACTACGACACGCTGACGATGTATCCATCGACTGACGGCATGGGCACACACGGCGGCTACTGTGGCGAAGCCGTCAAGCCGATCGCGCTGAACATGGTCGCTGAAATCGCGCGCACAAAAGAAACGGCCGGCATTCCGATCTCGGGGATCGGCGGTATCACGGACTGGCGCGATGCGGTGGACTTTCTCGCGCTCGGTGCCAGCAACGTGCAGATCTGCACGGCGGCAATGGTGTATGGCTTCAAAATCATCGATGACCTGACCGATGGACTTAATACTTTCCTGGATGACAAGGGAATGACATCAGTTTCGGATCTCGTCGGCAAAGCCGTGCCGAGCGTGACGGACTGGCAATACCTGAACCTGGATTACGTCGAGAAGGCCGTTATCGACCAGGAGCTCTGTATCAAGTGCGGTCGCTGCCACATCGTTTGCGAAGACACATCGCACCAGGCGATTACACACACAGTCAACGGTGAGCGAAAATTTGAAGTCATCGACGACGAATGCGTCGGTTGCAACCTCTGTGTCAGCGTTTGCCCGGTCATCGGCTGCATTACGATGCAGCGCGTCGACGACGGCAGCTCAAAGCAGGACTGGACGATGCACCCGAATAACCCCATGCGCAAGGAAGGATAAGCAATGACCGACGAGGAACTGCTTGATCTTGCCCGACAGGTTCGCGACAAGGCGCATTGCCCGTACTCCGGATTCAGCGTCGGTGCTGCGCTCATAGACGAAAATGGTAATACCCACGTCGGCTGTAACGTCGAAAATGCCGCTTACTCAAACGTCAGCTGCGCAGAGGCCGGCGCCATTAGTGCCATGGTAGCCGCGGGAGGAAGCCGGATTGCAAAAATTGCGGTCGCGGGCGGTAACAAGGCGGAGAAGTCGCGAGCCTGTACGCCCTGCGGCGGTTGCCGGCAACGCATTCACGAGTTTTCAGACGAGAATACGCGCATCATCGTCAAAGACGATGACGAGCAATGGCACACATACACGATGGAAGAATTGCTGCCGTCGTCATTTCACCTGTAGGCCTGTTCCGCGATGTCGTTCATCAAAGAGCTGAAACGCCGCAACGTTTTCCGAGTTGGTATTGCCTACGTGGTCATTTCATGGCTGTTGCTTCAGGTATCCGACACGCTTGTCCCGGCGCTGCGCCTGCCGGAGTGGTTCCATTCGGGCATCGCGCTGATGCTCATTCTGGGTTTCCCGATAGCGCTTTTGTTCGCCTGGGCTTTTGAATTGACGCCGGAGGGACTGAAGAAGGAAAAGGACGTTGTTCGCAGCGAGTCCGTCACGCAGGTTACAGGCCGAAAACTGGATAAAGTCATCATCGGGCTACTCGCGTTGGCTTTGGGGTATTTCGTGCTCGACAAATATGTGTTTGAACCGGCCCCGGAAGCCGTCGTCGATGCAAGCGCCGCGGTCGGTACTGCCAAGACAGTGGCTGTCCTGCCCTTCGTCCCCATGAGTTCTGGCGACGATGACGACTACTTCGCCGACGGGCTTACCGAGGAGATACTCAATGTCCTTGCAAAGCTCCCCGAGCTGCAGGTAACAGCTCGTACCTCGTCGTTCTTTTTCAAAGGGCAGAACATTCCGATTCCCGAGATAGCGGAGCAGCTCAATGTCGAACACATCGTCGAAGGATCCGTTCGCAGGGATGGGGAACAGGTACGTATCACCGCTCAGCTGATCCGCGCCGCCGACGGCTTCCATTTATGGTCTCAACATTACGACCGAAGGATCGACAACATTTTCGCGGTACAGGAGGACATTGCCGAGAACATCGCCGCGGCGCTGGATGTCGTGCTCGACGACGGCGCCCGGGAGATGATGCGCAAGACCGGCATTCGTGACGTCGAAGCCTTTATCAGCTATCAGAAAGGACTGGAGGCATTTTCCGCAGCCCATGGGAATCTCGACAACATTACGGAAGCGCTCGCCATCGCGAATGAGCATTTTGACCGGGCGCTGCAGAGTGCCCCGGACCTGGTATCTGCGCGCATCCTGAAGACCGATCTCGCAGGTCATGTCGTTTTCGATATTGCCGCCAGGTTTCGCGACGAAAAATACGCCGGCGAAGGGCGCGAGGCGCTCGCTGCGCATCAGGAGGAAGCGGATCTCGCGCGGCAAGCCATGCCCCCGGGCAATCAACGCGACATACTCAATCTCGAGAGAGCGTTATTCAGCGATGACTGGACAGCAGTCCCGGCCCGCATCAAAAAGGCAATGCAACCGGGCAAATGCCCGGCGCTGAACTGGATCAATGAGTTTATCGCCCAGTATGGCTGGGCCGAAGAGATCATCCGGAAACACCGCGAGGCGCTGGTGTGTGATCCACTGGGTTTTGCGGCGAGCGCATTTATTCCGGTCTTGTATATCTGGCTCAAGGACGGCGAGTCCGCGATTCAGGAAATCGAAAACATTAAAGCAAGGGGCGTCGTGCACTCGTGGCTCGATGACGCGCTGTACCTGGCGACGCTGGCTGCCGGGCGATTTGACGATCCGGTGCTTCAGACCGAGCAGCCGGAAGACGGCTGGCTCCGATATGACCGGCGCATACCGTATGAGGCTCTGGCGGGGGATCCGGAACTCGCCTGGCAGCTTGCCGAAGAGCACCGGTCCGCAGTCGACGCAGATGATTGGTCTTCGCTGATCGTCGCGGCCATCGTCGGAAATCGCGAAATAGCGAATGAACTGGCTGCACGGATAGATGCGCGCCCAGGCAGTTCACTTGCCCTCAGCGCAGCCGTATTTCAATGCTTTTGTGGCGCGCCCTTCGATCTCGAAGCTACGCCGAACTACAGGGCCCGCATCGAAGAAGCCGGCTTTGCCTGGCCGCCCGACAAGCCGATCGATTACCCGACGAAGGACTGGTAACCCGTTGATTCCGTTACCTTAACGCTCGTCGATGGTGATATCCCGCACGCCACCATTTGGATTGGCAAGGCACAAGACTTTCGCGGCGTGACCTCTCGGTAACGTAACCGTCGCGTGAACGACATAGCCGTTATTATTTTTTTCGACGTCGTAAACCCGGGCACTCGAGACGTTGTAGCGGCCCCTGATTTCATCGAGGCAGGCCTTCCGGGCAAACGCTATCGTGTCGCCGTCCTGTGACGCGTTGTCCTGCCATGTCCAGATGCCGTAGGCAAGCGCTGCAACCACCGCTACTCTGATCAGGCTTCCGATCTTCTTGCCGATACTCATGTTGCCGCATCCTGCATGAGCCGGAGTACCTCCTGTCGCGTCGGCAAGGAGGGCTGGGCACCCAGCTTCAGGGTTGCTGCGGCTCCCGCGGCACAGGCAAAGCGTAATGCAGCCTCAGGCTGCTGGCCCTCTACGAGCGCCAGCGTCAACGCCGCCGTGAAGGTGTCGCCCGCGGCTGTCCCGTCGACGGCATCGACACGCGGCGGCTTGACGCGGGCGAGATCTGCGCCGTTCCTGCTCAGTACGGCCCCAGCGGCACCGAAAGTCGTGGCTATCATCCCCGAACATGCGTCGAGGCTGTCGCCGTACCAGGCGGCCTCGGTCTCGTTGACGATGATCAGATCTGCGCGCTGCAGCACCGAGACATCGACATGCTTCGCGGGCGCGAGATTCACACAAACAAATCCGTCGAATGCTTCCGCTGCCCTTGCGACGGTCGCGGTCGGTATTTCGAGCTGGCTAATCAGCGCATCGGCAGCAGGCAACGCAAGAGAATCCGGAGTCAGCTGCCGGTTGGCGCCAGGCGCCACGACGATGTGGTTCTCGCCGCCTGGCGCAACCGAAATCAGTGCTGTGCCAGTGGGCACATCGGCAATACGCCGGCAAGCGTCGAGGTCTACGCCACCCTCTGCTAACAGCGCAAGCGCCTCGTCGGCGACGGCGTCGTCACCGACGCAGGCGACAAGAGTGACGTCCGCGCCGAGCCGCTGTGCGGCCAGGGCCTGGTTGGCGCCCTTGCCGCCCGGAAAGCGATTGAGTTCCGCATCCGTTATCGTCTCGCCCGGTTGCGGCAGCCGCGCAACGGTGGCGACAAGGTCGAGATTGACGGAACCGGCGACAACGATCGAGGGCATATCAGTCTCCGTAACGAGCGAGGCGCTCCGTCAGCAGGTCGTAGAAGCCGTCTGCGTCCACCGAGTAAATCCAGTTCACGTTTCTGGGCCGATCCGTAACGTGCCAGAAATCGACGGCCGTATGCCCGAGGGTAAGCTCGGACTGTGTCTCGATTGCCACGTTGCAGACCTTGCCCCGGAACAGCTCGGGCCTGATCAGCCATGCGACGGTGCAGGGATCATGCAAGGGCGCGCCTTTTGCCGTGTACTTCTCCATGTCGTAGCGCTCGAAGAAATTGATCATGCCGGCCGCGGCCTCGGCCACCGGATTACCGAGGGCTTCGATACGCCGGACCCGGCCTTCCGTCGAGAGTACCTGGTGGGTCACATCGAGCCCCATTTGCGTGATCGGCCGGCCGCAGCTGAATACGATGTCGGCCGCTTCGGGATCGACCAGGATATTGAACTCGGCCGATGGCGTGCGATTACCGCCCTCGCGCATCGCGCCGCCCATGACTACGATCTGCTCGATCTTTGCCAGGATCGCGGGTTCCTTGTCGATGGCTGTTCCGATGTTTGTTAGAGGCCCGGTTGGCACCAGGGTGATCTCGCCATCATCCGCGCCAAGCAGCGTCTCGATAATGTAGTCGACACCATGTTGCGGCTGCAGCGGCGTCTCGGGATCAAAAATGTCAATGCCGTTGATGCCCGTCTCACCGTGTATGTACTCAGCCGTGCGCAGCAGGCGCGTCATGGGTTTGTCGCATCCGGCAAACACGGGCACGCCGCTCTTCGCGATATCGCACATCATGCGGGCATTGCGTTGCGTCAGATCGAGCGGAACGTTGCCGCCAACGGTCGTTATTCCCAGTACATTTACTTCTTCAGGCGAGGCAAACGCGAGCAACAGGGCGATGGCATCGTCCTGCCCCGGGTCGCAGTCAATGATGATCTTTCGCGCCACGGACTCAGAACGTCAGCATGATTCCCGCAAGCGCCGCACTCATCAGGTTCGATAGCGACGCGGCAAGGACAGCTTTGAGGCCGAGCTGTCCGATCAGCTCGCGCTTCTCCGGAACAAGCACGCCCAGCCCGCCGAGCAGGATGGCGATCGACGACAGGTTGGCGAAGCCGCAGAGCGAAAAGGTCGTGACCGCAATCGTGCGCGGGCTCATGCCTGCAAGGCGCTCGGTCATGTTACCGAAAGCGACAAACTCGTTGAGGATCAGCTTCTCGCCGAATAGCGAACCCGCGGCTTGCGCCTCTTCCCACGGCACGCTGAGCAGGAACATCAGCGGCTGGAATATATTGCCCAGGATCCACTCGAGCGTAACCTTTTCAACGCCGAAAAAGTCATCAATCCTGAGCCAGCCTGCCAGCCCGCCGACGAGACCATTGAACAAGGCAATCAGGGCGACGAAGGCAACGAGCATCGCGCCGATGTTGACGGCCAGTCGCAGGCCGTCTGCGGTACCGTTTGCAGCAGCGAGAATCACGTTCTTGTGATGACTCGGCTCCATTTTGAATTTTTCATGCGCACTCGCCGGCACGACTTCGTCATCGGGCATCACGATTTTCGCCATGAGCAAGCCGCCCGGCGCCGCCATGAACGCAGCTGCGAGAAGGTACTTTAGCTCGGCGCCCATCATCGCGTAGCCAGCCAGAACGGTTCCGGCGATGGATGCGAGCCCGGAAACCATGACTGCGAACACCTGTGGCTCGGTCAATCCACGCAGGTAAGGCTTAACAACGAGCGGCGCCTCGGTCTGCCCGACGAAGATATTGGCCGCCGCGTTCATCGATTCGATTCCGCCTGTGCCGATGATCTTGTGCAGCGCCCCGCCGACGATGCGAACGACCCACTCCATGATGCGCAGGTGATAAAGGACCGACATCAGTGCGGCGAAAAAAATGATTATAGGCAACACGTTGATCGCAAAGCTGAATCCGACGACATTGGTATCGGCCAGCGGACCGAACAAAAAGTCGATGCCTGCTTTGGAGAAGTCGATGACGGCCATGACGCCGGTGCTCATGCCGTCAATCGCTCTCTGCCCCCAGGGCAAATAGAGGACGATGGCTGCGATAGCCGCCTGCAGCACGAAGGCAGCGCTGACAATACGGAGATTAATGGCCTTGCGGTTGCTCGAAAAGGCGAACGCGATGCCGAGAATCACGACGATGCCTGCTATACCGATCAGATTGGAGCCCATGGATACCCCCGCAAGGACATGATTTTTATTGAATTATGACACAAGCTCGTGGATGACGGGCCGCTCCTGCGGCACCTCCTCCGCGAACGCGCATGCCGCCAAAAGGCCGGCTTCGGCCGCCCTCGCCGAATCTTCACTCGAGGCATGTACGACGGCCAGCGGTCTCCCGGTGTCGAGCTTCGTACCGATAGCTGCGATATCGCTGAAGCCAACCGACAGGTCGAGGGCTTCCCCAACCTGGTGGCGACCGCCGCCGAGCTCGATGATTGCGTTGCCAACACCGCGCGTATTGATCCCGGCCAGGTAACCATTCGCGTGGACGGGTCGAACGATTGGCGCGGCGGCAAGGTACTTCGAGCTGTTGTCGACGAAGTCGTGCGGTCCGCCGAGCGCCGTCACCATTCTGCCGAACACCTCCAGTGCTTTGCCGCTCGTAACTGCCGCATCGCATTTCACCCTTGCGGCATCTCGATCGGTCTCGACACCCGTAACTACGAGCATTTCCGCACACAGGCCCAGCACGACCTCGTCCAGCCGGGCCTCGCGCTCTTCATTGCGCAGGTAGCGCAAGGACTCAGCAATCTCCAGTGCATTGCCTGCCGTTCGCCCGAGCACCTCATTCATGTCGGTGATCAGCACATGCGTTTTCAGCTCCGCCATCGCGGCCGTCCTGATGATGCTTTCCGAAAGCTTGCGGGCGCGATCAGGCGTCTTCATGAACGCTCCGGAACCGACCTTCACGTCCATGACGAGCGCATCGAGCCCGGCAGCGATTTTCTTCGACAGAATCGACGCCGTGATCAGTGGCACCGACTCGACGGTCGCCGTGATGTCACGTATCGCATACAAGCGCCGGTCTGCCGGCGCAAGGTCGGATGTCTGCCCGATGATCGCGCAGCCGACGTCCTTGACGACACGGCGAAACGTCGCGAAGTCCGGCGCCGTGTTGTACCCCGGGATGCTTTCAGCCTTGTCGGTCGTGCCGCCGGTGTGTCCGAGGCCGCGACCGGAAATCATCGGCACGTAGCAACCGCAGGCTGCTGCGATCGGCGCCAGCATGAAACTCACCTTGTCGCCCACTCCACCAGTGGAATGCTTGTCGACGACCGGGCCGTCGAGCCGCAGGTCCTGCCATTCGAGTACGGTGCCCGACGAAGCCATCGCGAGCGTCAGCTTCGCCGCTTCGTCGAAGGTCATCGAATTAAAGACGACGGCCATTGCGAGTGCCGACACCTGCTCTGCCGGAATGCTCTCGTCCGCCAGGCCGTCGACGAAGAATTGAATCTGCTCGTCAGTCAGTTCGCCGCCGTCGCGTTTGCGGCGGATGACGTCCGTGAACAGCATCAGGTATCGAACCCACGCAGCGGCAAGTCGGGACTGCGTTGCAGCCAGTTATCGTCCGGGTAATGCGCGTTACGGTCAATAACGTGCAAGGTGTAGGCATGCCTCGAATTGCCGGACAGGTTCGGTCCGCTCTTGTGCGGTGCTCGCCCATTGAAGATAACCAGTGTTCCGGCCCTGGCTTCTGCAGGCAATGCCGTTTCCTCGGGCCAGGGAGTATCGTCCAGTGTTTCGAATTGCAGCTTGCCGTCCGCGCCACGAAAGTGGCGCTCTTTCAACCCCATGCGATGTCCTCCGGGGATGAACTGCATGCAACCATTCTCGAGTGTCGCATCCTCGAGCGCGAACCAGAAACCGACGCAGGTCTCGGGCTCTGTATATAAAAACGTTGAATCCTGGTGGCAATACACCTCGCCGCCGATGCGCGGAGGCTTGAAGATAACCATGGACTGCAGGATGACTGGATCGTCGAAACCGAGGTTGTCAGCCACCTGTCGCAAATGCTGCGTGCGCGAAAACTGGTCGAAAACCGGGTCGAGGTCGTGCATGGCATGGCCCATCTTGTTCAGGCTATCTGCCTTCGGCTGCCGGAGATTGCCCTCTTCGTCGAAAGCGTCGTGTTCGAAGAAAAACCGAATCTTGTCGCCTGATTCCTCAAAATAGCGGTCATCGAGCTGCGTCTGCTTCATCGCCGAAAAAATATGTTTCAAATCGTTGGGATCAAATTCCTCGACCAGCCGCATAATCCGCGCCTGCAGGCGTCGGCACACTTCGGGCGTGACGAAGTTCTCCAGAATGAGCACACCCGCTTCCTCGTAGTCGGCAAGCATGCTTCGATCGAGTACTCCGCCAGGCGGAGCAGGATATGTCGGCAACCTGTTCATGCGGGGATCGATCTCGGATCAAGTGCAAAAATTGAATGCCCGTAAACCCGGGCTAAGCTATACTTTCATCTACAACCATAGCATTCAATACCAATGAAAAGGGGGGGGTTGTGACTATTTCCTTTGATTTCCGTACCTTGCTTTCACGAGTTGCGATCGTGGCACTGGTAGCCACCGTGTTTGCCAGCCCAGCCTGGTCGCAGACCACCACTTCCACTATGCGCGTCAATGTCCTTGACGAATCCGGGGCGGCGGCGGGCGGAGTGCAGGTCAACATCACGCACGTGCCGACCGGTCGCTCGACGATAATGACATCGAGCAGCCAGGGCACGGTCGTCGCGCGCGGCCTTGCCGTGGGCGGCCCGTATGAGGTCTCGGTAGTATCCGGTGGCACCTACGCTGCCGATATCTTGCAGGGCATCTTCCTCGATCTCGACACGACCGAGACCGTCGATTTATCGGTGCGCTCGGTCGTCGAGGAAGTCATCGTCACCGCCGAAGCACCGACGGGTGCAGTGATTATCGGCGTCGGCCGCGATTTCGACCGCGCCAGGATCGACGCTACACCATCGGTATCGCGCGACTTTGTCAATACGCTGGCGACAGATCCGCGAATTATGGTGGACAATAGCGTGGCCCGCGGGCCGGCAGTTTCGATCGGTGGCGCCAACTTTCGGTTCAACAACCTGACGATTGACGGCGTTGCGCAGAACGATAACTTCGGTCTTTCCAAGAACGCATCTGCCACACAGCGCGCACCGATTTCCATCGATGCGATCGAAGCCATGACCGTCAACATTGCTCCTTATGACGTTACGTACGGCAGCTTCCTTGGCGGCAATATCAATATCGTCACCAAGTCAGGCACGAATGAATGGGAAGGCAGCGTGTTCGCTTACCAGACGGATGACGGCTTCACAGGCAACAAGTCGAAGGGCCAGAACCTCGGCATTGGCAATTTCGATGAGGAAGTCTATGGCTTCACGCTCGGGGGACCGATCGTCAAGGACAAGCTGTTCTTCTTTGCCAACTACGAGAAATTCGAGACTACGCGGCCGTCGAATTCCCAGACGATCGACAACATCGTCGGTGTCACGCAAGCCGACGTCGACCGCGTTATCAGCATCTTCCAGAACGAATACGGTTTCAACCCGGGCACGTTTGATGCCACAGATGTCGACCAGGACGAAAAAATCCTGTTGAAGCTGGACTGGAACATTAATGACGACCATCGTGCGGTATTCAGCTATCAGCAAGCGGACGGCGATGTCCTGTTCGATGATTTTCCCGACCTGGCCGTCCTGCAGTCGAATCGATACAACATCAACGAAAAGCTGGATGCCTATTCGCTGCAAGTTTTCTCCAACTGGACGGACAGTCTTTCGACGGAATTCAAGTATGGCGTCAAGGATGTGGCGAACCGCCAGGTCAGCATTGACTCGTCGACGCCTGACTTCTTTATCCTTGCACCCGCTTTCGGTGCCATCACCGCGGGCGGTGATCGCTTCCGTCATAACAATCTGCTGGATAACGAGTCCGATCAGTTGCGATTCAAAGCCGACCTTGCTGTCGGTGATCACGTCATAACGGCAGGATTTGAGCGCCAAGCCAAGGAAACGTACAACGTCTTTGTTCCGTTCACGCGCGGTCAGTACCTGTTCTTCCCCGATGACGGGCCTGATGGATTACCCGGGACCCCGGACGATCGCTCGGGCATCGACAACTTCGAACAACGTAATATCGGTCTCCTGCTGTTTGGCGGCTCGACGACGGGCAACGTCGCGGACGCGATCGGCCAGTTCAAGCTCGTAACCAACAGCCTTTACCTTCAGGACGAATGGACCGTCTCGGACGATCTCGTGCTGAAATTCGGCCTGCGTTACGACAAGCACAGCAATAATGACGACGTTACGCTGAACCCGAGCTTCGCGGCCCGCAACCCGTTTGACAATACGTTCAATCTCGACGGCAACGACCTCATGATGCCGCGCTTCGGCTTTGACTGGACGGTCAATGATCGCCTGACACTTCGTGGCGGCGCCGGCCTGTTTGGCGGTGGCGAGCCCTTGATCATGCTGTCGAACAGCTATTCGGGCAACGGCGTCACACGCAACATTGTTTGCGTTCCCTGTATTGGCGAAGCCTTCAACGTTATCGGTCAGCTCGGCGCTGCGTTGCCGGATCCGGATATCGCCTTCCAGCTCTTGCAGCCGTTCAATGGCATAAATCCCGACTCGGATGTCGAGATGATCAATCCGGGTTTCGAGACGCTCAGCACATGGAAGTACAGCATCGGCGCGGAATATAGCGCCGACCTGTCGGCCATCGGCCTGGGCGATGGTTGGGATTTCAGCGCCGATCTCGTTTTTTCCGATGTGAAAGACGGCTTCAACGTCCGGGAAGGCCGACGTACGGTTGCCGGAACGGCCCCGGATGGCCGCAACATCTACAGCTTCACGCCGGGTGGCGATTACATCCTGGAGAACACCAACCAGGGCGAAAGCACAGTGTTTTCGTTGAATGTTGCGAAATCTTGGGACACGAATGCTGGCATGTTCGATCTCACGATGGGTTACACGCGCACCGACGCGGAAGAAGTCCGTTCGTATAACCGGTTCGTGACCTTCGAGTCCTTTGCCTTCGACGCGACGTCTGACTTCAATGACATGCCGCTGTCGACGTCCAAGTACGAAGTTCCGAAGCGCTTTACCGCTACACTCGACTGGACCAAGCAGCTCTTCGGTGACAATACGACCCGCTTGAGTCTCGTTTACTTCGGCCGCTCGGGACGCAATTACTCCTACACCTTCGGCAGCGGAGACGCGGCCTTCGGCGGCACCTTCCTTGCCGATTTCGGTAGTGAAGGCGATAACCCGGGCTCACATCTCTTCTACGTGCCAACAGGCGTTGGCGATCCAATCGTGACGGGTGACCCGGCATTCCTCTCGAACCTGGACCAGTTCATCGAGGGCAACAAGTGTCTCAGCGCCCAACGCGGCCAGATCGCCGCACGCAATTCGTGCCGTACGGGCACGACGAACATCGTGAGCCTGAGACTCATGCAGGAAATCGGCGTATGGGAGGACAAGAAGCTTGACCTGATCCTCGACATCGAGAATCTCGGCAACCTGCTCAATGACGATTGGGGACGAATAGACAGCTACCCGGCACCGTCGAATGTCGCACTTGCAAACGTGACGATCGCCGGTGGCCAGTACGTTTATGCTCCGGTATCGGGTGCTCAGGTCAGCCCTGACACGATGGCACCCAGACCGGCGATCGCCCGCATTCCGTCGGTGTATCGCATCCAGTTTGGTTTGCGCTTCAGCTTCTGACCGGAGCCAACCGGCGAAACCCAGAGGGGCAGCATTTGCTGCCCCTTTTTTTGTGTCAAAATGCGCGCATGAACAATCTACGGGAAATCCTCGCGGTTCTGGCCGCGTTACTCGTGCTAACGGGTTGTTCTCAGGAACAACCAGCGAACACGGACACTGCCGACGACGACAGGCAACAAGTCGACCTGATCGTCAACGGCGACCACGTCGTCACGATGGATCCGGACGGTAACGTGTACCGTGGTGCCGCCATCGCCATCGACGAAGGCATCATCGTCGCGATCGGGCCTGCGGCCGAAATCGAATCACAGTACAGGGCGACTGAATCACTACAAGGAAAAAACCGCGTCGTTCTTCCCGGTCTCGTTAACGGCCATTCACACGCGGCAATGACCCTGCTGCGCGGCGTCGCCGACGACCTGGCACTCATGGACTGGCTGCAAAACTACATATTCCCGGCCGAAGTCGAGTTCGTTGATACGGAATTCGTTCGAATCGGTACGGAGCTCGCGTGCTGGGAGATGATCCGGGGCGGCACGACGACCTTTGTCGATATGTACTACTACCCCGACACGATCGCCGAGGTCGTCGAACGTTGCGGTATGCGCGCGCTGATTTCGGCCACCGTCATCGATCAGCGCAGCCCCGATGCCGAGGACGCTGCGGATTCTCTCAAAAAGGGCAACAGCTTTATCGAACGCTGGCTAAACCGGAGCGATCGCATCACGCCTATTTTCGGGCCGCACGCGAATTACACGCTGAATGCCGAGCAGTTGCGTGCAACGCGCGAGGCTGCGATGCAATACGGCGTGCCGATCAGCATTCATTTGTCCGAATCGCCCTACGAGGTGCAGTATTCGAAAGATAACTACGGCATGACCAGTATCGACCTGTTCGAGTCGATCGGCTTTTTCGATGGGCCGACGATCGCGGCGCACGTCGTCTGGCCGACCGATTCCGAGATTCCCATTCTTGCCGATCGAAAAGTCGGCGTAATTCACAATCCGACGTCGAATATGAAGATTGCGTCGGGCATCGCACCAATCACGGACATGTTAGCGGCCGGGGTCGGTGTCGGCCTTGGCACGGACGGCGCCGCCAGCAACAATGACCTCGATATGTGGGAAGAAATGCGTCTTGCGGCGTTCCTGCAGAAAGTCGAGCAGATGAACCCCGAAGTTCTCTCCGCGGCGACCGTGCTGCGCATGGCCACCAGCGGAGGCGCAGCGGCGATCGGCCTCGGCGATAAGACAGGGTCGCTCGAAGTGGGCAAGCGGGCCGACCTGATCCAGGTTGCGTTCGAAGACGTACACCACGTGCCGACCTATGACATTATCTCGCATCTCGTTTATGTTTCGGACGAGCAGGATGTGGCCTCTGTCGTCGTCGATGGCAAGGTGCTGATGCGCGAAAAAGAGATGTTGACGATCGACACGACGCGCGTGGCCGAGGAAGCCAGGGCTCTCGCAGCCCAGATTCAGCGCGCACTGGAGGAGAGAAACCGCTGATGTTTCGCAATTTCTGGGCAATCTTGGCGGGGATAGTCACGGCGGCAGTCTTGTACACATTGGTAAGAGAAGCAGGAGAGATGGTCTTTCCGGCGCCGCCGGAATTGAGTTCCTCTGACCTGGAATCTATGCGCCACTATCTTTCGCAGCTGCCGCTCGGCGCCATCCTGTTTATCATTGCCAAGCCGACGATAGCCGCATTGATGGGGACGCTGGTCGCCTGTTACATCGGGGCATCCAATTCGACCATGTATGGCATGGTTGTAGGCGGCGTGGTGCTGACCTATGCGATTTCATACTTTATCGCCGTCCCCCATCCGCTTTGGCTGTCGCTGGCGGCGTTGATAGGCGTTGTCATCAGCACCTACCTTGCAGTTCAATTGGCACCCGGGCCCGGCGCTCAGGCCCTGGAAACGGACGACCGTGACAGCGATTCAGGATAAGATCAAAAACAACCACTGCTACGGCTGTGGCGCCGATAACCCGCACGGCATGCAAATAAAGAGCCACTGGGATGGCCATGTGTCGACGTGCAAGTACACACCGCGTCCGGAGCAGAGCGCGGGCCCGACGCAGTATCTCTACGGTGGCACCGTCGCAAGCCTGATCGACTGCCATTCGGTCGGCACGGCGATGGCCAATTACTACGACCGCGAAGGCCGCGAAGTCGGCTCGGATCCGCAAATCTGGTGCGTAACGGGCCGACTTACAGTCAATTACCTGAAACCGACGCCGATCGACCAGCCCGTCGAATTACGTGCGACCATCGCCGAGTGCACCGACAAGAAAACCATCCTTAATACGACATTATCGTCGGGTGGCGAAGTGACCGCGGAAGGCGAAGTGATCGCGGTGCGCGTGCCCGCGTCATGGAGAGACGAGGCTTAGGTAGTCTACGCGACGCGCAACGCCCATAGCGCCAGTACACCAGGAACGATCAAACCGACCCAGGAAAAAAACATCGGCACGGCGTAGTCGTCCACGAGTATGCTTGCCCCGCTCAGGATGCGCAGCAAGTGTGCGATCGCAACAAGCGAAAACAATGTGCCTGAAATCAAACAGTAGTTTTTGCGGTTCATGATTGAACTCCCGCTTCAGGGCCTGCCGGCTGCAATTACCGGCATCCTACTCCAGAAACCCCCGCACGATGAATGACCAGCTGATCGTGACGATCAGGAAATACCATGCCAGCCAGCTTCGAACTGGCTCATGTCAGCTAGTCACATTCGAAGTCGTCATCGCCGATCGGGCGACACTGTGATGGAAAACCGGCTTGCTGCCAGTATTCAAACGCGCCCGAATCGCGGATATACGACTTGAATTCCTGCGTTTGGCGATAGCGCTGCATGGACGAGTCCCACACGGTCCCGATACTCGGTATCTCCCACCCGGTTCCCAGCGGATGCGCGATAAATGAATACATGTCACTGTATTTGACAAGGCCGGACTCCAGATGACGCCGGATCGCAGCCAGCAGGTCACTGTAATCCCCCTCCGGGTGCCGGTAGGCTTCGTATAATTCATCGTGGCGGCGAAAACCTTGCAGCAGTTGCGCATCGTTTGCTGCCGTCTTGAATGCCAGCTCTTCGCCCAGTCTTGCCAGGCTCAGAAAGGGTGCGAATTGCACCTTCGTCGTGCCATTGTTCAGTGCCACCAGGTAGGCCTGGAGAGATTCCTCGTCTCGACCGGACACACTGAGCAGCACAGTTACATTCTCGACGCATGGGACGTAATACGGCTCATATTCCAGGCAGGTGCGAAAATCTTTCAACGAGGCATCAAGATTTCCAACATGCAGGTGGTGAATACCGCGCCACAGCAACGCCGACGCATTGCGTGGCTCGAGCTCCAGTGCTCTCGAAAAAAGGTCTCCCACCTCCACCAGGGCGGGTTTTGCCTGAAGGTTTTGCGCAGCGTTGCTGTCCGTCTTGGCAATTACGGCCATCGACATGGCGCTGTTCGGGTCGTATGACAAGGCCCTGCGCGCGAACGCCTTTCCCATGGCGCCCGCTTCTTCAACAGGCACATCCGAGTAACCGTACTCGACTTTAAGCGTCTGGAGCGCGGACCGGATTTCCCAGGCCTCGACGAACTCCGGGTCCTGTCGCAGTGCCTGTTCGAGCAGTTCGTCCGCCCGATCGAGATTCACACGCGCAAGAAACAGCGGCCGCGCTTGCAGGTAGAGCTCATACGCAGTGATATTTTCCGTGGATGGCACAACCTCGACGGCCTCGAGTTCGTCGATACCGAGCGCGTCACTCAGCGCAGCAACAATCGCATTCGCAATCTCGTCCTGGATCTCAAAGATGTTTTCGGCCGTCAGCGGCCGGTCGTAGGTGTCCGACCACAGGTGCTTGTCGTTCGAGGCATCGATCAGCTGCGCCGTCACGCGTATCGTCTCGCCCGACTTTCTGACGCTGCCTTCGACGACGTGCCGGACATTCAGCGTCTCTGCAATTTCGGGTATGCCGAGGTCCGCTTCCTTGAACTGGAACGACGAGGTGCGGGACGTAACGTCCAGTCCTTGAACACGGACAAGCACATTGAGAATCTCTTCGGCGATGCCGTCGGAGAAGTACTCCTGGTCGCCCGCCTGCGAGAGATCGGCAAACGGCAATACCGCGATCGACGTGTCGTTGGTCACCTTCGAATCCGCGATAGCCGCTGCCTCCGGTGCCGGTTCCGCTGTGTCGGAAAGCTGCTGCCAGATAATCATGGCAACAAGCAGGGCCAGGCCAATGACGATGGCGACATCGAGCTTGCGGCCCGTGTCGGAGGTTATGCTTTTGCCTTCGGGTACGGCCTCGGTGCGCACCACACCCTCGGGCGTCAGCTCGAACGCCCAGGCAAAAACCAGTGCCACGGGCATACCCAGGATCAGCAAGGCCACAATCAGCGTATCAAACCAGGCGGGCAAGCCGAGGGTTTCCTCGAGCGACGTCGCAACCTGTAACAGCAGCCAGCCTACGACGACATAGACACCGGCAACGCGAAACACGTTGCGGCGTTTGAGTTCGGCGAAGACGCTAGCCATTCAGGAAGCTGGTTCCATAGTCCATCGGAGACAGGTCAAAGAACGAAGCGAGACTCTGGCCGATGTCAGCAAAGGTTTCGCGTTTGCCGATAGGCCCCGCTGCAACGCCGGCGCCATAAACCAGCACCGGAATATGCTCGCGCGTGTGGTCCGTTCCCTGCCACGTCGGATCGCAGCCATGGTCCGCGCAAAGCACCAGGATATCGTCGTCATGCATTGCGTCGATGAGTTCGGGCAGGCGACCATCGAGATACTCGAGCGCGGCGGCATACCCCGGTACATCCCGACGATGCCCGTAAAGCATGTCGAAATCGACAAGGTTCGTAAACACGATCGAGCGATTGGCTGCATCGCGCAACGCATCGAGCGTTGCGTCGAACAGCGCGGCGTTGCCCGTCGCCTTGATCTTTTTCGTGATGCCCTTGTGTGCGTAGATATCGGCGATTTTGCCGACGCTGATTACCTCACCGCCGGCGGCAACCAGTTTGTCCAGCACCGTGTCGGCGTGCGGCGGCGTCGTCAGGTCCCTGCGGTTGCCGGTGCGAACGTAAGTGTCGGGGCTATCGCCGACGAACGGCCGTGCAATGACCCGGCCGATGTTGTACTCGTCGACGAGCTCTCTCGCTATTTCGCTCAGTTCATACAGCCTGTCCAGTCCGAAAGCTTCTTCGTGACAGGCGATCTGGAACACGCTGTCGGCCGAGGTGTAAAAGATCGGCTTGCCGGTCCTGACATGCTCATCGCCGAGTTGGGCGATGATCGTCGTGCCGGATGCATGGCAGTTACCCAGGTAGCCGGGCAGACTCGCGCGTTCGACGAGCTCGTCCAGAAGCTCCTGCGGGAATGTCTCCGTCCTGTCCGTGAAATAGCCCCAGTCGAACAACACCGGCACACCGGCGATCTCCCAGTGGCCGCTCGGCGTGTCCTTGCCGCTCGAGAGTTCCTCGGCAAATCCGTACGCACCGATAATTTCGGCGTCGGTCTCTGCGCCGGCAGGAAATTCACCCGTGCTGTCGCAGCTCGCATGGTAAAGGCCGAGTTTCGCAAGATTGGGAAGGCGCAGCGGCCCCTCGGCCGATTGCGCACGTTCGGCCGCGATATGACCGAAAGTGTCAGACCCGGAATCGCCGAAGCGCTCGGCGTCGGCCGTGGCGCCGATGCCGAAAGAATCCAGGACCAGGATTATGGCTCTACCCATGTGTGGTGCCTCAAAACGCCTGCAGTGCGAAAAACAGCCCCGCGAGCGACGCATTCATCAGATTGGCGAGTGTACCGCCAATTACGGCCCTTAGACCAAACCTGGCGATATCGTGCCGCCTTTCAGGCACCACGGCGCCGAGTCCGCCGATCAGGATCGCGATTGATGAAAAATTGGCGAAGCCGCACAGCGCAAAGGTCACGACGAGCTGGGTGTGCAGCGTCAGCGTTTCCTTCATGCCCACGAAATTGACGTAGGCATAAAACTCGTTAAGGACGAGCTTTTGCCCGATCAGGCTTCCCGCCTGCGCTGCCTCCGCCCAGGGCACGCCGATCACCCACGCTATCGGGGCGAACGCCTTGCCCAGCAGCCACTGCAGTGTCAGCCCCTCCATGCCGAACCAGCCGCCAACCCCTGACAGCACCCCGTTGATCATCGCGATCAGCGCGACAAAGGCGACAAGCATCGCGCCGACGCCGAACGCCACTTTCATGCCGGTCATCGCACCATTGCCCAGCGCTTCAAAAATATTGACCGGCTGCTCCTCGTCCCCCGTGTGCGTCGGATCGAACCCGACCTCGCGGGGTTTCGTCTCGGGCATCATGATCTTCGCTATCAGCAGGCCACCGGGCGCCGCCATGAAGCTCGCCGTGATCAGGTACTTCAGGTCGACGCCCATGGCTGCAAAGCCCATCATGACAGCGCCGGCAATCGTTGCGCAGCCGCCTGTCATGACCGCAAACAATTCCGATTCCGTCATGTCCTTGAGATAGGGCCGCACGACAAGCGGCGCATCCGTGTGCGCAACAAAAATGTTGGACACGGCGGAAATCGACTCAGGCTCGCTCGTGCCGAGCAGCTTGTGCAGCCAGCCGCCGAATGTGCCGACGATGCGCTGCATGATGCCGAGGTAATACAGCATCGACATCATCGCGCCGATAAAGACGATCACGGGCAATACGTTGAATGCGACCGTGAAGCCGAGGCTTTCCTCGATGTTCTGGCCGAAGACGAATGCAATACCGTCGTTTGCATAATTGATGGCGTGCTGCACGCCCGTGACGATCCGGTCCAGCACATAGCCACCGCCGGGCACGTAAAAGACGAGTGCGGCAACGCCAGCCTGCAGCGCCAGCGCGACGAGAACGGTGCGGCGATTGACCGATTTCCGGCTCGTCGACAGCAGAAACGCGATCGCGAGTACCGTGACGACGCCGAGCAGGCCCATTGGTGTGCCTTCTTCCTAGTGGTGCGGCGTCTCCGGCTCCATCGTACTCTCGCCGTAGTACTCCAGGCGCGTATCTTCGACGTAGAAGCCCTCGTAGGACATGAGCCAGATCAGCACGAGAATGGCGACGGGTGGCCCGAGTATCGCAACTTTGAGCGCGAGCCGCTCCCAGCCCATGTGCATGAAAATCCAGACGATGCCGCCCGCCTTCATCATCATGAACAACAGGATCAGAGACGTTCGCATTGCGCCATCGTCCATGAAGTCCGTCGCATAGGAGAAACCGCTCAATACAAACAGAGCCCCCCACATGATCCAGTAGATCTTGAGCGGATGTTGTTGTCCATCAGCTGCCATTCGGGCGCCCCCTTACCAGAGATAGAAAAACGCGAAAATGAAGACCCAGACGAGGTCGACGAAGTGCCAGTAGAGGCCGGCAATCTCGACGATCTCGTAATTACCGCCCCGCCGCTCGTAAAAGCCATTGCGAACCCGGTTGGCGACAACCAGCAGGTAAATGACACCGGCTGACACGTGCATGCCATGGAAGCCGGTAATCATGAAGAAACTGGAGCCGAACTGCGCTGCACCGAAGGGATTCTCCCACGGCCGCACGCCTTCCATGATCAGTTTCGTCCACTCGAATGCCTGCATACCGACAAAGGTTGCGCCAAGCACGGCCGTCGCAACCATGAGCCAGAAGGTTGCCTTGCGAGCCTTGCGATAACCCATGTTGACCGCGAGCGCCATCGTGCCCGACGACGTAATCAGTACGAAAGTCATGATGGCGATGAGTAACAGCGGCACGTTATATCCGAATGCCGTCAGCCCAAAAACTTCTGATGGATTCGGCCACGGATCCGTCGTCGAGATGCGCACGGTCATATAGCCAACGAGGAAACAGCTGAAAATGAACGTATCCGACAACAGGAAAATCCACATCATGGCCTTGCCCCAGGGCATGCCGAAAACCTGCTTATCCCTGGACCAGTCGTGGACGACGCCCGCGCCGCCTGTCGGTTCCGCTACATTGTCGATCACCGCTTCAGACATAAGTATCTCTTCAAGTCGCTAACATGAATCCGAAAATGACGAGCCATACGAGCAGCAGGAAATGCCAGTAGATCGTGCAGAGCTCGATGCTCTGCTTGACCGACTCGCTTTCCGACCCGCCGATGACCCTTATCAGTGCCCGCGCCCACACGTACATACCGCCGAGGATATGCAGGCCGTGAATACCGGTCAGTAAATAGAAAAAGCCGTTTGACGGGTTCGTCGCCAGGTACTCACCCGAGGCATACAGCTGCTGCCACGCGAGCAGCTGGCCGACCAGGAAGCCGATCGTCAGAATACCGCTGATCAACAAGCCCGGCGTCAGCCGTGCGACCATGCCGTATGTTGTGCGATTGCGCGTCCATTGGAAGGCAACGCTGGCGAGAACCAGCATGCCGGTATTCACCCAGAGCAGCTGTGGCTCGTTCAGCCGCACCCAGTCGCCGTAATCCATGCGCAACGAGTAGGCACTCAGGATCAGTGCAAAGAACGAGGTTGCAACGGCGAGAAAAGTCGTCAGCGCTACAAGCTTCGGCCTCGCATTGAACGGCGCCTGGTGCGCGGTCTCCTCAACAGCCTCAGGCACCCACGGCTGGGTATTAAACGACTGCTTCAAGAGCCAGCCAAGGAAGCTGGCGAGGATAATCGCAAGGATGATCAGGCCGATTTCCATTAGTGCTCTTCAACCCCGTGCTGGCGTCCTGCCGGGGCATCCTCGGGCGGCACGTTCTGTGGAATGAAGTCCTGGTGGTAGCCAGGCACGCTGTAGTCATAGGCCCAGCGATGGCATTCCGGCAGGTCGTGACCCCAATTGCCGTGCTTCGGCGGCGTATCTGGCGTCTGCCACTCGAGCGTCGTCGCATTCCAGGGGTTTGGATCCGCCTTGGGGCCCTTGCGCCAGCACCAGATGATGTTGGCGAAGAACAGGATCTGCGTCAGCGCCACGAATATCGCGGAAATCGTGATGCTCGCATTCAGCGCCTGTGCCGACTCCGGCAGGAAGTCGGTGTTACCCATCGAGAAATAACGCCGCGGGACGCCCTGGAAGCCGAGATAGTGCATCGGCAGGTAGATCGCGTACGTGCCGAGGAACGTCATCCAGAAGTGCCATTTCCCGAGCGTCTCGTTGTACATGCGGCCCGTGATCTTCGGCCACCAGTGATAGATCGCGCCAAACACGACCAGGATAGGCGACACACCCATCACCATGTGGAAATGCGCAACGACAAAATAAGTATCGGACAGCGGCAGGTCGATCGTCACATTTCCGAGGAACAGTCCCGTCAGACCACCGTGAATGAAGGTAAAGATGAACGCGATGGAGAACAGCATCGGTACCCTGAGGTGGATGTCGCCCTCCCACAGCGTCAATACCCAGTTGTAGACCTTGATAGCCGTCGGTACCGCGATAATCAGTGTCGTCGTCGCGAAGAAGAACCCGAAATAGGGATTCATGCCGCTGACATACATGTGATGCGCCCAGACGATAAAGCTCAGGCCACCGATAGCGATGATGGCCCAGACCATCATGCGGTAACCGAAAATATTCTTGCGTGCGTGCGTCGAGAGCAAATCCGACACGATACCGAAAGCCGGCAGTGCGACGATGTACACCTCGGGATGACCAAAGAACCAGAATAGATGCTGGAACAGGATCGGGCTGCCCCCGACATAGCCCGGATCCTCGCCCATGGAACTTATGGCGGGCATGAAAAAGCTTGTCATCAGGGTCTTGTCGAACAGCATCATGATTGCGCTGACGAGCAATGCGGGAAATGCGAGCAGGCCCAGAACAGTCGCAATGAAGATACCCCAGACCGACAGCGGCATGCGCATCAGGGTCATGCCGCGGCAACGCGCCTGCAGCACGGTCGTCACGTAGTTCAGGCCGCCCATCGTGAAGGCGATGATGAAGACGCCCAGCGACGCCAGCATCAGGATGATGCCCCAGTCGATACCCGGCGAGCCCCGCATGATGGCCTGAGGCGGGTATAGCGTCCAGCCGGCGCCCGTGGCGCCGCCCGGCACGAAGAAGCTCGCCAGCAGGATGATGACCGACAGCAGGTATACCCAGAAGCTGAGCATATTCATGTACGGAAACACCATGTCGCGGGAACCGCACATGAGCGGGATCAGGTAATTGCCGAAGCCACCGAGGAACAGGGCCGTCAGCAGGTAGATCACCATGATCATGCCGTGCATCGTGACGAACTGGTAATAGTTCTCGGGATTGATGAACGAGAACGCATCGGGAAATCCGAGCTGCAGCCGCATCATTGCCGACAGGATCAAAGCAATGACGCCGACAAAAATCGCCGTGCCAGCGTACTGGATCGCGATGACCTTGTGGTCCTGGCTCCAGATGTATTTCGTGATGAACGTTTGCGGATCGTGGTGTTCGACTTCGTGGTCGCGATCGGCTAATGCAACGTAGGCCATACTGCTATTCCCCGGATGACAGCGTATTGATGTAAGCGACGAGATCATTGATCGCAGTCTCGTCTTTCAGGGCCCTTGCCATGAAGCCCATCTGGAATCCGTAATAGTCACTGCGGTGTGAGCCACGGATACCGTCTCGGAAATTCTCGAGTTGACGCGCCAGGTACCAGTCGGACATGCCCGCAAAACGCGGCGCATTCATGGCCTGAACGCCCTGCCCCCGGTCGCCGTGGCAATAGGCGCAGGTGGTGTAAAGCTTCTTGCCCCTGACGACGTCTCCTTCGATCGTCGTCGGCGCAGGCTCGTCAGGCAACGTCCCGATATATGCGGCGACGTTGGCGATGGCCTCTGGCGTCGGCAGCGTCGCCGCCATCGGCGCCATTTGCCTGCCGTAAGTGTCGTCTTCGTGCGCACCGCGTGCGCCTATCTTGTAATTCTCAATCTGACGAGTGATGTACCAGGCACCTTGTCCGGTGAGTTTGGGCGCATTCAAAGCAGCGAGTCCTTCACCGTTTTGCCCATGACAAGCGGCACAGACCGCATACTGGGCGGCGCCGACCACCGGGTTGCCCGCGGATCGTGCCGATAGTTCAGCAAAGGTCGGCTGATTTGCGAGCCAGGCATCGAAGTCGTCCTGTTCGTCGACTACGACGGCGCCACGCATCGCGAAATGTCCGATACCGCAAAGCTCCTCGCACAAAACCTCGAAGCGGCCTGTCTGGGTCGGTGTCAGCCAGAGGAATGTCTGCATACCCGGGACGAGGTCCATCTTGACGCGGAACTCCGTGACCGTGAAGTTGTGCAGAACGTCCTTCGAACGCAGCAGCCACTTCACCGGCTTGTCGATCGGTATATGTGCCTCGGCGTTGTAAACAAGCACGTCGTCCTGGCCGCGGGGATCGTCGGGATCCATGCCGAAGGGGTTATCGACAGTTATGCGCTCGGCATCGACCTCGCCAAAAACGCCATCCTCACCCGGATAACGGTAGGTCCAGTGCCATTGCTGGCCGACAGCTTCGACTACATGTGCTTCATCGGGAACTTCGACGAATTTCGCCCAGACGAAAAGGCCCGGCGTCAGCATCGCCGCAACGCCAATGGCGGTCAAAACGGTCAGCCAGGTTTCGAGCTTCTTGTTTTCGGGTTCGTAGGTGGCTTTGAGGCCTTTCCGGTGCCGGAACTTGATGACCGCGTATGCCATGAACAGGTTTACGGCAACGAAGACAAAACCCGTTACGTACAGCGTAATGTCGACAGTGAAGTCGACCATGCCCCAGTTGGAAGCCAGGTCGGTGAACCACCATTCGCTGTAGTAATGAAATACCAGAGACCCGACGACGAGCAGAATCAACACTACAGCTAAAGGCATACGATGAGCCCCTTTTTTACATTTACTCGGATTTTGGCGCCGGCAGTCATTGCAACCCCGCTGCCGGTCTTTTTGCTAGGGGCCGAGGATACTAAAAGAGACGGTCGATGTCTTGCTTGACGGCCTCCTCCGCTTTCTTCAAATCGGCCTGCAAATCCTCCATTTCCTGCTCGAGCGGGCTCGTCAAAACTGCCTCCCTGGCCCGCCAATCGATGTCCGGCAATTTCAGCGGCGCCGCCACGGTCTGCGGCACAGGGGGCGCGGGACCGGGACCCTGAAAATTCAAAATGGCGATGACCGCCAGCGCTGTTGCGGCGCCGGTCAGACTGCTCCACCACCAGAACGCCGCGGGCCTCCCCTGCCGCCGCTTTTCACTCCGCGTCTCGGGGGAAATACTGTTAAGCGATGCCCGAATACGGGCATCGAGTTCGTCGGAAATGCCAACGTCTATTCTGTCGGCATCGTCACGCAGTTGTTTCGCGAGCTTATCCATAGACTTTACTCATTTCATCAGTAGCGTCATTGAGTTCCGTTTCGAGGATCTTGCGCCCTCTCATTAAATTCACTTTGGTCCACGAGACGGACCGATCGAGTGCGGCCGCGATATCCCTGATCGACATATCCGCCGCATAGCGCAGCCACATTGCGGTGTAAACCTCGTCATTCAGCCGGCGTCTCGCAATCAGCCAGAGATTTTCCCGTTCGGAGTCGGCGATGCATTGCGCGAGCGGGTCGCCTTCGGCGTCGCCCAGGTCTTCGAGTTGAACGGCATCCGGCTGGCGCAAGCGGGCTGCATTGTTGATCGCGATGCGGTACAGCCAGGTACTGAAGCGCCAGCGCGAATCGTAACTGTGCAGATAGCGGTAAGCATTTATGAGCGTGTCCTGCAGTGCGTCCTCGGCATCCGCAAAACTCATTGAACGTGTCAATAAAAACCGCAGCAAACCTTCACGATACGCGTGGACGAGATCCGCAAAGGCTGCACTGGAACCTTTGCGGGCTGCCTCGATCAACGCCGCCTCGTTATTCACAAGCTTACAGTGCTTCGGCTACCACTTCCGGATCGAGCGACACTTTGACCACGACGGTGGTGTCGTCAACGTCCACAGTCGTCGACTGCAGGAACTCCACAATCTCGGGGTCGAGTTCGTCATTGAATACCTGCAGGCTTATCAGGCCCCGACCGATGCTGGCAAGCGAATCCGCCATTTCCTTCTCCCTTGTGACGAGCTGCGCCTCGAACGCCAGCTTGCCTGCCTTGTCGGCAATGAGCAGGGCGGCCTTTTCGGTATTACGCAGGATATTCGAATCCCAGCCCACATTGTCACCAAGCTCATTGGCCCTGACGCCGGCCTGCACGAGGTTGCGCTCGGCGCTGATCACGAATAATGCGTCGGCGGGCGATTTTTCCGAATTTATCCTGCCCTTGTTTGCAATCATGGACTGCATCTCCGCCTCGGACGAGGTGATGATGAGTTTGTCTTTCACCGCAAAACTCAGGTACAGGCCGTCGTTGTTGCCGTCACCGTCGATGTCGATCTCGATTTCGCCGCCGTTACCGTCATCCTTTATGTGATAGTAGGCGCTGCTGCCGGAGCCGAGCTTGTCCATGGACCCCGTGCTTGCGCCCATCGCCAGCAGTTTGTCTTCGGTTTCCTGGCTGATATCGCCATCGATGACCACCACGAGCCCATCCTCATCCGCCGAATAGGCGGTCAGCGTGTCGGCTTCCTTGTCGATATCGAAGCCGGCGTCCTGCCGTATCTCGTCGATGACTTCTTCCTTCAGCCAGGCATACAGATGCTTGCCCGCATCGCTGCCGCGCATCTCCTCGAAATCGACGTGGAAATACCAGTTGGATGCTGCCGGCAGGCCGGATATGTCGGCCATTAATGTCGCAGGCAGCCCCAGGAAGAGTAGAAAAACGACCATATATCGCAGGTTTTGCATGTTCGTGTCCTTGAAATTCGGGATTGTTACCTGCTCTTAGTGCCGTTCGAGGCAAAAGGTTACATCGGCGCCGAATCAGGTTCGCGGTAGGTCATTTTGCTCACCAGCCAGGTCCCGAGCAGGCCTGCCGCGAACCCCGGCACGGCCTCGTAGAGGTTGTAGGTGAACTCCTTGAAGTACAGCGCCCAGACTGCGCTCGTCAGGAAACCTGCCAGCATGCCAGCAATGACGCCCTGCCGCGTCGTCTTCTTGTAGTAGAGCAAACACAGTACGACCGGCCCGAATGCGGCGCCGAGTCCCGACCACGCGAACAGCACAAACCAGAAGATGAACTTCGCCTCCTGGACAGCGAAGCCGATCGCGATGACGCCAATAATTATCGTGACGAGTTTGCCGTAGCCGGCCAGTTGATGATCGCTCTTTTTGCTGCCAATCATTTTCTGCATCGTGTCGCGGACGATTGCGGAGGATGCAAGCAGCAACAGTGAGTCGGCCGTGGACATGATGGCCGACAACACGACGACGAGCAGCACGCCGGCAATTACGGGTGGAAACAGCTGGATGGACAAGGTCGGAAAAATCGTTTCGTGGTCGTCTAGCCCCGGGAACACCGCGCGTCCCGCAACGCCCAGCGTTACAGCCCCGAACGCAAAGACGAATAACACGACCAGCGACATGATCCGGGCCTTGCGAATCTCGGCATCGTCCTTCGCCGACATGTAGCGAATGAGCAATTGCGGCACGCCGAGAAACGGCAGTCCGATGGCAACGAGGCTGACCGCCGCGACGAGACCGGCAACGCCCTGGCTGGTTTGCGAGAACATGCTGGTCAAGGCCGGATCCTGCGCCTCGAGGTTCGACATTATGCTACCCCAGCCACCACCCGCATAAATTGCGGCAGCGGGCACGACAATCAGACCCAGCAGCATGAGCACGCCCTGCAGGACATCCGAGTAGGACACGGCTTTGTATCCGCCGATAAACGTGTAAGCGATGACAATCGCCGAACCGGCGATAACCCCCTCCTTGTAATCAATGTCGAGAAAACCGGACATCGCCTTGCCCGACGCAATCAGCTGCGCGGTCATGTAGGTCGCCACCATAACGAGAATGATGACGACGGCGACTCCTCGAATCAGGTGAAACCTGTCGTCGAACTTCGCGGCAAGCAGGTCCGGAACGGTAATCGAATCCGTCTCGTCGCCCAGGCGCTTCAGGCGGCGGGAAACCAGCCACCAGGACAGTCCGATACCGATCATCTGGCCAACCGGAACCCAGTAGGCGTGCATGCCGACCAGGTAGCCCATGCCCGTGAGGCCGAGCAGTAACCAGCCGCTCTCGCCGGTTGCGTTGGTGCTGAACGCCACGACCCAGCCCGGTAATTTCTTGCCGGCAAGAAAGAAGCCTCTCAGCGTGCCGGTCTCCCGCCGGCTCCAGATTGCAAACGCGGCCAGCAGGCCGAGATAGGCAACAACGACGGCGACCGTTGCGGACATCGATTTACTCCGTCATCGAGCCGATGGGCGATCCCGGCGGGATTTCCGCTGGCGTCTCGGTGTCGAGGCTTGCCGGGTCGTGCCGCCACCACTCGATCTTTTGCTGCGCCAGTGCGTTATGTGAGCGTTGTGCTCGGTCGTCCGGTGCCTGTGAAGCCAGCCAGTCGTCGAGGCGATTGACGGCATCGAGCGCGACTGCCCGCACTTCGGGCGCCGCGGCCCCATCAGAGGCAAGTACGAGCAGACGATGCAACACGATATTGCCGGTCTGCCGCTGCACGGCGCCGTCGCTCCCAGGGTCGAACCAGCTTGCATCAAGAAGCGCATCGGTGACCGCTTCGAATCCTGGCTTACCGGAGCGAACCATGCGCGCTGCCCGTTCCCGGTTCAGCAACACGTCGAGCGTCAGCGCGACAGCGCTGGCCCCGGGCGCGAGCGGATCAAACACGATTCCGGTGCGACCGCTGAATGTCTCGCGTGACTTCGGGTTACCCGGCGGACGCGGCAGAATCTGCTCGGCCAGGCCATCGGGCAGTGCGAGTACCGCGGGATCGAGCGCAGCGACCAGCGCGGCTATCGCCTCGCGCTGTCGCGCCTCGCTGACCGGAACCGCAACATCGTTTTGCCCGTCGCGCAAACCGTAGCCGAACTCATAGCCGCCGATCAGCTTGCCCACGGCCCTGATCTGAAACCGATGTAACAGGTAGGTAGGAACCAGCACTTCCTCGAGCTGCGCCAGGGGCTGACCCGGACGAATGTTATTTGCAGAGAACCGGCCCAGGGCATGCTCACGCACTTCCAGCAAATTTTCGAACTCTGCCAGCGCATCGCTGCCGTTGTCCCAAAGGTTGCCGTCCGGTTGAGCCGTCGATACGGAACGAGAGTCGCTGCCCGTTACATACTTGTATCCGAGCCGGTACGTTTCCTCCAGGATTTGCCTTCGCGCCGCATCCGCATCGACATCTTCCGGAAAATCCTGGTAGGCGTACATCACGGTGCGCTTGTCCCAGTTGCCGATACTGTCGTCATAGGCATCCGTCAGATCGATCTCGCCATCGACCATTCGCACCAGTGGGAATGGGTAATCCATAACCGACGCCCGATCCTGTGTACTGGCTGCAAAGTTGTGCTCGAAGCCGATGGTATGACCCACCTCGTGCGCCGACAGCTGCCGGATTCTCGCAAGCGAGGCTTCCAGCATCGTCTCTGGTACCTCGCCGCCTGCATACGGCGCCAGCAAGCCCTCCATGATCAGGTAGTCCTGCCGGACCCGCAGGGAGCCCAGTGACACGTGACCCTTGATAATCTCGCCCGTGCGCGGATCCGTTATCGAAGCGCCGTAGGACCAGCCGCGTGTCGAGCGGTGAACCCACTGAATGACGTTGTAGCGCACATCCATCGGGTCGGCGCCGGCCGGCAACAAATGCACCTGGAAGGCGTCCTTGTAGCCGGCGGCCTCGAATGCCTGGTTCCACCATTGTGCGCCCTCGACAAGCGCCGATCGCACAGGTTCGGGCACGCCGGGATCCACGTAATAGACGATAGGCTCCACAGCCTCGCTGAGCTCGGCAGAGGGATCGACCTTTTTCAATCGGTGGCGACGACCGTAATTGGTGTGCAGGGACTCACCAATCGGCGTCGCGTAATCGGCAAATCCGGATGAGCCGTAGCTCAGCCCGATGACCCCCGCACGCGGGTCATACGCAAGCGCTTCGTAGCCGTCGTCGGGAAGCCGGATGAACGAGTGATGCAAATGCACGGAAAACGAGGTCGGATCAGGCGCGACGGTCGGCAGGTGTTTGCCCACCGGTTCTCCGATGAACGTGACCACCGCTTCGACTTCGCTGTTATCCGGAAAGGCTTTGGTCCGCGGCAAGAATATCGCGGATCGACTCGCATCAACTGCGTACTTGCCTTCGCTGGCTGCCGCGAGGCGCGTCGAAATACCGTGTGAATCGCGCAGGAAGAATCCGGTGCCGTCCACGACGACGCCATCGGCCGATTCGCTCTCGACTTCGAATCCCCAAATCACGGAGCGCGCGAACGACTCGGCAACGGCACGGCGCTCGTTGGCATCGTCGCTGGCGGCCCGATAATCAAGATTGTCCTCGACGAGCAAGATCTTGGGACCACTGCGCAGGAAGCGCACGATACGTGTCGCGCCGAGTTGGCCGCGATCGAGACCGAGATCGTTGGAGCCGACACCGCGTGCCAGCGAAGACTGGTACAGGAATGGCGCATCGAGCGCCTCGACATTGATCAGCAGCCGCCCGCTTGTCTCGTCCCAGTAGAGATCGACAAATCCCTCGAATTCCGCATAGCTGTCTACGCCCGATGCTCCGTCGGCATCGTTGTCGCCGCCGACCTCACAGGCTGTTAACGCAAGCACGCAAGCAAGTGCCGTCAATTGAAAACGCATGAGCCCCCCGTTGATGTTATTCCGTAGCGTCGCGAGAAACCCGACCGGCGATGATGCCGGCCACTAGCAGGAACACACCAATGCCGAACAGGTATTCCGGCCACTTGCGAAACACGCCGCAATAAAAGATGAGTGCGATATTCGTGAACTGGAACACGTTGATAATCATGCTTTTGCGAATGACGGCTTTCGGGAAACGAATCCGCGAAATCATGAGCAGCGCCAGCACGAACATCGCAATCGGCAGATAGCGGTGCAGCGGCAGCAGCTCTGCGACATCCGGGTGATATATGAGTACCAGGATCATCGAGGAAACGAGACCGCCACCGCATGCCGTGATGGGCACGCCCGTGAACCAGCCTTTGGGTGTGGTCCCCGCTGCGAGATTGAAGCGCGCGAGCCGCATGGCCCCTGCCAGCACGAAGACGCCGCATGCAGTCAACAGCACCCAGAACTGACCGGTTTCCGTTTCGACGCCGGCGATCTGCAGGCCCGCATTGAACACGAGGACGGCGGGCGCGACGCCGAACGACACGAGATCCGCCATCGAGTCGAACTCGGCGCCGAACGGCGAGGTCGCTTTCAGCAGCCTCGCGGCCATGCCATCCATCGTGTCCAGCAGGCCGCACCACACAATGAGCCATGCGGCGAATTCGAGTTCACCTATCTGTGTCGTGACAATCGAACCCAAGCCGAGTAAAAGGCTCAGCGCGGTAAAGCTGTTCGGAATCGTGTAGCGGAGTACGCCCAAAGATGCCCCTCTTTTTGGGGATCATTCTGCCAGAAATTCAGCCGCCTCGCCGACCGCGGAAGCTTCTGCCTGCCGTCACGCCGATAGGGCCTCGCGGCACGACCACCTGCATCAGAATGCCGTCACGCATTACGTCAATAACTATCGACTCGCCGGGCTCCCCCAGCATGGTCCGCTCACTGAGCTCCAAGAAATTGAAGACGCGCTCGCCGTCGTAGCGGATGATTTCGTCACCAGGCTGCAGGCCCGCACGCTGCCCCGGCGACGACTCGAGCACCGTGCCGACCTGGATCGAGGTGGGCCGGCCGCTCGCTTCGAGGTATTGCTCGTATTCGACGTCGCCGATTTCGGCGCGCAGGGCAGCGCCGGGATTCATGCCGGGTTCGAAGGGATCGAAGGGCTCGCCGGAGCGGCGCGCATCGAAGCGCGCCTGCATCGCCTCCATTTGCAGTTCGGACTCCCTGCGCGCGAGCCATTCGGCGCGATCGGGCGAGAAACCGCCGTCGATCAATATCTGTCGGCGCTCATCGGGATCGTTGCGCGCCAGCGCCATGCGTCGTCGAGCTTCTTCGAGTTCGCCACCTTCTACGCCTGTCGCAGACGCCTGCGATGATTCGGTTCGCTGGTCGAGGCGCTCGATCTCAGCGTAAAGTGCCTGCAGCTCCTCCTCGAGAAGCTGGCGTGCGTCCCGTTCTTCGGCAATCGCTCGCTCGAGTGCAAGCAGGCGGTCCTCGGTCGCCGCCGCGGAATCGAAATGTGCGGCGGGCGCGGGTTCGGGTGCAGACGTGCGCAGCAGCCAGGCTCCGGCCGCAATGCCCGCCGCCAGCAGAAGACCAACGATAATCGAAACGCTTTTCATGCAACTATTCGACCGCACCAGGCATCTAAGATTCGATGGGTTTAAGATAGCAGACCCGTTTATCCAAAACGAAAACAATCCCTCCCGGAGCAGAAAAATGCGCAAATTGCTGGTGATCGCCGCCCTGGCCGCCACCCTGCCGCTGGTTTCCCTTCACGCCGAAGAAAAGCCGGCAGACGATCCACGGTACACCTGGGACCTGACCGAGTTATACCCGTCCGTCGAGGCCTGGGAGCAGGCCCGTGAAGAGGTGATGGCAGAATTCGACAAAATCGAGGCGCGTCGCGGCACGCTGGGCGACAGCGCCGATTCCCTCTACCAGGCCTACCGGCATGTGTCCGATACGCTGAAAAAAGGCGGACGGGTTTTTGTATACGCCTCACTGGGTGCCGACGAGGATTTGAATGTCACCGAGACGCAGGAGCGGCGCCAGCTCGGGCAGATCATGTTCGGGCGCTTCACTGAAGCGACGGCGTGGATGCAGCCCGAACTCATCGAAGTCGGCCGCGAGGTGATCGAGTCATACATAGCCGAGGACGAGCGCCTGGCGCCATTTGCGCATCAGCTCGACGACGCGTTGCGTAACGCACCTCACACGCTGGGCGCCGAGGCGGAACAGGCCCTGTCTTATCTGACACAGACCTTCGCCGCGCCGGAAAACATTTACAGCCTGCTTTCCAACGCGGACATTCCGTGGCCGACCGTAACGGCCTCGGATGGCGAAAAAGTGCGCCTGGATTCCCAGGGCTATTCGCGCCTGCGCGGCAGCGAAAACCGTGACGACCGCAAGCTCGCCTTCGACGAGTTCTGGGGCAAGTGGCTCGAATACCGGAAATCTGTCGGCATGGTGCTGAACGCGCATGTGCAGACCCAGGCGGCGCTTGCCAAGGCACGTAACTACGACAGCGTCCTGCACCGGGAGCTGCACCAGGAGAATATTCCCCCGGCCGTCTATCGCACGCTCGTGGATGAGGTAAACAAGGCGCTGCCCACGCTGCACCGCTACTTCCGCCTGCGCGCGCGCATGCTCGGCGTCGAGCAGATGCATTACTACGACGTCTATCCCCCGCTCGTCTCGCTCGACAAGGTTTTCGACCTGGAAGACAGCAGCAAGATCACGCTCGCGGCGATGTCCGTGCTGGGCAAAGACTGGGTCGACATGCAAAAAGACGCGATGTACCAGCGCTGGATGCACGTGTATCCGCAGCAGGGCAAGCAGTCCGGCGCCTACATGCAGGGCTTTGCTTACGACGTCCACCCCTACATCCTGCTCAACCACAACGATGACTACGATTCGCTGTCGACCTTTGCGCACGAATGGGGCCACGCAATGCACACCCTGTATGCAAAGCAGGAGCAACCATTCGAGACCGCAGACTACTCGATCTTCATCGCCGAGATTCCGTCGACCTCGCTGGAGCTGATCCTGCAGGATTACATGACCAATAATGCGGAGACTATCGACGAGAAACTCTTCTATCTCGGTCATGCGCTCGAAAATATGCGCACCACATTTTTCAGGCAGACCATGTTCGCCGAGTTCGAGCTGGCGCTGTACGAAGCCGCCGAGCGTGGCGAAGCACTGTCGGGCGAAAAGATTTCGCAGATGTATGGCGAGTTGTTGAAGCGCTATCACGGCCATGATGACGGCGTCGTGATTATCGACGAGCTCTATACGAACGAGTGGATGTTCATACCGCACTTCTACTACAACATGTATGTCTACCAGTACGCGACGTCGCAGACGGCCGGCACGGCCCTTTATGAAAAGATCGTCGAGGAAGGAGACATCGGCGTAGAGAACTACAAGGACCTGCTCAGGGCAGGCGGCTCCAACTACCCGTACCTGTTATTGGCAGACGCCGGCGTGGACCTCGCCAAGCCCGACGCCTACAAGGCCATCGTCGCGAAAATGAACGCGATCATGGACGAAATAGAGGCGCTGCTCGACGACAAGTCTAGTCAGCTAGCCGCGCGCTGACCACCGTGGACTGGCAGCGGGAGCCGGCATAAGGCTGTATGCCGGTCCTGACCGTCGCGGTTCGGCCACCGTCGAGCGGGCCCGGGATATCCCGGGCCTGCTCGCGCCGGGCGCCGCCCGCATCAACGTACTGAAACGCGACACGCAGACCGGTCACCGGCAGCGTAGTGCCATTGCGCACCTGGATGACGATCTGGCCGCTGCCGTCGTCGCCACAGGCCGATGCGATGTATGACGCAGGCTGAGACGGCAGCTCGAGCCTCACCAGGCGCTCGGTCGCCATCTTGCCGTACTGCCCGCCACCGCTCTTGGCAACGACTTTGTAGTGGTTGATCGCACCGGGAATATTGCCGCGCTGCTCATCGATCTCGCCCAGCACGTAGTGGGCCGGCGCCGTTGGCAGCAGCTTCAGGCTGTTCTCCAGATCGGCGACTGCGGCATCGTCGTTACCCAGCTCATGGTGTGAAATACCGCGTTGCAGGTGGTAGTAGAAGAAGCTGTCGCGCCGCGTGATCGCCCGGTTGTAGTTCGTCACGGCCATATCGAACTGCTTGTTGGCAAAACGAACATCGCCGCGAAGCGCATGGAAGTGCGCCTCTTCGGGGAACATCTTCAGCGCCTCGTTGGCATGCGCGAGCGCCTCATCGTTCTTTTTTTCTGAGAGGGCTTTTCGGCCAGCGTCATATTCGTCGTAGGCCGGCTTCAGCCGCGCCGTCCTCGCCAACGCCGCCTTGTACGCATCCTCGCCCAGGATTCCGCCGGCGGGTAACTGCGCCGCCGTTTTTCGGTTTGCCTCGACACGCCCCTGCGATGGCGGGTGGCTCGCGAACAGGCCGCTCAGCCAGTCCTGCCTGCGGCCTTCGGAGAGGCGCACGAAGGTCTCCTGCAACGTGACGGCACCCTGCGGGTCGTAGCCGGCTTTCGACATGTAGCGCATGCCGTACTTGTCCGATTCGAGTTCCGCGCCCCGGCCGTATTTCATCATCAGCATCTGCGCGCCAACCTGGGCGCCGCCGACGATCATGTTGGCATAGTCATTGTCGTTGGCCGCGATACCGGTCGCGAGAATGCCGATCTGCGCCAGCATGCCGCGCGACTGCTGTTGCGCCGTATGCCTGGCGGCGGCGTGTACAACCTCGTGTCCGAGTACGGCCGCAAGCTCGGCCTCCGAATTGATCTCTGTCAACAGGCCGCGGTTAATCGCTATTTTTCCGCCGGGCAGGGCCCATGCATTCGGTATGGAATTATTGAGCACGGTGAATTCATAAGGCAGGTCCACGCCGCTTGCGGCGGCGACCTTGCCGCCCACAGTTCGAACATAGGCCGTCAGCCCGGGATCGACGTCATAGGCGCCGCCCTGCGACTGCTGCATGGGCGCGTAGTTCTGCTCGCCCATCGCCAGCTCCTGCGCGCTGCTGACGATAATGAAATCACGTTCCCCCGTGACCGGGTTCACGGCGCAGCCGGCTGAAACCAGCAGGGTAATGAGGTAAACAGGAATGTGTAATCGCATCCTTCGATCCTGGCGTCTGGTGCAACGAGAATGGCGCTATGTCAAGTATAGTGCCAATCATTACGCTGTCTCGTTGAACCCGGCAACGAAATAAGGGGATTCCCTGATTACAGCGGGTCGGGGCCGAACGCAACATGATCATAAAACCCTTTTCGGAGCGGCCGAAAATGACCATTCAACTGGCTGACATTCTTAGCGACCTGCGCGAGGACCACCGCAACATCGCCGTCATGCTCGACCTTCTCGAGCGCGAAATCGGGCGCATTCAGGATGGCGAAAAGCCCGACTACGAACTGATCCACGACATTATGCGTTATATGACGACGTACTCGGATGCCGTGCACCACCCGAAGGAGGACATACTCTATTCGGCCTTGAAAGTGGAAAGACCGGATCTCGCGGCAGGGCTGGAACAGGTGGAACCGGAGCACGAAGAACTGGCAAAACTCAGCGAAGTACTGCGCAACGATGTCGAAGCAATCGCCTCGGGCGCAGCCGTAACTCGTGACACGATCGTCCATCACGCATCGGATTACATCGGTCGCCTGCGCGAGCATATGAGCTGGGAGGAAGGTGATCTTTTCAAGCGCGCCGACACGCTCATCGCTGCCGAAAAGGCGATGTTCCTCGAAATTTCGCACCTGGACGGCCTCGACCCCGTGTTCGGCCCGGAGCGGGAACATACCTTCGCGAACCTGCTCGAGAACATCAAGGCGTTATCGGAGGAGAGCTAGCGTCGAGCTAACGGGATGGTTACGGGCGCAGAAATACGCGGCCCGGCGCATGAAAACCCAATACTGTGACATCGCTATCAATTTACAGCCCGGGCGCCTGAAGTAGTTCACAGGTATTTACCCGGCGATCTGATAATTTTCGGCCATAGGTTTGGGCAAGCTTTTTAACTTTTACCGATTGCTCTAATGAAACAGCTGCTATACAAGTTCAGAAACATACTTTCGGAGCCTCCCGAGGAACAACCCGAGGTTCGTCATCGCGCGACAATCCTCAATGAAGTAATTCGGGAGGGCCGAAATGCCGAGCGTGCCGTCGACGATACGATGGCGAGCAGGCAACTCGATGACCCGCGGCTCGCGTACATCGTTGACCGAGATAAAGCCCTGGCCGGCGATGACCCGTACAACAGCAGTGAATTCGATCGGGCCGACTCCTGGAAGAACGGCGGCCACCGCTAGCGGCGCACTCAGAAATACCACGCAAACTGCGCAAACAGGCCGGCGTCAAAAGACAGGTAGCGGTCAGGAACCGGTGCCGCCGGCCCGCCGAAGATCGTTCCGTCCGCACCGACAGGAATATTGAGGCTGCCGAGAAACGTCATGTTGTCGGACAGGCTGTATCGAGCAACAAGCTGGAACAGTGCGCTCGGATCATCCGCCCTTGCTATCAATGTGGGTGTCAGCGTCAGGAGCGGCGACATCTCGATCATCAGGCTGCCGGCCGCGAAATGTCCATCGTCACCGTCAAAGTAATACTCGAAGGCGCCACTGACGTTCCGTTCGCCCCAGGTCCACGAATGCATCAGGTTGGTCACAACCTCGACCGTCGTGTCATCCACACCATCCGTCACCACGACGTCGCCTCGCCATACCGCCCCGCCGATGCTGCGCGTTCCGCCGATACCCAGAACCGTGTCGTCATTGTCCTCGGCGACGAGCACATCGAACTCATGCTCCCCGGCGAAGCCGTGATACTTGACTGCGAAAGTACCGAGATCCGATTCGATGTCTGCCGTTAGCGGATTGCTTCGGAACACGGCGGCACCCTGCACGTCATCGCCGTTATCGAGCAGGTATTGCACATACAGCATGTCGTCGCCTGCCTTGTACTCGGTGTCGATGGCGGTCGCATCGAACGGGTTGACGAGATCCATCGGGTGGAAATACAGCCCGTTCCCCCAGGAAAGGGCCTGTCTGCCCAGACGAATCGTCGTTTTGTTGCCCGTATAGCCGATCCACAGCCGATCGAGCCGATGCAGGATCGCGCTGTCATCGCCCTGGTCGATTATTTTCGTCGCGTCGAAAGCCCGCAGGTCGTCGTTGGGTAAACCCAGCGGCAGGAACTCGCTGCTGACGGCAATCAGCTGGTAATCGGCGTGCGCCGCCCACCGCTCGTGTTTTGCAGCAAAATTGAGACGCAGCTCGCCGATCGCATCGAACGAATCCGATCCTGCGACATCACGGAACAGGCTGTTGTCAGGATAGCTTTGGCCGACGAGCCGAAACTTGGTGTGACCGCCATATTCGAAGGGGCTATCGTCCGCGCCGGCTGTGGCGCTGACCATTATCAGCAATAGTGCGCAGCTAGCTCGCACTTTGATCGATGTCCTCGACAATGCGGCCGTCGAGCATGCGAATGAGCCTCTTCGCGTAACTCATGACGCGTTTGTCATGTGTTGCGATGACGAATGTCGTTCCATGCCCTTCATTGAGGTGGACAAAGAGTTCCATGAGGCTGTCTGCCGTTTTCGAATCCAGGTTGGCCGTCGGCTCATCGGCCAGAACCAGCGCCGGATTTGAGACGATAGCTCTCGCGACTGCCACGCGCTGTTGCTGGCCTCCGGACATATCGGCCGGACGCCGGTCCTCCAGCCCTTCGAGCCCGACCTCTTCGAGGATTTCGAGCGCAAGCCTGGTTCGCTCGCTCGCAGGTACACCCTGCACCTGCATCACGAATTCGATGTTCTCCTTTGCGGTCAGCACCGGAATCAGGTTGAAGGCCTGAAAGACGAAGCCAATCTGCTTCAAACGCAGGTCGGCGAGCTCGCCCTTGGACAGGTTATCGATCCGCCGTTCGGCAACGTACACTTCGCCACTGTCGGGTTTGTCCAGGCCCCCGATTGCATTCAGGAGCGTCGTCTTGCCGCCGCCGGACGGCGCCGACAGGCAGACGAAGCCACCTTCCTGGATCTCGATGCTCACGTGATCGAGCGCTTTGATGTCCTCCTCGCCCTGGCGATAGGTTTTGCAAATATCAACGCATCGAACGGCAGTCATAGTCAGACCTTTGTAATGGCTTCAATCGGTTTATAGTGAGACGCACGCCACGCGGGCGACAGGCTGGCGAGGAACCCCAGCACCAGCACGACGGCATTGGCGAGAACGACGTCGGACAACAGGAGTTCGGGCGTCAGCACCGTCGACATTCCCCACATCTCCATGCCCTCGCCGACGTACGAGACGTCTATGCCGTCCTTGATCGGCTGTACGGTCGCCCAGGCCAACGCAGTCCCGGCGGCAAGACCCAGCGCAAGCAGCAGCAGAGATTCGACGATCACCTGCCCGAGTATGTAAATCGGTTTCATGCCGAGCGCCATCATCAGGCCAATTTCGCGAACGCGCTCGAATACGGCCATGACGAGGGTGTTGACCAGACCGAAAGACAAGGCCAGGAATATTACGATGATCCACACGAGCAGAAAGCCGTCCATAACCCTGAGCATCATTCCCAGGTAAGCATCGATTTCGGTCCAGCGTTTCACTTCGATACCATCGCCGAAAAACGCGACGGTCTGAGCATAGATATGCTCCACATCGCGGTAGTCCTCGCCCAGCACCGCGAGCTCCGATACCTGGTCATCAATGCGCAGCATCCTCTGGGTCGTCGCTTTGCCGACGAACACGAAATTCTCCTCGAAAGACGAGACGCTGGCTTCAAATATCCCGACAATCCGGAATCCGCGATCGGCGATCTCGTTCTCGGGATCCTGGCTCATAAGCACAACGCGTTTGCCAAGCCGGGTGTTCAGGGTTTCGGCCAGCTTTCGGCCGATGACGATGCCGGCATCATCGGTGGACTCGAGGAAGCGTCCTTCCACCGCGTCATAATCAACGAAGATCATGCCGCGTTCGAGCTCCGGATCGATGCCGAGGAGCGTAAGTCCGCGCGATTCGTACTCGCTCGTAATGACCGCCGGTACCCGGACGCGCGTCGCCCACTGCGTGACGTCTGCTGACCTCATACGCCTGGAGATTTCCGCATCGCTCACCGGAAGCAGGTTGGCAATACTCGGATCATCGCGATACTCCGGGTGGTGCGCCTGCACGTGACCGGGTATGACACTGATGCCGTCAGCGATCACCTGCGACACCATGCCGCGCATGAGCGCCGTCATGAAGATCATGGCCCAGGTGCCCAGCGTGATCGCCAGCAGCATGATCAGCGTACGCCTGTGGTTGCGCCACAGGTTGCGCCAGGCCAGCCGCATCAGTATTGCCAGGCGATGCATTACAAGGCCCTCATCGCCTCGACCGGATGCAGTCGGTGCAACCGCAGTGCCGGCCATAGTGCGGCAAGAATCGAGAACACGAATACGACGGCCGGACCACTCATCAATGAAAGGAAGGACACCTGCGGATAGAAACGTGCGGGCAGATTGAACTTCTCCGCCATCTCATCCATGCCTGGATACGAGAACCCATGCACGCTGAACCAGTAGGTCAGCAGTCCACCCAGGATTGCGCCCAGGATCAGACCAAGCACGCCCATCAAAGCCGTTTCGAGCAGCACGAGGCGGCCCAGCCGCCCGGGGCGAAGACCCAGCGACATGACGATGCCGAATTCATGCGTGCGCTCGAGTACAGACATCAACTGCGTGTTCATTACGCTGAAAGCTACGAGAATGACGAGGATGCCGTACATGAAGAACGCGCTGCTGATATCGGCCTTTATCGCCTGCTGCAGCCCGGGCTGCAGGGCGTCCCAGTCGTGAATAACCAGCTCCTGCCCCTCCGGTAACACGGCCCCGACGCGGCTCTGCAATTCGGCAATACCATCGATGCCGCCGGCATTGATGACGACGTGATGACCCGATCCGTCCATGTAGAACACGTCCTGGAACAGGCCCAGCGGAATCTCGGTGATGCTGCGGTCGAATTCGGCAAGACCGCTGTCGAAGATCCCGACGATGTCGACGACGGCCGCCGCAAACGAACCGTCGCGGCCGCTGCCGAGCAGGGTCAGTTCATCGCCCAGGCCGACACGCAGATTGCGTGCCAGAGCCGCACCGATGATGATTTCCGGCGCATTCGTGTCGCCCAGAAAACGCCCTTCAGTGACAAGCCCCGGCAGGGTGGATACGCCTGCCTCGAACCCGGGCTCGACGCCGAATATGGCAATCCCGTAACTGCGTTCCTCACTGGAAACCAGCGCAAACGCCGTGGCGCGGGCGCCGATCTTTTCGTCCGGAAATTCCGCGCGCAATTTCTCGGCCAGCGGCACGATGTCGGCGACCGTCTGGCGCATCTTCTTGTCGTCGAGGTAACCGGGCGCCTGGATCTGCAGGTGCCCCGTGAACGCCTGCAGCGTGTTGTCGATCATGAGCCCGTACATGCCGAACTGCAGCGAGATCATGAACACGAGCAGCGTGTTCGAGAACATCATCGCCCCGGTTGTCAGCCAGGTGCGTTTCGGGTGCCGCCACAGGTTGCGCCAGGCCAACCGAAAGACGAGGTTCATTGGCTATTCTCGCGGGTTCCGCAGATTCGCCAATGTAAACAGATTGTCGGAGAGTTCGACATCGTAACTAACCGAAACAACGCCGATCTCGGTCCATGCGCCGGGGGTCTCGACCTTGCTCATGCGCTGCCTGAGCGCCGTCGTGCGGCCGCCCATTTCGCCGATTTCCTGCGTCGCCAGCGTCTTGACCAGTTCGCCGTCCTGGTCGAAAAAGCGGTGTGTTGTCACAACGTGGTCCTCGCGTATGGTCAACACCTCCCTGCCCCAGACGACCGCCGCTTCCTCGTGCGGAACCGACTCGATCTCGTAGTGTGTGATGCCGTCGATTTCCTCGACGCCCAGGATCTTATGATCGTACTGGTCGATAATGTCATCTGCGCGCGCGACATCCTTGTTCGAAAAATCCGAGCCCATCCAGCTCTGGCCCATCATTGACGAAGGCACCTTGATGATGCGATTTACCTTGGGCGAGAAGGTCCACATGCTGTCGTCGTCTGTCAGCGTGCCATTGCCGCGATCCTTTTTCGGCTCGAGTACTCGAACCAGCGAGCGATCGTCTCCCTTGGTCCAGACTCGCATCGTCATCGACCGCTCCCAGTCCGGGCGATGAATGACCATGGTCATAACGCCGTCGGAGGAGAGCCCCCGCCAGTGATTGACCGCGTCGCGAACGATCTGCGTCGCGTCACGCTCGACAGGCTCGTATTCCAGTGCCAGAGTCACGCTGCCGATCAATGCCAGCAGGACGAAGAGGAAAATGCGTTTCGCCATAATGTCTTGGACCAGCGGGAGCGAAGAAAACTCAGTATTTCACAGGCACCGACACCTCGCCAAGGTTTCGGAAGCTCTGCTAGAATCAGCGACTTACATGGGGGTTGCAGTTGCAGGGTTTCCTCAAAGAAGTACAGCGCCGCAACGTATTCAAGGTCGCTCTCGTTTACGTCATCGCCGGCTGGCTGACGATGCAGGTCGTGGACGTCATGTTCCCGGCGCTCAAGCTGCCGGAATGGCTGACGACGGCCATCGCCGCGCTGCTCATCATCGGTTTTCCCTTCGCGATTATCTTTGCGTGGGCCTTCGAGCTCACGCCCGAGGGCATCAAGCGCGAAAAGGACGTCGACCGCAGCCGGTCGATCACCAGCGAGACCGGCAAGAAGCTCAACCGCTCGATCATTGTCATCCTCGTCATAGCGCTGGGTTTCATGATCGTCGAGCGCTTCGTGTTGCACGAGCACGAGGACACCTCAGCTAGCGTTCAAGCGCCGGGAGATATCAAACCCTCGATTGCCGTGCTGCCATTCGTCAACATGAGCGGCGATGTGGAAAACGACTACTTCTCCGACGGTTTGTCAGAAGAACTCCTGAACGTGCTGGCCAAGATTCCTGCACTGCACGTCGCCGGGCGAACGTCGTCGTTTCAGTTCAAGGGCGAAAATCTCGATTTGCGAAGCATCGGCGAGCAGCTGAACGTCGCCAACGTGCTCGAGGGAAGCGTGCGGCAGTCGGGCACTCGATTGCGAATAACGGCGCAGCTCATTGACACTGAAACCGGGTACCACCTCTGGTCGGAAACCTATGATCGCGAAATTACGGACGTATTCGCCATCCAGGACGAAATTTCCGCCAATGTCGTCGACGCATTGCGCGTTGCCCTGCTCGGCGAGGAAGAAGCTATCTTCGATCACGGTACCGATAACCTTGATGCCTATAACCTTTTTCTTCAGGCGCAGTATTTCTGGGGGCGGCCGAGCGCGGAGAACATCGACAAGGCTCAGGAATCGCTGCAAGCTGCGATCGAACTTGACCCGCAATATGCCCAGGCTTACGCGTTACTGGCCCACGTGTACGGACAGATCGTCTCCGGTGTTACCGGGCTCGGAGCCGATGATTTCATCCGGGAGTTCGCGGTCGTGCACGAATACGCCGATAAAGCGATGGAATTGGCTCCCGACCTGCCCGCCGCCCTCGTGGCGAAAGGCGCGGCGCTATCACAGGCGGAATGGAAGCATCTCGAGGGAATCGAGTACTTCGAAAGAGCGCTGGCCCTGGCTCCGAATAATATGCCTGCCCTGGGCTGGCTCAGTAGCATCCGGGTCGCGCAGTTACGGTTTGACGAAGCGGTGGCTTTGGGACAGAAGCAGGTCTCGATCGACCCACTCTCGATTATTGCCCACCGCAATCTCGGCGACGCGCTGGCGCGTTCGGGACGTCTCGAACAGGCGCTCGAGATTTATCACAAAGCATTACGCCTGCAGCCGGATGCAGCGCGCCTGAATGCGCGCATCGCCCGCGTGCATATCATGCGCGGCGACTACGACAAAGCTGTGGAGTTCGCGGCGCGTGAGCCCGTCGAATGGGTGCGAGACATGTACGACGTCTTATTGATCGGCCGCGGCGAGAATTCGGAAGAATTCCAGGCCGCCGCCAGGGCCTACGAAAAAAAGTACGGTCTGCCGAACTCATTCCAACTGGCCGAAATCTACGGCTCCGTCGGGGACGTCGACAACGCCATAAAGTGGCTCGAAAAATGCCATGAAGTCCACGACCCCGGCATTATGTGGCTGCAGAATTCAAATTTTCTTGAATCCGCAAGAAACGACCCGCGCTGGCCGCGAATGGTAGCGCTCGCCGGGTTTTAGTTGTCGAGCCGGGCTCTCCGCCCCGCTTTTTGTCAAGCGCTTTATCAGATGCCTCTTATCATCCTCGCTGGCCGCGCGGCTTTGGAATAAGGGTTTTTCGCAATGGCGTCCCGCTTGGTGTCGGATAGACTCGAATTAGCGGAGGAGGAGAGATTAGAGGGAAAAGAGCCATGTTCAGCATCGAAGCCATCATGAGCACGGACCTTATTACGCTCGCGCCGGAGGCTACCCTCGCCGAGGCCCGCAGATTGATGCGCAACAACCGTATTCACCATTTACCAATCGTCAACGACGAGAATGAGCTGGTTGGGCTCGTGACACTGACGAATGTGCTGGCTGCGACCGATTCGGTGCTGCGCGATGCCAGCAACCGTATCGACGCGGCGGACATCCTGGTCAATGACATCATGGTGACGGAAATCGCCACAATTGACGAACACGCGAGCCTGAGACAGGCCGCGCTCTTTATGGAGAAACACCAGATCGGTTGCCTGCCAATTGTTACCAACGGCAAGCTCCGCGGCATCATCACCGACACCGATTTCGTCGGCGTCGCGATAAATCTGCTCGAACTCGCAGAGGAGACCGAACCGCTCGAAGAAGAGACAGCTTAAGCTTTTTTCTGTGCGAGCGCGTACTCGGCGTCGCGCTCCGAGCCGATCAGAATCGCAATCCAGCGAGTGCGCTCGTCGCTCTCGAGCGCTAGCTTGAGCGTCATGGTAAGCGGCACTGACAGCAGCATCCCTACCGGCCCGAATACGAAGCCCCAGAAAACGAGGCCGATGAAAACGACCAGGGGTGAGATGCCAACGCCGTAACCCATCAGGCGCGGTTCGATAAGGTTGCCGTAGAGCACGTTAATGACGACGAACCCGATCGCTGTCGCCGTGGCCCCACCGGCGCCGAGCTGAACGAGCGCCAGCAACACCGCCGGCACCGCCGCGATGATCGAACCGATCGTGGGTACGTAATTGAGCAGGAAGGCGAGCATTCCCCACAGCAACGGAAAATCCAGACCGATGATCCACGTGACAATACCGGCGGTAAGTCCGGTTGCGATGCTGACGATCGTCTTTATACCCAGATAACGCCCAAGATTGGCAAGAAACATCCGCGGCCTTTCCAGGGATTGCGTGCTGCGCCCGAAGGCGGCTTCTACTTTTGTTTGGACCGTCGACGCCTCGAGCAGAATGAATATCATTGTAAAAATGATCAGGAACGTGTTGGTCAGCACATCGGTAAGGCCGTTGAGGATTGTTGCCGCCAGCCCCATCGCCCATCCCGGATCAATCATGTCACCCAGGCTTTGGAACGCATCTTCGGTTTTGAATTTTTCGCCGATGAAGCGGATTACGCCCTCAACGATGACGTCTAGCCGCTCCTGGTAGGTCGGCAAAGCGGCTGTGAACTCCGCGATCGACGTACCGACGATCATACCTACCGTGCCGATGACAAGCATGATGCCAATGACGATAAGCAATGCAGCTATTACCGACGGCACGCGCTTGCCTTGCAACCACAGCATTGGCCTGACGGTAATCAGGGCGAGGAAGGCAGCAATCAGAAACGGCACGAGCAACGCCTTGGCCATCTGCAAGCCAAACGTAACAACGATAACGGCAGCGAAAGTGATTACCGCACTGCCTTTGTTTTGTGTCAGCTCTTCCAATTCAGTCGGTGCGATTTTGTTGCCCGTCCATGATCGCATAAGATCTGACTTCCTGTCGAAGAGGAATCATCATGCCTGCCGTCGAATCCCAAATGCTCGAACTCGAAACCATCGCGCCGGATTTCACCTTGCCCGATCCTGACGGCAACCCGCACTCACTGGCGGATGCCGCCGATGCATTCCTGGTGATGTTTATCTGCAACCACTGCCCTTACGTGAAGCACGTCCGCGAGGAGCTCGCCAGGGTCGGTCGCGACTATAGGGCGCGCAACGTCTCGATCGTGGCCATCAACAGCAATGACAAGACGGCCTACCCGGGGGACAGCCCGGAAATGATGAAGAAGGAAGCGGAGGAATGGGGATATGCGTTCCCGTATGTATATGATGCCGATCAGTCCGTGGCCAAGGCCTATCGTGCCGCCTGCACGCCCGACTTCTACCTGTTCGACAGGGACAGGAAACTCGTCTATCGCGGCCAGCTGGACGATTCACGTCCGGGCAACAGCGCGCCTGTCGACGGCAGGCACCTGCGCGAGGCGCTCGATGCCGTGCTGGCCGGCGAACCGGTCAGCGAGCGTCAGGTTCCGAGCCTCGGCTGCAGTATCAAGTGGACGCCGGGCAACGAGCCCGACTATTTCGGGTAAGCCTGTTTGGGTTTGTAGAGCTTGGCTTCGTCTTCCGTAAGCTGTTCGATCTTGAACGTCCAGCGCGCCAGCGTAGAGCTGATACGCAGCTGGTAGCGGCCGCCTTCGTTAAAGAGCTTGACGCCGTTGCCGCGCCGTTTGGCGTGCAGGACCCGGCCGACATGGCGTCCCGACCGGGCTTCGACCAGCGTCACGTCGATTGCAACCATGGTTTCGTAGTCGCCGTCCACACGCCAGTCGAGGATCCACGGAGAATCCACGGAGAATGTTGCCGTGGTCGTGTTTCCCGTGCCCGAAAACTGGCGGACGAGTTCTTTCGACGATGCCGGCAACGTGACAAGCGCCAACAATCCGATCAAAAGTGTTTTTTTCATGTAGCCATTCCCATCTGCGGTATTTATTCGACCCGCCTCAGCAATCTCCGTTCATACTGCTTATCCAGTCGACTATCAACCGCACGCCCTCGGTATGGACCACGCTGCGACCGAGTTCCGGCATGGCGATGTCGGGATCGGTATGTTGCATGCGGAAGGTGACAATCGATTCCTCCGGCCGGCCGGGGTGTATGTCGTAGCTGCGTCCGCCGCTGCCACGGCCGACGGCAACCGGTGTCTTGCAAACACCGTAGTAAGTGTCGATCGGCGCCTCTATGTTCAGGTGCAACGCCGACGTATCGGCTGCCCCGTTCGGGTTGTGGCAGTGCGCGCAATTCGAATCGAGATAGGCTTTGGCCCGCTGCTCGAGCGTCGCTTCGCCCGGGTTTGACCAGCGTACGCCGGCCGGCGGCGACGCGCTCAGGCCACTTAACATGCCGTGTCGGGCCCAGTGCTCGAGCTGAGTGCCCTGCTCTCCCCACCAGGCATAGGCCCGGTTCAGTTGCCAGGCCTTGGGGCCCAGCGGACTCAGCGCCTTCGCGCTGTGATCCGGCGTGTGGCAGCCGCCGCACTGATTGGTATCGGGAACGACATAAGTGAATGATTCCGCACCCTGCGCGCCAACAAGCTCCATCCTCCGCGCGTCGCCTGCGATCTCGAGTACCGCATCCGTCTGTGCATCGTTCCAGACATAAGGATATGCCTTCCAGCCATCCGCGTAATGCACGAGCAGCCGTGTCTCGATCAGTACGATGTTATCGAGGTCGAACTGGCTGTCCTGATTCAACAGAGACTCACGATCGGCGCGAACAACCCGAAAATCGTCGTTACTCCAGCCAGCAGCTTTTTCGTAATGAAACGTCTTACTGATGATCGTGCCCACCGGGAAATCGAGGGCGCCGTCTTCGTCGTAACTTGCCGAAGCGCCATCGGGCAACCACACCGTGCGAAACTTGAACGCATAGTCGGTGAACAGCGGCGTATTCAGGTCGTAGGGCACCACGCCCTCGTTGATTTCGAATGACCTGCCGTCAGCGAATACGATATTCCACGCGCTGAGGTTGGCCGGAATTTCTTCCGCAGCGTGCAGCACAACGGGTTGCCGGGCGGGACTACAACCTGCCAGCCAGGCGCCGAGCACGACAAATATGAGCACGTTACGCATGGTTAACCGAGCGGGGCGGCCAGGACGACCGCCGGCAGTTTCTCGTGCCGGCAATTGTGTTGCTCGGCGTCCACAACGATGTTTTCGCTGCCGTTGCCGAGGTCTGCATTCAGTACTTCGGCATCCCCGTTGTCTACGCAGATCGCGAACTCAGGCCGCAGGTTTCCGTCGGCATCGATCTTGTCGGCATTGACGTAGCCATCCCAGAGCACGTCCGGCAGGCTGCCCGTAAGCCCGAACATTGCTACTTTGAGAGCTTTCAGGTCCAGCCCGTCCGGCGAGGAGCCGCCGCCGGAGAAACGGTTGCCATAAACGTAAATGGCTTCGGGGTAGGGATCGTAATCCGCAGCCATTTCCCGCGTTCCCTGGTAGCCGGTCGCAAAGTAACTACTGATGATGATGTTTGCCGTTTCGTTGTCAGCGATATCGTTGTCGAAGATTTCGACCTTGTCGTTGGAATTGATGACGACGCCCGAGCCGGCCGGTACGCTGGCGACCGGCGTGCCCTTAGCGCCGAAGTTCCGGGTATTGTTGCCAACAACGATGTTTTGAAACACGCGCGTGCTGTGGCCCGGCTGGGGCAGATCCGGCATGTTGAAAACGAGAATGCCGCCCGTGTTCTCGGTGGCGGTATTTCCATACACGTCCGCATCGAAAGTATTCTCGATTTCGATGCCGGCGACGTTTCGCTCGGCCCGGTTGTTACGCACGACCACATTTCTTGACTGGCCGACATAGATGCCGGCATCCGAGGCAGCGATCGCAACACATTCTTCAATCAGAACGTTTTCGGTCTGCACGGGATAAATGCCGTACGCGCCGTTGTTCGTATCCGGACCGTTCGTCCATTCCGTGCGGACCCGGCGTATGACGATGTTCCTGCCCTCATTGATCTTGAGCCCGTCGCCGGCCGTGTCTTCGATCGCCAGGTCCTCGATCGTGAAGTCGCTCGCGTTCACAAGCAGGCCCTCCGCGCCCTGAACCTGGTCGCTAAAGGACAGGATCGTCTTGTCCATGCCCGCGCCGCGAATCGTTACTCCGGAGACGTTCAGCGACAGGCTGCGGCTGAGCTTGTGGACGCCGGCCGGAATCGTAATGACGTCGCCGTGCGTGGCGTTGATGAGTTGAGTCTGCAGCTGTTTGCGAAATTCCGGCGAAGGAGCGGCATTCTCCGGCGCTTCCTTCGAGCACGCCGCAACGACAGCGAACAAAACGATGCTGGTCGAAATTCCTGGTCTGGTCACAAATCGCGCTCCCTGATTCACCGTGCCAGACATAGGGTACCATCAGCGGGTGAGACGCCCGGTCACTGTTATTTTCGTTCTTGTAACGGCGGTTGCCTGCATGACCGTCGTGTATTGCCTGCGTATGGGCTGGATCCAGCCGGCGGCAATCGCGAAGGTCTTTGCTTCGACGGGCTTTTTACTGGCGGCGCTGTCGGCCGGCGTACTCGAAACCCGATTCGGCCGCGTCATCCTCGCCGGCCTCATACTTTCAATGGTTGGAGACATGGCGCTGATCAGCCCGTCCCGGGAGTCTTTCCTCGTCGGGCTCAGCGCGTTTCTTCTGGCGCATATTGCCTACATCACCGGGTTTGTCGGCTATGGACAGGATCGTCGTCGCGTCCTGATCGCGGCCGGGCCCGTCGTCGTCGCGGCCGTCGCGGTACTGGCCTGGATGATGCCATACGCCGGTGATGGCCTGGCGATGCCTGTGCGAATCTACACGGCGGTCATCAGTCTCATGGTCATTACGGCATTTGGCGCACATGCGGCCGGCGCATCACGACTTATCGTCGCCGGTGCAGTCATGTTCTTCCTGTCCGATCTGTCCGTCGCATCCCTGCGCGTTGTCGGCACGGATTTTCCTGCGTATGTTTGGGGAATGCCGTTCTATTACGCAGGTCAGCTAAGTATCGGGCTGGGCGCGGCAGCCACAACCGCGCCGCCGGAAAGCGAAGAACTCGCATGATGGACATCATTCGTTCAGAAGACCGCGGCGCGGCCGATCACGGCTGGCTCAAGGCGAAGCACACATTTTCGTTTGCCGACTATCACAATCCCGAGCGGATGGGCTTCAGATCCCTGCGCGTAATCAACGAAGACCGCATCGAGCCGGGCCACGGGTTCGGCACCCATCCACACAGGGACATGGAGATCGTCACCTACATCATCGAAGGAGCGCTCGAGCACAAGGACAGCATGGGCAATGGCTCGGTCATACGTGCGGGCGACGTCCAGAGGATGACGGCAGGTACCGGCGTTTTTCACAGCGAGTTCAATCATTCGCAGGAAGACCAGGTGCACCTGCTGCAGATCTGGATACTTCCCGGCCGGCCCTCGCTGCAACCGGGTTACGAGCAGCTGAACTTCGGTCGGGACGATAAGCTCAACAAGTGGCGACTGATCGGATCAAGCGACGGGCGCGATGGCTCGGTGACGATCCATCAGGATGTCGAGCTCTACGCAACCATTCTCGAGAGTGACCACGAGGTCGAACACGCTTTTGCAGCGGGGCGCAGAGGCTTCCTGCAGATCGTCAGCGGTTCCGCGGTCGTTGAGGGAGAGACTCTTGATGCCGGCGATGCGATGGCACTCGATGGCGTCGAAACCTTAACAATGTCGTCGCAGAAAGATACCGAAGCATTGCTGTTCGATCTGGCGTGAACCCGTAGCTCCAGTCGCTATTCCAACTGTTCAGCCGCACTGCGCCGGCGGCTGAAGTACTCGTAAACAGGAAGCCCGCTGGCAATAAGCGCAACGCCGGCAAGAGCTCGCCATGGCATCGCCATCATTGAATTAACCAGCAGGAAACTGCTGACCAACAGGAACAGGGCCGGCATGAGTGGATAGCCCCAGGCACGATAAGGTCGCTCCGCGCCAGGCATGCGTCGCCGCAGGACGAAGAGTGCCGCGCCATTCAGGCCGAAAAACACCCACAGCACGAATATGTAAATGTCTGTCAGAATGTCGAACGTCCCCGAGACCGCCAGCACGACTGACCAGAGGCCGATCGCCACGACGGCAACTGCCGGCACTTTGTTTGCCGATATACGAGCGAGACCGGCAGGCAGAAGGCCGTCCCGGGCAAGTGCGAATGGCACGCGAGAGCCGGACAACAACGTAGTGTGAAGGGTGCCGTATGCAGACAGCATCAGGCCGATCAACAGCACCGCGGAAATCCAGGGGCCAAAGCTGCGAAATGCGACTTCGCCGGCGACGGAGGATGTTTCCGCAACACTTGCAACCTCCGCGGGCGTCAGAACATAGAAATAGGCTGTATTGATGAACAGGTACAGCGCTATGACAGTCAGCGTCCCGCCAACCAGTGCCCGCGGCAGCGTGCGCCCCGGGTTCTTGATTTCACCGCCGAGCGCCGCAATGACCGCCCAACCGTTATAGCCCCACAGGGCACCGAGCATCGCAGCCCCGAACCCCTTGACGCCTAGCCTGGCCCCTTCGGGTACGCCTTCGCAGGTGCCTCCTGCCGCATTCAAGGAGTAGTTTTGCCAGGAGCCGTCCGCGATAAAGTACGCGCCCAGCGCCACCAGCAGGACCAGTGCGATTTTTGTCAGGGTCAGGATCGTTGCGGTATTGCCGCAGGAGCGGACCGTCATGAGATTGACGGCCGTACCCACGGCCACCACCAGCACCGACAAAAGCTGAATAGCCAGTGGCGATAGCGTTCCGCCCATCAGATCATTCAGGAACATGATCATGATGATGGCCGCCGCCGCAACCGAGGCCCCGAGCGCAATGGTTTTCGTCCAGCCATAAAGGAATGCCCAGCGCCGCCCGAAGGCAGCATCGAGAAAGTGATACTCGCCGCCCGACCGCGGCATCATGGCGCCGAGTTCGGCATAAATGAGCGCGCCAGCCAGCGTCAGCAGCCCCGCAACGAGCCACACTACGAGAACCATTTCCGGTGTGCCGACGTTGCAGGTCATCACGCGCGCTTTGACGAACACGCCGGTCCCGATGATGTTCGCCAGAATCACGGCCGCGGCCGGAACGACCGTTAATGCGCGAACCAGTGATTTCTCGGTCACGACGCTCATGCCTCGCTTGATCTGGAAGGAAACTGCCGGAACAGCACCCAGCCAAAACCGGCGGCGAACAGGCCGAACACGAACGCGCTGCCCGCCAACTGGACAACCTGATGGTCGATCGCCTCCCTGGCGAGCATGACTGTCACCATTGCAAAATGCAGAAAATTTCCCAGTGCAAGCGGCCGGGCATAGATGCCGCCGATAATCACGCCGCGCGCGGTCCAGTTCAGCAGTGCAAAGCCAAGATAGACCGCACCCATCATTTCGATAAGCAGGATGGTTGGCCCATCGGGTTCCGTGCCATGCCGCTGCAGCACTTCGTATGGGAAAAACGAAGTCAGGATTCCGAGTAGTGCCAGGAACAAGGCGCTCAGACCCATTAGTATTCTTGTACTCATGCCCTGCATCATACAGGACCCGATGGAAACGCCTTTCTAGTCGAGGCTACGCAACAATTCTCTCGTCTCGTTTCTGACGTCTTCGATACTTGCGAGCACTGCTTCGGCGCTCGTCTGATTTTTACCCAACCACGACCAGTGTTCGTCCCATGTGGCGTGGAGCCTTTCCGCCGAAGACGGCTGCGGACCCTCTAGAATCTGCGAAAGATCGCGAATCGTCAGTACGATAGCCCATCCCGAACGCGCGCTACCGCGGCTCTCCGTGTCGCGGTCGTAGTGCAGGTAGAAAACGAGTTCCTGCAGACTCTCCAGTTTCTGCAGTACCTCCACGGAGATCACTCGCTGATTACGATTGTACTCGGTACGCTCGTTTCGCCAGGTATTGTAGCTTAGACTGGAAACGGCCACGACGAGACTGATCAACGCAACGGAATTGCGCCGAACCTGTTCTTTGAAGCCGTTACGCGCCATTACTTGCATATTAAGTCAGACCGGCGCCTGACCTGTTTTATTTCACGTCCTGAAGGCGATTGAGTCGCATCAGCCAGGCAACGACCGCAACTCCGGTCGCGGCTATGGCGGCAAGCAGGTAGAACAGGTTTCGGAATCCCGTGAATCCCGCATCCGCGTCGAGAATGACGCCGGTCACCCAGGGGAAAAAGAAATCCGGCGTGTAGCCGATAAAGGAAATCAGCCCTACCGTCGCGCCAGTAATATGTCGCGGCGTTTTCGTCTCCTGCAGCAACGCGAAATAAATACCGCGCAGTGAAAACACGGCAACCAGGGTAACGGCCATGTTCGCGATGATGATGCTCAACGACGCAACACCGGGCATGAGCATTGATAATACGGTGAACACAATGGCAAGCACGACGAACGCGACGCCGATCGAGCGCGTTGCGCTAAAGCGATCGGCAATTATGCCCGCAGCCAGTGCCGCAACAGGCCGCACGAAAGAGCCATAACTCCCCCACCGTGCGCCATCCACCTCGTCCATGCCGAGCACCACGACCAGGTACTGAACGTAATAATCCGTAGCACGAAAACAGCAGTACGCACACACGATCACAGCGGCTTGCGCCCAAACGATGGGCTTCTGCAAGACGATCAGCATGTTGGGAAACGGATTCCGCCGTTCGACGACGGTCGGGCCCGGCTGTGGAAGCGTGAACCAGACCAGCACGCCGGTCGCAAACGCCGCTGATGAATAGACTAAATACACGGCACTCAGACCTGCCTCGCGGTCCGCCGCGGTCACCGACTCGCCGTTTTCCGGCATAAAGACGGCGAAGATCGCCACCGCCAGGACGGCAAACAGTGCCTGCGTAATACCTCGACCCGCCTCGAGAATGCCGAATGCCGCGCCCTGGGATGACTGCCCGCCCCACTCCCTCGTTGCCCTGATCAATGCTCCCCAGAAAAGGAAGACAGTCGTGACACCCCAGAATCCGTTCACAATGCCCAGCGCCGCCGCGCCGGGCAAGGTAGCAATGTAAAGGCCACCAGCCCCGGTCGCGAACAGCGACAGCGTAAGCAGTGTTCTTGCAGAATAGCGATCTGCCAGTGCCCCACCGGGAAAATAGGACAGCATTGCCGCGATGCCATAGGCTCCCAGCAGGTAGCCCAGCTCTGTATGTGTAAGCCCGAATACTTCGAGAATGGTCGGGCGAAAAAAACGTACCGTATGAAATGGCAGTCCAAACACCATCTCGCCGGCGACGACGAGCACAATGATGTACAAATATCGCGTCACTTCTTATGCTGTTATTGGTACGCTGTCACAAACCACCTTAGCACAGCCATCCAGGGGGAGCCGATGAGGATCACGATACTCTGCGCGATCGGTCTAATCGCAATGGGATCCATCGCAAGAGCAGACACGCCGGCTACGCTGCGCGTCGATTATTTTCACTCGGGAAACAGCGACGCGGAAATGTTCAGCCTCGACCAGGTGGTCGTCGAGCCGCTGCCGTGGACGGGCAACATGCACCAACCGATCGACACGACGCTGCGCGGCAAATATCTGTTCGAAATCGTCGACGCGGAATCGGGCGATGTTGCGTGGTCGAGGAGTTTCAGCAGCATCTATGGCGAGTGGGAGACGACGGGTGAAGCGAGGCAAATCAATCGCAGCTTCCACGAGTCGGTGCGCTTCCCGATGCAGAAGAACGTATTCGATCTGGTACTGAAGAAACGCGGCTCCGGCAATATCTTCGTCGAAGTCTGGCGTATCACGCTCGATCCGAACGACTACATGAACCATCGCGAGGCGGCGATGTTTGCCGACCGGGTCGTCGCCGTTCTCGACAATGGCGATTCGTCGCAGAAAGTCGACCTGCTGATTCTCGGCGACGGTTATACGGCTGAAGAGCATGACCAATTCATTGCCAAAGCGCGAGAGCTCTCGGAGGCTCTTTTTGCGAGATCGCCATTCAAGGAACGCAAGAGCGACTTCAACGTGTGGGCGCTCGCACCGGCCGCAGCCGAGTCCGGCATTTCACGACCGTCGACAAACACGTACCGCGATTCGCCGGTCGGCGCGACCTACGATGCGTTTCGCTCCGAACGGTACATCCTGACCTTCGACAACAAGGCAATGCGACGCATTGCATCGTCGACACCGTATGACTTCATCGAAATCCTGACGAATACCGAGACCTATGGCGGGGGCGGCATCTATGGTCTTTTCAGCACGGCAGCAGCTAACAGCGAATGGGCGCCCTACCTGTTCGTGCATGAATTCGGGCATCACTTCGCCGGGCTGGCGGATGAGTACTACACGAGTTCAGTTGCCTACGAAGCGCCGTCCGAAATCACCGAGCCCTACGAGCCCAATGTAACGGCACTGCTCGATCCGGAGAATCTGAAGTGGAATCACCTCGTCGGGCCGATAACGCCGATTCCGACACCCTGGCCAAAAGCCGAATACGAGGACTTCTCGATCGAGTACCAGGAGAAACGCCGGCAGATGCGCGCCGACAACGCGCCCGAAGCGGAAATGAATGAGCTGTTTCGGTCAGTGCAGAATTTCAGCGAAAACCTGTTCGCACGGGCTGAGTATCGCGATGCCGTCGGGGCATTTGAGGGCGCGAACTACCAGGCACAAGGCTATTACCGGTCGGAACTGAACTGCCTGATGTTTACGCGTACGGAAGAATTCTGCCTCGTCTGCCGCGCGGCCATCGACAAGGTTATCGACGAGTACGTCCTAGGCCCGTAACTTGTAGCCTGTCCGGAAGATCCACCACACGGCGACAAGACACGCTGCCAGGAACGTCAGCACCATCGCCAGGCTCAGGCCAACCGCGACGTCCGCATTTTCGTAGAATGCCCAGCGAAAACCGCTGATCAGGTAAACGACCGGGTTGAACAGGCTTACGGTCTGCCATGCCGGCGGCAGCATACTGATGGAGTAGAACGTGCCGCCGAGAAAAGTCAGCGGCATGATCACGAGTATCGGCACGATTGTGAGCTTCTCCCAGCCGTCTGCCCAGACGCCGAGAATAAAACCGAACAGGCTGAACGACACCGAAATCAGCACGAGAAAGAACAACATGATTACCGGGTGCGTAACATCGATAGTGACGAAGAAACTGGCGGTAAACAGAATGACGCACCCGATAATGACTGATTTCGTCGCGGCCGCGCCGACGTAGCCGATCACAACTTCGACGAAAGACACCGGCGCCGATAACACCTCGAAAATCGTGCCGGTAAATTTTGGAAAATAGATTGCGAACGACGAATTTGAAATGCTCTCCGTCATGATCGACAGCATGATCAGGCCAGGCACGATGAAAGCGCCATAGCTAACGCCGTCGATCTCCGTGATCCGGGATCCGATCGCAGCCCCGAAGATAACGAAATAGAGCGACGTCGACAGGACAGGAGCGACAATGCTCTGCACGACGGTACGCATCATGCGCGCCATTTCCGTGCGGTATATCGCTCTTATCGCGTAGAAGTTCATTGTCTCTTGCTCACGAGGCTGACAAAGATCTCCTCCAGCGAACTCTGCTTGGTTTTCAGGTCATTGAAGCGAATACCGGCGTCGTGCAGCGTTCCCAGAAGCTCGGTTATTCCGGTGTGTTCCCCTCGCGTGTCGTAGTGATAGGTCAGCTCCGTGCCATCGGCATTGAGCTCGAGACGATATCGGTCGAACTGCCCGGGAACTTCGGAAAGCCGCTCTTTGAGATTCAGAACGAGCTCTTTTTTGCCGAACTCTCGCATCAACTTGTGCTTCTCCTCGACCAGGATGATTTCGCCGTGGTTGATGACGCCGATACGGTCGGCAAGCTGCTCGGCTTCTTCGATGTAATGCGTCGTCAGGATGACTGTCACGCCCGACTCGCGCAGGGACCTGACGACATTCCAAAGGTCCTGGCGAAGCTCTACGTCCACGCCGGCGGTTGGCTCATCGAGGAACAGAATGTCGGGCTCGTGCGCCAGCGCCTTCGCGATGAGATTACGCCGCTTCATGCCACCCGACAGCATCAGGATTTTCTCGTCTTTCTTGTCCCAGAGCGACAGTGACTTGAGCACCTTCTCGACGTGTTCCGGGTCTTCGGGTTTACCAAAGAGCCCGCGGCTGAATCGGGCCGTATTCCAGGGCGTCTCGAAGGTCTCGCTGGGCAGTTCCTGCGGCACCAGGCCTATCCGGGACCGCGTCGCCCGGTAGTCGGTCACGTTATCATGGCCATCCACGGTCACCGTGCCGCTCGTCTTGGTGACAATGCCGCAAATGATATTGATCAGCGTGGTCTTGCCGGCACCGTTCGGCCCGAGCAGTCCGAAAATTTCGCCGCGATCGATATCGAGGCTCACCGACTTCAAAGCCTCGAAACCGCCGGCGTAGGTCTTCGTCAGATTGTCGATGCTGATTATTGGCTGCATGTCGTCACTGCGAGAATTAGTAAACAGCCGCGATCCTGGCGGCGACCGATAGTGACAGATTGCCGGCCGTATCGGCAAATTGTAACGAGGTCAGCGCCAAGCATTCGTATTTATTCGACCCATTGCTCCGGCAACGAGGACCAGTGCGACGCAAACCAACTGAACGATGCTGAAGGGGCCAGCGAACTCGACATGATCGGCACGCAGGAACTCGATTCCGAAACGAACCAATGCGTAGCCGGTGATCGCGAGCAGGGTCAACGTGCCCGGCGCCAGCCACCAGGCGACCCTCCGGGGAAATGCGGCGAGCAGCGCCAGCAAAAACGCGGCCTCATACAGCTGCGTGGCATGGACGGGCAGCGACGCGGCAGCGCCGGGAGCGATCAGCCCGAGGGCAACGTGCTCCTCATGTGCGAAACCACCGGCCGGAAACGCGACGCCGAGCCATTGAAAAGCGTCGCTGCTGACCGGGTCGCCCCAGCAACAGCCGGCCAGGAAACAGCCGATGCGCTGAATCGCAATCGCCGCAATCGTCGGCAGTGCGAATGCATCAGTCAGGCGACCAAATTCCAACCTGGCGACCCGGCTGTAGATGAAAACGACAAGCAGGCACGTGATGATCAGCGGAATTAGCTGGATTCTCGGATCGGGGCGCAGCGCGACAAACAGGAAACCGGTCAAGAGCGCGAGCGGTAGCACCAGGTCGATATGCGAGGGCTCGATGCCGTTCTTCTTCGCGTTCCTGCGCGCCAGCCACCAGCAGGTGACCAATGCGAGCATAAGCATGAGCCCGTAGCTCGTTATCCAGTCCAGGCTGCCGAGGTGCGATTGCATCTGTTCTTACAAATCCAGTTCGTCAGGCACCACTTTGCCAGCAAACAGACTGTAGTCGTCGGGCTGGATGCGGAAGAAGTGTCGGGGATCAAGCTCGGAACCTGAGTAGATATCTTCGTTTTTCGCATTGCGCTTCAGCACTCGTTCGAAAGCCCGACGCGCCGAACGAAGAGTATCTGGATCTCTGGGCAACCCGTCTTCGTCGAGCTTCTTGATGGCCTTGTTTTCGTCGAGCTCATTGAACGCTTCGTCGTCGGGGTTGATGGGCCTAAGAGTGAATTCATCCTCTCCCGACTTTTCGATTCTGTAGCCCAGCCAAAGGGCAGGCTCGAAACCGTGGTCCGTATCGAACAAAGCTTTGGGCTCCCAGGTCAGAAACCATGTATCGGCGAGCTTCTTTCGCCAGGCCTTGTACGAGGACTGTCCGTCTCGTTTCAGACAATCTTTGCCCAGCGTGCGCAGGGCCAACATGATTTCATCGCGGGTTTCCGGCTCATCTTCGTTCCATTCACAGGACTCCTCTTCGATATCGAGGCCATACAAAGTGACGAGCCACGTTCGCTTGTCGAAGGGTTCGAACAAGACTATTGCCAGATTCCCTTCCTCCTCGACCTGGAGCCAGATTCCGCTCAATTCTTCGTCGACGCGGCTGCGTTCCGGATCGCCGATCGGCACCGGCAGGCAGGCCAGCAGGCCGATAATGAACGGGATCATGAGAATTGCGGTCACCGCGCCGGAGATGGAACGAGTTGTGGGCTTCATCGGAGGCTCCTTCGGCAATCAATTCGAGTACGCTGAAAAACATAGTACGCCTGCGGGCGACTATCGTCCTTAGGAAAGGATGATGTTTGTCTTAGGCGATGAGGCTGTAGCTAAGCGCCAAACTCATCGGCGTAGGCAAATAAAGCGACGGCGCCGCCGGTATGCAGGAATACGATGTTTTCCGCACCGGCAAAATGGCCCGTTCGCACGAGATCGATCAACCCCGACAGCGCCTTGCCGCTATATACCGGATCGAACAGCAAGCCCTCGAGCCGGGCGAGCAAGAGTACGGCTTCTTTCATCGCCTCGGTAGGAACGCCGTAACCATCGCCGACGTAGTTGCAGTTTGCGACGACGTCCTCGCGCACAACGATGCCTGGCGAGCCGATAAACTCTGCGGTTTCGCAGGCCAGTTTGAACACCTTGTCTTCCTGCTCTGCTTTCGGCGCGTTGACGCCGATGCCGAGCAAGGGGATGTCGCTTTTCATCGCCTTGAGCCCGACGACCATCCCGGCCTGGGTACCGGCGCTGCCCGTTGCGTGAACGATGTGATCGATCGCCAGTTCCCGCTCTTCCGCCTGAGTCAATAATTCGCTCGCGCAGTTGACATAGCCGAGTGCCCCGACACAGTTCGATGCCCCGCCCGGGATGATGTACGGCTTGCCGCCCTTGTCTGCAACCTCCGCTGCAACTTCTTCCAGCGCGCGATCGAAATCCGTTCCACCCGCATACTCACGCAGGTTGGCGCCGAAGATCCTGTCGAGCAGCACATTGCCGGAGTTACGGTACAAATCGCCTGGATGTGCAATGCGGTGCTCGAGCAAGACTTCGCATTTCAGGCCGAGCTTGCAGGCCGCCGCCGCAGTCTGCCGAACGTGATTCGACTGCACTGCGCCGACGGTCACCACGGTATCGGCACCCTGCTCCAGCGCCTCGGCCATGGAATACTCGAGCTTGCGGGTCTTGTTGCCGCCGGTCGCAAGCCCCGTGCAGTCGTCGCGCTTCACATAGATCTCGGGACCACCAAGGTGTTTACTGAGCCGCGGCAGGTGCTCCAGCGGCGTCGGCAGATGCGCCAGGGCAACCCTGGGAAACTGGGACAGTGACATTACGGCTCCTTCGCGAATTTCACGGTGCGTCTTGCGAGCTCATCCGTTGAAGAGACTAGCGGCACGGATATCGTGCTGTCACTCAGAACCAGCGGAATCTCGGTGCAGCCGGCGATGATGGCCTGCGCGCCTCGTGCCTCGAGATCGTTTGCCAGCTTGCCCATCTCGTCTCTTACCGGTTCGCTCTGGTCTCCGCCTTTGATCGCGAAAATAAGTTCCATCAACCGCGATAATTCCTCGTCAGTCGGCAGCATGACTTCGTAACCGTTACCTGCAAGCGCTTTCTGATAGACGCCCGCCGCAACGCAGCCGTTCGTGGCCAGCAAACCGATTCTCCGGGCCTTCGGCGCCCTCTCGACAATTGCCTCTATCGTCACGTCGATGATGGATAGCAGCGGAATTTCGACGGCGGATCGGATGCTGCCCTCGAATACATGTGCGGTGTTACACGGAATAACCAGAAAGTCGGCGCCGGCCGCTTCAAGGCGGGTGGCCATTTCGGCAAGTGCCGGCGACGGATCTTCGCCGCCTTCGAGGATCGCTGCCTGCCGGTTGGGCACGGTCGGGTTGTGATCCACAAGCATGTGCAGGTGATCCTGATCGCCGGCGGCCGGTGTCATGGCGATCACTTTGGCCATGAAGTCGACAGTGGCTTCCGGACCCATGCCCCCCAAAACGCCGACAATTTTGTGCCTCACCTTCACTCAAAGCCCCTCAAAAGATTCAATCTATCGAGATACTGCTCTCAGACTGCCGTCGGCCGCAAGATCAGGATCCTGGAGCGGGTGAAGGGAATCGAACCCTCATTCTCAGCTTGGGAAGCTGATGTTCTACCATTGAACTACACCCGCAAATCAGGGAGTTACGTCTCACTCAGGTCTGGCTGAGCATAAAAGTGAGAGTACTCGGATTCTAAGCGATTCTGAGGCCCGGAGAGAAGAGATTGTCCTTAGTGTTGATTTGCACCGAAATTTGACCCAATAACGGCTATTTCCTGCATCGAAAGTTGACCCGTCTGCAGCTTTCTGGACCCTTGAAAAGCTTGCTATTAAATTTACCTGAGACGGTTCAACTCCAAGATGCAAAAGGTGGGTCAATTCAGCATGCAAATCAACAAACTAACTAACGATCGATCGCCAGGTCCCCCAACGAGTCAATCAGGGGTTGCAGCAGCTCCCCAAAATTTTTCCAGTACGCCACAGCAGAGCGGTAAATAGGTTGTCGAACCTGTTCCGAGCTTGACGTCAGCACCGCTCTGCGGTTCAAGTGAAAATCGACGCAGCCGCTCTCAAAAGGCAACTCACAAAAATCCAACAGGCGCCGCACCTTGGCAGGCAAATCAGAGACCACCTGTTCATAGTTCACATCGAGTATCTTGCCAGGAAAGAGATCATGCCAATGGAACATCAGACGATCATAATCACGGTAATAGCGCCCCAGGTCATCAAGATCATAAGTGAAGTTCTGTCCGACGGCCCAAAGTTGCTTGTAACAGCCAAGACAGCTGTCAATGGGATGTCGTCGCGCGTTGATGATCTTTGCATGGGGAAACAATAAGAAAATCAAGCCAATGTAATTAAAATTGTTCGGCAACTTGTCTATGAAACAGGGGACATCCCGCTGACGATGCAAACTCGCCTGTAGAAGGTAGCGCTCTGAAAATTCCTGTAGATCTTTCTGCGACAGGCTGCTGATGGCCGCAGACATATCCAGATCTTCCCGATCAAGGCCAATTCTCTTGGCAATACGCGGGATATAAGGCAACTCCTGGGTACCCTCCACCCTGGAATGACTGGCCAAAATCTGTTCCTGCAAAGTCGAACCCGAGCGGGGCAAACCGACGATAAAAATCGGGGTAATGTCAGTGCTTGCTGCCACCTCCATCTCATCGAGCAAGGCTGGGGTAAAACATGCAATCAAGCCATCGACAAACGCGGTGTTGCGCTCGGCGCTGTACTCCACAAGCGTTTTCTGTAATTCATTGGCCTGCTGGTAGAAGTGGAACGCTTCACGATAGTGCTCCCGGTGTTCATGGGCCTTGCCGAGAGCGTAGCCAAAATAGACCCTGTCGCGATCCGTGGGGCTTTTTTCGTAAAGATTTTTCTCCATCCCGGAGATATGTTCATCGCTGAAGCGAACGGTCTTCATGTCTGATAAAGCCCAGTATGCTTCGCCAAAACTCTCATCAGCGGCTATACATTCCTCGAATGCGTCGATCGCGTCATTTTGCCGCCCGACGGTCTTGAGTGTGTGGCCCAACTTCACCCGTGCCAGATTCAATGTCGGCTGTTCCGCCAGCAGATCTGTGAGGATGTCAATGGCACGCCCGTGCTCGTAGGCCTTAATATAACTCTCGGCCTCTATGATGCGGGCTTCCCCGCCACCGGGGTTGATTTCCAGGCTGCGCTCCAGACACTCACGCGCGTCGTACAGCCTGTCCTGCATTAACAGAGACCGGCTCAGACCATTCCAGGCTCGCCAGCTCTCCGGCACAGAATCCAATACTTGACGGAAGTAGTTTTCAGCGCGGCGGGCTTGCATTTCGGACACGCAATAATCCGCAAGCAAGGTAAGAATCGCGACATTGCCCGGATCAACCTCCAGTACCTGCGTACAGATTTTTTCCAGTTCCGAAAAATTTCGCTGCGCGAACTGATCCCGGGCATCGGACACCAGTTGAGCCAATCGATCACGTTCAGATAATTGGACGTCTATCTCGGCCGCTTCGTCGAGCTGTTCTCGGGCAACCAACACCTCGCGTAATGTCCGCTTGGCGCGATGCAGGTTCTTATTGAGACTGATCGCCTTGCGAAGATTCGACTCGGCAGAATCGAGTTCCCCCCGCTGTAATTGGAGCGCCCCCAGGTCCATATAGGCGTGGGCATAATCGGGCGCTATAGCGAGGGTAGTGGTAAAGGCCCGCTCTGCCTCCTCCAGCCGGCCTTTACCCTGCTGTGTTTGCCCAAAAAGCCGCAGCGTATTCACTTCTTTCGGGTTAAGCTGTAAAAGCGCTTTACACAGCGCCTCCGCCGCATCCAGCTGTCCCGCCTTGTAGTGATTCAATGCTTTGAAAAAAGACTCTCTCGGGTTATTCGTCATACCACGATGCCTTTTCTCAAGCGGCGAACACCAGCGGTTGCTGTCCTGCCTCGTTGTACACCCTGCGCACTCCGCGCCTTACGAAAAAAATGAAACCGCGAAGCGATGCGGAGTGTGCCCGTTAAAACACAGCTGCGTTTTCAGAAAGCGTAGTTGAAATCTACGCCATAACGCCTGGGAAGCTGGCCTACCCTGACAAACTTGTTCGTGAGATTAAACTCCCGTGGTGACTCGTCACCTTCCATCCATTCATCTGTGAGGTTGGTTACCCAAACGGAAAACGCCCAATTACCATCGCTTTTATAGCCGATTCGGAGATTGGTTTCCTCGTAACTCCCTCTGATGAGCGTGTCGCTCCAGTCTCCATAAGCGGTGGTCTCTGACTGGTAATAGTTTTCGAGGGTGATGTAAGCCTCACCCTCTTCCAGCGGTATGGAGTAGGTGCCAATGAACGCCGAGCTGAACTCCAGATCGCCGGGTAACCTACCGCCTCTTTGGCAGCCGGAAGCGTCACAAAATTCGTCATCCGGATCGCTCAATTCTGCGTCGGAAGAAGACACACCCCAGTAAAGTTCCAGGTTATCGGTTGGCAGGGCTCGCAGCTCCAGCTCAACTCCTAGCCCATCGACCTGGCCGACGTTTCTGGTGGTAAACGACGCACCCTGAAGGTAAGCCGCCTGCATATCGTCAAATTCATAGTAGTAAAGGCTGCCATTAACGCGCAGACGGTTGTCCCACCACCCGGACTTTATGCCTACTTCGTAATTGATTACCTCTTCCTCGTCGAAGCTGGCAAGTTGGCCGCCGACGGCTGACGCATCCACCAGTGATACCTGATCGTAGTCACTGGGCATGTTGTAACCAAAGGTTTCAAAGCCTCCTGCCTTGTAACCCGTTGACACCGTGGCGTAGAGCAGGACGTCTTCATTGAACTGATAGCTCAGGGCAGTCCGGTAAGAGGTATTTGTCCACTCGTCGGAGTCCTCTATCGGTCGGGAGCTGTAATAGGGCCAGCTATAGCCGAAATAGTTCCGCTCTTCGCCGCCCAGCCTGAGACCAAAGTCCCGGTTGTCTTCGGTGTAGCGCGCACCCACCGTCAATTCGAGCTTCTCTGTAAGGGACCACGTCGCGTCACCGTAGATTCCCCAGCCGTCGTACTCGCCATCTGCGTCGGCAAAATCATTACGCTGCCCGATACCCGGACCATAGTCGGCGTAACCGAAGTATACGTACAGGCTACCGCAATCAACGATAGAGGAATCACCGTAGTAGAGCGCCGTGCCGGCACACATTTCATCTTCATCGTAGGTCTGATCGATACGAGCGGATACGTTTTCTTTGTACGCCGAGGCGCCTACAAACCAACTCACCGGCCCGGCTCCATTGTAGTTCAAACGCAGTTCCTGGCTGAAATACTCCTGTTCCTGATCGATGATGTAGGTATAACCATCCAGCCCGGATGCCTCGTAATCCTCACCGTAAAAGTAGTTGTGTCCACGAACACCGGTAATTGAGGTGAGGCTGTAGTCGTCGAATAAAGCGAATTCGACATTCAGACTTACGCCCCACACCTCGCCTTGGTCTCGCAGGATATCGTTGCCTTTTTCAGAGCGAATTTGCTCATCGGCTATACTGTCATCAATCTGCCGATCCACAACAGGTGGGTTCAATCGGTCCTCGTATTCCAGTACGAGATCCGCAGAGACGCGCTCTGTCGCAAAAGCAAACGAGACGCGCGCCGCTGTGACGTCTTCGTCGCCAATGCGTTGGTTGGTTTCCAGGTTTTCGAAATAACCATCGACCTCACGGTGATACAAAGCCACGCGAGTCGCCAGGTTTTCGGTAAGCGGAACGTTCAACACGCCGGTCGTCATCAGGTACCCGTCATTGCCAAGCGCGGTGTCGAGACGACCATTGATGCCATCGAAGTTCGCTTTGTTGGTGTGCACGATGATGGCCCCCGCAGAGGCATTGCGTCCCAACAGCGTGCCCTGTGGCCCCTTGAGAATCTCCACACGTTCAATATCGAAGTAGCTGGTAACCGCACCACCGGCGCGTCCAAGGTATATGCCATTGGAATAGAGACCGACAGCGGATTCCGCAGCCACACCAAAGGCGTTCGAGCTGATACCACGGATGTTTATGGCATCGAGATAACTGTCAGGACTATTGCCCGACACCCCTGGCGTTAACAGCGCCAACTCCTTGGCGTTTTCCAGCTGCGCTGTCCTCAAATAATTCCCGGAATACGCTGAAATGGACGCGGGCACCTCCTGGATCCTCTCTTCGCGCTTTTGAGCGCTCACGATGATTTCTTCCAGCCCCTTCCTTTCCGCAGCAACAGGGCCGCAGGACACGAAAGACGCAGCGGCGACTGCGAGGCTGATTTTTGTTTTTTGATGACGTTGATTTTTCATACTGCCGGCACCTTGTGAGTTCGTAGTTGAGATATGCTTCAGGTCGTCATGCTAAAAAAATTAAAAATTGGACCAGTGAATATGGGTTATTTCCCACTCTCCTTCTTTTCGCTGCAAAACCACTGTTTCCATTCCCTCGCTATCGACTGCCTCGCCATCGTAGCTGCCAGTCACCCGGGTACGAGACAGCGACACCGCCATATCGCCCAATTGTTCAACGTGATGTTCAATCAGGGTCGTTTCCACCTGGGAGAAAAACGCAATATCGGCTTCCATATGGCCCATTGAATACTGGGTCGCTGAGCGTTCAACACCGCCATCCTCGAAGATCGTCAAATCTTCATTGAGATACTTCAACGCCGCTTCCTTGTCACCGGCCTCCAGGGCGCTCCTGAACGCCGTCACCACCCTAGCTGCCTCCCGCTCGAGGCCAGAGAACGCCACAAAATCCGCGTCCGCCGCTACATCATGATGGTCGTGCAAATGCCCTGCCCCGGTTTGTAGTGAAACCCGGTGATACATACCGGCTTCGAAGTGTCCGGGAATATTGCAGGCAAAAATCACGTCAGGATCCCCGGCAAACCGCCAGGTGATCTCTCCCGTCTCCCCCGGTTGCAGACTCAGGGTATTCCCGTCCTCATGAACCATATTGGGATTTTCCCGCATCATCTCGGCATGCTTCTTTTGCTCTTCGGCATTTCCAATTGAGAATTCGTGCTGAAGTGTCCCTTTATTGGTAACAACGAAGCGAACCACTTCACCCACGCGTATCTCCACGTCGTCGAAAAAGACATACTTCATGGTGTCGTGCATGTCGACAAGTATGGTTTTGTCTGCTTGCTGAGCCGGTGCGGGACTTCCTGCCTCGCTTTCGTGCCCGCCGGCGTGGTGATCGTGCGAACCGCTGGCATTGGCATTAGCGCCTCCCAGGGCAAATGATGTGTACGCCAGCAGCATCATTGGTGCAAGTACGTTCAATTTCATCGGGAGCTGACTCACTTTCAAACAGTTGTTTTCAAGAACATAATACAGTAAATGATTATCAATCGCATTTTGAACGAGGAGGGAACCCACAGCGCTTTAACCGACAGGGTTCTCGGACTGTGCTGAAACGAATTGTTCGTCACCCCAGAACTGATTAAGTTTCAATCGAAGATCGTAACCATCAGACTCGACGGTCAGCCATCCGTTCGCTGTGCCAGGACGGCCTAAAAATCAGTAATGCACAGGCCATATTGGAAGCAAAGCCTGTTCTTGATCAGATCGTCGAGCGTGTCGCTCCAAACATTATTATCTGTGAAGGGATTTCGACGCAGGAGCATTTCGAGAAATACTAATGCGACGAGATTGAAAATGAGATTGATAATGTCAGCGTCGAGACTCCGAATGGACGGTACAAAGCACGAATCTACATGGCTGACAGCGCTCGACTTATACGTCCAAATAGAAAAGCAATCCTTCTCGGAATCGGTCATCCCTCCAAGTATTCTGGCCGCGCGGAGTGGCGCGAAGTCGTCTCAGCTTCAAGAAATTTGCTCTCGACTACCCGCAGAACAGGCCTGGACAAAAAGTGAGAGTAAAACTGAGGATACTCAGAAACTCTGGTGGAATCAGTTGGTTACTTTAGGGTGATCTAACTCATTGAAACCGGTGGTCACAAGACCACGGATATCAAGCGGTTACATTAATGACCAACTCAGCGACTCCGATTGGGAAGCTGATGTTCTACCATTGAACTACACCCGCTTTTCAGGGAGTTACGTCTC
>JABAOH010001684.1_pt2 | contig 105953 bp, 96 predicted proteins | sample 7062181 | NCBI WGS metagenome assembly JABAOH01 (sample SAMN14538630, study PRJNA623070) | marine sediment metagenome | biome: marine biome [ENVO:00000428]; feature: marine pelagic biome [ENVO:01000023]; material: deep marine sediment [ENVO:00002113]; isolation source: pool of 5 deep marine... | reverse complement strand
GGGAACATCAAGCTGCGTGAATGGTCAGTGGGGTGACTGTATAGGAGCCGTATACCCAGAACACAGCGAGAATTGCGGGAACAATCTGGATGACAACTGCGACGGACGGGTGAACGAAGGGTGTGAAACCTGCTACAACGGGGAGCAGGACGGAGACGAGGAGGGGATGGACTGTGGAGGTTCCTGTCCTCCATGCCCGGCAGACCTATCTTGGATAATCCCCATAGTTGCAGGCGTATTCATACTGTTTATCGTTCTGTTCGTATTCTTCAGAGGAACGAAGAAAAAGGAAAAGGAATGGGACGAGATGATGGAAGAGGAAATGGAGAAGAAAAAGATATAAAAACACTTTGCATTAATTCTATACAATAACTTTAATAATATATCCAACAAAGATAACAGATTGGTGGAAAGAATGGGAATGAAGAGCAAACCGAGACTGAGAGAAGAGAAGAAGGAAACCAAAGAGGCCAGACTGGAAAAGGAAGCAACAGCTGAAGAAAAGGAGGAGAGGATAACTGTAAAGAAATGGAAGGGAAAGGAATGGTTCAATATACTGGCTCCCAGCGATTTGGGAGCGAGACTTATAGGACAGACCCCGACAACGGATCCTAAAAGCATAACGGGCAGAACCATCAATGTCAGCGTTGCTGAAATAACAGGAGACAATAAAAAGCATCACATGAGGGTAGCCCTCAGGATAAACAAGATTGAAGGAAAAACCTGCCTGACATCATTCAATGGTTTCGAATGTGCCCGCGAACATCTGATGAGGATGATCAGAAAAAGAAACCAAAAGGTCGAGTCCGTTTTTAACACGAACACGAAAGATGGATGGTTCCTTAAAACCAAATTCCTAGTTATTCTTAACGGAAACACAACAACAACCATACAGAAAAGGGTAAGGGGATTTATTAACAAACAGATCATGGATCTAACAAGGAACAGCAACATGCGAGACTTCCTGAAAAAGATAATCTCAACAGAGGTCCAGATGAGAATAAAGAAGGAAGGAAGCAAGATCTACCCCATACGCTTCTCTGAGGTCGCGAGGATAAAGGTCCTTCGTTCTCCGGAATTCAAACCACCAGAACCCAAACCCGAGGCAAAGAAACCTGAAGAGAAGAAAAAGGAAGTTAAAAAGGAAGAGAAACCAGAGATTGAGAAGCCAAAGGAAGAACCCAAAGAGGAAAAGCCGGAGATAAAGGAGAGGAAAAGGCCGGTAGAGAAACCAAAAGAAGAGGCAAAACCCGAGAAAAAAGAAGTAAAGCCGAAGAAAGAAACAAAGGCCAAGAAAAAGGAAACCAAGAAGAAACCTGAAAAGAAAACGAAAACTAAAAAGAAATGATTATGAAAAATCAACTTCGAAAGGGAGTAGTCCTTGTGGATAAACCGAAGGGGATGACGAGTTTTGATGTTGTTGAAAGGGTAGGGAGAAAACTAGGAATCGAGAAAGCCGGGCATGCGGGAATCCTCGATCCTAATGTCACGGGTTTGATGTTAATCGCTCTTGAGGAATCTAGGAAGGCGATGCCAGTTCTTATGGGAATGGACAAAGAATATGTAGGAAAGATGTGGTTGCACGGAAAGGCGAAGAGGAAGGAGGTAGAAAAGACGTTCAAGAAATTCGTCGGCGAGATCGTTCAGAAACCGCCCGTAAGATCGCGAGTGGCGAGGGTTGAGAGAAAAAGGAAGGTGCGTTCTCTAGAAATTGTAAAGATTAAGGGAAGGGAGATAGAGTTCAAAGTTTCCTGTGAGGCAGGAACGTACATACGAAAGCTGGTTCACGATATGGGAGAAGATCTGGGGATAGGCGCTCACATGACCGAACTCAGAAGAACAAAGATGGGCCCTTTCTCTGTAAGAGAGTCAGTTAAGTTGGAGGATCTGGATGAAAACAAAATAATAAAACTTGAAGACATCCTCGAAAGGGTCAAACTGAAAAGGATAACAGTTAAGAGAGAGGCGATCCCCAAGATAAGGAACGGTTCACCCGTTTTCCCTGAGTGGATAACAAAAAAAGAACGGACAAAGGGGAATGAGATCGTGGGGATTTTTGCTAAGAGAGACGAAATAATAGCACTTGGTAAACCTGTAGGGAATAAGATCAAAACGGACAGGGTCTTTCAAGTTTAGGATTGATTATTCCACTTTTACAAACAAAAGCAACAGGGAGGATAAACCTATCAATATCAGACCTAGTTGCAGACCAACGAAGGTGAATGCCATCAGTGAGATTATAAGGACCCTCCCAACACTCAAGGAAATCTCCCTTATAGAGACATCATTTAGAATGTTCCTCTCCTTGGCATTATCGGAAAAGGAGGAGAATATTGGTATTCTAACAAGCACTATGAATATACCTCCTAGGAAAGAAAGTATGAAAAATTCCAAACCTGTTGCTGCAAAATACCTGAGTACCCAGACAAAAAAACATCCTACCACACCTGCTCTCAGCATCTTACTTCTACTTATCCTGTCAGCAAACCTTCCTATGAGGAGGATAAAGAACGCAATCCCGAGCGCGGTAAGGGAAGCTACAATACCCGTGGATACGAGATTATTGAAGGTAAGGTAAGTATAGAAGGGCCAAATAAGAAACTCACCCATAATCAAAAGACCCTGCGCGAAAAAACCTGTATTAAATCTACTACCCAGCCGGAAATTCAAATCTTTCATTTTAAATTGGAAAAATTTCCTGTATTCCTTTGTCAAAAAAAGCGGTACTATAGATACCAACATGAGTATGATATAAATAGAGAACAGAACAGGGAAACCCGTTAATTCCAGAACAAGACCACCCATGAACGGACACCAGATGGAAATCAAAACAGGCAGAGCCAACAGGAAACCAACCTCCTCCCCTCTGTGTAGTTTATCACTGTTCTCAACGAATTCAGAGTTGAGCGGAATCCAGTAGAGTGTTCTCGAAACCCCCCAGACGAGACCAACAATAAAAATATTTACGAGATTTAAACCCATGTAAGGCATTGTGTATAGCCATAGTATGAATACTATTGCAAGGGGAATTCTGTACAGGATCGTATGCTTCAGACCGAGTTTCGACGCTACAGAAGCAAAGGGTATGGCAAGAAAAATCGTTACCAGTTCTGTAATCACTAAAGCCAGCAAAGACTCTGCTATGCTGTAGCCTATTATGAACAAGTAAACAGGTATGAAAACCATCAGAAGGCTGAAGGCAAACTTGTCTATTATCTGGTTCTCATAAACTTCCTTTAATTCTTCCCGTATTCTGTGTATATGGAATATATGATGAAAATCATGATTCATACTTTATTCTTATCCGAGCACTTTGAAATATTTTTACATAAAAATAAAAACCTGTAAAAATATTGATTATATTAGCCGCCCTGGTAGCTCAGTGGTAGAGCGTTCGCTTGGTAAGCGAAAGGTCGCGAGTTCAATAACCACTCTTTCCGAGAGCTTCCGCATCTGCAAAGAGCGGTTGGCCAGAAAGGTAATGAGGACCTCGCCCAGGGCTTCATTTTTCTACAGCAATAAAGAGAAACCGATTAACGTCCCAAACCCTATTAGGACCAGAACAAATGTAACTATCCCCAGGATCACTACGGAAACTATCACAAGCATTATCGTCCTTAACCAGGAAAGACCGAATCCGTATTTATAGACAGCCAGACCCACTATGAAACTTATCACGTGAGCAAGCAAACCCAATCCGGGAGTGTAAGTACCCATCAGATACCATGCAACGCCAACTATAATCTCCTTTAACAAAACCACACCGAATATTTTTGCGATTCCTATGTCCTCCTTAAACAAGCGAAGGGTGAGGTAGAAAAAGAACGTTGTAACTATTGCACTTATTACAATGCTGATTATCGTTCCCGTTACCATGATAAATGATTGCTGTTTGGATATAAAAATTTAAATCCCACCCACCTATAAAATAACATGCCATGCGGAAGGAAGAGAAAGAGAAAGAAAATGAAGAAACACAAACTTAAGAAGAGAAGGAAAAAGATGAGGCACAGGAAGAGGAAATAATCCTATTTCTGATTAATATTTAAAAACCAAGACACAAATCTTATAAAATGAATGAGCTGAACATTTCAAGGACTTCTCTTGGAATCCATACAGTTCTGGGAATAGTAGCGGGCTACATTTCTATCTTGCTTGAGAATACGTTATTTGCTGTCGGAGCCGCAATCGTTATCTTGGTCGTAACAGGATATGTCACAGAAATGATCGTCAAGAAAAAGGGCATAAAGTGGTGGATGACGAACGGAGGATTGCTCTACATACTTGTTTGGATAGTTAGCTGGATCTATCTCTTTAACATGTTTTAAGGATTTTTATGCTGGGCCTAAGGAAAAAGGAAACGCATTTTTACCTTTTTGGTGGAAAGGGAGGAGTAGGGAAAACGAGCGTGGCAGCCGCAACTGCCCTCCACTTTGCTGAGAAGGGAAAGAAGACCCTTATCATTTCGACTGACCCTGCCCATTCACTTTCGGATTCCTTTGAAAAGAAGATAGGAGGGGAGATTCAGAAACTCAAGAAAAACCTTTTTGCTGTTGAAATCGATCCGAAAAAGGCGATGGCTGAATATAAGGAAAAGATCGCTCCCCAAATGGAAAAGATGGATTTCCTGAAAGGACTCGGTCTGGAGGATACCTTCGACTTCGCCGGAAACACTCCCGGGATCGATGAACTTGCGGCGTTCGATAAATTCCTGCAGTACATGCAATCGAGGGAATACGATATCATAGTTTTCGATACAGCCCCCACAGGTCACACCTTACGCTTTTTATCGCTACCCGATGTCCTTGACTCCTGGGTGGGGAAGATGATCAACCTTCGAATGAAATTCTCCGGTATCATTAACACCTTCAAGAAGATCCTGCCCTTCGGGGAACCAGAGGAAGACGAAAAGAAACTCGGGACAGAGCAGCTGGAAGTAATGAAGTCACGAATAGGGGAAGCGAGAAAGATTCTGAGCGATAGGGAACGAACACACTTCAACGTTGTCACGATCCCCGAGGCCATGAGCATTTACGAGTCCGAACGTTCGCTAGGGATACTGAAAGAATATAACATACCGGTGGAAACCATCATAGTGAACCAGCTCATCCCTGAAAACAAAAAATGCGCATTCTGCATGGAGAAACGAAGGATCCAGCAGGAAAGAATGAAAGAGATCCGAGAGAAATTCAAAACCTACAACATACAAAAAATTCCTCTACACAAGGAAGAAGTTAAGGGGTTTGATATGCTAAAGAAGGTTGGGAAGGAATTGTACGTAAAGCGATAGTTTACGTCCCCTCTTTCCATGTGGATAGATATTTTTCCTGTTCCCCCGTTAGTTTATCGATTCTTATTCCCATGGATTCCAGCTTCAATTTCGCTATCTCCGAATCGATCTCTTTCGGGACCTTGTATACCTTGTTCTGTAGCTTTCCCTTGTTCTTTAGAATGTATTCTGCCGACAACGCCTGATTTGCAAAGGACATGTCCATCACCTCGCTGGGATGGCCTTCGGCCGCCGCTAGGTTTACGAGCCTCCCCTCTGCCAGAAGGTAGATCTTCCTCCCGTCCCTTAACGTGTATTCCTCAACGTTGTCCCTTATGGTTTTCTTATCCTTGGATATGGATTCAAGTTCCGGTATGTTTATCTCCACATCGAAGTGACCTGAATTAGCTATTATCGCTCCTGATTTCATAGAGGCTACGTGTTTTCCGTTGATCACGCCTTTATCTCCCGTGGCAGAAACAAATATGTCGCCTACCTCAGACGCTTTACTCATGGGCATTACAGAAAAGCCATCCATCACAGCCTCCAGCGCCTTCAAAGGGTCGACTTCCGTTACTATCACGTTCGCTCCCATACCCTTTGCTCGCATTGCTATTCCTCTTGCGCACCAACCGTAGCCGGCAACTACAAAGTTCTTTCCGGCTATGAGAACAGATGTGGAACGAAGGATGCCATCTATGGTTGACTGACCTGTTCCATAACGATTGTCGAAAAGGTATTTTGTATATGCATCGTTAATCGCTATTATAGGGTATTTGAGAACGTTGTCATCTTCCATCGCCCGGAAACGGATCACACCGGTCGTTGTCTCTTCTGTCCCTGCAATTATGTTCTTCAGCAGATCTTCCCTCTTTTCGTGTATTCTCGTAACCAGATCCCCGCCATCATCCATCGTGATGTTGGGGTTGAAATCCAAGACGCTGTCTATACACCAGTAGTAATCCTTGTTGTTCACGCCTCTCCAGGCGAAAACACTTATTCCATCCCTGACCAGGGCAGCAGCAACATCATCCTGCGTACTCAAAGGATTGGAGCCGCATAGAGCTACCTTCGCCCCTCCTGTCTTCAGTGTTTTCATCAGAACAGCAGTCTCCTTGGTCACGTGCAGACAGCAAGCGATCGTTACCCCCTTCAGGGGTTTCTCCTTCTCAAAACTTTTTCTTATGTTCATGAGAACAGGCATGTGATCCTCTGCCCATTTAATTTTCATCTCTCCTTCCTTCGCAAGCTTCATATCCTTTACCTTGCTCATAATCTCACCTCTTGAAAATGAATTTTTACATTTTAGTTTAAAAATATAAATATATAAGTATGTTGAGACAGACGAAGGAAATGCTGGAGGCATTGAAGAAAAAGGAATCATACGATGAGCCTGTAAAGGAAATACGAATGATCCAGACACACATCTCCTGGGTGTTTCTTACAGGTAATTTTGTTTACAAGATCAAAAAACCAGTGGACTTCGGGTTCCTTGATTTCACAACTTTGGATAAGCGTAAGAAATTCTGCAAGAAAGAGGTTGAAATCAATCGTATGTTCTCGCCCGAGGTATACCTAGACTTCGTACCTGTAAACAAGTTTGAAAACTATTCGATAAAAATAAACGGCCCGGGAGAGACGATAGATTATGCAGTTAAGATGAAACAGCTTCCCCAGGAATTGCTCATGGACAAACTGCTGGATAAAAATCAGGTCGAAACCAAAGACATAGAAAGGATTGTTGATATCCTTGTTAAGTTCTATTCAAAAACCCAGACCTTTCGTGATCCCCATTCGATCGGTTCTCTGGAAACAGTTAAATTCAACTGGAATGAGAACTTCAAACAAACCAATCAATTCATAGGAAATACAATAGAGAAAGAAACATTTGAAACCATAAAAGGCAGAATAGAAAATTTCATGGACAAGAACAAGGATCTTTTCGAAAAGCGATTGAAAGAGGGATTCATAAAATGGTGTCACGGGGACCTTCACTCGGGAAATATATTCATAATTGACGAAAAGGTCTACATATTTGACGCAATAGAGTTCAACGAACGCTTCGCAATTTCGGACGTGGCTAGCGATATTGCCTTTCTCTCAATGGATCTGGAGTTCAGAAAAAGGAAATACCTGTCCGAATACCTGATCAGAAAATACGTGGAAGACACCGGTGATGTTGATCTGGAAAAACTTCTGGATTTCTACAGATGTTATCGGGCGTATGTCAGGGGGAAGGTGGTAAGCTTCCGGATAAACGACCCGAACATACCTGATCATGAAAAGAAGGAAGCGATTGACACAGCCAAGATATATTTCCAGCTGGCTAGGGAGTATGCCAAAAACCTACCAGATCACCAATAGATTCCATGCCCTGCTCATCCAATTTTTCAGACAGATGTTTGTTTATCCCTTTCGCAAGAAATGGTCCCTTTGTCACAAAACCTGTCACGTAAGATACACATGTAGCTCCCCTAACGATTGCTTCGTAGGCTTTCTCCGGGCTGTCGATCCCCCCTGTTGCTATTATCTTCAAATATCTTCCAAACTTGTCGTATATTCTTTCGACATTCATAAGCACGTTCTCATATAAATTGGGCCCACTCAGTCCTCCGGAGCCTATGGACAGGCGTTCGTCTTTAAATGATCTGGTATTCCCGAAATTAACGACATCTATTCCCGAATCAACCGCATAAGGTATTATTCGCTTGTAATTGTTTTCTTCAAATTCTTTGTCTGGAGACAGCTTTATGATTATTGGCTTTTCTGTTAGGTTTCTGCTTTCCCTGAAAAGATCCTTCACCTTCTCAGGATATTTGCTGAAATTCATACCGTTTTCTGTATTCGGGCAGGAGATATTCAGTTCGAACATATCTGCATAATTTTCTAGTCCGGAGACAACATCCAGGTATTCGTTTTTGTTATCACCTGTTATATTCAGTATGATCGGCTTTTTTCTCCTGTGAGATTTCAGGAATTTTTTATATCCCTCCATACCCAGGTTCTCAAATCCGACACAGTTAACAAAGCCCTCACCTCTCCTGACGATCGTGGGTTCACGATTCCCCTTCTTTGGATATTTCGTCACCTTTAGCGTCACCCCTCCGAAGCCAAGCCTCATGGCTTTCTTTATTATGTGAGGTTCGTGATAGCAGGCGGAAAGGATAACAAGATTGGGAAGTTCGCAGTTGCCGATTTTTGTAAGAAGCCTCCCATCATCAGTTTCATATCTTCCTAGGAATTCTATTGGAAACCTCAGAAAACTTCTTCCTAAATTTATAGCATAATCCTCAGGAAATTTTGAAAGAAAACCAGAATATAATTTTTCATACGCGTTTCTTTTTAGGGACAATTCAACCCATCTCTAATTGTCCGCAAAAACTTTTATGGTTCACCATATTAGTTTATAAATTTCTGAAAACAATAATAGAATGGGTTTTTATTTTTTCTTTTTCTTCAGACTGAATGATTCCTCACCGTATAGTGTTTGTTCATACAGTTCAGGATATTTTTCCAGTAGTTTCATTCCATTTAAATTGGGATCGCCTATTTCCCAGACATATGAATTCTTTTTTTTGTCAAAGCCCTTTTTTATGAATCCCGCTTTCTCCAGAACAATCATGTTTGAAACGAGATTTTCCAGATTTCTTGGAGATTTATCAGCGACGTGATTTATGATCTCGTTTGTAGTGACAGGCCTATCTTGCTTGGTAATGATATCCTTCAAAAGGTTTAACGTTATTATTGGCATTTGACCACTCCATTAAATTTCAAGAGAGCTTGAAGTAAACCCTTCGGTTGTCCTTCCCTTTGTTCTCAGCCTTGAGGAATTCGATCTTTCCGATCTCCTTCGTTGATTTAACGTGCGTCCCGCCGTCAGCTTCCTTCACAAGACCCACGATATCAACGAGCCTTATGGTTTCAACAGAAGGCGGAAGGACATTCGCGAGTTTGAAAAGGCTTTCATCCTTCAGAGCTTCCTCTCTTTTCATGTAGGACACGCGGATGGGAAGGTCCTTGTTTATGTAGTCGTTCGAGATCTTTACGTATTCGATCAGCTTTTCCTTGTCAAAATTTTCCAGATTCAGGTCAATCCTCGAATGTTCGAGACCCAGCTGGTTCCCTGTTATCAGAGCGCCCGTTTCCTTCTCTATAATCCCGCTGAGAACATGTGCTGCCGTGTGCATGCGCATGAGTAAATATCGTCTATCCCAGTTTATCACTCCCTTCACGACATCTCCTTCCTTCAAGCCTTCCTTGGAAACCTCGTGCGAAATCTTCCCTGAGAACTTTCCTACATATACAACCGGATACTCAACTCCATCCTTTATCATCTTCCCGGTGTCGTAAGGTTGGCCACCGGAATCAGGGTAGAAAGCCGTCCTGTCCAACACAACGAAGAACTTCTTCTCCCCACCCTTGGTTACACTAACGACCTTTGCCTCGAATTCCTTCAGATACGAATCGTCCATGTAGAGAGCGTTCATAATAGCGGGAGGTGGAGACTCACCTCCCGAAGGAAGTTTTGAACCACCGACCTCTGGGTTATGGGCCCAGCGAGCACTCCAGGCTGCTCCATCCCGCTATACCATTTGGATTGTTTTTAATTTCTATAAATTTAAATGAAACGTTTGTTATATAAGATTTGTTATTTTTGAATTTTTACTCAAATCATACCAGAACGTAGATGAAAGGTGAAATAGGGGATGCTGTACTTATGAATATAAGAACGCTTACAAACAGGAGCATAAGTATTATGGGGAGCAACCACCATTTCTTGTTAACCTTCATGAAGTCCCAGAGATCTATGAGCAGGTAGAATCTCCTTCTGAAGGATGAAACCTTTCCTTGCATAACCTCAATTTAAATTTAATTTTATTATATTTATTTATGATTCGGGACAGCAAATTTTTCAGATATCTTATAAGGGCTAGCAACTTTATTTCCTCTGCCGTAAACACGGTTCTCCTTTCAATCGTCTACTTCGTGGGGATAGGATTAACCTCTTTAATAGGAAAGGCCTTCAGGAAAAAATTTTTGGATACAGGGAAGACTGAGGCAAAAACATACTGGATCCAATACAAAGGAAAAAAATCCAAGGAATCTTACTACAGAACATTTTAGGTGTTTAAATGAATATACTCGGAATTTCGTGCTATTATCATGATTCTGCAGCCTGCCTGATAAAAGATGGAAAGGTTGCTGCTGCAGCCCATGAAGAGAGGTTCTCAAGAATCAAGCATGACGAAGACTTTCCAATAAATGCAATCAACTATTGTCTCTCCGAGGGCGGGATTTCTATTGAGGACGTAGATTACATAGGATTTTATGAGAAACCCATTTTAAAATTCGACAGGGTCCTCAGCCAGTATCTTGAGACATTCCCCAGATCATTTGGAATGTTCATAAAAACAATGCCTTCGTGGCTGACGGAAAAGTTAAAGGTCCCATCCATAATAAGGAAGAAACTGAAGTACGAAGGTGATATACTTTTCATAGAGCATCATTTAGCGCATGCAGCTTCTGCCTATATGGTTTCCCCTTTCAAAAAGGCTGCCATCCTAACGATCGATGCAATCGGAGAGTGGACATCAACATCCCTTGGTCTTGGAGAGGGGAATGAAATAACCCTGCTAAAGGAGATAAGGTTCCCGCATTCCATAGGCCTGTTCTACAGCACCATAACAGCGTATCTCGGATTCAGGGTGAACAATGACGAATACAAGGTTATGGGCCTCTCCGCATACGGGAAACCAACATACTACGAAAGGTTTAAGGAAATTATTGATATCAAGGAAGATGGAAGCTTTCGCTTGGACATGTCCTATTTCGATTACCACCGAAGATTCCAGATGCCCAGCAAAAAATTTACAGAGGAATTCGGGTCTGCCAGGATTCCTGAATCAAAGATAGAACAGAAACACATGGACATCGCTGCTTCCTTACAGAAAATAACAGAGGAGATTTTGTTCAAAATGCTGAACCACCTCTATGACTTAACGAAAACAGACAATCTCTGCATGGCCGGGGGAGTCGCGCTGAACAGCGTTGCGAACGGGAAGATAACCAAGAACACTCCTTTCAAGAAGGTATATGTTCAACCAGCCTCCACAGATGCTGGAACGAGTATGGGTGTCGCTTTCTTCATACACAATTCCATATTAGGGAAGGATAGGAAATACGTGCTTAACTCCGCTTTTCTGGGGCCTTCGTTTTCTGAAGATCAGATAAGAGAATTCCTGGATAAAAACAACATTCCCTATCAGGAATTTAAGGATGATAAAGATCTCGCTAGAAAGACAGCAGAGCTTATACACAAGGACAAGATAATAGGATGGTTTCAGGGAAGGATGGAATGGGGTCCTCGAGCGCTAGGAAACAGGAGCATACTTGCGAACCCCTGCAATCCGAATACGAAGGATATCCTAAACAGGAAGGTAAAGCACAGGGAATGGTTCAGGCCTTTCGCTCCTGTTGTCCCGCTTGAAGACGCGAAGAGGTATTTTGATACGGATATGCCTGTTCCCTACATGACCATGGTTTACCCTGTCAAGGAGGAAAAAAGGAAATTCTTACCCTCAATTACGCACGTGGATGGTTCGGGGAGACTGCAGACGATAGAGAGGGAAAGGAATTCTCTCTACTACGATGTTATAAGGGAATTCGAGAAGCTCAGCGGATTCCCTGTTGTGATAAACACCTCTTTCAACGTCAGGGGCGAACCCATTGTCTGCTCTCCTGAGGACGCTTACAATTGCTTCAAGGGAACAGGGATAGATCACCTGGTTATGGGCAAATTTCTGATCTCAAAAATTTAAACTAACAAATATAATTATCTAACAGGTGTTTTGCTTGGAAGAGACAAACGATGATATCCTTATAACTGATATAATAAGGAAGGTCAGGGAAGAACTGAAAAACCTGGAGCTTGAGAAGAGTGCGGTGATGAACTCCTTGAAAGAAGTAAGCACAGAGATAAAGACCATAGACAGGAGAGAGGTGGAGCTGCGGGTTAGGATAAAGGATCTCGTAAAAAAGGAATCAGAACTGAGCAAAAGAAAGTTCAAGCTTGAAAAAAGGCTTGAGGACATAAGGAAGAAACTAACAAAGGTAACAGAGGCTCGAAAATCAATCGCGCAGGCCTTCTGATTCTAAAAAATCTGCCAGTGAAGTAGGTCTTTAAGATCCTTCTTATCATGAGGTTTCGGATTCTTCTCAAAATATCCCAGAGGCAGGAAGCATACTATTTCTAGATTTTCAGGGATATTCAAGAGTTCCCTTACATCTCCTGTATCCTTCCCCAGCGCCGCGACGTAACATGATCCTATCCCCAAGCTCTTAGCTGCAAGTATCATGTTCTCCGTTGCTAGACAGCAGTCCTCTTTAAACCTCTTCACTTCCTTGTCACCGCATACAACTATGCAGGCAGACGAATCCTTTATGAAATCCCCCCACTCGACCTGCTCGGCTATTTTCTTTAGCTTCGCCTTATCCGTTACCACAATGAATGCCCAGGGCTGGATGTTCTTTGCGGAGGGAGCGAGTCTCCCGCAGTCAACGATTTCTTCCAGGATTTTCATGTCAACATGCCTGTCCGTATACTCACGAATGCTCCTTCTGTCCTTAATGAGGTTGATGAATTTGTTCATACTAAAAAATTAGTCTTCCGATTTAAAGATTTTCCTTCATATATCTGACTGCATTTCTGAAAATTTTTATTCCATCCCCCTCTTCTGGGACAGGCCCTCCATTTCTTTTCAGTTCACTTTTTATTCTTGTCCAATGCGGGTGGTTTGTGAAGTCATTATAGGCTTCCGGGTGAGGCATCATTCCGAATATCCTTCCTGTCGGATCACATATGCCTGCGACATCATGTAATGATCCGTTTGGGTTATGAGGCCATTTGCCGTTCGCTGGCCTGCCTTCTCCATCCACATAATTCGCGACAACAAGATCATTTTCGTACAATTCTTTAAGTACATCATCAGAAGCAAAAAATTTGCCTCCACCGTGTCTTATAGGAAGATACATGCCATCAATATCTCTGGTGAAAATACACGGAGAATCTTGATTGAATTTCAGGTAAACCCAATCATTTCTGAACCTGTTGGAATCGTTCTTGGTTAGCGTGACTTTCCTTTCGAATTTTTCACCAGTTCCCGGCAGAACGCCGAGCTTGACAAGGAACTGGAAACCATTGCATATGCCTATCATCGGTTTGCCGTCACTGATAAACTTCTCAATATCTTCCATTGCCCTGTATTTAATATCCTTTGCTAACACGATTCCGGCGTCTATATCATCTCTATATGAGAAACCGCCTGGGAAAAACATGCAATCGTATTCATGAATTATTTTTGGGTTCCTTTTAACATCGGTTACATGAACTTCATATGTCAACGCTCCTGCCTTAGTGAAACTGTAACCACTCTCTTTCTCGCAGTTTATCCCGTTTCCGCAAAGTATCATACAATTTGGTTTTCCTAACACATGATCACCTAAACCTCTCTGCTCTGCCAGGCAGCCTTCAAATGATTTATGTTTTCGTCTATCACGTAATTACCTCTACTCCCTTTAACCGTCATGTACGAATCCTCGGTAACCCTCCCAACGCATGCATAATTACCTTTCATTGCCCTTTCGAATTCCCGCCTATTCTCAGGAGCAACAGTAACCACAAATCTGCTGTTGGATTCAGAGAATAGGAGGATGTCATCACTCTTTCTGGCTTTATGTGACGCCGGAACTTTCGACAAATCGACATGCGTGCCGTAACCTCCTGCGAACGAACTCTCTGCAAGGGCAACCGCTAATCCACCCTCAGAACAGTCATGACATGATTCCACCAATTCCCTGCCCATCACATCGCTCACAGCCCTGTACATTTTCCTGGCTTTTCTGAGCCTTACCTTTGGAACTTTGTTCCCTGTTGAATTGTGAAGATTGTAATATTCAGACCCTCCCAACTCGTCATACGTCTTGCCAACAACGTATATGAAGTCTCCAGGGGATTTGAAATCCATAGTCACGGCTTTCCTAGAATCATCTATCTTACCGATTGCAGTCATGAGAAGAGACGGCTGTCCAGCTATTTTCCCCAATTTATTTCCATCTTTATCACATACATTGTATCCTATACTCATGCTGTCCTTTCCGGATATGCACGGGGTTCCGAATCCCTTTGTGAATTTGTAAAGAGCCTTGTTTGCCCTGTCGAGCTGTGCCTCCTTATACTCGTCCCCTATGGGACTTGGCCAGCAGAAGTTGTCATTGAATGCAAGCCAGTCCAGGTTCCCCCCAACAGCTATCACGTTCCTTATACCTTCATCTATCGCCGTTGCAGCCATCCAGTACGTGTCTATGTCGCTGTAGCTGGGTCTATGTCCGTGCGTCACTATCAAACCTTCCTTCGATTCCAGGTCAGGCCTTATGATCGAAGCGTCACTCGGTCCGTCATTATTTTTACCTACCAACGGTTTAACGACACTCCCGCCTTTGACTTCGTGATCATACTGTCTTATCGTCCATTCCCTGCTGCAGATGTTCCAGCTTGACAGGAGTCCTGAAAGATCATCATCATACCTTTCCTTCCTTTCAATCTCCGGTTCCTTGTATTTCGGACGCTTCCAGTTCGCTGTCGCTTCCCATTGCGGAACCCCCTCGTGAACGAAATCCATGTCCAAGTAGGCAACTGTCTGATCCCCATATCTGACGTGAAATTTATCGGATTTGTTGAAATTACCTAAAATGGTTGCTTCCACTCCTCTCCTCTTTGCGAGTTCCAAAAACTTTCCCCTGTATTCCGGTTTAAGGACTACTGTCATTCTTTCTTGTGATTCCGAAACCATTATTTCCCAGGGGTCAAGGCCTGCATATTTCAAAGGAACTTTTTCCAGGTCTATTTCAAACCCTCCGGAAAGCCTAGCCATCTCGCCCACGGACGAGGAAAGTCCCCCTGCCCCATTATCTGTTAGTGTCCTAAAGTATCCGAGATCCCTGGCTTCCATGAGGAAGTCATACATTATTTTCTGCGTGTATGAATCCCCGATCTGGACAGCGGATGTCGGGGAACCTTCTCTCAAATCCTCAGAGGAGAAGGTAGCCCCGTGTATTCCGTCTTTTCCCACCCTTCCTCCAACCATCACAACGTAATCTCCGTCAAGAACCTCTTTAACATGAGAAGGCTTACCGTTTATGTGAGGCGGTGATTTCGCCAGTGTGCCTACATGAACACATGGCTTGCCCAGGTAAGAATCATGAAAGTAGAAACCACCGCTTACGGTTGGTATACCGCTCTGGTTCCCCCCATCTTCCACACCCTGTCTCACGCCCTCCTTGATTCTTGCAGGGTGGAGTATTTGCTGATTCTTGCTCTTGTAAGGCAGCTCTTTGCCGTAATCTGGCGGGGCAAAACAGAAGAAATCCGTATTTGCGAGCAGTTCCCCTCCCATCCCTGTTCCCATGGGGTCCCTGTTCACACCCACAATGCCCGTTATCGCTCCTCCGTAGGGATCCAGAGCAGAGGGAGCATTGTGGGTTTCTACCTTAAGTATGATATTCAGTTTGTCATTAAACCTTACGACACCTGCATTGTCAGTAAAGACAGAGACACAGAAATCTTTGTCACCTTTCTTTTTCCTTATCTTTTCCGTCGCCCTTTGTATGTATGTTTTGTAAAGGCTGTCAATAATCCTGACAGGTATACCATACCGCTTGTAAAGAACCCGTTTGTTGAAGTTCTTATGCTTGCAGTGATCAGACCATGTTTGAGCCAAAACCTCTATTTCAGTATCTGTCGGACTTGCGGGAAGGCCATACTTCTTCCTTTCCTCCACCACATCAGGCCTGCTGAAATATTTACCAATGACCTTCATCTCCTTGAGGTTCAGCGACCATACGTTTTCATCACTGAGCCTCATGAGCTCTTCATCAGAAACATCGAGGTTTACATATCTCACCTGAGGTTTATGTTCACTCGTGACCTTCTTTACGTTGTAAGGCAAACCCTTTTTCCATCCCTGTGGATCGAAGAGGGTTATGCTTTCTATCAAATCATTTGCAAGCAACTTGCGCGCGATTCTTTCCGCATCGTTTCTGGACAGATCACCTTTCAAGAAATATCTTCTTGAAGAATAGACGTTTTCACCCTCGGGAAACCCCTCACCACTTACATCCTCTATCGCTGTCCTTGCCGTATCTCCAACATTATCCTTGACCCCAGCTTTGTAACCAACCTCTATTCCGAAATCAAAATCACCCACATTAAGCTGCCTGTTTATTGAACTTGAGTGGACAACAGGATCCGCAAACAAATTTTCTTTCAGTTCCTCAAGCTGTCTCAAGGTCATTTCCCTGTCTATTGTATAGACGTTTGTACTTCTCACAGAATCAACATGAATTCCAAGGTTCCTCTTTATCCCCTCTCTTACCTTGTCACCCACCGGGTCTTTCAATTCACCCTTAAACCCAACCTCAACAAAATTGACCGACGATGCAGACATTCATTCACCAATTCGAAATCCGTAGTAGGGAAGCTCTTCCATGTCCAACGAAACAGTGAAATCATCGATGGCTAACCTTCCCTTTGAAGTCAATTCAAGCGCCTTCGCATAGGTAGGACCGTCCCCACCCCACTTCATCTCATCCTGTAAATCATCACGGGCGTAATCAGCGACAGCTCCGATGTTCCACTCTCTAAGCTTTCTGGTAACAGATTTTCTTTTAACAGGAAACTTTTTTGATTGAACCAGTATGGGACCCCCGTCAACTTCCTTCGTGAGTATGTGAACAGTGGCTCTTGTATATTCCTCCCCGTTCAGTACAGCCAATGTGACCGCGTCAGGGCCTGTGTATGCTCTTTTCCAGCCATTCTTCTTGATTATTTCAAGTAGACTTTTAACGTCACTTGGAATCCCCCCTTCACCTGCACGGAAAACCTCGAAAGGAATATAAAATTCTTCCTTCGCTTTCCTGAATATGTGGAGAGGGGCAGGGTGGACGTTGAAAACATGACTTTCGTGTTCGCTCAGCAGAGGGTCGCTTACAATATGCATGTAACCTGAAAGCGCTATTATGTCTGGATCGAATTGCTCAATGTCCCTGCAGACTTGTTCGTAATAGAATTTTCTGTTATCGAAAACCTTTGGATTGAGATTTTTCTCCTGGTAGAAGGTTTTCCTGTCGAGAATTATTACTGGAACTTCTTTATCCTTTGCTATGCCTATTCCCTTCTCTGCAGACTGCTTGTCAGTGAAGGCAGCGACGACTTTGTAAAGCTTTCCATGATTTGGATCGTTTTCAAGCATGTACTTCATGGATGAAGCTCCACCAGAGAAAAAAACCATAACCCTCATCGGTTCATCTATACTTCCACTTTCATCAGTCCGTGGTTTGTATAGTAATTGCATAAAAATTACCCTTAATACCTACCGATATCTATACCGTTTACGATTATCTTACCCTTTCCCTCCTTCAGTTTACCTATCTCTCTAGCTCTCAACCCATCGTGCTCAACTCTTTTTATAAGATCTCCAGGTCTTGAAGTACCCAAAACCATCACATGTCCCATATTGAAAGTTCTGTACATCTCCCTATCGGACACATTTCGTCCTTCCTGTATGACTTGAAATATTGTGTTGGGTCTCATATCAAATTCTATTTCGGCATCCAGTTTCTTAGGCAAGATCCTGGCTATATTTCTATATCCGCCTCCTGTTATAGGGGCGAAAAAGTAAACCTTTTCAGTATTTTTCAGCTTGTGCATTAATTCTGAAATTATAAGGCTCGGCGAAGTCAGTTCTTCAATTAATGTTCTGTCGGTTACCCTTTCATTTAGATCGTATATATTTAGCTCGTATAATTCTCTGGCCAAAGTAAGACCATTTGACTGTAAAGTATATCCTCCTCTTTCCTGATCATAACCTTCAATTCCTACTATGGACAAACCTTTGGTCAGGTCACTCCTCCGGGCTATGAATTCTTTGTGTCTTTTTTCGTCTTCAAGTCCAACAGCTGTTCCGGCCCAATCGAACGTCCCTTCCTTTATCTGGTCAGGCAAAGTTGCCGTTTCCCCGCCAGCAATGAAAACCTTTGCCTTTTCACAGGCCTCTCTCAAACCCCTGTTCATTTGTTCTGCAAGTTTTTTGTCCATCTTGGGCAGGGCGACATAATCGACGAAAAATATAGGGTCTATGAACTCAGCCGCAAGATCATTAACATTCATCGCCAGTAGATCGTAAGCTGCACCAGATACATCTCCCTTCTTTATATAACAGATGATCTTGCTCCCTACGCCATCCGTGCTTATCCCTATTGCCTTCCCATACTCGTACGCATAACCCGCAAATATCCCAGGAAATTTCTCAATGCCTGCGGTCAAGCCTTTAACGAATTGACTTTCACGGTATGTACTAACACCCGATTGTGCATATGTTCTTCCCTTTCCCATAAAAACCCTCAAAACTTGTTATATTAAATAAAGAAAAAAATTTTTTATTGGTATATGTTTCCAATCACTTGTTGAACCTGTCGTAGAATCTCCCCAGCAAGTAACCGAACGCCAGGAAGAAAAGTATGTTTAGAGGGGTGAACATGATGAACGTGGTCTGTACCATTACCAGGGGGAGACCTGATCCCGGGAAGGCGAGTTCTGCGATACCTGTCCCTATTATCAAAAGAATAACGAAACACAGGCCTTTCCTTTTCGAGTTCTTCCCCAGAAGTTCTCCATGAAGAATCATGAAAATAATACCCAGTATCGCCCCGACTATCAGCCCGCTCATTATCGCCCCGGGTATGCTCATAGCGACAGTGATAGGGTAGACCTGCTCAGCTGTTATAGGGATATCGTAGGGGACACTTGCGAACTGTGCCTGGATCTGCTTTATGATATCGTCTTTCATAACGATGGTTATCGCCAGGGCAACGATCCCGGTGAGAAACCCGTATACCGCTCCTGCGACCACCCCTGTCTTCAACCCAGGCTTCCATTTCATATAACCACTAATGATTTCTGTATTAATAAAAAGAAAGGTCTCACTCCTCTACCCTTGGAGCGAGTATGAACGAAAGGTTAATCTTGTCGATGGATTTGAAGTTCAATCGCATGGGGTAGTCCGTTCCAAACTCAACATCTACCTGTTCAGAGAGTTTTGCTGCCTTTATCATCTTTTTCAGGTATTCTAAGGGATATCTTGACTTCAGAGGTTCGGACGAGTCCAGTTTTCTCAAACCCTCTTCACCCTTTTTCAGCTCAAGCTGCGCGGAAGAAACGTCTCCCTTTGCCCACATCTTGAAAAGATCAGGATGCGCTTCAAAAACGACGGAATCATCCACTATGTCCGCGTCTGAAATCCCTTCCTCCAAAACGCTCGAATCCAGTTCGACCTTGCCTTTGAAATCCAGCTGGTCTACAGGAGGTTTCTCACCCGTTATATCAAGAAGAGGTAGCTCGAATCTCCTTCTACCTCTCCCTTCAAGGACAACCTCCAAAAAATTTGTTCCTTCATCCTTTTTAAGGGTAACCTTATCCTCGTTTTTTATCCTCTTAACGACTGCCACAAGGTTGGCGAGATTCAAACCTAGCGAATCCTCACCAGTAACCTTGAAATCATCAAAGGCCGATGCCAACAACTGGAAGTTCACAACAGCTATCATGCTCCTGTCTGGAGATAACAAAGACATCCCGTTAGAATCAACCTTGAATACCCCCTCATCAATAATCTCCGATATTATTGGAATTGAATTCTTCAACAGGTCCACATTGGACAGACTTATCTTAAACATATCCTCACCTCACTTCTCAAACACTTTCCCTTTCCAGTTCGTTAACCTTTTTGTAAAGATCGAGATCAACATCCTTCATATCCTGGATGACCTCTCCCTGGATTTCGACCCCGTCTTCAATTGGTATTGTCCTGCCAAAAACCCTGACCAGGTGATTTGTTTCGAATTCCACAGGTTCCGCGAAACTCACATTTATCTTCCCTGTCCCGTCGTCGATCACTATTACGTTATCCTTCTTGTCTATTATTGTTCCAAGCAAGCGAACCCGAACGTCGCCCTTGTCTATCTCCGATACCCTCTTCCCGAGGGATGGAAGTCTCCTCGGTGAAACAAATCCTTCAAGTGTTTCTGGCATATATTACCTTTATATTGATTGAAAATTTATAAGCGTTAGTTTTATATCGAACCAAAAACAAATCTAGATTATGAGATATTTATTCATAACAATCTTCCTATGCCTTTCGCTTTTGGCTGTTCCTGCCCTTTCACTGGAGAATAACATGTACTTCTCTGTCAGTCCTTACACGGACTACAGCTGTGTTTACGTGAACCTGCCGCAGGACTTAGGTCTGATATCCGTTGAAAATAATCTGGAATCGATAATTGAGGCAAACAAGGAGGAGAGCCTATGGGTGGATACAACGTACAACAAGGTTGTTGTTAATCCCGGAGTTTTGAACAAGAATCCCCTTTGTTTTTATTATCCTGGAAGGGGCGAAGGCGACTTCTCTTTCTACAAGGTAAAGGTTTATTCCCCCGGCACAGGGGTTTCAAACGAGATGTCAGGAGGTTTATGCATTTCCGAATACGACGATATGGATGGCGGGCCGAATGCAACACAGACAACAAACATATGTAAATTGCTGAATGACAACGCCGATCTGTTTGATCTCCAGTTCAAGTACGAAACCAGTTTTGCCAATCCAGGGGAAACCTTGACGAAGACCATCTATCTGACGTCCTATGCAAGGCTTAACATAGACCTGACGATAATAACAACCCTCCAGTCAGATTTCGGAAGCCAGACCGTTTCCACGTCCCCTGAACGTCCATTGGTGACGAAGAGCTTCAAGGTAAAGGTCCCGAGCAAGGAAGGTGAATATTCCCTTATAGTATTTGCCAAAGTCAGGGGGTGCGGACTGAAGCTTTGCGAGAAGGAGGTGGAGGGCAAGATAAACGTGGCAAGCGATTTCGTAAACAAGGGTTTTGTAACAACCATTGTCCCCAAAAACATAAACCTCAAGACTCCTCAGGAAACAATTTACAGGTTGTTGATCACAAATTACGAAGATTCTGATGAATTCTCGATAGAAACCAATTCTGACCCTTCGGTAAGCATAGACCCGAAATCGATAACTACATCCATTGGCAAAGACGAGGAAAAGACCTTGACCTTCAAGGTGACCCCACCCTCGGCCGAACCCACCCTCTACAGACTTTACTTCAAGGTTAAGACGAGCAAGGCGGAAAAAATGGTCAACGCTTACCTAACAGTCGGTGAACTCTTGACAGATGCTTTCCGTGAGTCAACAAACCTTGAGAACACCCTAACAGATCCTCTCGCTCTGAACAAGATAACGCTTGCAAAAAATGAATTCATAAACAGCTACAACACCAGTTCCTATGGGGATGAACTGGACGATTATGAGAAGTTCAAGGAAGATCTGGATAATGCAAGGACCGGTTTAAACGGAAACGGCATTCAACCACCACCGCCACCAGACGGTATCGGAGGACTAGACTGGATATGGTTCGTGATACCCGTGGTAATAATAGTAGTCGTTCTCCTATTCTTCATTTTCAAGAAATCCAGGGTTGTAAAGGACCTGGAATATCCTGAATTTGAATAAAAATATAAAAAAAGATTAATTCTTATGAAAAACGTTTTTTTGTTCGTCCTGTCAGGAGAACATAAAACCCTTCCTATAGCGGAGCTGGAAGCCGTTCTTTCGCTAGCTAATGATTTCGACCTCTTGGAAACAAAAAAGAATTTTGCAATTTACAAGACCTCCCGTTCGGGTTCAAGGTTTCTGAAAATCCTTTCCAGACGCCTTGCCCTTACGCATTCCATTCACAAGTTCATCGGTTCATGCTACTGGAAGGACATTGAAAAATTTCTTAATGCCCTTCCCAAGTTTGAAATGCCTTACAGGGTGAGGGTTCGTCTTTACGAAAATAAGGAAAAAACAGAGTCCCTTGAAAAACAAATCGGTGGACTGGTTTCCGAGATAATCAAGAGATCCGGAAGGAAACCGGTAATCAAACTGGAAAAACCCAAGACATCACTTGAATTTTTCATTACAGGGAACGAGGTTTACTGCTGTTCGAAGATCTTGGAAATTGACAAGAAACCCTTCGCCGACAGGAGACCCAGGAAAAAGCCTTTCGTAAAACCCGTATCCATGGACCCCAGGATCGCGAGGGTGATGGTGAACCTTTCGAGAAAGGACAGCGGACGAATCCTTGATCCTTTCTGCGGGACAGGAGGAATACTAATCGAAGCGGGCATTATAGGACTGAAGCTATTCGGAGTGGACAGAGACGAGGAGATGGTCAAAGGATGTAAAAGGAATCTTGAATTTTTCAATCTAAAGGGAGAGGTGAGAGAAGGGGATGCAAGAAACCTCGAAAAATCTTTCGGAGGGAACTTTTTCGATGGGATCGTGACAGATCCTCCATACGGACGACTTTCGTCTACAAAAGGGAGTGATACTGAAAGTCTGTACAATGAGAGCATGGTATCAATTGAAAGGGTTTTGAAACCCGGAAGCTTCCTGGTAATGGCTGTACCAACAAATATTAATATAAAGACAAAAATGAAATTAATAGAAATCCACAGGGAAAGAATCAACAGGAGTCTTGAAAGGAATATAATGGTTTACAGAAAGTGAGGAGGTCGAAGCATGAAAGCAGTGTTTTTCATCCCATCAGAGAATTACTCGAAGGCGAAGAACCTGGTTTACGAAGACGATTTGATATCAAGGCAGTCAATAAACTTCCGAGAATCCAAGGCGCTTGGACTGAAGAAGGAAGGTTATTATCTGGAGATTGATGGTTCTGAGGAGGCAATAAAAAAATTGGCTGAACTGCTCAAAGATCTCGGGAAAGAGGTCGATAAAAAGGAAAAAGAAGAGGTTCTGCAGAAAATATCTGAACAGGAAGAATCAGCAGCGGCAGGGTTTGGTTCAATTTTCGGCTGAATTGACTGACGCATATTTTTAATATGCGTCTATCGACATGTGCGCCGGTAGTCTAGTCTGGTNNGCCTGCGGGTTTCCACCCATCCCGCAGCCACGTAAAAAGCCTGTAACCCGGGTTCAAAGGGCGTATGAAGCGGACAAGTCTGCTTCTGTCTGAAGTTCCCGGTCGGCGCATAATATGGTTTAAATGGTTAAACCTGACTTCTAATTAATTAATTTATTTATTATTGCAAAGCGAAATAATAAACATGAAAATATTTGGTAAATCAGAAAAGGATAAACAACCACCTAAGCCTCCCAAGCCACCAGTACCAAGCAAACAGGCGAGACCAGGAGCTGATACCGGACCAAGCAGGGTAAGGCTCCCTCCATTGAAAATTTCTCAACCGGAAAGTTCTCCTGAGGGTTCACCACCACTCTTCATAAAAGTTGATAAGTACAGGGACGTGATCAGGAACATGCGTAACCTAAGATCATACATTCTCAACCTGAGGGACGCCCTGGATGTTCTGGAAGACATCCAAAAGGAGCTTGCAAACGGTGTTCACATAGCTCAGAAAACCTTGGATGAACTGAATGTCATTCTTTCATCTCTGGACTCATTTTTCCTGAAACCGAACATAGTTGAACACGAGGAGAGAGAGGAAAAGATTGAACATGAAGAGTACAGACCTCGTCATCCAGAGGCCCCAGCACCTAGAGAAGTGGAGGGTTACGTAAGGGATGTTTACGGTGAGCTTGAAAGGCTAAGAAACCAGCTTAGATCAATAAGTTAAATATAAAAACTACTTTTAGTATTTTATTATAACAGGCGGGGGTAGCCAAGTGGTCAAACACATTAATGGACTAAAGGCGATAGCGTGGTCTTGAACTCTGATTCAAGATGATGTCGATGCTCAAGACCTATTCACTTAGTGTGTTCCTGGGTTCGAAGGGCGCATGATTCCGATTTCATCGGAATCCGTCTGGAGTTCCCAGCCCCCGCATATTGCTGGAACTCTGATTTTCCCTGCACATAAAATTTTTAAATCCAACAGGTATAGGATAAATCATGGCTGAGGAGAAAAAACTTATTGGTAAGGTGACCCATTACTTTACAAACATAGGTGTTGCGGTCATTGAATTGGAAGATACTCTGAAGGTAGGGGACGAGATTTCTATAGAGGGAGCGACTACGAATTTCACACAGAAAATCGATTCGATGCAGATAGAGCACGAGAACGTGAAAGAGGCGAAGAAAGGGGACTCTATCGGATTGAAAGTGAGCGACAGGGTAAGAGAAGGCGATCAGGTTTTCAAGGTCTAAATGTTCGACGAAAGTATTTAAACCTCCCCTATTTTTAATAGTTAATATGCCTTACACCCTGATAATAGCAGAAAAACCAAGCGCTGCAGAGAGGATAGCCAATGCGCTAGCTGATGACAAGGCTGAAAAAATAGGAAAATCAGGAATTTTCCATTTTCGATTGAAACATGGCGGGAAGGAGATAGTTGTTGTCCCCGCTGTCGGTCATTTATTCGTTCTTGATCAGAAGGGCTCGAATACCAAATGGACTTACCCTGTTTTTGATGTTTACTGGAAGCCCACCTTCGAAAACAAGAACAGTCTCTGGGCAAAGAAATATTACAACAACATTGTTAAACTGGCCAAGGGAGCGAAAGAATACGTATCAGCATGCGATTACGATATTGAAGGATCGACAATCGCGTACAATATCCTTAGGTTCATATGTGGAGTGGAGGACGGAAAGAGAATGAAATTTTCGACTTTAACAAAGAGCGATCTTCTGGATGCATATAAAAAGGCTTCTCTGCACCTCGATTTTCCCCAGGTAGAGGCAGGATTGACGAGGCACACGCTTGATTTTTTGTGGGGTATTAATCTTTCCAGGGCTCTGACTCTGGCCCTCGAGAAGGCGGGCGGATACTGGACGCTGTCCGCTGGAAGGGTGCAGGGACCAACCCTGAATATTCTGGAGGAGAGGGAGAAAGAGATCGAAAAGTTCGTCCCTGAACTTTTCTGGGAGCTTGAGCTCTACGGAATAATAAACGGAGAAGAGATCTTGGCCTTGCACGAGGGGGGGAAGTTCTGGGAAAAGGAACAGGCTGAAAATATCCTGAACAAATGTAAAGGGAAGAAAGCGAAGGTCGAATCTATCGAGAAAAGAATGGTTAAGCAGCCACCTCCTGTCCCCTTTGATCTGACAACCCTGCAGAGGGATGCTTTCCAGAATTTTGGTTATTCTCCCAAGATGACGCTTGACATCGCTCAATCACTCTATGAACAGGCTCTCATCTCCTATCCGAGAACTTCGAGTCAGAAGTTACCGACAAAGCTAGGTTTGAAAAACATAATAGAGAAAATCTCAAGGCAAAAAACCTACTCAAAACTCTGCGGAAAGCTGATAGAAAAAGGGAGATTCTTTCCCAAGGAAGGAAAGAAAGACGATCCCGCTCACCCCTCGATATTCCCGACGGGTCACCTTCCAAAGAAGTTGAACTCATATCAGTCCAGAATATACGATTTGATAGTTAGAAGGTTTCTCTCCACTTTCGCTGACCCCGCTTTAAGGGAGCACGTAACAGCAGTAATGGATGTTAACGGGGAAAAATTCAAGATTTTCGGAATGACCACGCTTAAACCAGAATGGATGGAGTTTTACGGGAAATACGCTAAATTCAAGGAGCAGGCTCTTCCAAAAATGAACAAGGGAGATGTTATAGAAAACCCTGAAGTTCGAATGAACGAGAAAGAGACCACACCCCCAAACCGCTACTCTCAGGCATCCATACTGAAGATCATGGAGGATCTGGGTCTCGGAACAAAAGCGACTCGTGCTCAAATCCTTCACACGCTCTACGAAAGGGAGTACATACGTGAAAAGTCGATAAAGGTTACAGCACTTGGCTCTGCTGTGGTGGATGCCCTGAAAAAGCACTGCCCTGAAATAATATCAGAGGAGCTCACCAGGAATTTCGAAAAGGACATGGAACTCATACAGGGCGGAAAGGGAAAGAGGGAGAAGATAGTTAAATCAGCCGAGGAGGAACTTAAAAGAATCCTGACGAAATTCAAGGAACACGAAATCCACATAGGTTCGGAACTGAAGGAGGGTGTCAGGGAATTTGAGGAGATCGAACATTTCATAGGCGTTTGTCCTGAATGCAAGGGAGAGCTTCGCATCATCCGTTCACACGCAACCCACAAACGTTTCGTCGGCTGCTCCGGCTATCCTAAATGCAAACACGGTTTCCCACTCCCGCAGAAGGGAAAGCTGACAGTTCTCGAGGAAAAATGCGAGAACTGCGGACTGAACATAGTTCAGGTTAAGCAATTCAAGAGAAGACCCTGGAAGTTGTGCGTGAAATGCGGGTTCGTGATCAAGAAGAAAGATAAAACCGCAAAAAAGGAAACAAAGAAGAAAAAAGAGTAATTAACTACTTCTAGATAAATACTTAAAGCTTTCTATCAATAATCAAGCATGAAGCCCCAAAATCCAGAAAATGACACCATAGAATTCAGGAATGATATGGAAACACTTAAGGAACTCAAAAGAAAGAATCCATATCCTACGATTCATGATGTCGATTCTGAGCTAACGTCTGCGCTTTACACACCAGAGAAGGGCATAAAATGGGATGACGTTGGATCAGTAGTTGTAAATCTTGATAGTATTAAAATTTTGAAAGTATTGGAACCCATATGGGACAGGAATGCAGAAATTTACGCAATAACGATGGTGAATGACGATCTTACATTTGAGAATAAAAGCGAAGAGAACCCGACGAATGTACACTCATTTGGGATTTTTGATAAAGTCAAAAAGAACGACACCATCAATTTGAAAAACTATCCGATTTACACTTACAAATGCGCAGAGAAAGGGGTGACACCCGAACAGCTTGTATGTAAATTCCTAATCATGGAGTCTGACCAAAAGGATCGCGAAATAGGAGACATTCTCGAGCATATCAGGGAAAGGGAAGAATACAAGCGAGCTGTCGATATACTCAGAAAATACCCCAAACCTGAAGTTTCAATGATCACCATCGTAACTGATTTGGTTTTTTCTGCAATCACGAAGGCACTTGAGACCAATAAAGACGACCAGGTAATGCTGAGTTATGACGGGTTTCATAAATGGATTAACAAATTAGGTTTTGGAAGACACCGTGACCGGAATCGGAATGCGATCTTAAATTACAGTATACACCTCCCGCCTTACTACATCGTAAAGGCAATGGAACAAAATGATATTCCTATAATAGGGAAAGATAAAAAATATCATAAATAATCTAAAAAATCCTGAACCCGGATGGTCTTACACCTTCTTCCACTATCTCAAACTTAACTGATTTACCCTCAGGGATCGATCGGTGTTTCATGATTGTCGCTTTCCTTTCACCCATTTTCCCTGTGTGTTCCACGAAAATGATTGATTTTGACCAGTACTTGATCGAGTCCCCTCCTATTATCCGGTTCTCTCCTGTTTCCCAGTCCTTGAAGGTGTGTGCGGTTATCACTACAGGGATTTTCCTTTTCCTTGCTATGTTTGAGAGGACCGAAAGCTGAACAGAAAGCTCTTTGTTCGCCTCGAGCGTTTCTTTCGTTGGATCTGCGCATTTCAGGCGATAGAGAGCGACAGAAGAGTCGAGAACTAACATATCGAAATCTTGGTTCTCCAGGTTCTTTATAACGACTCCCTGTTCCTCGAAGGTTTTCGGCTCTATCAGAATCATATTTTTGAATATATCTTCGTTACCCATGGATATCTGTTTAACCCTTTCGGGAGATAGCCCGCCTTCTGTATCTATGTAAACCACTTCCCCCCCTTTTATTATGCAATCAAGTGCAGCGAGTATGCACAAGTTCGTTTTCCCTACTCCGGGGGGTCCGTAAAAGTTCGTGATCGCCCCCTTTTCAATCCCCCCTGTTAACGAGTGGAAGGGCTCGGGAAGAAGAATCTTTTCCGAGTTCATAGAAAATAATTGTTTGGTAATTTTAAATAAAAGACGCTGGGACTGGGAGTTTCGAGCGAAGCAGACTCATCTGCTTCATGCGCCCTTCGAACCCAGAACCCCGTAAGGGGACTAGCTACCTGGGAAACGCAAGCTTTAGCTGCTGTTTTCGCTAAAGCCTTTTGGATAAAAGGCTTTTTCCAGGCTAGCGCGTTGCCGTTCCGCCATCCCAGCTTTATACCTAATTTATTGCGAGCAGTTTTAAAATTATTTCTTTATCCTGTTTGCGCAGTTTCTGCACAAACCAGAACTAGCATCGAAGTGTTCGCTGCATACGATCGCCCCGCAAAATCTGCAGGAATGCGCTGGTTTCGCTACCTTCCCGCATATTGAACACAATCCAGATACCTGCATTAAAACACCTCATGTCCTTATTATGACAGTTTCCTTCTCCCTCTTTCTCCTCACTTTCCTTTCAGTCCTTCTCCTTATGACGTAATAGGCTCCTAGGGCCAGGAGACCCACCACTATCACACCTATTAATATCTCGATTGCCGGGACTCTCTCCCTGATACCTGGAACCACGGACTGCGTCATGTTGGCGGAATATCTTATCAGATCCCTGCAGTTCTGAAGTGCGGTCTCTGTAAGATCCCTTGCCTTCCCTATATCTCCCTTTCCGAGTTCCCTCTCGGCCTGAACTATGAGCTCAGTCAGGTCCAGGCATTCAGGATTCTCCTCAAAAAGGTCCTTTACAAGCTCTATCCTCTCCTCAAGCTTGGTCCGGTTCTCAAATATATTCTCTAGGTATATGACCGTTGACTGGTTGAATTTCGGACTGCCCACTTTACCTATGATCTTTATCTCATACCTGTCCTTTGTTAAATTGTAAGCATCTATTGTCAGCTCTGCGGTCGCGTTTTTATACGTCTCCAGTACACTTATTTTAGCCGGGTCCACGGACAGGGAAAAATCATCCTTTTCGCTGGTCTCGGTCACTATATTTATATCGTTCAGGGTAACATCTCCAGTGTTCTTGAAGTTCACAGGAACAACGGTCTTTGTATTGGACTTTACTTGTACGGGAGAAATAACTGTTATCGTAAGCGAGGCTATTCTGGTCACCACTGTAGCGGTCCCGCTTGTCGTATGCTGCACAATTGTCTGGGTCTCTGTCTCCACGTAAGTTACATTTAATGTTATGTTGTTACTTGATATCTCAAATTCCGAATCGTTAAAGGTGAAAATTATGTAGTCCACCCCATACCAGTCAGGTGCCGGCGTGAGCGTTGCCTGTGTTGTATTCTGATTTATCGAGACTGATATGGAACTCGGCTCTCTGGTAAAAGAGTATGTGAGAGCGGTGTCGTCATCCGATACATTGTTCTCGTTATCAGGATCCCTCATGTAATAACTGAGATTTGGATATATCTGATGCGGGATGTTCATGGGCCAGGTTTGGGGAGTCAGTATGTCCACGAAAAGCACAGGTGGTCTGTTCTTATTCGTAACGTTGACATCCCACCAGTCCAGTGTTGTATAAATACCATCTGTAATCCTCAGGGTGAAGTTGTGCGTCCCATTATTTATCCCTGAATCTTCAAAACTTGATTTATATGTAATACTTCCTGCCTGTCCCCCGCTACCGTGGCAATCTGAAATCGTCCTGTTAAGAACACCGTTCTTGTACCATCTGCAGGTCAGCGGATCCCCATTCGGATCGGAAACAGTAATGAAAAATGTTATGCTGTCGTTCTCCACCAGGCTCCTGTTGGTTGGGTCGGTAAACCACACATCAAGGCTAGGTGGCATGTTCAACATGTTTACAGTGAAATTTATAACCTGCCAGCCTGTTGAATTGTAAGGGCTCGTGGTGTTCCCGCTATCCCTTACTGTCGTATTGATGGTGTAGTTGCCTATATCATTGTAAACAGGGGTGAAATTCACAACACCGGTCGTTTCATTAACTGTAAAAATTGAACAATTCGTATCGTTTACATTAATCTTAGAGCAGTTCAAAAAGGTCAGGTTGTAGTAGAATGGCGTGTTGCCCTCCTCGTCCGTTGCATTGACACTGAGATTCATAAGGAACGTAACGTTTTCCCATGCAGTTCTGTTCGAGAAGTTGAAAACAGGAGGATCGTTGACCGCATTTATTGTGAGGTTGAATTCAGTCCAGTCGATCGAACCGTTGCTATCGGTAACGCTTATGTTCATTAAATACGTCAGGTTATACGTATTGTTGGCCCATGAATCATTGGATGGTGTAAAGTTCAGAACGCCTGTTGTTGAATTTATGCCGAAGAAGTTAAACCCAGAGATGATGGTCAGGTTATACGTCAAGGTATCGTTGTCTGGTGTTTGCATGTCTAAATCCGTCGTGTTCTCCCCCACGTTACATATGTATTCTATATCTTCGTTCGTAGAGTTCGCACAAGAAAAATTCAGAACAGGCGGATCATTCAGATTCCAAACCGTGAAATCCACAAGGATGGAATTCTCCCTCCCCCACGTGTCGTTAACAATGATCTTTATACTGTAGTTCCCCACTTGGGAATTGTTCACAGATGTGTAATTCATTATTCCCATGGTTATGTTCTCCGAAACCCAGAAGGTCGTATCCGTATCTATAGGGAACAGCGTGTTGTTCAGAAGCACGCTGTTATAATAGGTCTCTGTTCTGAACGTTATATTGTCAGCAGTTGCGTTATCGAGGTCTGTTGCATTGATCTCAAGGTAGAAGGACTGGTTCTGCCAGGCCGTCTGGGCAGGGACAGAGGTAATTATATTTGGTTGGTAATCCGCAATTAAGGTGAGGTTGAACTCCGCCCAATCGGTCAGGTTCCCACCGTCCGTAACCGATATGTTTAATGTGTAGTTACCGGCGTCTTTTTTCAGGGGGTTCGTATAGTTTATAACACCCGTCTGGTCGTTTATTCCGAATATAGAACAATTGGTATCACTTTGATTCACCTTGGAACAGTTGGTGAAATTCAGATAGAAGGTAAGCGTTCCGTTAACCGGATCTACATAAGGAACGTAGGCGGGGAAATCGTCCGGATCTGTTGTGTTCTCCTCGATGTCGCAGTAGTATTCAAGGCCTTCAACAGAGTAGTTCTTGCAGTTAAAGCTTATGTTGGGAGGATCGTTTATGTTCGCAATAGTGACGTTGAAGACTGTCCAGGCTGTTCCATTCACCCTTCCATCATAAACCGAGATGTTCACTGTGTAATTACCTACCTGGTTGGGTGATACGGTGTAGTTAAGTGTTACATTACCGAGGCTCGTCCCGTTGTCCAGGTAAACCGTCTGATTAACCGTTACGGGGAAGAGACTTGTGTTGTGATAAAAAACAGAGAGATTTCGATAGAGTGCTGTCGTATTGAAAACCAACGTTCCGTTATCTATGTCACTCGCGTTTATAACAAGCGTTACGCTTTCGTTTTGTGTCCAGAACTGGTTCTGTACGCTGTCAATAACAGGACGGTCATTTATGTCAATGACCATGAAATTAACAACCTGGTATCCTGTCGCGTTCGGCAGCCATATGTATGGGGGGATGCTTGTTCCTGTAAGGTTGTCTCCAGGATCTGTTGCTGTGAAATTTATGCTGTAATTCCCGACATCAAAATTTTCGAAAACAGTTGTTCGGTTTATTATACCACTTTGATTATCTATCGAGAACAGACCCGAACAGTTCGTTACGTTCGAATGCTGCGCATTGAACGGCCTGTAGCAGGAAATGAATGTTGTGTTAAAGTAGAACGTATTGGACTCCTCATCACTTGCGTCAATATCAGCATAAAAAGAAGAGTTCTGGTAAGAGCTTGATGGAACACCTGAGAGGGTAGGCTTGTCATTGACTGCATTAACTATGAATTCCTTGTCAGCTGTCGCCCCTTCTCCCACCGCATCCTTATCCAGAAGCGTCACAAAGAAATCACCACAATCCGAATCAGTCGTGATATCAACTGTAACATTCCCATTTGCATCCATTGAGAAACCGGTAAATTCCGTCCCTGCCTTATATCCGTAGGTAAGGTTATTTTCATCTATGTCATCTATATCATAACATTTTTCGCTGAAATTGTATAGACATACCGTGTCTTCAGAACAATTTATGCTTCCAAGTGGAACGTATATGCCCGCCGGCGTGTTCGTAACTGACATGTTGTCTGTCGTGTTGAGTATTTCGTAATCTTGGGAAAAACCGTCACACGTTACATTCCAGAAGTAAAATCCCCTTGAATCGAATGTTTTGCTGTATTCATAAATTTTAGAAGTTGAATTGAACGACATGCTATTGGTGCTCCAGTTGCCTGTTTCATTGAAACTTATGTTGCACTCGACACCGGATCCGTTTATCGATTCCCCTGAGGTCAGATTTGTGAAGTTTGCGAAAAACTCGGCTGTAGTTGTTGCGTTAGGTCCGCCTCCTTGGGGACTACCATCGGCATAAACCTTGTAAGATCCTCCTTCAGGGTCGGTGATGTCCCAGATTTCGAGACTTGCATTATTACCTGTCACAGAAGATGTTGAGGATACATTGGGTGCCAGTGGGAAGAAAAGAACTACGAAAGTGATCAATATTATCAAGACTATTAATGCGCCAGCATACCCCTTCATGGAGAGTACCCTCTAAGTAATATTATGTTTATGAACAATTAAATAAGAAGATTTTTTCTAGATCAACTCAAATTTATATTGGTCCTTCCTAATAATTTATTATGGTTGAGGTTGAGGGGATAGAGGAAGGCTTAGTAGAAAAATATATGAGAAGCCTGGAAACCATACGAAGAGAGATAGGAAAGATAATTGTTGGTCAGCAAGAGGTTGTGAACGGCCTGCTTCTTGGCTTGCTGTGCAACGGGCACGTATTGGTGGAGGGAGTTCCTGGAATAGCAAAAACCTTATTGATACGTTCCCTCGCTAGAGTTACAGGTTGCAAATTCAAGAGGGTACAGTTCACTGTTGATCTTCTGCCAACGGACATAACAGGGATAACGGCTTACCACAAAGACAAGGGGTTTTACGTCGTGAAGGGACCGGTATTTACAAACTTCATACTTGCGGACGAGATTAACCGAGCGCCGCCAAAGACTCAATCAGCTCTGCTCGAGGCAATGGGGGAGAAACAGGTAACTATAGGAAAGGAAACGTTCAAACTTGATGATCCTTTCTTCGTCATGGCAACACAGAACCCGATAGAGACAGCAGGAACGTACCCCTTACCTGAAGCGCAGATAGACAGGTTTTTGTTAAAACTTTTCATGTATTATCCGAACACTGACGAGGAAAAGAAGATTTTGAGAAAGAATATAAACCTTTACAAGTTTGATGAATTCGGACTGAAACCTGTGATATACCCCAATGACATAATAAAGATGCAGCAGGATGTCAAGAAGATATACATGAGCAAAAAGATAGAGCAGTACTGCGTTAACCTTACGGATGCCACGCGAAATCCGAAGAAATACAAGATTAAACTTGGAAGATACGTCCAATGGGGCGGTTCCCCGAGGACATCGATAGGATTGTTCATAGTTTCCAAGGCAAATGCCCTTATCCACGGTAAGAACTTCGTGATCCCTGATTTTGTCAAGGAGATCGCTCATTCTGTTATAAGACACAGAATTATCTTGAATTACGAGGGTCTGGCAGAAGGTATAAAAACAGATGATATAGTAAAGGAGATCCTAGCTAAGGTCCCTGTCCCATAAATACGAATTCTAAATTTTTAATTAAGTCAAGACAAATATATAATCATGAAAATAACCAAGATAACCAAGAAAAAGAAAAGTCTCCATCTGGATGTTGTTGCCCTTGTTAAGAAACTTGAGGTCATAATCAAGATTCTTGTGAACACACAGGTTTCGAGCAGATACAGAAGCGTGTTCAGGGGCAGGGGGCTGGAATTTGAGGACTTCAGGGTTTACACTCCCGGGGATGATGCAAAGGCGATTGACTGGAAGGCGAGCGTGCGGTCAAACGATATATTAGTTAAAGAGTACAGAGAGGAGAGGGACCTTGATGTTTATTTTTTGCTGGACGTGAGCTCATCGATGATATTCGGTTCAACTGAAAAGCTAAAACTTGAGTATGCAGCAGAATTCGTGGCTGCATTCTCTTACTTCGTCATGAAGGCGGGTGATAAGGCAGGGCTTATAATGTTCAGCGATAAGGTGGTTAATGTCGTTCCAACTTCCACCGGTGATCAACATTTCTACATAATGTTACGTTCGCTGGTGAATGCCAGCCTTTACGGGGGCGGATACAACCTGAGCAAGGCAATAAAATTCTTGATGAATACGACAAGGCAGAGGGGTTTGCTCATTGTAGTTTCAGATTTCATAGGTCTGGAAAAGGGCTGGGATAGAATTGTAAAGACAGCGAGCGTAATGTTTGACGTAATTGGGGTAATGGTAAGGGACCCGAGGGACGAGAAACTCCCCAAGGACACAGGACAGATTGTTATTGAAGATCCGTACACAGATGCGAACGTGGTTCTCGACCCAAGAATGATAGCACCAGCCTACGAAAGATACGTTAGGAGAGAAGAAGAGAAGGTAAGAAAAGTGTTTTTAGGTTGTAATGCTGATTTCCTAAAACTCTCAACATCCGAATCGTTCGCGAAACCACTGATAGAGTTTTTCATAAAGAGGAGGCGGGTATCATCGATGTAACATTCTCAAATCCTCTTTATCTTTGGTTTCTGGTAGCCATACCTCTAATGGTTCTTGCCCATTATTTAAGTCTCAGATTCACGAGGAGGAAGGCCCTCAAGTTTGCCAATTTCCCTGCAATAGAGAGTATAACAGGCAAGAAGATACTATCCAAAAACTACACGCTGTTGATACTGAGATTGGCAACCCTTTGTTTGCTGATATTTTCTGTGGCCGGAACCACCCTTTGGTATGAAGGACAAACTAGCGAATTTGATTTCATGCTGGCAATAGATTCCTCAGGAAGCATGATGGCGACAGACTACACACCAAACAGGCTTGATGCCGCAAAGGGAGCTGCTCTCCTATTTGTTGATAACCTTCCGGAAAGATCAAATGTTGGCATAGTTTCATTTGCCGGGGTAAGCTTTATCAAGCAGAAACCTACCTCCGATCTGGGAAAGATCGTAGGAGCAATAGAGAACATTTCGATAGAACCTGTCGGAGGAACAGCGATAGGCTCCGCCATCATAACATCTTCTAACCTTCTTTCCGAGTCCGAACAGGCAAAGGTTTTGATCCTGCTGACCGACGGTCAGAACAACGTGGGACCTTCGATTGAAACCGCGATAGAATATGCGAACGAAAACTACATAACTGTTAACACAATAGGAATAGGAACAGAGGAGGGCGGCGGCTTCCCAAATCTGACATTCGTTTCAAAGCTCGACCCAAACACACTTAAGTTAATCTCAAATTCCACGGGCGGTAAATACTACGGGGCAAGGAATGAAACAGCGCTTTCGGAAGCTTACAAAGAGATCGCACTTTCCAGTATACAAAAACTTTCAACAAACCTTTCGCTCCTTTTCCTGTTCTTGGCGATTATACTACTATTCTTGGAATGGGGCCTTGCAAACACGAAATACAGAACACTACCATAAAACAATTTATTTAGAATTAGTTATTTCTCCTTACCCAAACTTCTCATTATCTTGTTATACAACTTTATTATTTTTATGGTCTCCTCGTAAAGCTCCTCTTTCTTCTTATCCGGTATCTTGTCATAAAGGAATCTTATTTCGGAATAGATCTCACTCGCTCCCTTGGAGTCCCTTCTCTTCAGAGCCTCCTCACCATCATATATCAGTTTTCTGAGTTTATCAAAGGTTTTGAGATCCTCCTTGGTAAACTTAACTTTCTCCTTTGGCTTTTCCTTGACCTCCTTCAATTCCAACTCTATCTTTTCCTTTCTCGCCTCTGGCTCAATCTTTTTCAATTCCTTTTCTGCCCTCTCTCCGAGGGCATCCTCCATTTTCATTCCTGTCAGCCCCTCAACTATTCTTATGGCGTCCTTTATGGTAAGTACAAGTAATGTAACGGGAACTTCCTCTTTTCCATACTCTATCTCGGAAATACGTATTGAAAAGTGCGTTATCAGATCGGCAAGGTCTTTCTTTAATTTCTTCCTCCTGACAATTTCATTCAACTCAATGTAGGTGAATTTACGTCTCACCTCGAAAATCTTTGCAAAGAAGTTCCTCATAACCTTAGCGAATTCAGCTGATATCCTTCGGACGGGTTTCTTTCCAATCTCAAGCTGTATCATGTGAAGTCTTCGAAGGGTTGTGACACCCAGAAGCTGTACGTCAGTTAATATTGGTTTCTTCCTCCTTCTGTATGCCAAAGCAAGCAAATACCAACCCCTGTAGAGCAGTATGGATGCCAGGGAGAGCGAAATTATAACGATCAGGTATTCACCCATAAGAAAACCGCAATCCTGGAAACAAGTGAATATCTCGTCTTTCTCGCATACACCGTCCCCGCATTTGGCCGGTATAACTATTTCACAGGGCGGGCAGGGTCCGCCACAGTCTATCCCGTCCTCGCAGATGATTGTACCGTCTACCATTCTGTGGCAATTCTTAAGCTTATCGCTGCAGGTGGGACATGGCGGACAGGGTCCTCCACAATCCACAAGTATTTCACAAGATCCGTGGTGGCAATTCTGTACCTCGTCATTGCAGCTTGGCTCCGGTACGTACGTACAAGGTCTCATTTCAGATGGTTTGTCGAAGGTAGTCCCGCATTCGTTCTCATCCCAGCATTTCCTCGTCTGTATCTCATAAACAGGACATACGGACCACTCGGAACACCTCCAGTTCTCTATGCATACAGGCGGGGCAGCGGTAGGTGGAACTCCTCCGCTGGGTGGCGGCTCTATCGGAACATCTTTGACTATTAAGGTCCAGTTATGATAATCTGTCAGCAGACCATCTGATACTACCACGGTCACGTTGTGTGTCCCGGCCGAGTCATAGCTTGCATAAAACACATAGCTGTCATTGATCTGACCTGATAATTCTGCTCCATTGAAGTACCATTGTGTCGAGGGCGTGGTTCCGTCTATATCTTCCTTGGTTATCCAGAAAAGTTGGGACTGCCCCTCACTGATTTCAATGGTGTAATTTTCAGGGTACCATGAAGTTATGTTGGGCGGGTGGTTAACCGCGACCACAGAGAAACTTATAACCTCCCAATCCCAGCAGATGGTATCCGATACCGAGATGTTTATCGTATAGGTTCCGTTATAGGTCTCGTTAACAAAGAAATTGATTATGCCTGTTATGGGGCTTATGTTGAAGAATGTTGAATTGTCGTAGAACGTGAGATTTGACCATGCCGGTATGACATCATTATCGCTTGCGTTAACATCATAAAAATAGGTCTCGTTTATTATCGCTGTCTGCGCCCCTATCACATCCATAGCAGGACAATCGTTAATGTCCAGAATTGTGAATCTTACGGACTGCCAGTCCATGAGATCGTATGGATCCTTAACCCATATTATAACATCATGCACACCCACATCCATCTGGGTTGGGGTGAAATCTATATCCCCTGTGTCAGGGTCTATATCGAAAAACGTTGCTGTATCCCCGAAAGTTAACGTGTCGTTATCAGGGTCCGATGCGGTCACGGTGTAAGTGAAATGATCACTCTGGTTTATCTCAAAGTCCGGTATAGGGTCGAGGATTGGAGCATAATTTTTCGGTATTACATTGAACTCCACAAATTCAGAATCCTCTTCAAGACCACAGGTCCCATACAGCGTTATCCATACCCAGTGTACCCCGCTGTCATTCTCATTGGGGGTGAAGGAAATAATACCCGTCGTCCCATTGATTTCAAAAAGATAAGTGTTATCGGTGAAGTAAGCACTCGTTTCGTTTCCTGTGTAGTTTACATCATAGAAATAAGGGTCCTCAACATACGCTGTCTGATTGCCTATGGGAACGAGCTGGGCATTGGGATACGCGGTACAGGTATCAACGTAGCCTATCGCCTCTGTTGTAACCTTTGCTTCCATTCTCATAATATAAACCAAAACCTGAAGCATGAAAACAACTATAAAAATCACAATCAAGATCGCTATCACATTGTTTGAAACCTCTCTCATGCTAAACCCAAACATTGAGGTAAACTACCTGAAGCTTACCTGTATAGTTACCGATTTCCACATCCGTCGGAACTTCACAGCTGACTGATACGTTTTTCGATTCGCTGGGATCAAGAATGAAGTTGTTTTCCGAAACATAGACCCATTTTGATAAATCACCAAATGTTTTTATCTGTATCATATGTGGTCTGTCATCATTATTGTCGATTATTATCTTTCTTGTGGCCAGACCTCCTTTTCTGACCTTACCAAAGTATATAGCATCCGTATCCGTATTTATCCCTATCATCTTTCCTCCAACCACCTTTATGTGCATATCAACCTCTTCTGTCGAAAAGATAACAAAGTTCTCAAACCACAAATAAACGAAGGAAACAGCAATTATAACAACAGCGACAACAGCCAAAAGTTTGACCCCTCTTTTCAAGATACCACCAATATTTAAATTTGGTCAAAAAGAGTTAAATGCTTTCCAATTAAGACAACTTTTTCTGTATAAACTTCTTCCTTCTTCTCCTCAGGGTTAAAACCGCCATAATAGCGAATATTATTATCAGTATTATCACAGCGATCCACATGGGGTTTTTCACGATAAAGTCCAGGAATGACCACTCTTCCTCCACAACCTCCAACGTGAAGTCCATGGTATCGGTTCCGTTCAGGTAATAGAGCGTCGCTGTCCCCTGATATTCCCCTGGCCCCATCGCCTTCGAGGTGTCCCAGAAGTTGACGAAGTCTGTCTTTTTCCACGGATAGAGGGTTGAACTTGCACTCTGCGAACCTCCCGAATAACCATCTTTTTTAACATTAATGGAAACGTATGCGTTTTCCATTTTCTGACTCCAATAGCTTATCACAGTGGTTTTTATCGTTCCTATCGTGCCGTTGGTGATCTTTTCTGAGGTTACATTCAGTATCTTCGCGCTGGGCGAACCCACTCTGAAGTCCTCGGAAGTGAACGTGCTGAAACCATCATAATCAATTGTCGCGTTTGCCAGGTACTCACCAGGCTCAACACTAGCCAGCCATTCAGCCTTAAATTTGGTCCACACCGAATGTTCCATGGATTCGCTGTTGGTTTTGACAAAGGCTATTTTATTTCTACCCTGATCGTAAATATCAATCGTTCCTTGTGCATTTTCTATGGTTTGATTCCCTCTGTTTATTGCATCTATCGTGAATTTAACTATCTCGTTCACCTCTCCGCTTTCAACAGTTAACTCCGCCTCCACATACTTGCCGGGGTACGCGAGGTGAATTATCAGGTCTGCTCCGACCCTCACCCTTCCTCCCACACCGGTCCCTCCGCTTCCGTCTGACCCGGTAACCACTTGGCCTGCCCAGATCCAGAGTCTGTGTCTCCCCGGTTTTTCCAGTTTTTCAGGCAACTGAACAACAACATCAGTACATTTAGTTCCGGTTGGCGTGGCCTTTGGACCCAGTACAAAGCGTTTCTCGCTTATGGTCACGTATTCAGTCAGGTTTCCCTCTGCGGTCATCTCTACTTCGAAGTAACCTTGGAGAGAATTAGAGACGCAAACGTTTCTTTCAACCCTCATATTTGGCTGAAAATCGTACTCGCCCAACCCCCCTGGGGATATGCCTAGGGCAAATACGTTTGTTGGGAATATAAAAATAAATATAAAAATAATTAAGAGTGTTTTTTTCACCATACTACTCACGTTACTGAAATTTACTTAACAGTTGTTTGATCCCTCAACTGTCACTGTCGTTTGCTTTCCACCCTCTGAAGTATCTGACGGCAAACCCAGCATAAAGTGAACTCTCATTTCGTCCGTACACTGAGATGCGTTCAGCTGAGTACAGATTGTGGTTGCTGATGTTCCGACATCTGTCCATTCCTCTGTGAGCGTTCCGACACAGGAATCCGGATAACCGGTTCCGGCACAGGTCGTACTTCCCCAGGTGCTCTCATTCTGCTCTCCTGACATCTTGAATTCCGGTGTTTGTGCTGATCCTCCTATCCATGATTGCGGCGTGGCTGCTGCATAAAGCTTTATGCATGTCGATTCGTCGTTACCGTCGTTCTCAATTACGAATGGATCGGCGCAATTTCCTGAATCGTCGTTACCGCTTTTTCCATATGTACAATTGCCTTCTGTGTTGTTCCCCTCGCTTCCATTGTTGAAAAAACCTGCGTTGTTACGATCTCCCCACTGGTTTGACTCGTTGGAGTAAATTCGGTGTATAGTAGCTGTGTTGGTGTAACCGCTTCCGAAGAGAGTCTCGTTTCTAATCAGGGTTATGGATACCTCGCTCGTTATAGTCACGTTGGATTTTCCCGTTCCTGAGGTCGCAAATCCTGTATACTGCAAAACAGGAATCAGTGTTATCGTGTTCGCCAGTCCTACTATGGAAACCACTATGGCCACTATTAACAAACCTGCAAGCAAATTGTTTGATATTTCAGCCATATCTATTTTTCCTCCTATTTATATCTTTATCAAAAGAGCATGACTACTCTGTTTCACTCCCGCCAAGAACCTCAACTCCAACCACACCGCCGCTAAAAGTGGCAGGACTGGAGCTTTCCGGGTTCAGGATAGTTACACCCACGACCCCTGAACCTTCTGGTGGAGGGGCAACAGGAGCTACATAGAGATTGCTCAATATGGCATAGGTTCCCATTATCGATACTAAGACCAAGACCATAACGAGAACCAGCAATAATCTATTATCTATTTTAGCCATCAATACCAACCCTCAAGCTTTATATGAATAAATACCAACCCTCAAGCTTTATATGAATATATTTGTCTTAACTTATTTAAATTTATACTACACCAACCATTTATGGTTATTTAAACCCTTTCCACACCAAGATTTACCTTATCCCCCGTGGCCCCTTTATTCTCTATCGCCAGCCTGCTGTAACCCCTGCCTACGCTCAAAGTATCGTTGATATCCACATTATCATAACTCAGCACTATTTTCAAAGGGTATTTGTTCCCCAGGCCATAGGAAAACGTGGGTGAGATTTGTGACAGGAATTCGCCCTTCTCTATCATATCAATTCTCTGGTTTACCTGCCTCCAGTCCCCCCTGGAAAAAACGAGGAATACCACAGAGTTTTGAAACCTCTGATCTGTTCGCATCTCATAGTTTCCTGAGCCTGTGGATGCATGTATTGATAACGGATTGTCAGGGGAAACAACGAGTGAGGTGAGGATGTTATTCATGTAGGACGCCAGGTAGTAATGAGGAGGATTAACATCCGTATACGGGCTTATCTGACCAAGCTGCGTGAAGGTTTTTTCTCCTGCTCCGGGGATGTATATGCTGGCTGAATCCCACGTGTTGTTAAACAAAATCTTTACCTGAAAATTCAGGGAAACAACGGCTATCTTTTTGAAATCATGATTCCTTCTGTTCTCGTCATCAGTTGCCGTGACATTTACCAGCCAGAGTCCTGCGGCATTTCCCGGAAGCGTGTAGTTGTACTCGTATATGTAACCGTTGGCTATTTCCGATACATTCGTCATATTCGCGTTATTCACTATCGTAGCCCCCAAATTATTTTTTATGACAATGGTTGCATTTGCCAGATAATCCCTTCCGTTACCGCTGGTCACACTCGCTCTCGTCCTGACCATCCTGTTGGGTTTGAAAACGCTCGTCTCAACAAGCGCCCGGGTGTAAGTTTTGACCTGAACAACCGGCGGGCCAAGACCCTGGAGATGCACGATCAATAACTTGCTGGTCGTCAGATTCTCGGAGGTCTGGTTCGAGGGGTAGCCTGTTTTGTTGACATCCACCGTATAATTGGTGTAGAAGGATTTCCCTGAGGGTGTCTGGTTGTACTCGCTGAGGACCTGTCTTGGTATGTAGCCGGAAGAGTTGGTCTGACCGCTGAACCATGAATAGTTATAGGTATCCGTTACGCTTACATTCGCGTTTGCAACAGGGGTTTCAGACGTGTCCCTGACCTGTATGTCCAGATACCACTTGACCCAGATTACCGCACTTGAGCTTACGGAAACATCATTCTTATCGAAGGTGGAGTTTATGAAGTAGTTGTTTGAGGAGCCTGTCACGACAATCTGATAATCCGAGGACGCGCTTATGACGGTGTCAATCACGTAGTTGTTGTCGGTGTTTGAAAAGCTCACACCATCATCGTCATTCGAGTGTATATAAGATCCTGTAAGGTTGTTGTTTGAACTAGCACTTATCGCTATCCCATCGACATCGTTTGCATAACTCTCTATACCTGTCATAACATTGCTGGAGGAGCTGTCCATGTGAAGACCGTTCAGTGTATTGTCGGAAATAATAGCATTATCAACCCTGTTACCGTTGGAGGAGGATTCAAAATAGATTCCGTAGCCCGTGTTGAGAGAGCTGTTCACACCGGTTATATTATTGTTCGTTGACTGGGAAAATCGAATGCCTGTGTTCCCGTTCGATTTGACATTGCCTCCCTCTATCCTGTTTCCAGATGACGATCCCAAATAAATTCCCCTTACCTGGTTTGACGTTACGTTGCTCTCATAGATAACGTTACCAGTGGTGGTAACGAAATTAACGCCGTCCTGGGTGTTTAAACCTACGTATGTGTATTCGATCCTGCTGTTGTTCGAGGCCGAGAACCAGAACCCGTGATTCGTATTGTTCGAGACGTTTCCATGGCTGAAGTTGTTACCCAGGGAGGAAAGAAAAACCACACCATAATCATTATTCAGATAAACCGTGTTGTTGGTGAAGTTGTTGTAATTAGAGGAGGAGAATGCGTTTATACCTCTGTTTGTAATGGATGTGATGAGGTTGTTGTATATCTTGTCATCGGTTGAAGAGGACATATAAATTCCGTACGTCCAGTCGGATATCTCACAGTTACGGACAGTCACGTTATCGTAGTTTACAATGAATACCCCGTAAGTGTCACCACCATCAACACCGTCTATCCTATAACCCTGGCAATCCAGGATCACATCATTCGCCTGAACATCCATGCATGTCGAGTTCGTGGAATTCCAGATGTCCTGTGTTAAATTGTAGGTCTCTCCTTGTGTGTCCAGAACCGAACAGTTATCTATATTGACCGATAAAACAGGTTGTGCATTTAATAACGCGAAGATGATGGTCATGAATGCCGCTATCCAAACACCCTTCCCCCACATACTTTATAATTTGTACTCAATTAAATAATAGTTTAAATCTCGAAAGGATATAAAATTTAAAACCAAGGAATATGCATGAAAGACCCCAGATTTTACATTCTTCCTATCATTTCAATAATTCTGATCGCGGTAATCCTCTTCAGACCTGACATAACTGGATTAGTTGTGGGAGCGGGAGAACCCGCGGATGGGATAAAACACCTGACCGGTAAGGTTAGGATAACCATTTACGATACCATAATACCAGAGGATTCGGTCGTTACGATCTTCCTTGGTGACCAGAGTTCAAGCATGCCGATAAAGGAATTCATAGAGAAGTCAGGCGGTATTTACGAAGTTGAGTACGGGCGAATCCCTGACATAGGCTATGAAGGATACGGTTACGCTGGCGAGCATTTCTACACACTCGATCTTTCAGAATTCGACCTCGATCTGGATCTGGAACCGGGTGAATATACCCTGATAACAGAGGTCAGCTATGAAAACTTCGTCATATCAAGTACAGCAGAAGACATAGTTGTTTAACCACTTCTCCTTCTTCTCCTGAAGTAGAAGAACCACCCCATGTTTATCATTATCAGTATTATGACGAGCGGCGTCAGTACATCGTATCCCCCTTCCTCCTCTCTCCTGAGGACCTCTGCCGTCACGCCGATTATTTCAGTTGTAAGGCTTTCGAGCTCTATGTATGTCTTCAGCTTCCTTTCCGTTGTTTTACCAGCGTAGTGCAGGATAAGCTTCGCATCGTATACCCCCTTCTCAACACCCACAGTGTCCCAATACGCCAGCAACGTTTCCTTTTGAAGAGGTTCGATGTCAACAGAAGCTGATTTAAAACTAGTAACTACATCTCCCTTGGGATCTGTTATTATCATCTCAGCATACACATTTTCGATCTTCTCGTTCCATTTGCTCTCGACCAAAATATTGAACTTCGCGACTCCGCCGAGCCTGAATCCTTTCACTGTCACCTCCTTAACCTCTACGAAAAGATTTCCCACATAGAAGTTATCTTCCTTTCTTGCGAGATTCCCGTCGTAATCCAAGGTCGCTACCGCATGATAAACCCCTGGGTTTACATCGGCTTTCCAGTATGCTGCCAGATCCTTCCTCTCCTTTGATTTTATAGATATCTCATCTGTTTCTATCGTAGCGATCACTTCGTTGGTCGGACCTTTTATTTCAACAGTCGCCTTCGCTCTTCCTATGTTCTGCGTTCCTAGGTTGTAAACCTTTACAAAGAAGTTCACAGTTTCAGACGGCTGGGCCTCGGCAATTGACAGGTCCATTTCCGCATACTTACCCGGGTATGGAACCTTTACAAGCAGCTGATGGATTACGGCAGTGGTGGCTATCACGAACTGCCCTTCGATTTCTTCAGCCTCCATTCCAGGCGGGAGTTCCATGACAACTATCTTTCCCCAGTGCTCACCAGGTTTGTCGATCCTTTCAGGCAACCTTACAGTGTAGGTGAAGGGCTTGGAGTTGTCAGATTCCTTGAACTCAACAAGATTCTTTTCCAGGGTTACGTAATCCTTCAGATCGCCTTCCACGTAGACTAGGGCATTGAATGCCTTGTGATCGTTGTTGAGGATATCGAAATTGACCTTCTGGAAGAGATTTGGCTCGAAATCTACGGTTTTTCTACCAGGCGTTACCCCTATCCCTTGAACGCCCTGTGAGAATACGCCTAGGGCTAACACCAACGTCAGCATCACTACCAAACCCCTAAACCTGCTCTGCCTTGACATTTTCCTCTTCTCCCACTTCCAGGGATTCATCAACCCCAAGTACGAAAGACCCGGTCAACCTATGTAAAACAAGGTCGACGTTTCCTGAGTTCTTAACATCATCACCTGCCCTCGAAAGACTCACGCTCGACCCTATCGTTAGCTTACGAACGCCACTCGAAAAGACCCCGCTGTTAACCTTCCAGTAATACGTTCCGAAATTCAGGTCGTTAACGAACCTGAAGGAATTTCCGGAAACCTTTGTTGAGAAGGGTGAAGTGAAGCCGGGATCATCATCCAAGAAAAGATCGTATTCATTATGCAAACCGTTCCACACGAATTCAGGCCTTCTCTCTGTTGTATAAACCCCGTCAGCCGGTTCTATCAAAGGGATAGTCGCTATGTTTACAAAGAGGTAAACAAGCAGACCTATGACTAACAAATTCGTTAGTACCACCCCAAATTTCAAGATTTTAAGTTTCACCAATATACCACCCTGTGAATATAAGGGTTGAAGACTTCGCCCCTGGAGGTTCGTCGAGCGGAACCATTATCTGCATTTCGACTTCAGCCGAATCGTTGTTATCCGTGTAATTCAGGGAATCTATGAATGTAACATTGACCAAGGGGACGTTAGTCCATGTTGTGGTTGATCCACTCCAATTGAATGCCCCAATCTCACCGGAGAACCAGTCAACAGAGTAGTTGAAGTAGTCCGAAGGGAGGCCGGCTGAAACCCAGAGAGAATCCATCGCGGAAACATTCGCGTCTATTATGCAGTTCCCGTCGTTATGCAACCCGAATGGATTCGGAGCACCATCAGATGTGTCGTTCTGGTAACCCAGGGGCCTGTCTTCTCCGAAATCAACCAGATCAGGTGAGATGGAAATGGAAACGTTTGTATCTATTGTGAAGTTCCATTTCACGCTCTCCGTTCCGTTCTCGTACGAATCATACGCCTTTACGGACCAGTTGTAGTAGTAGTTGTCATCCCCGAAGTACTGCAATTCGCTGGGTGGTGTATAGTTGAGTTCGCTGGTACTTGCATACCTGTCGTCACTTGAGCAATCCCCTCCCCCTAACTTAAAACAGCTTATGTTTACGAAGTACGTGAGAGAATCACCATCCGCGTCACTTGGCTCGTTCCATTTTAGTGTTGGCGTTCGGTTGGTGAAGTGATCCCCATTTGGAGGGGAATCCAGAATGACCTGATCCGGTTCGTCATTCTCTCTGAACAGCCTCTGCGATTCATTGCCCCACATGCCGTTCGAATCGTTCGCGTAAACATTGAAGTAGTATGTCGTCCCGTCAGCCGTGGCCTTCGTTATGTTACAAAACACGTTACTCCCGCTCCCTATCATTTCCATTGTCTCATTCTGCGCATCCGCGGCCCCCACCTTCCATTCAAGAATGCACGTATCCACGCTTGTCTGCGAATCCGCTGTAACGGATACGTTTATAATCACGCTGTTGTTGATCTGTCTAGAATCATTCGCCGGGGTCGGATCTTCATACATTACGCTCAGATCAGTCGCAACCCTGCAGCATATCTTTTTCTCGTACTGATCGCAGGGCCCTATATGCGAATCGGTGTCATTGTTTACAGAGGCATTCGAGCTTGCCATGGAAGCGAAGCACTCCCTGTCGCTAGGGCAGGCGCTGTCCACGTACGTGCAGTTAAAGTAACCGGGCGTTGTAAACAGACAGACACTGACACCGTAAATTATCCCAGGCCCTGAATAATCACCTCGCTGAACGTGAGAATTCGTTGTGTCGTTAAGTCTCAGAAAAACGCCACCGCACCCGGACGCCAGGGTCGAGTTAGAATTACAGCACACGACGTAATCATACGTTCCGACAGAAACATTCTGGGCATGCGCATTCCGGTAACCCCCCGTGTCGTTTTCGAGGTAGATAACATCCGTGAAAGCGCAGGTCTGGTTTTCCATTATCGTGCAGTTGAAATCACCTGCCGCTGACGCCAGGTATACGAAAACCATGGAGAGAAGAAAAATTAGCTCAAAGATCATTAAGTTGCTTCCCCTGGAACTTTTTTTCAAGATATCCCCCTCCCTCTAAAACACGCATTCCTTCCAATTATAATCTTGGTGGCTAAGAAATAAAAAACGACTCTGAAGTTAAAACTTACATCCCGTCAGACTTTCAATCCACTCAAGGGATTTGACACCTGTGTGTATCTGGTTGTTGTAAACGATCGAAGGTATCTGCTGTATTCCAAGCTGCTGGCATGCCTGCAGGTTCGCTCCTGTACAGTCCACATAGATCTTATTCGCGTAATTCCCTATCGTTAGCAACTGCTGAACTGTGTTGGGCTCGCTCTTTTGACCGAATACGATCAGGCCCTTCGAACTCAGACATTCCGCGAAATCCTTTTCCCTCTCCAACCTAACGAGGGTTTCCGAAACATCCATGATGTTCTCGGTCAGGAACTTCCCGTCCTTGGTCGCATAAAGCTCCCTGATAACATCACCGCTAGCGAGCTTCAGCCTGATCAGTATCTTGTAAATATGTCCTTCATCCTTCACGCTCAGAACCTCCACTTCGCCCTCCGTCAACATCTTATAAACGTTCTCCACGCTGTCCAGAACCTGTTTCTGAGATCCTGCTGTGATCGTATTCTGAAGGAACATGAAAGCAAGAATGATCACAAGAACAACAATTACACCAATGTAAACCAGATCTTTTTTCATTGGTTTTCTCGAAGCCATACAATAAAAATGTAGACATAATTTAAAAAAGTTAAATAAAAAGAAAAACAAAAAGGGACTAAAGGAGCTTTTACTTCCTCGTCCCTTCTTGTATCTTTCCTGTTTTGGAAGCAAGCGACGGAGCAGAACGCGAGTAAGCGCAGCTCCTTTCTGCTTAAGCTCTTTCTTGAAAAGAGCTTATCCTAACTGGATGATCACGTTGCCGCTGCTCGAGCTTATTGTCAGATTCCCGTCGCTGTCCACCGTGAAGTTCGCGTAGTCGACGTTGTCCGTATGCGTTAACACTAACTGAGAACCACTGTTGTCTAGGACCTCAAGTATTGCGTCCGGAGTTGAGTCTCCTATACCGACTTCACCGGTATTTAATATGTATATTTTCGCAGCATTATTTGTGATTAACCGCAAATTATGGTTAGTTGTGGTGCCAAAAAGCGCTTCGTTTACCCTTGCGCTGATTTTGGCTGTTACACCGTCTGTGCGGTTTACTTCAAGAACTGCATTAGCACTGCTATCTGCTATTTCCAAATCTACATTAGGATTCGACGTCCCGATGCCGACTTGATCACTTGAACCATCAACATACAATGTATCAGCTATGTTGGTAACTCCATCGCTGTCGCTGTCTATGGTTACATTATCTGTCGTGGTCGCTCCTCTAGTCGTAACAGTCTGCAACGTATCGCTCTCGCTTCCCAATACATTGCTCAGACAGTTTCCTCCCTGTATGCAAACATCGGTCGTTGCATTGATGTAATTTGTTGAGTTTATGTTACCTACAACATCGAGTTGTTGCTGTGGATCCGTCGTCCCGATGCCGACCTTGCCGTTTGGTACCCAAATATCTCCTAAACCAGCAGTGTCGGTGGCGAATTGTATAGCATCTACTTCTGAACTGCCATCAGATGCACCGATTGAAAATGGACTGCCTGCACCATGCGGCACATCCAAATAACCATAACGTCCAGTAGCTGCCCTTGTTAGTCTGAAAGCCCCATCAGAAGTATGATTAGTGAATATCTCAAAGATGGTTTGTGGAATAGTTGTGTTTATGCCGATGTTGCCGTCTGCATCAATGACCAAATCGCCCCACCTATCATTAGTGAAAAACCTTAACTGGTCATAGGTCTTAGCTCCTACATAACCATTTCCGCCAAAAACTGTCATTTCGATTTCCACATCACTTGTACTATCTCGTACTGTTATTCCAGTGTCTCCAGTACTAGTTGCCAAAATGGTTGTGTATGATTGTCCTGCATCTGTTCCATTCCCAACATGTAGTAACCGATTCGGACTAGCTGTCCCGATTCCGACTTGATCACTTGAACCATCAACATACAATGTACCAGATATGTTGGTCAATCCATCGCTGTCGCTGTCTATTGTCACATTGTCAGTAGTGGTCGCTCCTCTAGTCGTAACAGTCTGCAACGTATCTGACTCGCTCCCCAATACATTGCTCAGACAGTTTCCTCCCTGTATGCAAACATCGGTCGAAGAGTTTATAGTTCCCGTTGCGTTTATATCACCTTTCACATCCAGCATATTTTGTGGAGTTTCCGCGTTGATGCCGACCTCACCTGAACTTAATACCGTTAACCTTATTAGATCAGATGTTGCTAATCGTAGTCCCAGATGAGGGGCAGCCGCTGTCGTGTCACCTATATCCATAAAGCCTCCTTGGACTCTTATTAATGCGAGGTTGCCCGTTTCGTTGACAAAATTTATCACAGGGGCACTCGCATTAACATCTATTGATCCCGAATTGACTTCCAAATTTCCTGACACGTAAAGTCTGTTGCCGTCCGTCGTTGTCGAGCCTATGCTGACGTTGCCGCTCCCGTCAGGTATTATGTATACAGGTCCGTCACCGTTTGTATAGTAGGGGATTTGAATCTTTGGAACTGAAATCCAGGCCGTTTCAATTGTGCTTATATTAAGAGTATTTTTATTCCGGACCCTGAACTGGTTGCTGAACATCCCATCTGACATAGATGTGACGTTATCGGTGGCGTTTATATTACCAACTACATCCAATTCCTGCTGCGGGGTCTGCGTCCCAATGCCGACTTGATCACTTGAACCATCAACATACAAGGTATCTGCTATGTTGGTAACTCCATCACTGTCGCTGTCTATCGTTAGATTCTGATCAGTTGTTGCTCCCCTGTCTGCTACGCTGTCCAGTGTATCGCTCTCGCTTCCAATACCATCATCCTCTGAACAGTTCCAGTAAGAGCCACTTGAAACCCATTTCAAAACCTCTCCGTTTGAACAGCTCTGGTTGAGAACAACCGTGTCCGAGCTTATCTCTATACCATTCCCTACATTCACAAGGACGTTATCTCCACTCGTTCCCAGACCATCACCGTCATTAATAGCCAACACACCATTCGTATAGCTGATACCAGTCCCTGCAGAACCACTCGAAAGGTTCACTCTCGGCTGAGGACCGCCGGGATCCGTGACAGTTATTCCCCAACCTTGCAATACGTCCGTGACATCTCCAGTTCCACCAGAGTCATCATCACTGGCGCATATCCAAGCGCTTTCCGTGTTATTCCACTTCAATACCTCTCCATCCGCGCAGCTCTGGTTCAATACGACTGTATCAGAGCTTATCTGTATACCATTACCCGTGTTCACAACTACATCATCTATATTGATTCCTAGACCAGACCCTGCAATAACTTCTACATTGTCGCCGCTGGTTTGTAAACCACTTCCCGCGTTCACAGAAAGGACACCCTGCGAAAAGGCCAGACCATCACCAGCGGAAAAGCTCGAAAGGTTCACTCTCGGCTGAGGACCACCAGAGTTCGTAACGTTTATTCCCCAACCTTCTAACACAGCCGTGATATCACCGCCGACAACGCTCAGACAGTTTCCTCCCTGTACACAAACATCAGTTGTCGCATTGATGTAATTTGTTGAGTTTATGTTGCCATGAACTTCTGTGTTGAGATTGTAGCTCGGGCTTCCTATCATTAACTGGTTCGCAGCGGTGGTGACAGCTTCCCTACCAAGGGCGACGCTGTTATCATGGATGGCATCTGCCTCTGCTCCCAGTGCTGTTGCGTATTGTCCTGTCGCGTTTGCTGAGTCTCCCAATGCTGTCGCGGCAGTTGCTGTGGCTCTTGTATAGTCTCCTATTGATGTTGCACTATTCCCTGTTGCTTGTGCAAGTTCCCCTATTGCTGTTGCGTGGTCTACTGTTGCGTCTGAGTTGAGTCCCACTGCCGTTGAATAATCTCCTGATGCATTTGCTGAGTACCCTAGCGCTACTGCGTTTGATCCTGTTGCTTGCGCTCCATAACCCAAAGCTGCTGCGCTTACACCTGTTGCATCTGCATCGGCTCCCAAAACTACTGCGAACTTTCCTGCGGCGTTTGCATTCATTCCTATCGCTATTCCCTTTTCCTTTGGTGCATCTGAATAACCACCCAGTGTTATTGAGTATTCACCTGTCGCATTTGCAGTATTTCCAATAGCAACTGTAGTGCCGTTTGTTGCTTGTGCATTGGTCCCTATTGCCAATGAATTGCTCCCTGTTGCTGATGCACTGTCTCCTATAAAGAAGAAGGTAGGCATGGTGATGTTCCCGCTGATGTTCATGCTCGTATTAACGTCAATAAAGGTTCCGTAATCAGTTATCGAGCTGTTGCCGAGCGTGAACTGACCTGTCCATTTTGGTATTATATTGGCTCCTCCGTTTCCTGTGACGTTACCTCCTGAGTTCTCATCGAGTGCACAATCCCAATCGTTCGCAGATGTCCTCTTAAGTATTTCACCATCAGAACACGTCAATCCATCAGGCATTATCTCATCATAGAAGATCACGCTTCCTGTAGCATTGACATCACCAACTACATCCAGCTCCTGCTGCGGAGTTGCTGTTCCTATTCCAACTCTGTCTGATGTGTCATTAATGTACAGGATTCCGGATAAGTTAACAGCATTTTCCACTCCCGAGGCAACTTCAAATCGGTAAGTTGGTGTACTCGTCCCTATTCCAACCCTCCCATTCAGCGAATCCACGTACAAAGTATCGGTGCTAACTGTGAAGTTCTGGGTGACGCTCAGGTTGTTCGGGAATACGAAGTATCCCGATTCGAACGTCCCTGACGATATCCTTGAAGCCGCATGACCCGGATCAGCCGGGGAGGCCTGAACTGTTGTCACCAGGGAGGTGAGACACGCGACCAAAATGATCGATAGAGCTACCGCTAAACAAGGTCGCGCTCTGGGCTTCGCCATTTCACACAAACCGGCTAACTCAGAGCCAATTTGTCTGGAGTTACTAACGAAGGTATATGCGTTCCTTAACGAACGCAGGGCCACCTCCAGTATGGCGAAGATTACGGTTGCAAACCAGTTCATTTCTCTTCACCTCCCCTTTGTGACTTATTGGTCACCATGATATCACCTAAAAGTCCGAATAGTAATGGAAATCATTTTTGAAGTACATATTGCCGGTTGCGGCATCTATGTAACCTTGGACATTACCTCCTGAATCTTTAATTATGAAGTCATCCCCTCCCGAAGGGTTTAAGCTTTCCGTGTGTATGAACCTGCCTGTCGTTGCAAGGTTTCCGTATTCATCTATGTAGAGAACTGGCGTTCCTCCTGAATTGTGTATTATGAAGCTGTTGTCAGGAGGAGAAAGCGAACCCTGATCATACGAATACGAGCCCTTGACATCAACATTCCCGAACTGATCAAACCTTGCGACGAACCCTGTGCTGTTTTCTACAAAAAGGCAGGGATTTGATGAATCACAGGTAGTGTTCGAGCCACCTTCGGTTATGTTCTCATCGCAGTCATTATCCACGCATAAGTATTGCGTCGCCCCTTTCAAGCACTGCGCATCTGTCTGGCAGTCGTACCAGGTTCCCGAGCTGCACCAATCGTTATCACCATCGTTATCCACGTCTTTGTCCGTGTCTCCACTTGATGCGAAACAATTTCCGCCCTGATCTGCGGGATCATAACAATCCGATGCTACTTCATCCCAGTCATTGTCGAATGGACAACCATCTGTTGGTATACATAGATCCCAAGTGCCGCAGGTGTTGCAGATACAACCATCCGCGTTGTCGCATGCGCCGCCACCCGCCGTTCCTGCATATTCCGTGTCCTGCATGCAGTTCCCGGATGTGCATGCAGTTTCTAAATCACAATCTGAAAACCCATTGTTCCTCGTGTAAATACAATCGTTGCTTGTACAGGCTTCGGCACAATCGGTGCCTCCGTAACATGTTTGAGAACTTTCCCCTTCTGCATACTCTCCTGCCGGGTCGCAGTGACCTGTAGTAGTACAATCTACCCAAGTGTTAGAGCTTGAACATACATCATCATCCGCGTTGGAATCAACGTCCGCTGTTCCGGAAAGTGCATAGCACGTATCAGCATCAACGCAGTCGGTCGAAGGATTGCAGCAGGCGTCTGTTGATGCTGGCGGGTTTTCTATAGAAGCCCCATATAAACCGGTTAGATAATTCTCCCCGCTGTCATCACCACAACATTCCGCAGTGGTTCCGGCATCGAAAGAGAAACCACGGGTCGGTCCCCAGCAACTCCCTCCCGAACACCCGGTCGCCCCCTCGCTGCAGTCACACCAGTTCTCATCTCCGTCCCAGCTTACAGTGTAAAGGTTAAGGGGGCCTGAAGTCCCTGAAGTTTCGTTTTCGTAGAGGTTGCAGACAGAGGGCGTATCTCCTCCGGATGCATTGGCAGTTACATTCGCGGTGTACTGACCTTCTGTCGGGCAGAACGTGTATCCAAGCGTGTAGTTCCAGCTCTCGTTAATCCAAAATGGACTGGCGTCACATACACCTGTCTGTTCCCAGTAAGTCATTGTATACGTATCTGTAGTCCCCCCTCCTGATGGGGCTGTAACATTGACCCACATGTCAGCGACATCACAGCAGTGACAGGGAACCACATCCGTTCCTGTGCAGTCTGCCCAGTTTTCAGCGTACACTTCCTCTCCCAGAAAAGAGAATTTCAGATAGTGATGACCTGTCTGCAGGATTCGCAGAACCAGCTTCCCTTTTTCACTGCATTCCCAGTCCCTTGCAATGATCTTTCCGTTGTCTATCCCCTCAGTCCATGTATCGCTTTTACCTTTTCCGGAGAAATGCCTCTCCACGCTCGCTAGCTCATCGCCGCAGTAGAGCTGGAGGAACTCGACATTCCTCTGGAAATACGTCTTCTGGTAGGCCTCTATTTCCAGATCTCCCTTCCCCTTGGTCTCGAACTCTACGATCCACCTCCCCCACACTGTAGGTTTGGAAACGGGATTCAGGATCTTTATGTGTTCGGTTTCGTATTCGAGTTCGGGTTGCATCTCTCCCTTTGGGAAGATCAGGTTCATGAGCATTTCCCAGATCGTTGTTTGTTCAGCTCTAACCTCGATGGGGAATGCTGATAGGATTAGACAGATCGTTATTCCTATTACCAGTATCATTTTCTTATTCATTTCCGCCTCCCAGAGTAATGATTGGAGCTTCATTCCTTGGTTCAGCGTTTTCCGTCAGTGAAAAGAGCTTCGCCTTGCCAACATCCCTTCTCTTAACATGACCCTTCGCTTCAAGAACAGCGAGGTATTTAGAAGCTGTTACACGATGGACATTCGCCTTTTCGGCTATCTCAAGAATGGTGAGAGAAATATCGGATTTTCTTAATACGTCAATTATCAACTCCTCTAAAAAATCAGGACCCATTTACCCAACCCTTTGAAGGCGAAAGCCTTAGACATCAGTGACTAACATTAATGTCTATTTTTAGACATTAATGACTAACACCCCATTAATTAATTATTGGTATGAATCCTATATATTTTTTATCTCTATATAACTTATAGTCTGTATCTGGAAAATGGTGTTAGAATGCAGAAAGTAAAGAAAGATATTGTTTCCATTGTGATACCAACATACAACGAGAGGGAGAACATCGAGGTGCTGATACCCAGAATTTTCGACGCCCTTGAAAAGAAAAAGGTAAAGGGAGAAGTGATAATAGTTGATGACAATTCTCCTGACAAGACAGGAATTGCGGCAGAGGGATTTAAAGAGAAGTACAGGGTCAATGTTATACACAGGAAGGCTAAACTTGATTTATCTTCAGCTGTCTTAGAAGGTTTTAAAATAGCGGAGGGAGAAATAATTGGAGTGATGGATGCTGATATTTCACACCCTCCTGAATCAATACCAAAACTGGCGAAACCAATATTCAAAGGAGAGGCTGATTTTGTTGTTGGCAGCAGATACATGGAAGGAGGGGAAATAAAGGATTGGCCATTAAGCAGGATTGTTATTTCGAAATTCGCTGGTTTTATGGCGAGAGGTTTAACTAACATTAAAGATCCGATGTCAGGCTTCTATTTCTTTAAAAGAAAGGTCATAGAATCAGTTAACCTAAAAACAACCGGATATAAGATAGGATTGGAAATTGTTGTCAAGGGAAGATACGGGAAGTTGAAGGAGATTCCTTATACCTTCACTCAGAGAAAAACTGGAGAAAGCAAATTTAGTTTCAAGGAAGTTTTAAATTATGTCACAAACCTTTTCAAATTGTACTGTTACAAGGTAAAGAAATGATCACTCGATATCCAACCACTGCTTTTTCATGGCAATACTTTCCAGACAGGCTCCCTTCAAACCCTCTTCTAGTATGTCCTCACACATTCCCTCCTCCAGCGAAACCCTTGCTATACAGAAAATCCTTATATCCCGATCGTCTATCATTTCGCATAGTTCGAGGTCCGAGTTTATCTCAGCCACGTCGGAAAGACAGAAATCCCTATTCTCTGTTTTTTCACAGTCCCCAAGCTTAGGATATTCAGGGTATGTAGAACTAAGGCTTTGTGGTTGCTGGGTTTCATGTTCTATCTCCCCTGTTGGGAGAGTGACCTCGAACGGTATGAATAGCACGACCAAGACGACAACAATCGCTATCAGGACATAGAGAAGGACCCTCATAATAAAAACAGTGTTAAATAAAAATAAATAACTTTGATTTTCAATCTATAAAATGCTCAAACTCTTAAGACCTGTTTTGAGAACAAAGATAAACAGGAAATTCGATAGATTCAACCTACCCTACAAGGTAAATCTGCACATAACCTATTCTTGTAATTCCAGATGCAAAACCTGTTTCATCTGGGAGAAATACAGGAAAAAACCTGAGCTGAAAGACAGGGAGTTAAAGACAGACCAATGGAAAAGGTTTTTTGAAAATTTAGGCGACAGACTTTACTGGGTTTCAATAGGAGGTGGAGAACCTTTCATGAGGGATGATCTGGTGGGAATAGTCTCCTCCATGAATACAAAAAATTTATGCGTACTGAGCATTAATACCAACGGCCAGCTGACAGAAAAAATATACAAAACAATGAAAGAATTGCTGGACATGATACCTGAGAATGTCAGGGTATTTCTTGCAGTGAGCCTTCTGGGTTATGAAGATACACACAACCTTGTTTCGGGAAAGGAAAACGCATTCAAAACTTCAGAAAAAACATACAAGAAGTTGGAATCTTTACAAACAAAATATGAGAACCTTTACCTTGAAAGGGAACTCGTGGTTAACAAATACAATGTTAATGAGATGCACAAAATAGCGGAAAAACTCAATGAAGAAAAAATTCCCTTTACACTCACATTTTCACAGGAATCAGATTATTACGATAACATGGGAAAGAACGTTGGATTATCCTCAAAAGAAAGGAAATTGGTTGCTAATATCTTAAAGAACTTGCGAATCCCCAGATACCAACGTGTAGATATAATTAAAGAGGTGTTCAAGAAAACCGCGATTAAATTCTTCGAAAGCGGAGAAATTCCGAAATGCTATTCTTCATGGTGTTCTGTTAGGATAGATCCCTACGGAAACGTCCATCCATGTATCATGAGAAACGAGCTTATAGGTAACCTTGTCGAAAATGAGATGGACCTAGAGAAGACTATGCAGAGAAGCGAAAAACTCAAGAAAATACAGGAAGAGATAAAGAAGAAGGAATGTTCCTGCTGGACTCCCTGCGAGGGTTATCAGAGTATTGTTCAAAATCTATCGTTTTTATAGTTCAGATTCTTAAAACTGTTTTCAGAAGCGTGACAAACATCTCGTAATCCCCTTTTTGTAAAAGGGTTTGTGTGTTTAAAATGTAGTTCAGGTAGTAGTATGTAAACCTCAGCTCGGTGTTTGAAACCCCTGAAAAGTTATGGTTTCTTGAAAAATCGAATTCAATCCAGTCCTCTGTTGATTTCGGTTCAGAGAAGCCGTTTTTAACCAGGAAATTGTATAGGGAAGTTTCGGGATACGGCTGATAAAATCCTGCGTAGAGTACGCTCTTTAATCTCCTTGCAAGTTTTGCTGTTTGGGAGAGATCCTTCCTTGTTTCAGTCGGGATATCAAGCATGAAGGAAGCGACTGACCTCAAACCTATTTCATTGGAGAAGTCAAAAACGTCAATGATCTGTTTAACGCTGGTTCTTTTGTTTAGGAAATCCAGTATTCTCTGCGAACCGGATTCCACCCCGAAGAATATGTATTCGCAATCGTTTTTCTTGAATTCCTTAAGCATTTTTTTGTTAACATTGCTGACCCTAAACTGGCAGCCCCATCTTAAATCATGGCCTTTGAATAATCGAGACAATTGTATGGCTCTATCAGGATCGCTACCAATTAAATTATCCTCATAGTCTACCTTCAGGGCCTCTATTTTTGGATAAGAATTCAAAAGGTTTTCAAGGTTCTCTCTTACTCTCTTCAAAGAATAAGGTCTCCACCCTTCACAGTAGAAAACCTTGTTGTAGCAGAAGTTACAATCGTAGGGGCAACCCCGGGAAGTAGGCAGAGCCATTGTCCTAAAGCCCCCAATCCATTTGAAGGTATAATCCTTAACATCTATGATATCCCAGGGTATTGGGGACAGGGAATCGAGATTTTTGACAGGTTTTCCTGGAAGATTGGACCTTATCTTTCCATCATCCTTAAAAACTATGCCTTTCACCCTTTTCGGATTTTTCAGGTTGTTGATAAGATCACTGAAGATTAAATCTCCTTCCCCGGCAACAACGAAGTCCACGTAATCCTCTCTAATTACCTGATAAGGTAGGAGGGATGAATGAACGCCACCCCACACCACTTTAGCCTGTGTGTTTTCCTTTGAGAATTTCGAAATTTCAACACAGGACTTCAGAGACTTTCCCGTCCAGCCAGTAAGCCCTATAACGTCGGGATCCGATTTCTTGATTTTCTTTTTAACCCGATCAATAGGAAGTTTATTGCAATCCAGGATTTCAACATCATTTCCCTCTTTCTCTGGGAGAGCCGCTACCTGAAGCAGACCCAAGGGTATTGAAGGAACCTTACCGGGAAATTTTGTTTCAGGATTTATGAGCAATATTTTCATGCTTCCTCCTCAGCAGGGAATCAAATGCTATGTTCAACTCTTCCTGACAGTTCCATACACATTTCTCACAATCCAGCAAACTAGAACGTAGAGTTTCATATGAATCCGAATACCACAAATCCTTAATATCGTTATTACGTATATTTCCTATTTTATTTCCAAGCCAAAACATTCCATAACATGGATACAAATCTCCGTTTGAATCAATCGACAACGTTAAAAAACCAGCTCCACAGGCTCTTGACCTCTTCCCATTAAGAATAAAATTTTTGATCGTTTTAAGATATTTTTCAGTGTTGTCTATGATTCCTTCCTCTCTTTTTATTTTTATCGTCTTATTGATAATTTCATTGATCTGATCTTTTTGCTTTTCAGAGAAATACAAGGATTTTTTCCCAATGAAATTATGCACTGGTATGAAACCTATTTTTTTAACTCCTAGGCCGTTTAAGAAATCAACTGTCTCCAGAACCCTGCTTGAGGTCTGAGGAGATATCAGGATATTCACTGTTATCTTCGACTTTTTGTTTGAAACATTCAACAAATTTTTGATTCCCAAGACCACTTTCTTATGAACACCTCTTCCTCCCCTCAAATTATCGAATATCTTGGGATCATCCGAATCCAGGGAAACAGATATCGTATCAACTCCTGTGTTAACCAATTTTTTGGCCATCTTTTTTGTTATCAAGGTTCCGTTGGTGGATATGTCAAGGAGCATACCCTTGCGCTTTACGTAAGTCATGATATCGAGTATATCCTCCCTTATTAAAGGTTCCCCCCCGGATACGGATAAGGTTGTTACTCCAAGTTCAGCAAGATCATCAATAAGTTTGAGTATCTCTCCCTTTGACATTTCTTTGTTTTCTGATTCCCACAAATTACACATTTCACACCTGAGATTACACCTTCTGGTGATGATCAAGGTTGTGAACAAAGGTGGGTGTTTTATTCTCCACCCTCTCAGGTAAAGATAAACACGTATAAAATTAAGAAATTTTTTAAAACCTTTGGTATGGAAAAAATCCCCCCACACATAACTTTTGTATTTTTCCCTCATCTCAATCCTCAGTTTTATAGAGTGAAACGCATACCTTGCTTTCCAAAATCTTCAATTTACGTTCCTTTTCGAGCTGTTCGAAAACAGGTCTTCCATGCCCGAAAAACGTGGTGCCGCACATTGTATGGTTTATATATAAGTAATATATTTCTTCCCCACTTTCGCATCCTGATAAAGATGTACTTAGGTGTTTATCGGGGAGCAGTATTTCCATAACCATTTCAGGATTACACATACAAAAATTTGATTGGGAGTCCTCGATAAGCAAACAGTCTTTATCCTTAACGTAACTTCCAAAATGTATTATATCATCAATAAGACAATCATGTTTTTCAAAGGCAAAAACATTTGTGCCCGAATAGAAAAGGAATAATATTAAAATAAGTACCGCAAAAACACCCGTGGTTCTAACCACGTACGGTATCCTTAGTGAAGACTTGTTCTCCGTAATCCACTCAATCAAATCCTTTGCCTTGAAAATACCATAACCCATTAAGATCGCTATCGATGGCTGCAGTGTTAACTGATAGACTTGAGGGCTGGTGTAGAGTGTCGCCCAGTAGAGACCGTAAAATAGGAAAAATAATATTATCCAGGAAATCGGGAAGATTAAATTGCGTTCCTTCAAGACAAAAAGAAGTGAAAATAAAAGGAAAAAATAGAGAATTGTTGGATAAAAACTCGGGTGTGCCAAATTTGAAGAAAGATGATACTGTATGTTTGGTATAAGATAACTCAATGAGAATGTGTAAGGACGCTCCTCATAGTGCGGATCCCTTACCGGACCATAGATATCGTCACCTGTTATATAATAATAGCTTACAGGTATCATGAAAATCAGGAATATAACCAAAGGGATTTTCAATTTTTCTATCTTTAATTTGTCTCTGTAGAGAATAAACCCTATGATGAACAAGGGTACGAATATGGAATTGTCTGTTCTTACATGGAGGGAGAACACCAAAAGGAGGAAAGATAGGAGGTAAACACCCCTCTTCTCAAGCCTGAGTGAGATTAGGAAAACAAGGATTGTTAACGTGACGAAAAAAACAGAGGTTATTTCACTTATATTGAACTTTGCGTATATGACAGACATGGGAAAAAGAGAGTATATCATGGAGGAGAACAAAGCCACATCATCCCTCTTGAACAGAATGTATGCAAGAAGGAAAACTATGAAAATTGTTAGTGAGCTAAAAACCAAATTCAGGTAAAAAATCGTATTGTAGTTTGAACCGAACAAAAAGAAACCTGTGGCTATCAGGAACGAATATCCCTTGGGATGCCAGAAATCCTCCACCCCCCGACCTTCCAGCATGTTAACTGAGGTTTTTACATAATCCCAGCACAAACCATCATAGGAGCCGCATGTAGGGGAGGCAAATCTCAGATAAGAGCCAAGAATAAAAATTAAGATGAATGCTATCCAGACATGTATTTTAATTTTTTTGAAGAGAGAGACTATATACCTTATATTCAATAGAAATAGCACGCAAATTAAAACGAAGTTGATAAGCAGTATGTAAATCAAATTGTAGGAAAGGAAGGACTGAAAATCAAACATCTAAACACCAATATTCTTTTAAAGATGTTAGGAATTAAAAGTTAGTAGTTCATCTCTATTTTATCACTAATCCGGTTCATCTTGCTGTTGTAACATTCTCTCGAGCAACACCATTCCAGAGAGAAACTACGAATATCAACATCGCTTTCGCACGGAACAAGTTTCAATACCCCCGTCTTTCTGCTATTGAGAGGTTCATTTACAGTGTAATCAGCCGGCAGACTCACATTAGTCTTGACCCCAAATGGAACCACGATCTTTATGCTCGTTATATCCTGCTGGTTTGGGTTGTAAAAAGGAACCATCAAATACCCATCAACGCATTTCCCATTTCCATATTCTATTGCACACTCAGGATTGTAAAAAGTAAAATAATCCTCCCAATACATCCTTGCTAACGAGATAATAACCACAACTATCACTATGAAAAGAAAAAGCTTCTTTTTTCCTCTTTCTTGAATTTTCATTTACTCCGACCCTGAGTATTTATGATTTTACGGAATTGATTTTATATAAACGGAAGGTGAAAGAATCCCCCTCAATGACCTTTGATTTCAAATCTGAATAATTTTCATTCAAATCTATCTCAAATTCTTTGAAAATTTCAAGTTCGAATTTCTCATGCATTTCTCTGCATAACCTTTTGTATTCCTTGTCCACTGCCTCATCATCATATATGGCTTTGGAAGCATTGCAGTACATATCTTCAAAGAACAAAACACAATCCCCCAATCCGTTCAAAATACCCGGATCTTCCAGAACATATCCTATAGTAAAGGGTCTGAGATGTCCGGCTATGAAAGGTTCAGAATCAACCACCAGTATCACACACTCTCCCAGATTCCTTTCCATGTAAAGCATAGCTTCCCTTTCAAGGTAAGGCTCCCTCTGTTCCCATAGATAGAGCCTCGTATTCACTTTTGTTGGACTTCTCTGAACCAAAGCCAGGTAGGGATAGAATGCAAAGGATAAGAGCAATAAAATAGCTATTGAAATACCCAAGGAAATTCTGGGATCAGGTTTTTTGAAAACCATTTTTTTTGCAGATTCCTCTAGGAAAGATATCCCTCCTGCCCAGAGAACAATAACCATTATATACCCAATCAGTAAAAGTCTCTCCTGAGGGAATTCAAATGAAAGATAAACGACGATGAAGGTCAATATCCACAACAAGAGAAAAAATAATTTTTTTCTTTCTCTTATAAGCAGGGAAGCGGCCCCGATAAGAAAAAACAATATGAAGTAAGAAGGAAAAAATGACGGATTTATAAACAATCTTTCTGCAAAGTAAATATTTTCACCCAGTGCCGCAGTGCTAAGTATGTGCTGATAATATCCGTATGCATGCGGATTTTCTTCTGAAATGAGTGTTGCGTAGTAAGCAGTGCTTATCAAAAAAGGTGTAACAAGGAGTATTGATAATATCCAGGGAGACCAGTATTTGAGAGTTCTAAAACCCTTCCTTAGATCTTTGTCAAAAAGCAAAACCATAATTCCAAAAACTAAAATCAAAACAACAAATTCAAGCCTTGAACACACAGCGAGTGATAAAGAAACTGCGGCAAGCATTCGTGATCTGAAGCCTCTGTTTTTAAAATAAAATAAAAAACAGAAGAGAGCTAACATGGCAAAGAATATTGATGATGTATTCGACTCCATACTGCCTGAGACCAAAATGTGTAGGGGGAAAAAACTAAGCAAAAGAGCAGAATACAGAGCCGCTCCCTCCCTTTCAAAAAGAAGGTAAGTGACAAGGAAGATGACAAGAACTGATAAAGCTCCTAAAAACAGATTTAAGGAGTAAAAGACGCTCAAGCTCGATCCGAATATAAGGAAGGTTAGAGTAATCAGAAACGGATACGTGATTGATTTTTCCAGTGCCAAAGCGATATTGCCACTTAGAATTTCCTTTGAAACCTTTCCAAACGAATATTCGTCGTGTAGCGTGAAAAACATTTTCGGAGAGATACTTATCGTAAAGAAAGCAAAAATGAAAATTATAAGAAGCATTATCCATGTGGTTTTTCTTATTCTGGATAGATGTTTAATAATATCCTTCAAGTTAAAGTAAAAGAGAACGATCATTAAAAAAAAGCACACAGATAGCAAGAATATGTGGATAATTGAAATATTCACCAACATTCAGTAAGTTTTTGAATCCAAATTTTAAAAACAAATGCCGATCAGGATACCACGAATCTTAATCCCCGAAGTCCCCTTTTAAAATCACCGAATGATGTTATTTTTCTTAACTGATTGAGGATGTAGCCAGCTCTCAGGTAATACCTTCTGTACAGTTCCTTCTGGATTTCCTTAAGATCACTTTCCGTGAATTTACAAAACCCTTTCTGCCCCCTTCCGTGCATTTCCGAACCCGGGTATATCGTTATCGGATTGAACTGAACGTAGTCCGGTTTCAACATTTCCATCAATCTTAAAGTTTTTTCTATGGAACCTCTGGTTTCTCCCGGAGACCCTATAATTAAATAAGAGAGTATTTTTATCCCTACCCGTTTTGTCATTTCAAAAGCCTTCCTCGTTTCATATGAGTTCATATTCTTTTTTATGTTGTTTAAGATTTTTTGATCACCGCTTTCAGCTCCGTAGGCTATTACTGAACAACCTGCTTTCTTCATTTTTTCCAGCAAATTTTTATCAACCAGATCAACCCTCGTCGCGCAAACCCATTTTATGTCGAAATTTTCCTTAATGATGATATCGCATATTTTTTCGGTTCTCTTCTTGTTTACCGTGAAGTTATCATCGTAGAAGACAATGTTTTTTAACTTTTGTGCATCTACAACTTCCCTGAGTTCATTAAACGCATTTTCAACACTTCTTTCCCTGTAAGGGCCATAAACACTCCTCGAGCAGTAAACACATTCGTAAGGGCAGCCCCTGGCGGTAAGAAATGTAGTCATCGGCCTGTCTATCAGTACGTGGTTGTACATGTTCGTTTCTAACAATTCACGTGATGGGAACGGGATGGAATCAAGATTTTTAGTGAAGTAAGGCTTGTTTACGTGTATCTTGTTCTTTATCCTTAAACCAAGACCTTTCATGAGTTTTAATTTTTTTTCATTCCCAAGATTTTCAATAAGATTTTTGAAAACAATTTCCTGATCACCTCTTACAACGAAATCCATATATTCTAGAACGCGTTCAGGAAACACGCTAGCAAATGGCCCGCCAGCAACTGTTATAACATCTTTTTCTGTCGATTTTAGTTTACTAAAAAAGGATTTTGTCCAAAGTTCGAAGTCTCCCATTACGAAGTCGCAGTAATTGTTTGGGATAACTCCGACAACGTCCGGTTTGCTTTCTTTTACCTTCTCTACGCAGTCTTCTATTTCAATTTCTTTCGCGTAACAGTCTATTATTTCAATGTCGGCCATTCCCTTTAGCGAGGAGGCGATGTACGCAAGGTTCAAGGGAGGAGGCACGAATAATTTCTTGTATCCGTCTAACTTGCCCCACCCTGGATTTATCAGACAAACCTTAATCTTATCACCTTCGAAAACCACATAAAAATTTAATGAAAATTAAATTTAAAAACCCAAACAAAGGGAAATTCTATTTAAAATTACCAAGAAATTATAAACATGAAAAAATACGAGATTTCTTTTCTAATACCTGCATTCAATGAGGAAATGAACATAAAAAAAGTTTTAGGAGACATAGATTCTGTATCACGTTTTTTGGGACTCAGGAAATACGAAATGATCGTTGTAAACGATGGTAGCACTGATAACACGAAGATAATTCTGGAATCTCTGCAAAAGAAATTTAATGTTATTAAAATCATAAATTTTGAAAAGAACAGGGGTTATGCTGACGCCTTTAAAGAGGGCTTCCGAGTTGCGAAATGCCCTCTGATCTTTTGCACCGATGCCGATGGGCAATGCAACATAAAGGAACTGAAATCTCTTCTGAACGTGATGGAAAAATATAATTGCGACCTTGTTTTCGGTTACAGAAATAAAAGGAAAGATTCGGTCGGGAGGATTCTAATCAGCTATGTATTCAACAGACTTTCCAACAATTTATTCAGTTTGAATTTGAGGGACATAAATTGCCCGTTCAAACTTTTTAAAAAAAGAGTACTTGATAATATTCAAATAAAATCAAAAGGGTTTTTGGTTGACCTTGAATTGGCAACAAAGGCAAAGAAATATGGATTTGTCATAAAACAAACCCCAGTTACGCACTACCCAAGACGAGCAGGTAAATCAAAGTTTAGATTAAGAACGATATTTGAAACGTTTTATGGTATGTTAAAATTGAGAAAGGAACTAGGAAGTTTGTAGGACGATAACATGATATTCTACGAATCACCAGTATTGGAAGTTTTAAAGGGGTTTCTGACGTACGGCATGTTACCGATACTCGTGATTCATATAGCACTGATAGTGTTGCTTCTTTACATTTGCAGAGATGATCTCAAAAAAAACATAAGGCTGGACAAAAGAGATCTGGTCTACATTTTTATAATTTTCGTTCTTTTTGCCTCTTCTATTTTTTATCTGGCGGAAAACAACAGAATATGTCTGGAGTTTCAGGACCAGGGATGGTATTCACTCAAAATAGCAAAGATAATGGCCAGAACCGGAAGATATCAAAGTTCTGAATTTTCAGTTAATGGTCTCGGTGAGAACCCCGAATGCGCTATTTATGGTTTTCCTTCAAGAATGGAAGGAACGCCCTTCGTATTCTTAATTGCATTCTTGTTGATAGGTCCCAATGTTTACATAAACCTCTGGATTAATCTGATATTTTCACTCTTGTTTTTGATAACAACCTACATTTTGATGTCATTCTTAACTAAAAACAAAGAAATAGGTTTGATAACTTCGATAACATTTTTAATTTCTCCGCTGTTTTTGGTATATTCACTTTCCCACGAAAACATGATATCTTTATTTTTCCTTTCCCTCTCACTGCTTTTCATTCTGATTTCGTTTAGGATAAACAAATTATACTCTTACATGCTCACATTTCTGATAATTGGCTTCGCTGCAAGAATCAGGCCGGAGAACACAGTTCTTTTTGCCATCTTCTTCATACTGGTTTTTGCTTTCAAAAGGAAACTTTTCAAGAATAAAATTTTCATAAAAAACATTTCCTTTGCCCTCGTTCTGGCTTTGATATTGGGAGTATCATTCGTTATGCATGTAATATTTATCCCGAGATTCTGGGGAATAGAATTCATGGGACCGGAATACGAAGGGATTCACCCATTCGCGACTGGAACATTCTTAGAAAATCTTATTGGACACTCTTCTACCTTTTTGGAATTTAACGGCGAGGTGATAATGATTCTTTTGGTTATAGGGTTTGTATACAGCCTTTCTAAACATAGAAAAGTACTTTTACTCTTAATACCATCCATGATACCATATGTCCTCGTTTATTTTTTCTATGCTCACGGAGGATATAACTATACATACCACCTGAACTTTTTCCTGATACCAATAGCCGGAATGGGAATCTATCTGCTCTATGAACTGATAAAATTACCCTCAAAACATATACCTCTAAAGAAGGATTTCATTTTACCCGTAATATTCTCGATAGTGGTATTTTTGCTGTTATTTACAGTGAGCATCTCCCGGATAAATTCATGCAAAATTGGGACAGTCGAATTTCTTGATGGGATGAATGAAGTTTCAGGAAAGTTCAGAAAGAACGACATCATAGTAACAGGGAGGGACGATTTTGCAAGTGTTTTGAATTACTTAACAGAAAGCTGTGTTATATACACGGCCTTCACAACCGATGGTATAATTATCAAGCAATATGAAAGGGAAGAATGGGGTATTATAGAGAACTTTATAGCAAACAATGAAAACAGGGTCCTTTATTTCATGCCAAAGGAGGACGTAACCACAAACTATTACTATTACGAGGGAATGCTCGGTAAACTCTCGCAAGTTTTTGATCTCGAAATCATATTCGAGAATGATGTTTCGAAGGTCTATGAGATCAGGAATAAACAAAGCTAAAAGATTAAAGTTTTTAAATCATTTATTGATTGTGGTTGAATGAAAACACTCGTTACAGGAGGAGCGGGATTCATAGGCTCTCATTTAGTTGATGAGCTGATCAAGAGAGGTTATTCTGTCAGGGTTCTGGATAACTTGAGTTCTGGGAAGAAAGAGTTTATTGAACATCACTTCAACAATCCTAATTTTGAATTCCATAAAGTTGATCTCTCGGATGGTAATATAGATAAATATTTTCATGGAATAGATAGGGTTTTCCATTTGGCGGCCAACCCAAAGGTTAGAATAGGGGCTGAAAAAACAAGAATAGACTTGGAACAAAATATCTTGGCTACGCATAACGTTTTGGAAGCCATGAGGAAGCAGAGGGTTAAATCCATTTTTTTCACGTCGTCATCAACTGTTTACGGTGAAACGAAAAAACTGCCAACAGAAGAGAACCACTCGCCTCTGCAACCAATTTCTTTGTACGGTGCCTCTAAGCTGGCTTGTGAAGCCCTCATTTCCGCATACTGTCACACCTTTGGTATGAATTCTGTTGTGTTTAGATTGGCGAATGTTATAGGGAAAAGAAGTACGCACGGTGTTGTTTACAACTTTACCAACAGGTTGAGAGAGAATCCAAATGAACTTAAAATTCTCGGAAACGGCCTGCAGAGTAAATCATACATCTACATAACTGATTGCATAGAAGGGATGATACTAGCTGCAGACCAAGCAAAAAAACCATTCGAAATTTTTAACATAGGTTCCGAAGATCAGGTTACTGTGAAAAGGATAGCTGAACTCATCTCGGGAGAGATGGGAATAAAACCGGATTTTAAATTTGCCGGAGGAGAGAGGGGGTGGAGAGGCGATATACCCGTAATGCTTCTGGATGTTTCAAAGATTAGGAAATTCGGATGGAGATCCAAACACAACTCCGAAGAGGCTGTTAAAAAGACAACAAAGGATTTGCTTAACAATTTCAAAGCTTGATGATGTTATGATATTGAAAAATACAGCTCAGTTTTTCAACATCCTTTTTTCAAAGTCTTTAGGATTCAGGCCTAAAGGCCCCTTGTTTCTTTATTTAGAGGTCACCAGGAAGTGCAACCTAAAATGTGAATTCTGCAACATATGGATGGTTAAGAAGAAGGATCCAAAAATGATGAATAAGGAGATGAGAACAGACGAGATATTAAATATAATAGGAGATGCGAAGGAAATGGGGGTCGAGGTTGTGGATATAGACGGAGGGGAACCCCTGCTGAGGAAGGATATTTATGAAATAATAAGCGAAGTTGAGAAACAGGGAATGAAGGCTGTTCTTGCCACGAATGGAACACTGATAACAGAAAAAATAGCGAAAAAATTAATTGATTCTGGTTTGGCCTCTGTGCTGGTCTCTCTGGATGCTCCCACATCTGAAAGGCATGATAAAGTGAGGGGGGTGAAGGGCTCATTCAGAAGGGCGGTCAGTGGCATAAAAATTCTGAGAAAGGTAGGCAGGGATAAAATAAAGATAGGCATAAATTCTCTGATCACAAGGGAAAACATTGATCTTGTGAAGATGGCCAAGTTCGCTAAATCAATTGGGGTTGACGGTATAAGGTTCCTTCCCTACCATTTAATTTACCCTCACAATATCTACTCATTACAGAACAAAGAACTTTTCATCAGAAAAGAAGATGATATCAAGAGATTGGAGAAGGAAATAGAGGACTTGTTGAAATTTATTCCTGAAACAGGAATGTACACAAATTCCGCCCCATTTCTGAGGGGAATTTCTGATTACTTCAGAGGGAAGAGCGAAGTGGGGAAATGCTATGCAGGTTATCTATATTGTGATATAAATTGCTACGGTGATCTGATGCCATGCCTGATAAGGGAAAAAACCGTGAACGTACGAAATTCCTCATTCAAGGATATCTGGGATTCGGAGGAGTTTGAAAAAATAAGAAAAGAAATATCGAAAACCGCATGCAAGAACTGCTGGCATTCCTGTTATATAGAACCAAACATAAGGATGTCACCCTTTTATATAATGAAAAACTGGAGAACTGTTTATCAGGAGATCAGATCGTACCTGAACGTTTAGCTGGATATCAACTACCAATTGTAACTTCAAGTTTAATTCTGATTATCTCAAAAAACTGTGAAAGACTGTCCCTGAAGAGATTCATCTTCGTTTCCTTTCCCTCTTTCCATTTGACGGCAATTTCCTTTATGCTGTAACCTTTATTTTTTGCCCTTACCAAAAATTCGAGATCCCAGCTCCATTCACTGTTTCTTATTTGTTTGTTTAGGTTCACGAATACCTTCCTTTTGAACCCCTTGAAACCGCACTCCGTATCTGTTAATCCCAGGCCAGGGAAAAACATTCTAACAAAAAAATGATAGATCTTGCTGAGTAAAAATCTTTTCAAGGTCCTGGAAGTTTCAGAGCTCTTCAAATATCTGGAACCTATAACCACATCATATTCCTCCAAAAACCTCATAACATCCTTTACATTTTCAATGCCCGTCGCCAGGTCAACATCCATATATATAACGTCTCCCTTCACGAAAGAGACTGCATTCTTTAATGAACCACCCTTTCCTAACTTTTTGTTCGAATGGACATGTACGATCTTTTTGTCTCTTGACAACCTTTCAGCTATTTTGTCGCTCCCGTCTGTGGACCCATCCTCTGCTATAATAATTTCATAATCAATTTTCAAGGAATCCAAAAAATTCTTCAACTTGGCCACGTTTCTTTTCAGCTTGTTCGCTTCATTGTAAACCGGGAGAATGAACGAAATCATATCGAATAATTTTAAAACCTTTAAATTATTAAACTTAATATGCGGAAAATCAGATTCTTCGACTTCGAAATAAGCAAGGATGAAAGAGAGTCAGTTCTTAAAGTGCTTGAAAGAAGATGGCTCAGGCAGGGGCCTGAGGTTGAAAATTTCGAGAAGAGGGTATGCAGATTGACAGGCTCAAAGTATGCGGTTGCCACGAGCAGTTGTACAGGAGCGTTACACCTATCCATACTTGCCCTTGGGATAAAGGGAAAGATTCTTGTCCCCTCTCTGACGTTTCCTGCGACCTCGAATGCCGTTGTCAATTCAGGGAACACGCCTGTGTTTGTTGACATAGACCCGGAGATTTACACAATCGATCCGGAAGAAATAGAGAGAATCGTTAGGAACGATAAAGATATCCAAGCGATAATGCCTGTTCACATATTCGGAATGCCTGCAGAGATGGACAGGATAAGGGAGATTGCTGAAGCCAATGATATTCATGTGATAGAAGACTGTGCCCAAGCGTTTGGAGCAAGGTACAAGAAAAGGAGTGTGGGCTCGTGGGGTGATATTGGCTGTTTCTCTTTTGACACGGTCAAGCCGTTCACCTCAGGGGAAGGAGGATGCTTGATTACAGACAGTAAGGAGATTGCAGATAGTGTAAGGGCGATGAAAGATCACGGAAGGATAAAGGAGAAGTTCTTCTTTTTCGGTCTGAACTACAAACCCACTGATCTTCAGGTATCCCTGCTTAATGCTCAAATTAAAAATTTCGATAAAACCATGGAAAGAAGGAAGGACTTGTTTTATATGTATAACAAATTGATCACACATAAAGAAATTGAAAAACCATTCATACCAAAACACGCGGACCATGCGTACGTTTACTATACACTTAAACTTCCTTTTAAAGCCGAAGACATTAAGAACAAACTCATGGAAATGGGGATAGAGACAAAGACATACCCGCCTGTTCATTTAGAACCAGTTTACGAGAAATACAAAACAAAGCTGCCTGTAACTGAGGAAGTTTGTAATAGACTGCTCTCACCACCTCTGTTCAACATAATAAAAAAGGAAGAAATTGAACATGTGGTTAAAAGCTTAGAGTCCATATTAAAAAAATAGTTATGAAAATACTACTTGCCTACCCCAAAATGAGATATGTGACCGGAGATCCGCCTCTTGGGATAGCGTACGTAGCCTCGTACGTGAAACAGAGGGGTTTCGACGTAAGAATTCTTGATACCACATTCAACCATTCATGGAATTTTGTAGAAAGGACAATAAGAAAGGAGAAACCCGACATAATCGGTATTTACTCTGCAACCACCATGATCAGGGATGCGCTGAGAACAGCAGATATAGGAAAGGCGAATGGTGTCCCCCTGGTTGTTTTAGGCGGTCCTCACCCTTCTGTTCGCCCAGAAGAAACGTTGGCTCACAGAAGTGTGGATGCAGTTGTTATTGGAGAGGGAGAATACGCATTTCATAAAATAGCTGAAAACTTTGGTAAGAATGGAGAAATTAAAGACTTTGCCAAAATACCCAATCTTTATTTCAAGTTAAACGGAAAAATCAGAAAAAATGAAAAAAGACATTTCATAAAAAACTTAGACTCCATACCCCCTCCTTCCAGGGAACTCCTTGATATGGAAAACTACATAAAACACTGGTTCCAGATGGATGTTGTAGCTCCTGGTCTTAAGGGAACCTCAATCTTCACTTCAAGATGCTGTCCCTATGAATGTGCATTCTGCCAACCAACAGTAAAGAAGATGTTCGGCAATACGATGAGGAGAAGAAGCCAAGAGAACATCATAGAGGAATTGAAATACCTAAAAAAGAAATACAGAATAAACGCATTTCAGATATATGATGATATCTTTCTTATAGACAACAATTACGTCAGTGAGTTTTGTGAAAGAATGATAGAAGAGGACTTAAACCTCATGTGGACATGTCATGCGAGGGCGAACATCCCGCTCGACGACAAGCTCATCGAAAAAATGCGTGCTGCTGGTTTGAGGTCAGTGGGTATAGGAATAGAATCCGGCTCTCAAAGAATTCTTAACATGTACAACAAAAGAATAAATTTACAACAGGCAAAAACCATAATCAAGTCATTCAAAAAACACGGAATAATGGTAAGGGGATTCTTTATAATGGGAGCTCCAACAGAGACAGTCAGAGAAATGAAAAAAACAATATCTTTCGCCGTGAATTCAAGAATAGATGAGGGTGTTTTTTCCATTCTTTGCCCCTTCCCGGGAACGCACATTTACGAAAAGGCAAAGGAAATGGGATGGGAAATAAGCGAAGATTGGAGTCCGGACTGTTACTATTCTAGATCTGGATTCAGATCTGGGACGCTTCCAGAGAAAATCGTTAAGAGATACCAGCAGATAGCAATGATACTCTTTTACTTCCATCCTTTCCGGGCCAGGTATTTATTGAATTCCCTTCTTCAGCCAAGAAGAAGTTTTGCAAAAATAAAGACCTACTTCATTTAAGCATGCCTATCAAAAATAAAATATGAACATTCTTTCCCCACTTTCATCCAGAAACAAAGAAATCTTACTGATACTCTTTCTCTTTCTTATAAGCTTCTCAATAAATTTGTACAACTGGGATTCTCTTTCTCTCTTCGAAGGCAGAGGGGACATATCTTTGGCAGAGAAATTCACATTTGAAAATTTCGAGATGGCAGGCGGGTATACAGGAACAATAATATTCCTTTTGATTATGAAGGCAATCTTTGGACTCAGCCTTTTCTCAGTCAGACTTGCATCTGCCATCTCCATAGCTTCTATTGTCGTTTTCGTTTATCTCTTAACAAAGGAATATCTTGGGAGGGGGGCGGCGTTACTAACGTCAATGATGCTCATCATGTCCTCGGTTTTCATTCTTACCTCCATCAGTGAAGCCCCATACCTAGCGTTTTTCCCCGTTCTCCTCACCCTACTTTTTTACAAATACTATAAAACAAAGAACGTCGGATACCTTTATGTTTGTGCATTGGTGAGCGGATATAGCCTTTACCATAAACTGATCAACTTATACTTTCTCATAAGTCTGATCACCTCTTTCGTTTTAGTCAAATGGATTTTCAAAATAAAAACCGATTTCAATCTGAGAAAAAAATCAATCTTGCTTGTATTTCTTTTGTTTATAATAGGTTTATCACCCATCATTATTCATAATTTTATTTATAGCCCATCCGTATATGGTTACTCTCCATTGCTATCAAAAATAAATGAAATATTTTCAGAAGAATACGAAGGTTTTTCCTTTATCAATAGATTAGGTAAAAGGATAGCACAATTTGTGAGATTTGAACATGGTTTAGGTTCGCCAATTTCAGAGGATGTCATATTCTTCGATAACCACAATCCAATCATCTTTTCTTCGAGGTTCTATCATTTTAATCTGCTCATCTTCGTAATGTCTTCAATCCTTTTTCTCATTTCAAAGGATCCCAAAAAGATATTTCTGCTCTTGTTGGTCTTTTTATTTTCATTTTTAACAATTTTCAGTCCAACGGATCCTATAATCGCTCATTATTTGCCTGTGCAGCCCTTTTTATTTTTAATAATGGCCGGCGGTTTAATTACGATTTACAAATCGAATATCAAACTTTTCAAGATAAAAAATATGAGCAAAATTTTATTTTTTATTTTAATCGTAATATTCATCTCCCTTAATTTATCCTATCTTATTATGCACCTGGTCATTACCAAAGATCAGATAATAATAGAGGAAACTTTACCAACCAAAGCTATAGTACATCACAGACTGGTGGAGAGTCTGGAGGATGCAGATCTGCTTGTGATGCCTGCAAACAGAAGTTCAAGTTTTATAGCTGATTACGTATCTTGCATTTATCCGAAGAAGAAATTGATACATCTCTGTAACGTATTATATAACGAAAAGGATGACGTGTGCTCATTCGTTTATTGCATGATTGACAACTCATTTTTTCCCGGGAATAAGAATGTGAAATACGTTCTCCCTTATTTGCCCGATCGTCCGACATACTATAATTTAACAGGGTACCGTGTAAAGGAAGGAGGATATGGCTTAAGTTGTGCGACTACGTTCAAACCTTATAACAAGTATAACAACACAAACTATCCTTTGGAATTCCTACTTGATGAGGCAGCAAAGAGAAACAAAACCTTACGGCTTGAAAAGGATTTTGTAAATGCTCATGGAGAAATTGTTTATAAGTTATATTCTTTGAGTGATGAATAGTTTTTAAAAACAAGTGAATAATTTGTGATTTATTTAAATTATTTTATGTCAAAATAAATCTTATCGATAAAATGATGTACATAATTACAGGCGGTTCCGGGTATATAGGAGGTCAGCTGATTAAAAATATTATCGCTAAGGGCGGCAAGGCAATAAACATAGACAAGAACAAGCCTGTTGAAAAAATAGAAGGAGAAAATTTCATCAAATGCGATCTCACCGATCTTGGAAAAACCAGGGAAACCATAAGCTCTCTTGACCCGAAAGAGGAATACGTCATTATACATCTCGCAGGCCTTTTTGAAAAGGACATGAAGAAGAGAGAAGAGTGGAAATTTGGCGATTTCCTTTCAATGAACACCTTCACAACAAAGAATCTTGTGGATGAGTTGAACAGACAAAATCTTAATGTTAAGTCGTTCATCTTTTCCTCTGCTGCCTTGGTCAATTGCTTGGAGAAGATAAACGATTTTTACCCACGCTCAAAACTGGAGGCTGAAGAACATATACGAAAAAATCCACCTTCAGATTCCGCACATATACTCAGAATAAGCAGGGTTATAGGCGGTCTTGACAACGGTAGAGTTTCAAAGGACATAATAAGTGATTTTATAAAAAAGATGCTTTCTGATGATAACATAGTTCTCAAGGGTTCGGATATTCAGAGGGATTACATTCATATGCATGACGTGTGCAACATTATACTTTCCCCTATGCATAATGGTTTGGATATAAAGAACGTTTATTCCTCAGAGCAGATAAGCACGAGAAGGATAATCGAGATGCTGCACGAAGCTTTGTTAAAGAAGGGATTTATAAAAAGAGAAAAAAATATCGACTTCCGGGAAGATAAAGATAACCCGCTTCCAAAGATAGAGGGAAAAACCGATTTTACGGATTTGTTGAAGCATAAGACATCGGAGGATGTTGTAAGAAAAACAATAGATGAATACATGGAAGCCATGGATAAAAAAATTCCTTTCAACTAGCTTTTATTTAAAATTTTCTTCTTAAATTAAAACTGATGAACAGAGTCGTGGTTATAGGAGGAGGGATCGCAGGTCTTTCCACTGCCTACTTTCTCGCGAAAAAGAGACTCAAACCGGTAGTCATCGAGAATGAAAATGAAACAGGTGGTTTGGGAAGATGCCATAAGGTTAAGGGAATATTAATTGACAGCGGGTACCATATCATTTTCAAAGGCGACAAACACTTGCTGGGTCTTTTGAAGGAACTGGATCTAGAAAAAGATACGGTATGGGGAAACCTGGATTTCAATTTGATTACCGTGAATGGAGATATTTCATTCTCACCTCTTAAAATTTTATCAAGCAAGTCCCTTTCCATTCCAGAGAAAAGAAAATTGGCAAAGGTTTACTTCAAGTTAAAAAATCTCAAGGATTGGAAATCCCTTGACAAATTCACAGCAAAGGAATGGATAACAAGAAATAGCAACATTGAAATATACGAAAAGATTTTTGAACCGATAATAAAGGCAAAATGGGGCAGGGAATCCGAAGGAACCTCAGCTGCGTGGTTTTATGGCAGAATCAAACCAAGATCAGAATCAAGAAACATTTTTTGGGGAAAGGAGAAGGGAGGGTATCTTAAAGGCTCTTTCAGAAAACTGTTCTCTGCCCTTGAAAGGGAGATAACCAAAAAAGGAGGAAAAATCATAACATCCGCAAATATCAGGAAAATTTCTATAAAGGGTAACAAAGTTGAGTCCGTAAAGTACAAGATAAAAGGAAATTTGCGTGAAATAAAGACAGATTCGGTGATAAGCACGATTCCTGTTCAAGAACTTTTGAAAACCGCGAAGCTGGCGGATGATTTTGAAAAAAAGATCAAAAGAATAAGATACAAGGCAGTTATATGCGCTACATACGGTCTTAAAAGAGGATTAACGAAATCTTTCAGAACCATATTTTCGGAGAAGAAATCTTTTGGTGGTCTTGTTGAGATGACAAATCTCATAGACAAAAAACACCTCGGAAATAACCACGTACTATATGTTTTCAATTTCCTCGATACTAGCGAAAAATTATGGAAACTTAAAGATAAAAAAATTATTGAAACATACACGAATGATCTCGAAAAACTCCATCCTGGTTTCAGAAAACTTGTGATCTGGTCAAGACTGTACAAAAATCGATATGGAGAACCATTTTATCAAAAAGACTACCTGAAGATAATGCCAGACGTCAGAACGCCTGTTAGTGGTTTGTTCATAACAGGAATGGTTCAGTCATACCCAATTTCCGACTTCAATAACATTATAGATCTCGCTTACAGAACGTCTGATTTGGTTTACAGGGAGGTAACATGTTAACCAGAAAGACAGCTTCCTCAATTCTGAAGGGAATGTTAACAAAGAAAACACCAATTTATGTTCAATTCGCAGTTACAAAAAAATGTAACCTAAAATGCGAAATGTGCGGGATAGTCAAATCATGGAAAAATGAAAGGGATCTGGATTTGGACGATATAAAAAGGATAGCGAATGTGCTTTCTGAACTGAATACAGGTGTTGTGATACTGACAGGAGGGGAACCTTTCCTAAGGGAAGACCTTCCTGAGATTGTAAAAATTTTTCGCAAGGAAGGCTTGAATGTAAGGCTTCAGACCAATGGGATGTCATGCACCGAGGAAAATGTAAGAGATGTAGTTAGATCCGGCTTGGATGATATCTCGATTTCACTAGAGTCCTTGAATCCAAAAATTCAGGATGGTATTACGAATGTAAAGGGTTCATGGGAAAGGATAATACATTCGATATCATTATTTTCCCGAATAATGCCAAAAAGGAATTCAATGCCGGTCATAAACTGCGTTCTTTCAAAGAACAACATAGGAGAGATCGAGAGAATAGCAAAATTCGCAAACAGGATAGGGTTTTACCTTTCTGTTATACCAGTACATCTTTTGAAAGGGAAAGGCGAGAACTTCGCTTTCAGAGGCCAAGAAAGTTCGCTGGGCTTCTCAGAGAAGGACTCTGAAACCATAGACAGAACATATTCAAAACTTATGGAAATGAAGAAGGAAGGGATGACCATATACAACTCCATGAAATTCTTGAGGGAGAGCCCCAAGTTTATAAAGCATGGCGTATGTAAGTGGAAATGTTATTCTCCTTATCTTTACTTCTCCATTTCTCCAAGTGGTCTGTTTTCGCCTTGCATAGACTTACAGACAAACATATCAGTATTGAACGACGATTTCCTTTCCCTCTATAGATCAAAAGGATTTGAAAAAATAATTTCGACTAAAGTCGATCAATGTACAGGTTGCATGTATGGCTGCTTCTCGGAGATCACATACCTCTGCGAGGATGTGAGAGTCTTGATAGAAAGGCTCAGAGAAGGTATAAAAATTCTCGGTAGAAAGAGAAGAAGTTTCGATTACGATAGTGTTATAAAAATTATTGATTCAATATCATAAAATGCTCGAAGTGGTTTACAATTTTCTAGACCAGAACATACTGGCATTCATGTCAATACAATTCGCATTTCTAATAATATTCTTCGTGCTCAATTTCAAGACCATAGTAAAACAATTCTCGAAAATAAACAGAAAGATATGGATAATATTGTTAGTTATATTTTTGCTGGGATTCCTTCTTAGGAACGCTGAATACTGGTATGGGGAACACGCTGATGCCTACTCCCCGCTGGAAACTGCGAAATTCCTTGTGCTCGAAGGGAAACATGTAAAGGCATGTTCTGCCGGAAGGGCCGGATACTGCTCATCATACCAGCAGGTTTTACAGCCCGTAGGTTTTCCCTACCTCATATCCCTTTTCTATCTTGTGTTTGGAATAAATACCCTTCCCGTCCTTGTGTTCTCAGCTGTTTTAAGTTCACTCTCAATAATTCTCATATTTCTTATATGCTATCTTTTGTTCAATAAAGAGGAATTAGGATTGTACGCTGCTCTTGTTTATGCCCTGATACCATACAATATATTTTTTTCAGGTACAGGATTCACTAGGATAATTTCTATATTCTTCCTTGGTTTCACCCTTCTGATCTATTTAATTGCTATCAGAAAGAATGATCTTAAGTTGTGGACTCTCTTCAGCCTTTTCTTTTCATTCTCAGTTTACATAAGACAGGAAAATTACATTTTGATTCCTTTATTCTTCTTGGGGTTGTTTTTGTTTAGGTATGATATAAAGAACAAAGAAAACATAAAAAAACTTTTGATAGCTACAATTGTATTCATAATTTTCCAGCTGCATGTATATTACTGGACATTTTTCGTGATTTCATACGCATTTACTCATCCACTCGGCTTACCTACATACTCCTTGACCTGTTTTGTGAGTATGACCCCCTACATTTTGGATTTTCTTTGGGGCTTTTCTAGTTACATTGTATTCAATCCCTATAGCTTTGCAGCCACAGTATTATTCATAATAGGAATAGCATTCATCCCGGTATCCTTTTTTATGAAAGAACGTGGAAGGAAGGAATCTCTTTTTATAGCCCTTTGGTTTGTTCTCTTCTTTTTGGTTTATGCATCCTATTGCATGAATTTCCTGGATGGACTTTCCCAAGGTCCGGATATGAGTTTTATCAGGTATATAGTTCAATTCCACATTCCTTATTCGATGCTCGCAGGATACGGATTTTACATGATAAATAGGCTGGGGAGGAGGATAAGCAAACACGTGAGCCTGATTTTGATTCCTGTCTTCGTAATCCTTTTGCTTCTCTCTGTCCAGCTACCAACAACCCTATTCAAGGATGCCAGAACAGATTACGACAGCGAATACTTTTCAGCGATAAAAAGGATACCTCCAGATTCTACTGTCATAACACAGATGTATATGCTAGTGTCATCGGATGTGGTAGGTGACAACAGAAAGTACATAGATCCCGAGGTAATAATTTTAAAAGGAGAACCTGAACATGCAATCAGTTTGTTGCATGAAGGCAAAGAAGTTTATTATATACTTCCGCACTATTGTAGCAATTTGCCAGATCATCACGGATGCAAGTTCGTAAGAGAAAATCTTGACCTTGAGTTAGCTTTTACCGAAGGCTCTTTGAATGTATTCAAAGTCATCATGAAGCCTGACAAGGATTATTCAATTGAATGGGACAACATTTTGTACGAAGTAAAGGTTAGGTCGAATAAGATCGTGAATATGAGCGTGGGTGAAGTATGAAGATAATGTTAATAAAGTATCACAATATCGGTAACATAAACACAAGGTTGCCAGAAAGCATAAACAAGGTTCAGGGGGTATACCCGCCTCTGGGTTTAGCCTACGTGGCCTCCACCCTAGAGAAATTTGGTCATGATGTCCGGATACTCGACAGCAGGACACTGAACTTGACGGCAGAAGAGACAAAGAAACACATAGAGAAGATCAAGCCTGACGTTGTCGGTACGACATGCATGAGTTCCACGATAAAGGGATCGCTTGAGGCTCTGCACCTGGCCAAACAGGTTTCTAAGGACATAGTAACCGTGATTGGGGGACCGCAACTCTTTATATACCCCAAGGAAACGACAAGTTACGATTTTGTGGACTTCGGAGTTGCTGGTGAAGGGGAAATAGTAATGCCAGAACTTCTGAAAGCACTTGAAGGAAGAAAGAAATTCAGGGAAGTGGATGGTCTTGTTTACAAAGAGAATGGAATAAAGTTTACCCCGGCAAAAAGACATGTCAAGGATCTGGATACCCTTCCCTTCCCTTCTAGACACCTGTTGCCAAATTATAAATATTTCTCAATCCTTTCCGATCACCCCTTCACAACTCTTATAACATCTAGGGGTTGCCCATTCAAATGCGGTTACTGTTTCAGAAAAAAACTTGACAGGATTGTCAGATACAGAAGTGCAAAAAACGTAGTTGATGAGATACAGCAGTGTCTGGAAAAATGGAAATTCAGGGAAATCTGGTTTTATGACGACACCTTCACAATGAACAGAAAACATAGCATACAGATATGTAAAGAAATAATAGACAGAGGATTGGATTTTAAATGGGAAGCCGTGACCAGGGTGGACTGTGTTGACAGGGAGATACTCCAGCTGATGAAGGATGCCGGATGCAAAAGGATAAGATACGGAATTGAAAGCGGAGATCAGGCAACCCTTGATACCATGAAAAAAGGAATTAAAATAGAGCAGATAAAGAAAGCAATGGAGTGGACGAGTGAAGTCGGGATGGAGAACTTCTGCTTTTTCATGATAGGTTACCCGAACGAAAATACAGAGAATATAAAAAATACCATAGATTTTGCAAAAAATTCAAATATAGACTGGGCAATGTTTTCCAATGTTACTCCCTATCCTGCAACTGATTTGCTGGAACTTGCACACAAAAAAGGTATGCTGAAGGATAGAGAATACTGGAGAAGATTCACCCTTGGCGAAACAGAGGAAAGAATACCTTATGAATTTCCTGGTATGGACAAATGGGTAAAGAAGGCATACACAAGCTTTTACCTGAGACCTGAGTTCATAGTAAAAAAGTTAACCAAAATGAGAAGTTTCAGGCAGGTCAAAAAATATATATTTGGTCTGTATGCCATTATGAATTTCAAGATGTTCGAATCATAATCCAGAAGATATGTTATATACAGTGAATTTGAAATTATCGAATTCATATTTCAGATACGGGTGAAGTTCGTATTCTTCATGCATTTTCCTACATCTGGAAACAATGCCTTGTCTGAATTGCTCACACGCTTCAATGGATTCGTTTTCAATTCCGCATCTGTCACCCAGACTGTAAAAATCCGTGCAATACAAATCTTCAAAATAAAAAATACAATCTCCCCTCTCTAAGACACTTCTCAATGGTCCTGGATCGTAAAACACCGATTCCGTTTTTAAGACCTTTAGATCGGTAGCCGAGAAAAAGATGGGCTCCTCTGCCAGAACATAACATGAATCTATTCTTTCATCCATCAGGCTTATCACTTCCTTTTCCCTGTATTGAATTTCATTTCTTGGATACCCATGATTTACGTTGAGCGGTTTTGATTCTTCTCGTATTTCATAGAAATAAGGCACGAAAAATATGAACAAGACCAAAACGATAGCCAGTGGTATTGCAAGATTAATTATACTCTTTCTACCAATTTTACTCAACCTAGGGATAAGAAATTCTTCAACCGCGTACATACCAAGACCCGTGAAACAGATTAAAGGAACGAGGCCTGTTATCAGGTATTTCTCAACTATGCTTGCAGAATAGGCAAGGTATACGAACATGAATGAAGAGAAAAAAAGTATCAAAAATATCCCGCTCTTCCTGTGTTTTTTAAGGGCGTATGCCAGACCGATTATAAAAAACAAATTTATCAGTATGGGATAAAAACTGCCGTCGATTACACTGTTAAATATCTGTGAATTCATGCCTATATTTTCCATCCTAATCAGCTGTCCGCCCACTGCTGTCGCCGTCTTTTCCCCGTAAAACAATGCCGGATAGAGCTCAAGGGACAGGTGAAAAATGTGAGGAGTTATTAAGATTATTAAAAGGAGAACCAGGAACCAAAATCTGTAATTTCTAATATTATCTCTAAGGTATTTAATATCAACGAAGAGAATCGAAAGCAACAACACCAACGGTATCAAAACTATGTTCTCCTGTTTTATGGATATGGCGAATGCAAGAATACCGGTTGCGAAGATGCCTGCCTTTAGATTCTTTATTCTGAAAAATAGAAGAAAACTGACAAATGTAAGGAGGATAAAGAAGGCGGAGACCGCATCCGGTTCGATGTTTCTCGAAAGCAATATAAATAAAGGAAGGATGGAAACAGCAAACGCTCCGTATAGACCTGCTCTCTCATTCCTGAAAAGCAAGAAGCAGAACAGGAACAACACCACAGCCAGGAGTGAACCAATGATTATGTTGACCGCATAAGCAGATGCTTCGCTCACACCAAGAAATAAGAAGAACATTCCAATAACATAAGGAAACCCGGCAGGTTCATTAAAAAGTCCGCAGGACATCCCTTCCGAATCAATAAATTCTTGGCACATCCCGGCTATACCATAAGTTGCGATGTTTTTTCCTGTGTCTATGTGTGCGAATTCATCAGTATAAGTAGTCAAATAAACAGGAGTCAGAGCCCTTAAGGAAATACCAAGCAGAAATATTAGAGCGATCAAAATCCAGGCAGACCTTTTGATTCTGAACTGCCTTTTTATGCGATCAAAACTAAGTGCGAAAAATACTATTATGATTAGAAAGATTATGGTAAAGGATAGAGGGAGAAGTGGTTGCAAAAAACCTCTGCTAGTTTCCAAGACACTCACTATACCTTCCAACATTAAATCCTCATTCACCCTTTACCAAGTAGTTCCCTACTGCCAGATAATCCAGTTTTGCTGAAATGAACGCTTTTATCGCATCGCCCGGATTTTCAACTATTGGCTCTTCGTGCATGTTGAAGCTAGTATTTATAATGGTAGGGATGCCAGTCAATTTCCTGTATTCATCAATTATCTTGTAGAATGAGGGATTATATTTTTTATCCACCAGCTGAGGTCTTGCAGTTCCGTCCACATGGACAGCCCCGGGACACTTCTTCTTCATCCAGTCAGTGCATTTGAAAGTTACTGTCATGAATTGTGCTGCATGCAGGGCTTTTTTGTAATTTTTGTAACACCGATCAGCATGTTCTAGAGTGGTGGAAGGTGCAAAAGGCATGAATTCGGTCCTGCCAAGCTTCTTGTTTAACCAATCATTTACACTGTGATCCGTTGCTTGATACAAGATGCTTCTGTTGCCCAGGGCGCGAGGTCCGTATTCCATCTTACCTGTAAATCTTGCGACTGTCTTTCCCTGTGAAAGCAATTTCGCTATTTCAGGTTCTATTTCCTTGTAAAATTTATAATTCAGGCCATACCTTATTAATTCCCCTTCTATTTCTTTCTGCAAATATTCCCATCCTAAATAGACGTGGCTCAAGTTTTGGTATTTAATTTCATTACCCTTGTTACTCATCCCCTTCGACCACACATAAAGGGCAGCACCTACGGATAATCCTCCATCTCCCATATCAGGAAACACATAAACAGATTTTACTTCAGGTAGTTCGCATATTCTCTGGTTTAGTTTCACGTTAGCAAAAACCCCTCCTGCAAGGACAACATCCTTCACATCGGTTTCTTTTACGTATTTCCTTACTATTCTGCAAATTTGTGTTTCCAGATTCTCTTGTAGCCATGCTGCTATATCCTCTCTTGAATGTCCATGAAATTTTTCAGCGATTTTTTTTACCCCCCTCATTCCCCATTTACCTGTATAAAAAATCTCACCCCCGCTACTCACAAAGGGGAAATTTACATTCACGTTTTCCGCATTTCCGTATGCAGCGAGACCGGTTACCTTCCCTTCATGTTTGTGGGATTCAAAACCAAGCATTAGGGTTATCAGGCTGTAGAACAGGCCGAAAGAATCCTTGGCGTCAATCTCGTAAAACCTCTTTACATTCCCGTTTTCGCAAACGTTAACGGTGAGGGAAACACCATCACCATACCCGTCTGCCGTCACGCATAGAACCTTTTTCTTCCCTGAGGTGAAATATGCGGAGCTAACATGTGCCAGATGGTGATCTACAAATACCAAAGGCTTTTTCCTAAGCTTTTTGGGTAAACTCCTTTTCAACAATCTAACTATAAAAGGCCTCTGTGAAATTGACCAGAAAGAATCAGGCTTGATCAGAGACCATTTTAAATTAAACTTTATCAGATCAGAAAGAATGGATTTGAAATTCTTCTTCCCTGACAGGACTTCAATCTCCATCATCTGGGAACGCCTGAACATCCTAGTCAGTATGAAAGGGCTGACTATTCCCCCAACCGCTATGTAATCAATGCTGTCTCCATGTTCATCAGCTATCCTATCAACAGAATTCTTTGGAAATCCAGGATGCATCTTGATCCTGCTTAACCGTTCCTCATCAACGGCATAAACAATCCTTCCGTCTTCCACCAAACACGCGCTTCCTTCCTTGGCGTCCGCTATTCCTAATATTTTTATGGATACCACCCTCGAATAGGCTATTCAATAATTAAAATTAAATAATTTATTTACCACCTTTAATCATGGACAAAAATAGATATAGCATGTACGGAATTCAGATCCAGGAGTGGCTTGCATTAAAACACGGGATAAAACCGCTTCTGAGGACTGTGATACAACCGGACGATGTTAAAAATATAGAAAAACTTTGCAGGGAAGATGGACTTTTTTACATTGTAAAACCTTTCAGTCAGCTCTATTTAACTAAGTTTGATTCACCTGTGAATGTGATCTACATCTCCAAAAACAAGGATTTATTGGAAAGAGCATATCAGTCCGAAAAATCAGGATCAGGATCGTTGGGTGCAAGGAAAATTGTAGGGGAACTTCTTGGCTATCCTTCATGCTGTGTTGAATTTTACTCTGAGTTTTTTTCACAGCCATACCTTAAGGATACAAAATTTTCCATTCCAATTAAAACGTACTCGAAAACACAGGGCAAGCCCTCATTTCTGGTAAACAATATTTTTAAACTCGAGTCCAGGCTGAGTTCCAAGGGACTTGAAGAATACCAGAAAAACCCTGATTTTGCAGACAGGGTTTCCCACCTCTTCCTCATATCCCACGTGCCGTGTTCCTACACATGCAAAGAGAGTATTAAAATGGGCAGGGAAATGCTCGATTTGCTTGAAAAGGAGGAACCAGAACTGGCGAAAGAGATAGTATTCAGATTAAAGAGACCACTGTTATATTTTGATGATTTTAACTGGCTGATATTCAACGGCAGGGTAAACGGAAATACCATTAATTACACTTCTATACTACCTCCCTTATCACTAATGCCAGAAGGCCTTGTAAAAAAATTCAGGGAAGGCAGCGAAGTTAAAGTGGGAAAAGAATTTGTAGATATATTCAAGAATAAAGAAAGGGTACACAGAATTAAAAAGAAGGATAAGGATAACGGAATATTATTCAATTTTTCATAATTATGGAATAGGGACGAGTTCTTCAAACCCCCTTCTTTCTGCGTATTCCTTGAATATTCCCTCACAAATACGATCGTACTTGCATCCTTTGCACTGTTTGCCCTTAACCCTCCCGTGTTCTCTCCTATTCTTTTCAACATCCAGATCCTTGAATTCTGGACCTACATGCTCTTCCTTTAGTCTTTCTCTGCTCTCATACTCACTCAAATAACTCTCGTACCCCACGCCAAGCATGTAGCACATGGGAATGTATCTCATTACAAAGTGGTCAATATCATTGGATTTCCCCACCAGTATAGTCCTTGGTATGTAATCCACTATTTCTTTAAGGGTAGGGACTATATCTTCAAAATTTTTCAGTGCGTTCCCACGTGGATGTATAAAAATGAACTCACAGGCATCTGCCCCTAGTTTGACGTTATTCTCCGCTATTTCCGGAAGATATTTGTAGTTGGGTCTGATGATCACGGTGTTGGTACACAGATATATATCTGGCTTTAACTCTTTCACGTTCTTCATCCCAGTCGTTGCTTGCTTGAATGCCCCCGGAGATCTCGTTAAATAATCATGCAGCTTTGCGTTATGCCCATGTATCGAAAATATTACATGATTCAACCCACAAGCAATGATCTTCTTGGCAAAATCCCTGTAGTAAAACATCCTCCCATTTGTCGTCATCCCTATTGTATTGTAACCGAGTTTTCTCGCATAACTAACCAGCTCGAAAATATCCTTCCTTATTGCCGGCTCCCCTCCTAGGAAATCCACAAAATTACAACCCCTTTTGATCCCATCCTCCAGTTCCCTCTTTGCCTGCTCTGTTTTTTTAGGTTGTATATTTTTGTCGAATCTTTTGTCTCCGCAATAGCAGAATCTGCAGTTGTTGTTGCATTCATATCCCAGTATCAGCGCTAGTTTCCTCGTTACCATATAAACTACCCAAATTCTTTTTTTAAATACCCAAGACTTTTAATTTTTTTACCTTTAACTGGTTTAAGTTCGTCAAAACCATAGAGATCTGCATATTCCTTCCACAACCCATTACAAACATCAAAAAATTTGCATTTTTTGCATACCTTGCCTTTGATCATCTTCTTTTCGATTTCAGATTCTACTGTTATCGTGAAATTTGGGTTTTCTATGACCGCCTTTGACGGGATATTTACAAACTTCAAGTATTTCTCAAAACCCTTCAAAAAACAGGGTGGTATATAACTTACTGTTATGTTCTTCCCAGAGAAGTTATTCAAGGCAGTCTTTGTGTAAGGCATTACATCAGAAATCATCGGGATATCCCCTCTTTTTATTAATAAACTCCCGCATGCCACTGCAAATTTGATGTTAACACTATCGATTTTAAATTCCCAAAGGAATTTTATTATTTCAGGAATGTGTTCATAATTGGACTTCGTGACTACCACATCCACGGTCAAACTACGGACTTTGTACTTCAGCAGGTTCTTGATACCTTCTAAGGTTTCATTGAAACTTCCCTTAATACCGGTTAATTTTTCATGTGAATCCTGATTATAGCCATGAATGATTATAGAAAACCCATTAACACCTGATTTTACCATGTTGTCTACATACCCTTCTTCCTTGAAAATTCTCCCGTTGGATCCTATGTAAATATTCTCGAAACCAATACCCTTCGCATAAGATATAATTTCCTTTATATCAGGTTTTAATGTTATCTCACCACCTGTGAACTTAACATCTTTAGTGAATTTCCCCAATACTTTGAGCTCTTTTTTAACATCGCTTGTTTTCTTTACCGGAAATTCATTTTCAAGCAATGAGCAGAATTTACATTTGTTGTTGCATTCCGGGCCCAGATAAAACTCAGGAACGAATAAATTTTTTATGCCCCTTCCATTGCTAAACTCTTTAAAATTCATTATAAAACTATATATGTAAAATTTAAAAGTGGTTTTCATGGATTTAAAATTCATCTCTGCTATCGGTTTGAACCCCCAGGAATTCTTACTGTTGATGAAGGATACCAAACCAGTATTGAGATCGGGTGTCCCTCCAGGCAATTCCAAAAATATAGAATCTTTATGTAAAGAATTCGGGCTTTACTTTCTGAAAAAGAGATTTGATGATAGCATGGATAAACAGTTTTATATATCAAAATCAAGGGGTCTGCCAAGAAAGGCCTACGAGGCAGAAAGGCAGGAAAACAAAAAAGAAATAGGAAGACTTCTGGGCTACCCTGAATGCTGTGTGAACTCTTTTCTTAATTATAGAACAAAATCGAACTCAAAAATCCCTATGATAATCCATACATTTTCAAAAACAAAAGGCAAACCATCATTCTACACCAACAATATATTCAATTCCAATGGGAGGTCTTCCAACATTAATCAAAAATTGCTTAGAAACAAGGAGAGGCTTAAAAGACACAACCATTTTTTGATATCTCACATACCATGCTCTTACAACTGCAAAAAGAGCATTGAAATCGGAACAAGGACATTAAGATTGATGAAGCAGGAAATGCCAGAGTTCGCAAGCGAGGTTCTTTCCAGCCTCAGGCGCGTGTTTATAGTTTTCGATGAGTTTGAATTCGTTGCGCTCAGGGGAAAAATAAATAAAAATGAGGTAAGATACAGCGACCCGATTGTAGTTAACCTAGAATCAAAAACAGAAAAAGCGTTAAAACAGGGAAACAGAATAGTAAGGGGTAAAGATAAGATTGAAATATTCAAAGATAAAACCCCAATATACACAATTAAAAGAAAAGATGAAAATCACGGGGTTGTGATGGATTTTACCTAAATAAGACAAAGGAATTTGCATATGCTATCCCAGATATTTGATTTTACAAATACCAGCATGGCTGTACAAGAATTTTTGTTAGTGGTAAATGACGTAAAACCGGTGTTAAGGTTTTCTCCATTTTCCGATGAAAACTTAAACGAACTGAAAGGTTTGTGTAACACATACGGACTTTGCATGACAAAAGCGGAAGCGAAGATGACTCCTAGGAAACCCAATGAAAATATTTACATATCCAAGTCGATGGATCTTGCAAAAAAAGCTCGTGAAGCAGAAAGAAACAGAGACATAAAAGAACTAGGAATGCTTCTAGGATACCCTGAATGCTGTGTTAAATTTTTTGTGGAAATAGCAAATACCATGGTAAATAGAATCCCGTATATAATAATCACCTTTCTCCACACGAAAGACAAACCATCCTTTTACACTAACAACATTTTCAATTCACAGAGCAGGGGAAGCAAATATAAGTCAGAAATTACTTTAAACAAAAAACTGCATGAATTGGAGAAATATTTTCTGATATCCCATGTACCCTGTTCTTACAAATGTAAAGATAGCATAAAAATCGGAAAGGAGACTCTTAAAATACTAAAAGATGAAATACCAGATTTTGCCTCTGAAATTATTTCAAAATTGAAACGAATCTTTTTGGTTTTCAGCGATTTTGAATTTGCGATTTTTGATGGAGTTGCTAAGGAGAATGAAATTAAATACACCAATATGGTATCTATAAACTGTCGGGATGAGAATAAATTCAGAGAAGGGAACAAAATTATTATCGGTGATAAAGATATTCAAATTTTCAGAAATGATAACATTTTTCATACAATAAAAAGAAAAAATAGATATGATGGAGTTGTGATGGATTTTACCTAACCCCTTCCTTTTGCAGAATCCATAACATATTTCAATTCTTCAAGGGTTTCGATTCTTTTACCCAGAACAGGCTTTAATTCCCCATAGCCGTAGATCTTTGCATACTCTTCCCAAAGACCACGGCAGAACTTGACAAAACGGCATTTTTTGCATTTTTCACTTCTTTGAATTGCTCTGTCAAGATGGCTTTCAAGTGTTAAGGTAAAGGTTGGATTAACAATTTTGGTGACAAAAGGCAATCTGACGAAGTTTGAATAATTTATATAATCTCCAAGAAAACAGAATGATATGTGGCCTATTGATATGGCATTATCATTGTCCAAAGAATTTATAGCTCTTTTTATGTAAGGAACGGTTTCTGAAATTGGAGGGACAATTTTTTTACTGAGGAGCGTGCTACCATGGACTGTTATGAAATTCAATGTTATATATCCGTCTGTCATTTTTCTTAGAAATCTGACAATTTCTGGAAGATGTTTATAATTGAATCTTGTTATAACAACATTTATGCCGAAGTGTATTTTGTTTTTCGAAATGTTCTCAATTCCCTTTATAGTCTCCTTAAAACTTCCGGGTGCACGTGTAACCCTTTCATGTATTTTCGCATTTTGGCCGTGTATGGAAACGAAAAAATGGTTCGCTCCAGCTTTCATAATTTTCTTAAGAAATTTTTCATTACTTAATTTCCTGCCGTTTGTTTCTATACTGATCTGATTGAAATCCAATCTCTTTGCGTATGAAACAATTTCTGTTATATCCCCTCTTATTGTGGGTTCACCTCCGGTTATCCTTATGTTATTTCCGACAGTCCTTAGTTCTTTTAACTCTTTTTTGATATCTTTAAGACTTTTTTTAGGGAAGCGTTTACTGTATTCACCACCAACGGCACAGAATAAGCAATCATTATCACATTCTATATCTACACATATCTCAGGCATGAAATCGGTCTCTTCACTGAACTTAACCATGATCTCATCACTTCCTAAACGCCTTAAACTCTTTATCCCCTGCCAGTACCCAGTAACTCTTCCATATCATTGGACATTCTTCCCTCTTCTTACATTCTTTACATTCGCTAACAAACATCAATTCACTTTTCTGTTTGGTCACACCTTTCGCTAAATCCCAGTATTTTTTCTTGATCGTACACAGAGGGAAATGAAAAAGTTTGACTTCTATGTTGCTTTCAAGCAGAATATCAGCTGCCTTTTCAGTGTAAGGAACAACATCCTTGTATCTAACAAAGATGGCTTTCCTGTTTATGTAGGCATTTCCGGTGTATTTCATATTTATGAAGACAACTCTATGTACTCCGTTTAGATTCTTCATCACAAAATTTGCAATATCTTTCAGATACTTATAATTCATCTTGCTTATTATTACCCGCAACTCTACGGGCAGACTCCTCTTTAAAAGATTCCTTATCCCCTTAATTGTCTGTTCGAAGCTTCCTGGAGTCCTTGTTATGGCATCATGCAATCTTTCATTGTGGCCGTAAAGAGCTATGCAGAATTTCAGATTTTTCAAACCGGTTTTTAACATCTTATCAACAAATTCATCATAACAGAACATTCTTCCGTTCGAGACTATAGCAATATTCATTTCAGAGTCTCTTCCGGCTGCATATCTCAGGAATTTGAAGAACTCTTTCCTTATTGTAGGTTCTCCTCCTGTGAACGAAAGGATGTCATTCGGTTTTATGCCATCTATAGTCTTTTTGATCTCCTTCTCCATGGGGTTACCCACCTTAAGTTTCTCTGCCATCTCCAGATTATAAATACATGATATACAATTGTTATTGCATTTGAATGTCAGAGGCCAATCAGCCATAAGTATCACCTATAAACCTCTTGCGGACTCTTTACGGGCTTGCCTTTAACAGGTTTTATTTCCCCTTCACCGATAACATCCACGTAGTTCTTCATAACGCCTATACACACGAGCCTGTATCTGCAATTTTTACAGGCTTTAACCTTTACGTTGTCTCCCTTCCTCTTGTCATCCAGATTCGTATCCATGTTAGGCCAAAACATCCTGGTTTGTAGTTCCATCATGCTTGAAAATTCTTCATAGTCTTTCATGAAACAGACAGGATAGTTCAGGGTCCAACCCTGCTTGCCGGCATCCCGCAAAACGTCTATTGCCTTATGTATATATTTCTCAGCGTCTTTCATCTTGGGTATCAATAATTTGTTTTCCTTTAAATGACCATCTATGGTCGGGAAAATCAAACAAACAGACCTTATGTAATCTTTCAACATTTCCATAGTTTTTGGCAACAGCTTGTATGTTTTTGAAGTGATGACAGTGTTCACATCTATAACCTTGTCATAGGAATAAAGATTTTTCAAACCTTTCATGGTCTGTTCAAAGGACCCTTTAACCCCAGACAAACAGTCGTGTAGCTCAGCATCGGGGCAGTGAACAGAGAATATCGCTCCTGTTAACCCTGAATTCACCATCATTTCCGTGAATTTATCATAAGAAAACATTCTTCCGTTTGTGGTTACACGAATTTCTTTTATCCCCCTGCTCTTGGTGTATGTTATAAGCTTTAGGATATCCCTTCTTATTGTAGGCTCCCCTCCGGTAAAGTTTATTTCGTTTGGCTTTTCAGAAACAGCCCTATCAATATCATTCAGAACTTCTTCCGTTGCCTTATCAAAGGATCTTAATTTATCTCCCACAGAGCAGAACAAACAATTATTATTGCATCCAAATCCGGTCACAATCTCTATCTTGTTTATCTTGGTCATAATATCACTAAAATCTATAGCCCTGCCTCATTAATTCTCCCGGATCCGTTATTTTCTTTCCCGGAACTGGCTTGAGTTCATCTAGGTCGTAAACCTTTGCGTATCTCTTCCAAACACCCAAACACAGATCGAAATATTTACACTTTTTGCAGGATTCCGCCTTTAATCTTTGTTTGTGCCTGTTTTCCTGCAGGGAGAGGTTAAAATCAGGGCCTATCAATATTGAGTCCATGCTACCCATTTCCGCTACAGTGTCTTCATATCCCTGCAGCAAACAATAGGGAAATGAGTAAATCCATATTTCCTTTCCTGCCTTCTTGACAACCTTTATCGCTTCTTTTACGTGGGGAGAAACCTCACTCATCTGGGGTGGCATGACAGTATCGAGATATTTGTAAGCATTACCATCTATTATCAAATAGTTTACGTGTATACCTATGGGGTCAAATTTGAGAAGGAATTTCATAATTCTTGGAAGTATGTTATAATTAAACTTAGTTATGACCGTACTGAATCTTAAGTTTTCAACACCAAGCTCATTCAAGTTTTTTAAACCCTGAACAGTTTGGTCAAAGGAACCCGGAACCATATTCATCTTGTCTACAAGTTCCCTGTCATCCCCATGTAGCGATATAAGAAACCTGTTGGCCCCACTATCAACGGCCTTCTTTGCAAAATCCTTGTAACTGAACATCCTCCCGTTGCTCTGGATTTCTATTGTTTTTATGCCCAGGCTTTTTGCGTACTTTATACCCTTTATAAGATATCTGAAAATTGTGGGTTCCCCTCCGGAGAAAGACATAGTATGTGCATTAACCTTTTTTGCGTAATCTATGTGTTTCTTGACTTCTGACCAGGGCTTGATCTTGTTCTCTGGGAATTTATGCCCAACAGAACAGAATACACAGTTGTTGTTGCATTTCCACCCCAACAAAACCTCGACTTTTCCTATCTCGTACTTCCGCTCTTTCATAACTTTATCTTAAAAAGAATTTTTATAAGCTTAAATTAACATCCTCAAAAAAGCCATAAAGCTTCCATTGAAAAAAATTGTCATGAGAATACCCAAAAACAGGAAAAAGGCAAAAGGCATGCTCATGTGAACGAGGATTTCATTAAATTTTATCTTACCCTCTTTCCTCAGCCTTTTTATTTTCTTGACGTCATTTTTACTCAGGCCTTCAAATGATATCGAATGTATATAGTTTTTAGTGATCTTTTCACTAAGTATCTGAGGTATGCTGAATTGTGTTATCTTTTTCTTTTCATATCCAACCTTTTGATCGACTTTGTTTTCTATTATGCCTTCTGCCAAGCACATACCTGTTTCAAGTTCGCTTATTTTTTTCTTCACAGTATAGCCCTTGAAACCCAGCTCTATTACAAAATATCTGAAAATAACAAATGCCACAAGAACTGCGACAAGATAGTATAGGTAACCTAACGTGAAAACATTCCTGTAGTCTATAAGTAATCTTATAACTGCAGCAGCAATGAAGGTTAACTCCAAGCTGAAGGTACCTATCCTCTCGAAAAACTCCATTATTATGAAAAGCAAAATCACTATGATAAAATAGTTGAAAGGAATTCCAAAGAAATAAAGGAGTTCCATAAAAAACCACAGAAAACCAACTATAACTATGGCAGCCATAAAGATCCTGTACGAATCGAAAGTGGATTTTAAAGTCTCTTTGATTTCAGATCTCTTGGATCTTAACATAAGCAGAAAAAACATGAAAACGAAGACAGGAACGAATACGTTTACTGCATAATCAAATGATATAAAGGAATTTTTTGAAACAGCATAAACATTTAAAGGTAGAAGGAATGAATAGGCCATGAAGAGTTTCGCGTCTCCTGCAGGCCATATGTTGATCAGCCATATCAAAAAGCCAACAAACACGGCAAAAATTAAATTGATAATCAGGTTTGGGATGAAGGAGATCATTTCAGGTGCTTGGATTAACTGATAAATATGCAAAAATGGGGCAACCAGCAAAGCAATAAGAACAACCTTATTTCTTATAATTCTCTTTTTCACATCCTCGTATGTTGTCAGTATGCCAAGACCTATTATGAAAATCAAGTTCAAAAGCATATCATTAATTTGAATAAATGTTTTATAAGGCTTGTATAAAATAGCTAATTTGTGTTAGGTTCCGTCAGAATACATTCGAATTCATATGGCTTTTCGAACTCTGCAATCAATTTACTGTTTTTGAAAATCCTTATATTACTCTTTGAATTTTCTAACATATCACCCTTTCCTACCATAGAGGCTATTTTCATTAATTTGGCTGATAGCTCATGATCAGGAAAACTGGAAAATTTTATATGAGAGTTCAGATTTGTAAGAAAATCGTGATATCTGAGAGAATCTCCTTTCTTCTCCCCTTGAAATACAATTTTATCCGCATAATTCCAAAAAAGGGAAGGTAATTTGAGTAAATACTCCGTAATTTGAGCCAGTTCCTTGTTTTCACCCCTTATAATTGATAAGAGTTTTTTAGCATAGATTTTACTTTCCTTGCAGTTTAAATGACACGGTGTATGGGACACGAGACCTAAAATCGAGTATTTGTTAAGATAAAAGGAGAATTGTTTAGAATTTCTGAAAGAGCGAACATGGTTGGTTGACCACAAATAATCATCATATTTTATTGCGTCTCGAACATGGTTTTCAGGGCTTCCTGGGCGAAGTTTCTTTGCAAATTCTATACAGCAATCCGGGTATCCTAAAAGGGCCGAAAATCTCTCAAAATTAACTCCCCTGTCACACCGCTTTAGCTCTTTCGCTATTTTTTCATTCTTTGAGATGTAGTAAAAAACCAAACCCTTTTTCGGGCTGTTTAATTTGATTGGCCATGAAACATCCAGATTGCTGTTTGAAATAAATTTATAATCTGAATGGTACATGAAAAATTTATTATTTTTGCACAAGTCTTTTATCATTGAATGCATCTTTTCATTAAACGGTATATCAATTCTCACGGAAGGTTTAATGTCATTTTTAAGAGCTAAGAGTTCGGTAGATGATATAGTAATTTTAGCAGGAATAAAAAGTTTACCCTCCTCAATTCTTTTTTTATCCGAAAAAATTAGACTTGTCAATTCTCTATATCTCCCCGAATTTTCGGATATGGTTTTGAGTATCATATTTAGATTCGGGGTTTTAATTTTAAATTCGTTCCTTGTAGCCCATTTTTATAAAATACATTTCTGGATCGAAATCCTCTACATATTTATCAACCAGATACATTTTCTCTTCTCCAGAGGGGAATTTCCTAACCTTAGGCAATGTTTTGAACAACTTCCAGCACTGGGGATCCGGAGCAGAAGGGTCTTTGAAATATCCATAAGTCACGCACTTCGCTCCACCGTAACAGTTATCGAAAATTTCACAGTTCCTGCATTTTATGTTTACATTGTTCTTATTTCTGATATCCCAAAGAGTTTTTGATGTGTACCAAATTTCAAATAAAGTTTTTTCCAAAACATTTCCCACTTTAATCGGTAGTCTCCTACAGGGAACGATGTCTCCGTTAGGAAGTATTGAGAAGCTGTCGTAGCCTGTTGAACAACCGTGGGTCTCGTGTTTAGAGTCCTCGATAAACCACAGCGAATCAGAGCAATGGTTAGCTACGAAAATTCCATTGCCCCTGACCTTCAAGTTCATCAAGTATCTGTAAAAATCTCTCAATTCTGAGGGATCCAACATGTTCAAATATTGCCCTCTGCCTAAGGGAACCAGCCTGCTTATTCCTATCGATTTCACACCAAGTTGTTCGCAGAGTTCTATTAGTCTAGGGACGTCTTTAATATTTCCCTTATGAACGGTAACCGATACACCAACGGGTAACTCATTCTCTATCAACTTATTTATACCATTTATGGCCTTTTTGAAGTTCCCTCTCCCTCTTGTTCTGTCATTCTCCCCCTCCATTCCATCCAAACTTATCTGAACAGCGGATATCCCCAGACTCTTCAATTTTTTAGCGATATTAGCATTAATTGTTGAACCATTGCTCATTATGCTGAATGAAGTAAAAAATTTCCTGTTATCATGAACCCTTTCAAGAAGCCTGAAAAAATCCTTTCTCAGTAAGGGTTCACCTCCTGTTATTGAAAGCTTTCTTACTTTATTTTTTTTATCCAACTCCCATATTTTTATAAGGTCTATGTACTGATCCAGAATTAAGAAAAGCTGCCTGGTGCTTAGTTCTTTAACATCCTTTTCGATATAACAATGTTTACACCTAAAATTACACTTATTTGTAATGTGCCATTGCAGATGGAATGAATTAGGCTTTACAGGATTCATTTTTAACCCAGCTTGGTATAAAACTAAATTGATATATCTATCTAAAAGTTAAAAATGTTCGCATGATATAATCAATATGTTCGTACTGGTCTTGACAGGCAAATGCAACAACAACTGTATGTTCTGTTATCAGGACAAGAATTTTTCCCTTGATGCAGAAAAGGCAAAATCTCTGATTTCTGAAGCAAAGGAAAGGGGGGAGAAACTTATTAATTTCTTTGGAGGGGAACCAACCATACATCCGAATTTCTTTGAGTTGATAAGGTATGTAAAGGACCAGGGTTTGGGTTTTTCACTCAATTCGAATTTGAGACTCCTGAGCTACAAAAGGGTAGCCAAAAGTATTGTGGATCTTGATCCTCTTTTAATCCAAACATCGCTTCATGGACATAACCCGGAAGTTCACGATAAACTCACGAGGACAGAGGGAAGTTTTCAACAGGTAGTTAAGGGAGTAAAAAATCTTTTGGAACTTGGCTATGATCCAAACAGGATTATCGTCAACACGGTGATAACAAAGCAAAACATGCGGCACCTGGAAGATATAGCAGATTTCATTTTGAACGATTTAAAACTCCCATCAACCAAATTCTCGTTCATGGAGATAGAGAGAGAAGCTCTGAAAAATATCAATAAACTGCTTCCGAAATTCAGAGAAACTTACCCCTTTCTAGAAAGAGCCGCAAAACGCGCCGGAAGATTGGATAAAAGGATAGTTATAGAAAAAGGACCTCTCTGTTTTTGTCCTGATATGTCCAACGTTTCCTATATCTTTGAGAGGATTTTAATCGATAGCAATAAGTTCATCAAAAGAAAATCATGTTCTAACTGCCCATCGAACAGAAAATGCCACGGCATTCACAGAAATTATATCAAACTGTATCCTTCAGACAAGCTGAATAAGAAAGAATTACACAGATTAAATATAATATTCAGGAATTGATGGTCTGTGTTAAATTAACGTTTCCTTGCCATTATGTGAAACACCTCATGAACATGCGGCTTGTCATGAATCTTATCAAGGAAGGAAAACTCTTTATAATATTCGATCATCCAGTCAGAGTATTTTCTTTTAATTTCTCCCTCAGCGAACAAATGCATTCCGTTTTTTTGCGCTAACTGTCTGTCTTTACCGCGGAAAACACTGATAAAATTGTAACCTCCACGTTTTGTCCATCTTTTCATTTTGGAAATAACGTTCAAGGCATCGGTTTTTGGTAAAAAATGAAGTATACCAACAGCTATAATCAAATCGAAAATATTTTTCCCGAATTCAGCATTTTTTATATCCACAATTATGAATTCTGTATTTTCTCGGTTGGGGATCTTTTTCAATGCGGTCTTAATCATATCCTTTGATTTGTCTATTGATATCACTTTGAAATTGCTCCCTGAGAAATATTTCATTTTACTTCCTTCTCCGCATGCCAAATCGAGAACGAGTATTTTCTTCTCTTTTCCGGAAAACCTTCTCAAAAGATCTCCGATGGTTGCAAGGCCCTCCCTTGGCGCATCTGCTGTTTTTAATTTTTCAGTCATATATCTCTGACCATTAGGCGTCTATTATTTCCTTAACACTTTTTATCTTTCTCCCCTCAACAGGCTTAAACTCCGAATCCCCAAATTTCTCGGGATACTCCTTCCATGGACCTTCACATATCAGATCGTATCTACACTTCTTGCATTGAGGAAACTTTTTCTTTCCCGATTTCTTTCGATCCCTCTCAAAATCTTCCACAAACAGATCCGGATATCTTATTTCGGTGGATGGCATGAACCTTTCAGCACAATACTTCTCGTATCCTTGCATGAAGCAGAATGGATATGCCTCAACCATAAGGTCCACACCGCCTCCTATCCCTATATCCAACGCCCTTTGTATATAGGGCTTAACGAGGGATTTTTTCGGAACCATGGAATCGAAATTTTTCCGTGCATTCCCGATAGCGTGTATGAAAGCGAGCTGGAATTGAGCTACTTTTAGCGAAACGAACAATCTAGCGAGGTTGGGCAGGTATTTATAATTAACTTTGTTGATAACAGAATTCATCAGAATATACTGGTTAAGTTCCCTGAGATTCTTTATGCCCTGGATAACCTGATCGAAGGCGCCTGGGGATCTTGTGAGGTAATCATGAATTTCTGATGTGTGCCCGTGCAAGGCAGGTGAAAATTCGTTTGCCCCCGCCTCTATCAGTTTTTTGACAAAATCCTTATAACTGAACATCCTCCCGTTGCTCTGAAGCTGTATAATCCTGTAACCAGCATCTTTCGCGTATTTAACGAGCTCTATTATGTCCTTTCGTATGGTAGGCTCCCCTCCTGTGAAAACGATTCCTTCACACCCTGTTTTTATTCCCTTATCCATTTCCTTCTTGAGTTCTTCCGTGGTTCTGTCGCCAAGTTCCCTCTTATGCGCTTGAACGCAAAACCTGCAATTGTTGTTGCACGAGAAGCCAACTTTGAGATCAAGTCTTTTCATAAGAATATTTTCAAATTAAATTTTAAAAGATTAAAAGATGGTAAGTTTGATTTTGGCAGATATGCCAAACAATATATTTTTAATCGTTACTTATTGAATATGGATCTGAAATATCTAAAAATGTGCAACATAGATGTCCAGAGTTATCTTCTTCTTAAGGCTGGCCTTAAAAGCGTCATAAGAACTTGCTTACCTGAGGATAGCGTTAAGAAATTTCAAAATATTTTGGAAAAATTGGGTGTGAAAGTACTCATAAAAAGGGTCGATTTGCTTTACGGTGAACCACCCAAAAACCCTTTGTACAATGTATACATTTCATTATCAAAAAAACTTGCAAAATCGGCATACGAAACTGAGATTTCAGGGAACAGACTAGCATTTGGCAAACTTCTTGGATATCCGAAATGTTGCGTGGAAAATTTTATAGAAAATATTAAAGAGGGAAGTTCCCTTAAAGGTAATCCTGATTTTATGATCAGATCATATAAGAAAACAAAAACAAAACCGAGCTTTTACTGTAACAGCCTGTTTTTGTTTGATTCTAAACTCTCTAACGTTGAATTGAAAATATATTTGAAAAACTTAAGCATTTTCAGCAAGACCGAACACCTTTTTCTTATCAAACATATTCCTTGCTCCTTTGACTGCAAAAAAAGCATAAAAATAGGCAGGGTAACGTTAAAACTTTTAAAGGAGCACGAACCTTCCCTAGCAAAAGAAATTGTCAACGCCGTCAAAAGGCAGGTTTTATATTTTGATTATTTTAGATGGATTGTATGTGAAGGTAAGATAAATGGGAATGAAATGTCATATAAAAAAGTTTTTCCGTACAAATCCTTGCTTGACGGAAAGTTCATGAAAAAATTAAAACAGGGTAATCGAATTGAGATAAAGAAAGATAAAACAGTAATAATGAGTGATAACAAAAAAATATTTGAGTTACCCAAAGAAGGAATACTTTTAGATTTTACATGATATAAAAAGTATAATTTTAGCGATTTAAAATTTTTAAAGACAGTGCTTTATAATAAATCTAAGGTGAATTATGGATACCTGGGAAGCAGTTATAATAAGTCAAATTCCGTTGGGAATAGCCTGTATAATAGCGGCGTACGAACTGCATAAACTAAGGAAGGAATTCGAGAAGATAAGGAAATCTAAGGAAGGTAGCTGAAATGAACACTGCTTACATTTTATTTCTAACCCAGATCCCATATTACGTTGTTCTATTTTTTGCCATAAGAGAGATCAGAAACATAAGGAACTCAAAACAACTAAAAAACTATGTGATCGAAATTTAAATTTAAACCCAAAAACTATATCATGAAAGTTTTCGATTTCTCAATCTTTTCAAAAAAACTGAAAAATTTCGACCCTTATTTGATAATAATCTTCATTTTTATTGTGCTTTACATTTTCTTTTTCACTTCATTCTCATTCATGCAATACTTCTCATTCAATCCAGGAAATGAATTATGCGTGCTGCATCGACACATATTTCTAATGTCTCAAGGAAGGATTTTTAACGGAATTCTGGAGTACGAGAAAGGGTTCGGAGCCGCTCATTTTTATATGGTATTCTGGGTTTTGCTCCCCGCCTATTTTGTATTTCCAAACCCTCTAACCTTGTTGTTCCTGCAGACATCGTTCCTGGCAATAGGAGCAATACCAATTTACCTGCTGGCAAGGGACAAACTCAATTCGAAATTGGCAGGAATCATACTTGCTGTCTGTTATCTTCTTTATCCTGCCTTGCAGAACATAAACCTCTTTGAATTTCATGCAGTGGCTCTTGCTGTTCCTTTTTTACTTTGGAGCTTCTATTTTATGGAAAAAAACGATATGAAAAAATCTCTTGTATTCATTGTCTTGTCGATGATGTGCAAAGAAACCGTGGCATTGGCCGTTATTTTAATGGGGTTTTATGCTCTCATAAAAAATAAAAATGAAAAACTGGGTATGACCATAATATTCCTGGGTTCGTTCTGGGCATTCTTTTCGTTGTTTGTAATGTTTCCTTATACTTATGACGGACGTCCCTATTTCAATGCATGGGCCTGGAGATGGGGTCACATTGGGGAAACGGCTCCTGACGTAGCTGTAAACTTTATCAAAGATCCAATTTATCCCCTTGCATACGATTTGCCAGCCAAGGTCGAATATCTAATTGCATTGTTTTCCCCCCTTGGATTTTTGTCTCTATTGAGTCCGGGTACAATGCTGATAGTGATACACGAATTAATATTACACCTCTCATCCGGTAAATATCCAATGTATTATTTGAATCATTATACAGCAGTACTAATCCCATTCATCTTTATCTCGGCCATCTTGGGGATCAGGTTTATTCAGTCCAAAATTAGAATAAAACCGATATTTTATTTGATTTTATTTTTTATTTTAGTCACAAGTATCATTTCCAACTTATCATTTTCCAAAGAACCGATAACCTCTTACGGGGAGAGATTGAATCAAATTATAAATTTCGAGATCAGTGACCATGACATGTTATTGCTTAAGATTATAGATACAATCCCGAAGAATTCGACATTAGCAGTTGACGTTCGTTTATGCCCGCAGAGTTCCAACATTAAAAAGGTTTATTTTCTCCATGACTACGTCGAAAATAGCGAGGGCATGTACAAAAATGTTACGGTAGATTTTATCCTGTTTGACAACACTAAGAAATCATTTGATACAGAAGTTGAAGACAGGCTTTCAGAAATTTTATCCAAGGAGTTCGTGATCTACAACAATACCGACGAAATATTCCTGTACAAACATGTATGAAAATTTAAAACTTATCATGATTAATAAATCATGAAAATCCTTTTGTTGGATCCCTCGTATTCGCAAAAGAAACTTTTGAAAGATCCTCTTCTGAGCAGATGTGCGGGTGTTCCCCTTAAAGCACCATACATATACCCGCCCATAGGTTTGGCCTACATGGCCTCAGCTTTGAGGGAGTTTTTGGGTGTTAATGTTAAAATTTTGGATGCGCAAGTTGACGATTTTGATATCCAAAAGGTTGACGGATTTGACGTGGTTGTAATCAATACAAGTACACCAACAATTAATCACGATATTCGGTTATCCCATAAAATTAAAGACTCAAGCAAAGCAAAAGTCGTTTTCGTGGGTGTGCACGCCGCTTATTTCCACAAAGAGCTTGCAGAACATTGTGATTTTGTGATAAGGGACGAACCTGATATGGTTCTGGTAGATTTGATAAGATGTCTTGAAAGGGGGAATGACATCAAAAAGGTCAGGGGATTAACGTGGAAGGACAAAAACCAAAAAATTCATGTGAACAGAAAGGGAAAGCCAATTGAAAATCTCGATTCCCTGCCATTTCAGGCTATAGACCTTCTTTCAAAAAAATACTTTGATATCATAGCGAAAAGGCATCCCATAGCATTTATTATAACTTCACGTAGTTGTCCGTTCAAATGTAAGTTCTGCTCATCGGGATTTTATTCCAAAAAATATAGACACAGGAGCGCTGAAAATGTTTTTGAAGAAGTTAGATTTCTTTTAGATAGGGGATTCAGGGACTTTACCTTTTTTGACGATTCATTCACTGTGAATAAAAGAAGGGTAATTGAGATATGTGATCTCATAAAAAAAGAAGGGTTGGATTTCGCTTGGAGATGCCTGTCAAGGGTTGATACCGTTGATGAGGAAATGCTTAGAAAGATGAAGGATTCCGGTTGCTATCAAATAAAATTTGGTGTGGAAAGCGGGGATCAGAGAATGCTCGATTTGATGAAAAAAGGAACTAGCCCAAAACAGGCAAGAGAAACCTTCAGTTTCTGTGATGAGATAGGAATAGAAACAGTGGGATTCTTTATTCTTGGTTATCCCGGAGAAACTATGGAAAGCATCAAGAAAACGGTTAAACTTGCACACGAAGTAAAACCGGATTTTGTTTCCTTTAATTTATTAACCCCTCTGCCCGGGGCGGAAATTTTTGACTCCCTTCCGAAAAAGGAATGGGGCGAATACGATTTCACCTCAACCTCCTTTTGCGATATACCTTCGGACAGAATGAACGAAATTATAGGAAAGGCTTACAAAGATTATTACCTCAAGCCATCCTATATTTGGAGAAGGATCAAAAAAACAAGAGAACCGCTTAGAATCATAAATCAAAACGTTAGATTCTGGATGAAAAGGAGCGGAGTGCTCTGGAATTTTATAAAGTCGTAATATTTACCGAGATGATGAATATGTCAATATTGCTCATAAATCCAGATTATACCAATGTATATAGATACAACTTTATGAGATACTTTTATTCAAGATACCCCCCACTCAATTTGGTAACACTTTCATCATCAATAGAAAATGTTTCGATCTTGGACATGAACATATTTTCAGATCCCATAAGAGAACTAAGAAATTCATTAAAAACTCAGAATTTTGATTTTGTTGGCGTCACGGTTAACACACCTTCTGTCGATTACGTGAAAAATATTATAGGAATCATAAGAGAAAGCTCGAAAAGTAAAATAATTTTAGGCGGACCGCATGTTACATCATTCCCGGAACGTTCATTCCAAGAACTTAAGCCTGATATAGTATGCGAGGGTGAGGGCGATGAAACTATCAGGGAAATAATTTCTGGGAAACCCTTGAAAAAAATAAGAGGCTTATGGATCAGGAAAAATGGTAAAATATTTCGCACAAAAAAGAGACATTTTATCGAGAATCTTGATTCACTTAAATTTCCTACATGGGAACTTTTGGACTTAAAAAAGTATTTTACGATTCTTTCAAAGAAAAACCCAACAGGCACTATAGAAACCAGTAGAGGCTGTCCTTACAACTGTGTATACTGCCATAAAGAGACCTTTGGTAGAGTTTTTAGGTACAAAACCCCTAAAAGGGTTGTAGATGAAATGGAATATTTGTTTGATAGCGGTTTCAAAGAAATACACGTAGTTGACGATGCATTCACAGTAAATCGCAGACGAACCATTGAAATCTGTGATGAAGTTATAATAAGGGGTCTGGACTTTCCATGGGCACTACCCAACGGGATCAGGGTAGATACTGTAGATCAAAAAGTTTTAGACAAACTTCACCACGCGGGTTGCCATTTGATAGCTTTTGGTGTAGAGACAGGAAGTGAAAAAATGTTGAGAGTGATAGATAAAGGAATAAACATAAAACAAACTGAAAAGGCATTCAAAATGGCAAAAGATGCTGGAATAGAAACACTTGTAGCCTTCTTTATGGTGGGTTTACCTGGGGAAAAGGAGGAAGATTTAGAAAAAACGACAGAATTTGCAAGACACCTTGATGCCGACGTCACGAAAGTTTCCGTAACAATTCCGTACCCGGGAACCAGACTTTATGAGATATACAAAAAGGATGGATCACTGATAGAGGATGTTGGATGGGCCTCATACAGAATTCATGAGCCTTCCAGGATATACAAACATGAAAACCTTTCTTGGAGCAAGATTGTAAATTCTTATTACAAAATTTTAAAATCCACATACGGGAACCCCTTTCATTATATTAGGAGGTCCGATAAAATAGTGATCTCTTATGCACCAAGGATTATCAAAAATATACTTTATGGCATGAGACGTAAATTATGAATTTAATTAAAACACAACACTTAAAAACTCTCGCAATAAAAGATGAAAAGGTATCTTATTATCAACCAAGGGGTGCATATTAAAGATTTTCAGTGATCATATGATGGGAGCTATAAACGTGACAGGCGGCTATTGCCAAGATACTCTTGGGCTATGGTTCATAACGCATCCTGTTGAGATAATGAGTGCGATCTTTGCTACTTTCATAGTGTTGTTGATTTTAAACACAAACACGATAAAAGACAGCCTGAAAAGCAGTTTTAAGGGAATGGAAAGGAAAACGTTACTGATACTATTCGTTATATTTGTCTTGGGTTTTTGGCTTAGAAACGCTGAATACAGATACGGGACGGGTTATGATGGTTATTTTTACCTCAATTCCGCAAAACTAATGTTGGATTATGATATCCAAGCATGGAGCTGTGGCATAGGGAATGACGATCGTTGCTACCTTTACAATGAACACCTGTCGCCTGCCGGTTACCCTTATCTGATATATCTTTCCTACATGTTCTTCGGTGTTCACGACATATACGCTATGATGATCTCTGGCTTGCTAGGAAGCCTGACAATATTACTGGTTTTTTTGATAACCTATCTGCTTTTCAAAAAAGAAAGGCCTGCCCTTTACAGTGCAATGATATTCGCCTTCATCCCCTTTGATATATTTTTGTCCTCCACGGGAGCGGTAAGACCAACCTCACTATTTTTCTTGGGACTTACATTCTTCCTTTATTTGATTGCTCTTAAAAAGGACAGCATGAAATTATGGTCCCTTGTTGCCATAACCCTTTCCTATTCCATATACATGAGACAGGAAAATTCCTTGCTCCTAATCCCGATGATTCTGTTATTCATTCTTGAAAGGAAGTCTAATTTAAAGCATTTGTATAAAATTGATGTTTTCGGTCTTCTGAAAAAATACTCTTTACCTCTACTAATTTTTGTAGTATCCCAAATACCTGTTCAACATTGGGTATTGCTGTATATGAGTATATATAGTTTGTACAGCATACAAAATTTTCATGTACTGGCAAGCCTGATCCTTGGCACGTTTTTCTTGCCCCTTAATTTCATGGGGAACACATTTTTTTACAATCCTGTTATCAGTGTTTTTTTCATTATATCATCGCTACTTTTGATAATAGCAAGAACCAGGAGCAAAGTTCTAGTCATATGGATATGGTTTCTGGCATTTTTCATACTATACTCACTATATTTTCAGTGCCTTGGGTTTCCAGAATATTTCTGCTTTGAGTATCTTAGATACATGCAGCATCTTCACATACCAATTGCAATCTTATCAGGCCTGGTTTTCTACGAAGTGGAAAAGAGGGTCCATTTCAAACACATAGGTTGGGCGATCTTATCCGTTCTTTTCATAATCACACTTTCATTTTTGTTTTTTGTACCCAATATTTCAGGCATTGAATTCGCCTTGTTCAAAGACGGGAGAATGGAAGAGCCTTTCACCAGTGAAATGATAAAGGCTATAAACAAAACACCTTCTAACTCTATAATTTTTATAAGTCAGGCAATAATCCCAACATTTGACTACTTTGAAAATGATAACAGAATCGTAGTGGATATAAACATATACAATTCCAATAACTACAGCTGGACTAAGGATGTACTTAATGATAACAGAGGGATACCAGTTTATTTTGTAGACGACGGTGCATGTGGAGACTATTTGGAAAATACGCAGTGTGATTTTCTTCGCGAAAAATTTGAGTTAAACGGGATAGAAAGCGTAGACAGAATAAGGATTTTTGAACTAAAGTAGTTAAGCATTTATGTCTTTAAACCAAGATTTAAAAGTTAAAAAAAACGGTAGTAGAATGAAGAGGAGGAGAAAAATTAAAGCTTTAGTCCCGAAGATAAAGAAAACGATATCCTCCTTCATAATCGAGGAAAAAGGACACATACACAAGCACAGATTACTTTCCATGGGCGCTTTCTTGGGATCTGTTTCAATTTTGAGCCTACTCCCGGAAGTTGCTGCCGCACATACCAACAGCTTCTATGTCTCTTGGAGCGATGGAACAATAACTGCAAGGCATGGGCATCACGCTTCCCATTCCTCCCACGGTTCCCACGCATCACATTCCTCCCACGGTTCCCACGCCAGCCACGGCTCCCA
>JABAOH010000679.1_pt4 | contig 106320 bp, 111 predicted proteins | sample 7062181 | NCBI WGS metagenome assembly JABAOH01 (sample SAMN14538630, study PRJNA623070) | marine sediment metagenome | biome: marine biome [ENVO:00000428]; feature: marine pelagic biome [ENVO:01000023]; material: deep marine sediment [ENVO:00002113]; isolation source: pool of 5 deep marine... | reverse complement strand
TGCCGAGGGCCGGATTTGAACCGGCGACAACCCGGTCTTCAGCCGGGTGCTCTCCCAGGCTGAGCTACCTCGGCTAATCTTGGGATAGCCTCGGAGAGTGTTTAATGCGGTGGACATTATTTACGTTTTCTGAAGAAAAAAAGTCTGTCCTTCTCAGGACATCGCGCGCGCACGAAAGCTTAAGTAATGAGTGAAGGTTGCAGCGTACATTAAGGTCTGATGTGCTTCGCAGAATCTTTAGAATTGCCGCTCTTACGCTCGCGTCACTTGTCGCATCTTCTTGCGCTGATTTCAAGAGCTTCCTTTACCACCATTAAAGGTTTGTCATCATACTCAGGCTGGTTTTTCTGTGATCTGCTTGATTAAACATCCCCCTAAAAGAAACAGTGTGCGCACGCAAGAGGGACAGACACCACACATGATAACAGTAGACGTGCATTCGTTCAATGTAGTTGAAAATACCCTGAGTAGGGTATGAGTGCATCCAAACCACTTGGAATGCACCCCTACGCGCTGTGCGCTTATACCAAGTTTTAACTTAAGAAGCAATATTATTCTTATGAAGCACGAAGCAGTATTCGAAATCCAGTTCGCTTCTATTGACGTGAGGCGCGCGCGTGGTGTTTTTAATTTCACTTGGGCGAAGTAGCTCTCATGACGCGATTACGGAAGTTTGTTTGACTCTGTCATCACTGCTTCGAAGATGTTGTCATAAGCTATGTCTGTCCAAAGCGCAACATGCGAGCATGTATGATCTGCGCTATTGAGAACAAGTGGAAATGCCCTGACTGCAACGCCGAACTGATTTAACTGCATGTGTGAACGCGTATGTCTGCTTGGATAATTAGGGTAGGCTTAGCGGAGGTCGCGTACCCAGTTCAACTTCTAGTATCATCGGTTGGCTATTCCTTATTATTGTTGCGTTGACTGTTTGTCCTGGAAGAGTGTATTCTTCTAGGTAGCTTGAGAGGTCATCTACGTTCATGATTTTGACGTCGTTGATGGCGACTATGATATCACCGCCAATCATCACCCACTCGCCCGCGATTAGAGCTTGTTGCGTTCCACCGAGCATGCCAGCCTTCTCGGCGGGTCCACCGCTCACTATTTCTGCGATTAAATAGCCGTATGTGATGTTAGTGTCGATGGATTCTGCAATGTAGGAGGTCATGTCTGTTCCAGACACGCCTAGCCAGGGATGTTGATTGTATGAGCCTTCCATTACTAGCGATTCGATTTCTCGCAGGATCGTATTTGAGGGGATGGCGAAGCCTAATCCCTGTGACTCGCTCACAATGGCTGTAGTGATGCCTACAACCTGTCCTTGATAGTTCAAGAGGGGGCCTCCTGAGTTACCTGGGTTGAGTGGAGTGGTTGTTTGGATGACGTTAGCGATTGGGTATCCGCCGGTGAGTTCTTCAGTTATTGTTCTGCCTAATGCGCTTATCATCCCGGTAGTCATCGATCCGGCTAGGCCGTACGGTGTGCCGACAGCTATGACAGGGTCGCCAACTGTCAGAGTAGACGAGTTTGCAACCACAAGAGATTTGTATTCCCTCTGGGGGGCGTTGGTTGAAAGCACTGCTAGGTCTGCATAGGGATCGGACCCTAGAGGGGTTGCTGCATATCCATTTCCATTTGTGAAGGTCACGGTAACGTTGATTGCGTCATGAATGACATGATAATTTGTGATGACCACTAGTTCTCCAGTGAAGTTGTAGGTGAATCCAGATCCTTGGACTTGTGCGTAGTAAAGGCGACCGAAGATGTCATACTGCTCTACTACTCCACGGACAACGACAACTGATTCTTTGACTTGCTCGTATATCTGAGACAGCGAAATGTTTTCTGCTAGTATGTAAGTGACGTTCTGATAAGTGATTTCTTGGGTGACATTTTGATAGATAATATTCTCTGTTACTTGGAGATTTGCGAGTTGTTCTTGAGTGCTAGCGAGTTGACTTTGGAGATCGCTGATCATCTCGGAAACATTTGAGGGATCCAACAGATCGTTTTGGAGCAATGTTAGTTGATCGTGCAGGTTGTCGATTTCCGCTGAAATGGATAAGTAACCAATTGAATAACCTAGCAGTCCTCCGCCAAATAAACTGGCAAAGATAATTAATATTAAGAACACTGTTGAGATGGCAGTCGTTTCTTTTTTCTGAGGAAAACCCAAATTACTCACCTCTATCTATGATTGTGTACGCGTCTATTAAGGACCTCAGATTTCTTTACTAGTGTACAGAATATCATATAGCACACGCCCACATTGGGACCAATATTTGTTGTTTATATTGTTTGTTTTCTGGAGGTTGGGGCATTTTAGCACATCCTTCATGTTGTGTGCTCCTCGCCTTTCCTTCGGTAGTAGTCTCCAAATCGTTGAGAAAAAGCGTTCGGTCGACATGGAAGCACGCGCTTTCGTGCATTTGGCCTGGGACCATTCGCAATGTTGCCAGATCTGTTTTCATGTGTGGCATCAGCTATACTGCTGTATCTGACCATGAAGTACTAGAATGAAAAGGGAGTCTTGGTGCGCGTACGGGCGCTGTCGCGAATTCTTCACAAGTTCAACAACAAGCTTCTATTTTACATCTTAAAGGTCTAATCCTTCTTTTTCTTGTAGAATTCAATATAGCCGCATTCATCGCATATGTAGGATCTGATTTCCTTCCCATTCAAGGCTTTGATGTTCTCGGCGTTACGAGTGCAGCCGAAGTAGTTGCCCAAAGTGTTTATTCCGGCCTGAATCATGTTTCCCTTGCATTTAGGACATTTCTTTGCGTTGCTCATGTTTTCTTCCTTCTTTCATACTTTAATCTTCGAGTTGCTTGAATAGTTTTGCTCGCGCGCGCAGCAAGGTGATTTTACCAGCCTCACAGCATGAAAAGGATGATAAGAAGGTTGAGATATCTTGTAGGGACGTTGAGGATTAGCAATTGATCTTCAGAAGTGTCACGGAGAATGTATTTGTCATAGTTGGGCCTCCTGCTTATGCGAACGTCACTGCACTTGTATTACCAAGTAGGGTGGTCCTTGTTGACTGTGGTATTCAGCTCCCCGCTGTGGAGGAGGCTAAAAAGGAGATAGAAGAAATCGCAGGGCACGAGGTTGACACGATAATTCTCACACATTTTCATAGCGACCATACACGTGCGTTGCCAGCGTTTTCTGATTGCAGAATTATATCGTCAAATATTTTGTCAAAGAATCTCAGAAGAGCGGGAAGGAAACCTCCAAAAGGGTACAAGCTGACTTTTCCCAACGAATCTTTTGATGATGAATCTGCAATTCAAGATGGGAACGTTCGACTCATAATGAAGAGGACAGGGGGCCACACCGATGGATCAACATTTGTTCATTGCCCAAATTACAGGGCTATTATGGCTGGAGATAATCTTTGGATTAACTATTTTCCTTGGGGAGGCGCTAAGAATGGAGATCCAGATTCATGGATTACAGCTCTTCAGAATTATATGTCTCTTGATGTCGATTATTTCATTCCTGGACATGGACCAGTTGGCAGCAAGGATGATGTTATGAGATTGGTTGATTACATGCAGAATGTTCGTGATGTTATGAAGGAAATGATTGCTTTGGGGAGGACTGAAGAACAGGTTCTTAGAGCTGGCGATGAGGTTGAATACTCTGTTTCAGGTATTGCTAAGCCTTCGACGCTCAAGAGGTGGTACAAGGTTTGGAGAGCGCGTACATAGTGCACGTGGCTGGACAAACTTTGCAAAAGAGTCTGTGGAAGATTTTCGCTGATCTTGTTGCCTGCTTGCATTCTTCCCAATACACTTCACGAAAATGTTGTTATTGAGGTAGAAAGCAATCAGATCAAATTGTCTTGTCTGACGCTTATTCCATGAAGTCCACAACTTCGCCTTCCTTGGTGAGTTTGTAGATCATTCTGCCTTCTTTGTCTTCTCTTTTTACGCAAAAGCCATTTTCCAGAATATTTAGGTGCCATTCCAGAGTGTTTTTGGCCAGTCCCATAATGTGGTGAAGTTCTTCGATTGTTGAGGGATCATCTTTCAGTACTCTCAGGATTTTCCTCCTAAAAGGATTGTTTATCGCCCGTAGATATAGAGTATGGTACCTCCTCGTTTCGCTTATTGACTCACTTTTTGCGCTGGAATCTCTTTCCGACAAACTAGGACTTCCCCGTTTTGGATCTTTGTCAGTACTTGTTGGAAGAATGCTAAGAATCTTTGCTATTTGGCGGAAGGATGTGGAGGAAATGCACTTAGGGGAGATCAGATTCGCACGCGCGATACTTATTTTCGAACTGAAATGCTTATTATTCGCTTTCTGAAATCTAGCTCGAGGCTCAGGTTCTTGGACAGTAACGATCGAGAGCGATTGAAAAGAGATTTCGTGAATGGAAGGATCCCTTTTGCTCTGGACAAACGGGTCTATCACCAGTTTTCCGAGAGAGATGTTATTTTTTCCCGTGTTTGGTGGGACAAATCTTTCCTCGCCTTTGGAAGAAGAATCTCAGAGCGAGAAATCGAGATGGTGGATCGGAAGGGATATAGCCGGATTGGGTATGCTTCTAGTTCCGCTTCTTGGATGGTGCATAACAATTTAGTGAGGGAATTTCAGCGAGTGAAAACGGGAAATCCCTCGGTAGCTAATCCGTATGTGCAAGATCAAGCAAGTTCTGGATTGCCGAAATACGAGTCAGTTGACGTAAATCTAACCACAGACCGGATAAAACGCTTAGGACAAATCTTTGGTGCTTGTGATGTGGGAGTTGCTACCATTGACGCGAGAGAGCATTTTGTCTATTCACATGACCGACGTGGGGAGCGGGTCAACCTTTCAAAGAGAATGAAGTACGTGATCGTTATGTTGATTCAAATGGATTATTATGCTTTGTTAACGTCGCCGAGACTGCCAGCTAGCATCACAGTGGGCAACGCTTATTCACGAGCCGCGTTTGCATCAGGATGTATGGCCGAAACGATTAGAAATCTTGGATACCAAGCCATCCCATCTGTCAACTCCATGGGCCTCTCAGTGCCTCTTGCTGTTCTGGCTGGGCTAGGCGAATTTGGCCGAAACGGTTTGCTGATTCACCCAAAATTTGGTCAAGCTATTCGAATTGCCAAAGTATTCACTGATCTACCGTTGACTCCGGATTCGCCAATTACTTTTGGTGCAGTCAATTTCTGCAGGTTGTGTAAGAAATGCGCAAAGTTCTGCCCTTCTAGATCGATTTCTGATGGGGAGCCGACTTGGGAAAGCCCTTGGGATACACCTTCTAACAACAATGGAGTCTACAAGTGGTATGTGAACGCTGACACATGCTACGACTTTTGGATTAGAAATTCCACAGATTGCTCAAATTGTGTCAGAGTGTGCCCCTTTACAAAACCGCCGGGGCTCCTTCATGACGTGGTGCGGTTTTTTATTGGGAATTTTCCCATTCTGAATCGGATTTGGATCAAGCTAGATTATCTTATGGGTTATGGAAATAGCAAAGAAGCCGACAAGTTTTGGACCTCAGAGACATACTTGAATGAGAAAGTGACCCGATAAGATGTCCATATTGCATGGGTAGGGAAATGAACTCACTGAATACTTAGACTCTTGGGTGCATGCGCAAAGCTGGGGAGATATTGCGCTTTAGGAAAAGAAAATAAGTGGCATCAAATAAGATGTCCATAGTCCATGCATAGCGGTCATAGTCTAGTCTGGTTTAGGACATCAGCCTGCCACGTTGACGACCCGGGTTCAAATCCCGGTGACCGCACCAAACTGAAAATTAGGAGAATGGTGAGAAAAATGAGCGTGCTTGTAAGATGGTTAGCTCACGCCGGATTTCAAATAAAAACTGAAGATAAAGTAGTCTATATCGATTTGGAGAAGTATGGCGAAGCGCCTGACAAAGCGGACTTGATTTTAGTTACGCACTCGCACACCGATCATTGTGATGCTTCAAAGATCAAGAAGATTCTCAAGGAAGACACAGTGATTATTGCTCCTGAGGACTGTGCTTTGAAACTTGGCCAAGATGTTAGGACTCTCAAGCCCGGAGAAAAAACCGAAATATTTGGTTTAAGCGTTGAAGCCGTGCATGCTTACAATGTCAAGCGATTTAGATCTCCTGGGAACCCCTTTCATCCCAAGGGCTTTGGAGTTGGTTATCTGATCCACGTTGAAGAAAAAACGGTCTATCATGCTGGAGATACTGACTTCATACCGGAGATGCGCCAGCTGAGCAACATAAGTCTAGCCTTGCTTCCCAGCGGAGACAGCTACACAATGGATAACGGTGAGGCAGCGGAAGCTGCCGTGGCAATTAATCCGAAAATTGCTGTCCCTATGCACCGTTGGAGCACAAATCCTCAAGAATTCAAGGAAAAAGTGGAAGCCGACTCCAATGTCAAAGTTGTGTTATTGAAAGAAGGCGGAGAAATCAAGCTGAATTAGAAGCTGAGAACACGAAAAGATTAAACTTTCTGAAATCCTAACCCCGCTTTTTCTAATGCTTCCATTAATTTTGGTTTGTCTGAGCCTCTTACTCCTTTCCAATCCAGAAAAACAGTCTCAACTCTCTCTACGGTGCGTTCAACACATTGAATAAGAATTTCTTCAGTAATTTGAGGAATTGCATGTTTAGAAATTATGTGGCCAAAGGCAGGGGGGCCTTGGAGCGCTAGATCTGTGAATTTCCTATTGTAGTGAGGCCCACCTATGCCGACTGCCGCATTTGAACCTACAGAACGGCTGGAAACGGCCTTGATGGTTGCATGGGCTATTGCTTCGGCTGCCTTCACATCTTTCCATTGTGCATTTGTGCTCCCAAGCTCCACAAACATGGCTGGGAGGTCAAGCGATGGTCCATGATGTGTGCATTCGTAAGAAACTTGGTGATTTAAGCTCAGTTCAGCCTTTTGCTGCTCCATTTCTTGCAAAGCTTCTTTCATTGCGTTTGCTGGCGCAATTGAGACCCGTTTTGATATGCCACCTTTATGTGCCTCAGCTAGGTTGCCCGGAGCATGGACGGAGAGGGTTGGAGTGCCACTCTTGCTGGCGTGACGTGAAACGAAGACTATCAGTTGGGGGTTGAAGTGGCACGTGATGTTTTGGTAGTAAATTGCTTCTTCTCTGATTGTCACGAGCTTCACCACGTCATTTCCAAATGCTCGGAAGTAAACTGGATTACTGTGAAAAACCTCTGTAGACTCTTTGAAGTCGTAATGAGTCAAAAGCTGGTCGCGAATATTCAAACTTGCTACATCTTTTGTCGAGGCGACCACGAGAATCAATTGACTTACTCCTCTGTCAGCTTGTGAACGGCTACTCGGTTTAGCTTCCAGAAGCTGTTTAAACGTTTTGGCAGCAGGGGTCGCCGCAAAATTTATATCACGTGAATTTGGCTTGTTGAAAAGACTAGAGGCGCCAAGATGGAACATTTGATAAATTTCAAAGATTGGACTCCACGAGACGTTGAGTCTATCATTGCCAAAGCAATCGAGATTAAACGTGACCCTGCAAAATTTCGAGACTCTTTGCTAGAGAAGTCTTTAGCAATGATTTTTCAAAAAACATCTACGCGAACACGTGTTTCATTCGAAGTTGCTATGACCCAGCTTGGCGGTCACGCCATATACCTAGACTGGTTGACCACCCAATTTAAACTCGCTGACATAAGAGATGAAATTAAGTATCTATCACGCAACGTTGACTGCATCGTTGCACGGTTGAAGAGAAATGCTGACTTGATGAAAATGTCACACGCCTCAGAAGTGCCTGTAATTAATGGTTGCGACGACAAGTATCACCCATGTCAAGTCATCTCAGACTTGATGACTATAAAGGAACATAAAGGACAACTTCAAAAGTTAAAGATTGTATATGTTGGCGTTCACAACAACGTCTGCAACTCCTTGATAGAAGTTTGCACCATGACAGGCATGCAAATCACCACAGTCACACCAATCATACACGAACCAGCACAAGACGCAGAATTGCTGGAAAAAGCAAAGGAAACAGGACTATATAATTTGACACTTGACCTCAAAGGAGCTGTGAAAGATGCAGATGTTGTCTACACAGACTCTTGGGTTGACATGGAGCTTTTTTTTGATCCAAAATTTAAAGAAGAGAAAGACGAACGCATCAAACTGATGATGCCATATCAGATCAACGCGGAGTTGCTGAAAGACAGTAAGGCCTTGATAATGCATGACATGCCTATTCACAGAGATTACGAGATAAGCGGTGAGTTAATAGAAGCGCCTCTCAGCATCATCTATGACCAGGCCGAGAACAGGTTGCATAGTGAGAAGGCAATATTGCTGAAATTACTCCACAGAGAATGAAAAGCATGGTCATCGGTCTTGCGTTGATTCTTGCTTCTTCTTGTTGACTCCACCCATATTGAGCAAACGCAACTCGGGACTGACCCCGATCGCAGTATGCCCTACACGCTGCAATATCTAAACTATAGTCTTAATAATTTATCTCGACAATAAAACGTAGCAGCCTAATAATGGAGAAGACCTGCTGATATGAGTAAGATACGAGAAGAGATCAGCCGCAAAGTTCCACGACTGACAATGAGTCTGATTATCGCCATCATTTTCTTTGCGATAAGCCTAGTAGTCCCCGAAACGGTCAGCAGCATCCAACTTCCTGGCATCGATGTGCCAGCGGGCACAATAATACAGATCGTAACAATTGTCATCACAGCCGTCTTTTTGATTCGAGCATTATCTGATGCCCTGTTTCTAGGTGACATTGTTACAGACATCATCGTTAGAAGGATAGGTATCAAGGAAGAGAGATCGCCGAAAAGAGCAGCTAGAGATCTTATTTATATCATCATCATCATTCTAATAGCAACCGCCGTTCTACCTTTCATCCGCGTGTTAGAGAATGGCTGGCTGACTGCGCTCTTCACATACACAGCTCTTGGACTAATAATCATACTCATCTATGACATGGGTAGAATCCTCTATAGAATAGTTGAGCAAAGAGCCGAATCGCTAGCTGATCGCCTCTCAAAAATGGCTGTACAAGACGAAAATGGCGAATAACATGGAAATGACAATCATAGTACTTTTCGCTCTAATCTACTTGTTGACTGTTCTTCTTTCCGCCACCAAAGTTGTCCAATTGCCCGTAGCTGCCTTGGGTGGAGCATTGCTTACTGCTTGGTTTGGGCTACAATATGGAGTGTTCAGTTACCAAGACGCACTAGACTTTGTAGATGTCCAGCTTCTCGTTTTAATCATCGGCACAATGATTGTAGTTGAGGTAGCCGAGAAGAGCGGTCTATTTCGGTTTGGAGCACTGTATGCGGTTAAACTATCAAAGGGTAACCCAGGCAGATTGTTTGTTTCTATTTGCGTTATCTCAGCTGCGGTTTCTATGTTTCTCAGTGACCCAACAGCAATGTTGCTTATGGCAGCAGCTACTATCACTATAAGTAAACTCCTTGATTATGACCCAGTGCCTTACTTTCTTTCTGCAACCATGATGATAAACCTCGGTGGCACCAGCACGTTAATCGGCTCGACAAGCAACATGGTGATAGGCGTACGGTCAGGCCTTAGTTTTTTTGACTTCATCAGCTATCTAGCGTTATGCGAGGTCGCTCTTTGGGGACTTACAATTGCTGCATTATATTTTATTTTCAAGCCTAGGCTAGGAAAAAAGAAAGCGCTTCCTGAGTACAACCCCTGGGAGAGTGTAGAAAATAAGAAGCTGTTTTTTGAATCTATCTTAATCCTTCTTCTCCTATTATTTCTCTTCATAGCATTGGAAAGCCTAGGAGTTGGCCCGGAAGCTGTCGCTCTTGGATGTGCCATCCTAGCGTTAGTTGTCAGCAACGCTGATCCAACAGAAATCTTCAAGAAAATCGATTGGGAAACGGTGTTTTTCATCGCAGGGTTTATGTTCATTATCGGTGGATTGCAGAAGACCGAAATTTTGACAGTAGTATCAACAAGCATATTTGATGTCGCAGGTAACCCATTAAATGCAACGCTCACAACATTATGGTTCAGCGGACTTGCAAGTGCAATCGTAAGCAACGTAGCTATTGCTCTCACATTTCTGCCAATTATCGGAGGATTTCATATATTGAATCCTGCACTGAGACCAGCGGTGTCCTCAGCACTTATTCTTGGAACAAATCTTGGAGGGGCCACAACGCCCCTAAGTGGCTCTGTCAGCCTTATGGCAATAGGCACTCTTAAACGTGAAGGACTCTCCATAAGCTTCAGCGAATTTACTAAAGTAGGCTTAATAACCTCAATTCTTCAATTAGGATTTGCTAGCATTTACCTAATCATAAGATTTGGATTAGGAGGATGAAAAGTGGCCAAAGTCAAGAAATGGATTGAGTCTAGAACAAAAAAAGCAGAGGACGAATATGATGAAGCTAAGAGAGAGTTTGAAATGGCTGTGGGAAAACCCTTCATAAACTTCAAAGTAGAGCTTCCTGAAGGATTTGAGGACCTTCGCACTCAATTTCTCAGCTTAGAGAATGACGCGGACTTTCTGAGAGAGCTTCACGATTTGATAAAGAAGAGACTTATATACGAGAAGCGCGGCGTAAGACGCACTTCATAATCGACAATCGAAGAGGCTGACCCACCTGTATTTTACTTCAATATCATTTCAGTAAAGCGCTCTGGATTGAAAGATTGGAGGTCGCCGTAATTCTGGCCTACACCAATAAAGAGAATTGGTTTGCCAGTCACATATGCAACACTGAGAGCTGAACCGCCTTTAACATCAGCATCCACTTTGGTTAAAATCGTTCCATCAACGCCTATGGTTTCATTAAATTCCTCCGCCTGCACGACGGCGTCATTTCCGGTCAAAGCGTCTACCACCAGCACGGTCAAATCTGGACTTACCACACGCTTGACTTTAGCTAGCTCATTCATCAAGTTTCTATCCGTCTGAATTCGACCAGCTGTATCAATAAGCACTGCGTTTAGGCCACGAGCCTCGGCATGTTTGATAGCGTCAAAAGCCACCGCAGCGGGGTCAGCACCATAGCTATGTTTGATCAAACGTACTCCAAGCCTCTTTGCATGCTGTTCCAACTGCTCAATTGAGCCAGCTCTGTAAGTATCGCTGCAAGCTAGAACAATTGTCAAACCATTTTCTAGGAAAAAATTAGCGATTTTTGCGATGCTCGTTGTTTTTCCAGTGCCATTGATTCCGACAAACGCAATAATTAGTGGCCTTCGCTTCGCGATTCTTTCTTTTGCCATTTTTAGCACATCTATTTTTTCACCGGTGTTTAGAATTTCTAAGAGAATCTGTCGCAGGTTTTCCTCAACAACTTCCTTTCTATCTTTTAGCCGTTTCACTTGAACGGCATCAAGCCGCTTCTCTATCTCATCACATATGTGCTCTGCAACTGGAAGAGCTACGTCGTTCTCAATGAGGTTCAACTTGAAATCAGAAAGAATCGGTTGCAGATTTTTTGATTTTAGCTCAGTAGTAGTAATTTTGTTGACTAGACCGTTAAGTCCCGATTTGAGCCTTTCGAACACTGCTTTTTTGTCTCCTACTGCTTAGTTCTATCGAGACACTTTCAAGCTGCTGTCTCTTTACGCGCATTTGTTCTAACACTTGAGATAGCTGTTGTTGAAGAGTGTTCATGGACTTCTGAAGTTCTGCTATGCGCTTCTCAATAATTCGCTTGGCTTCTTCTCTAGGTTTCTCCACTGACACACCAGCGCCCATGCCAACAACTAGGTCTTCGATGGTTGCAACTCTTGCATTTATAAACGAGCCTCCTCCTATTGGGACAAGCAGTTGTGTGCCTTTCGTTTCTCGTTCGAGTCCTTCTACCGTTGTAGCTGCGAAGGCGAGTTCGGTGAGGGCAGCGTTTACCAAGTTGATTCTGTTTTGCAGGGCGTCTGCTGTGCTTTCTAGCAATCGAAGCTCTGTAAGGAGTCTCCGAAATATTTCCTCGTCACTTGACATTTTTTTGCCTCAGTCGATCACTCTATGAAGATATTTCTGTTTTTTGGGGTTGTATTTCTTCAATCTTAGATATTTTTATTTGAAAACGTTTAGCTCGGTGTTTGCTCCCCAAGTCCATGTATACTTTTTCTCGTGCATTTTCCGGTTTTAGAGCTTTCACTTCTTTTTTGAACGTCGTCACCAGATTGGGTTTAACTATTTCACCGATTACACGGAACACTTTGACTTCACTCATCTTATTTCACTACATCAAGAGCTTGACCAAGTATAAACATTTCAGGTCCTGTGGTTAAAGATCCTGCAACCACATTGCTGCTGTTCCCTATTAATCCTGTGGCTACATATGGTATTCCACAGTTGACGCTTCCAACATCTACAGGGACTTTTAACACTTCTTCTAGTAGTTGCTGCTCTTCTTCACTAATGAGCGGGTGGGCTAAAACGCCTTTGTTTGTTGCCAATGCTAGCGAACCAGTGTAAGGCAGATCAGCAATTTCTCCTGGAACTACTTCAACATCCAACGCGTTGGAAATCTCTTCTATGGCTTTGGGTTTGAGCCTTGGGTCAACGACGGCGCCATAGTCGTTTGCGAGAACCATGTTTCCATAGGCAGTTTTCTTTGTATCCATCACTGCTAGGTTAGCATCGTCAGCAACTGATTTTATTGTCTCGATTTCTTTATCTTTCACGTAATGGGGTAAAATTATTCCGTTAGAATTTGCACATGACAAAGCTCCAACCACCACCGATCCCCCGATCATGGTTTTCGCCACTTTGACCCTCAGCCATTCTTCAACTTTGTCTACTTTGCGTTCAGGGGCTTGAGGGGGGATAATTGCGATTCTGTCAGTGGCTTGAGAGTAGACTCCAATACTTGCGCTACCAAAAAGACTTAGCAGATAAATTGCCAACCATTTATCTCCTAGGCCAGAAAAATGGTCACATTTCCCTTTTCGTCTTTGGCAGCGCGGATTCTCAATTTTCGAGGAGGTTTCTCAATTCCTCGACTCCATATTTCCTGGTTAACTTCATTACTTATGATTATTCGGCCGCCTTCTTCTTCATCGACCACTTTTTCTTCAACTTTCATGTGTCTTTGAACGAAGGCTTTGACTATACGAATCGCTTTTGGAGCCCGCCGATTCGCTGGCAACAACCAAGCACGCTGCAGCGGTATCGTGTAAATCCTTTCTTCTACATATTCCTCTGTTTCCTTTTCGCGTGGGGGCGGTGTTTCTTTAATTTCTTCTTCAGAAAACTCGTCTTTGATTTCTGCCTCTTCCTCGTTTTCGATCTCTCCAAGCTCAGTTTCTTCGGTTAATGTCTCTTCGACTCCTGTCTCTTGGGAATCTTCCTTTTTTTCCTCCAAAAGAGTTACCTTCTATGCCTTCAGTTTAGAGCGACGCCAATGTTTACTCTTGGGGTGGCTTCTGACGCGACCTAGAGTTTTGGCGACTACCCACGTGGGAACTGGTTTCTTTTGCTTCCCAGCCTTTGCAAGTCTACGTTTTCTTGCTGTGGGCTTGTTTCGAGCCATCTTTATTTTCTCCTTATCTTTATGTCGCGGCGTCGAGATTGCAGTTGGGCCAATATTTCCTTCAGTTGACTGTCAGTAACAGGGATTTTGAGGCGTCCTGATTGAGCGAGTTGGATTAGTTGGAGCTCAATCTGCTCTGCGAATTGAGGCTTTACCATTTTCAGATTTGTTAGGCGTTGTCGAGCTTCTGCAGAGAGGATGCGACGCAATAGCGTTTGCTTTTGAATTTCGACCTGCTGCTGCATCTGAGCTCGTTGCTGTTCTTGGGCAAGCCTCTGCTGGAGCTCCATCATTTTTTTTCTCCGAAGTGCCCCGTATTCTTCGTCCTCGCTCATTTTTTGTGACTCTCCTAATATTTGGCTAGTTCAGGCGTTTTTTTCTCTAATTCAGTTTTTACTTCAGTAGCTATGGTATCAAGTAGTCGTCTTCCATCATTCGTTAACACTCTGCCTCGCCCTTTCATTTTTTCAACTAGTCCTGCTGCTTCGAGTTGGTGGAACAGTTTTCTAATATTACCTCCACCACCCTTCCGCACATGTTCTGGGCGGTTGCCGCGATCTTTTCGACCACTGTATTGGGCTCTCAGCCTCTCTATGCCGATGGGCCCTTTCAGATAAGTTTTTCTTAGGAGTGAAGCGCAACGTATGAACCACCAGTCTGCGTTTTGCGGTTGTTGGATTGCATAAGAACCTGTCTTTGCGTAGGGTGTCCATGCTGGTGATGTGACTTGGTCCACGTTGTTTTTTATGTATTGGGCTAGCCTATTGATGAAGATTTGTGGTGGAATGTCGTAGGGTGTTGGCAAGGTTTTTTACCTTTGGTTTTCCTTCAGAAGATTCATGAAGCTTCTTATAAAGGCTTACTCTGTGGATTTGTTCTTCCGCGTCTGCAGTAAGAATTCTCGAGTAGGCTACCTAGGCATGTTGCCAATGATTGAGGTCTCATAAAGAACTTGGCTGGATCTCTACTCTTTGATTTAAATTGATCAGTGAACATTGGCCATGTTTAGCTGTTCCTGGATTGACTACCACTGTATGTCCAATCGAGTCTACTCCAACTGCTTCGTGAATGTGACCGCATATCACTAATTTAGGTTTCACTCGTTCTACAAACGCCCTTGTGCTACAACTTCCTACATGCTCACCCCCATAAGTTACATCAACTCTTGAGCCTTTAGGAGGATCATGGGAAACTAGGACGATCTGTCCCTGCCTTTCGCAGCTATTGTATCCCTGTTCCATTGCGTGGGTCATCTCCCTTTCGGAGAGTTCGAATGGTGTGTTGAATGGGCTTGGTGAAGAACCCCCAATGCCCAAGAAATTAACACTCAATAGATGTTCGCATTTTCTATGTATACACTTTACACCTTTTATATTGGGGCTCGCATCCGCCAAATTTGGAGGATCACAGTTGCCGGGCACAAACAAAACGGGGCATGGTGTATAGCTCAAAATGGACAGCAAATTCACAGCCTCTTGCATGGAGCCAAAATGCGTCACATCACCACATACGACAATTAGGTCCACAGAAATCTGCGTCGCTTTAAATGCAGTCTTTCGGAATGCTTGTTCGCTTCCATGGAAGTCGGCAGTTGCTAAGATTATCAATCAACTCACCTAGACAAATTCCATAAAGCACATGTAGTCTTAAGCTTTTTAATTCAAACTGAGAATTATCGTATGAGATCACTATGCCCAAGAAACTGACCTATGCTGAAAGTGGTGTCGATCGAGAGTTAAGAGGTAAGTCTAAGGCTGTGTTGAAAATGCTAGAAAAAACCTATAGATTCAGCCTTCATGGTGAAGTTTTACAGCTTCCTTTCGGTAACATTTTTCCCATCGGAGACAACAGGTTCCTCGACCTCGCCATAGAAGGAGTTGGCACTAAAGTCCTTCTAGCCCAGATAGCGGACAAATACGACACTATCGGCATCGATGGAGTTGCCATGGCAGTGAATGATGTAATCAGATCGGGCGCTAAACCTTTGGCTATCGTCGACAACATTCATGCTCACAAGTCTGATCCAACTCTCGTACAACAGTGGATAGAAGGCATAACGCAGGGTGCTCTAGAAAGTCAATGTATTGTAGCAGGAGGAGAAATAGGCGATGTTTCAGAGTTGATAAGTGGAGCTAGGGAGGACAAAGGCTTTGACATGATAGTCAGCTGTATTGGTGAGATAAGCAAAGCTGGAATAATTCTAGGCAAAAATATTAAACCTAAAGACGTCGTTATAGGGCTGAAAAGTTCAGGTCTCCACAGCAATGGCATTACTTTGGCCAGAAAGGTGCTGTTTAAAGCGTGGGGTGGCAAATTTGATCCATACGACATTCCAGAGGGTTTGGGTCGAGCACTCATCTTCGAAGCTTTGGAGCCAACTAGAATTTACGCCAAACCGTTGCAAGCAGTTGCAAAGCAGCACAAAGTTAAAGGCGCAGTTCACATCACCGGAGACGCTTATTTAAAATTTGGCAGGCTCATGGATTTTTCTAAAGGAATAGGGTTCAAACTTGACAACTTCAAACCTCAGCCCATCTTCGAAATCCTGCAAAAGACCGCAGAGGAGAAGGGTGGCATTTCCAGTGATGAAATGTTCAAAACATTCAATATGGGATGGGGATTTGCCATAATCGTAGACAAAGCCGCACAAGATAGCGTCTTGGATATCTTGGAGAACAGAAATGTGGAAGCTGAAGTCCTTGGAGAAGCAACTTCCTCGAGAAAAATAGCTATTATCTATGGAGGGAAGAAGCTGGTTCTCGCATGATTTTTATATTTTTATTTAAATTTACGCATGCACAAAGCTTAAATTTTTAGCTTTTCAATACTATAAATATGCTTTACAGAGCTCGCGTGGAAATAAGCCTCAAACCCGGGCACTCAGACCCAGAAGGAGAAACCACTGCTCGCTCCTTAAGGGAACTTGCCTATCCCGTCAAAAGTGTCACTATAAGCAAACTATACGTTATACTGCTGGAAGCCGATTCTAAGAAAAACGCTGAAAGAAAAGCGGAGGAGATATGTAAAAAACTCCTTGCCAACCCTACGAAAGACAATTATTCATACAAGGTTGAGAAAGCCCAATGACCTTCGTATTCCGCTGCAAAACACCCTTTAGTCTCTACAAAATCAACGTTTTAGCTGCAGACGACAGGCAACTGGAGAAAATCAGCAGAGAGATGGCAATTGGCCTAGATGCAAAGGAGTTGAATGCAGTAAAGAACTATTTCTGTCGGAAGAGAAGAAATCCCACAGACATTGAGCTCCAAACAATTGGTCAGACATGGTCAGAGCACTGTTTCCATAAAACCTTCAAAGGAGATATCACTACTGAAGATGGGAAGATACAGAGTCTCTTTAAGACATACATCGCAAAAGCAACAAGCGAGCTAAATCTTCCATGGTGTTACTCAGTATTTGAAGACAACGCTGGCATCGTAGAGTTTGACGAAAATTATGCAGTTGCCGCAAAGGTGGAGACGCATAATCATCCTTCTGCAATAGAGCCTTTTGGAGGTGCCGCTACAGGTGTTGGCGGAGTTATTCGAGATATTCTAGGTGTGTGGGCTGATCCGATTGCTTGTACCAACGTTCTGGGGTTTGGTCCTTTGAACTACGAAAAAAATAAGCTTCCACGCGGCGTTAAACACCCCAAATACTTGTTCAGAGGAGTCGTGGCTGGCATTGGATGCTATGGAAATAACATGGGAATCCCCACAGTAAATGGTGCCATATACTTTGATGAGAGCTATGTGGGCAACGTTGTAGTTTTCTGCGGTTGCGTAGGGCTACTTCCAAAACGCAAATTTGCTAAAATCGCCAAATCTGGCGACATAATTCTTCTTGTTGGAGGGAGAACCGGTCGAGATGGAATCCATGGTGTGACCTTTGCTTCCGCTGAGCTTACCGAAAAATCTGCCGAAATATCTCGTTCAGCAGTTCAAATTGCTAATCCCATTGAAGAGGAAAAGCTGAAACGTGCAATTATTGAAGTTCGTGACAAAGAACTTGGTTCAAGCATAACAGATTTGGGCGGTGGAGGATTGTCAAGTGCAGTTGGAGAGATGGCACATCGATTTGATTGTGGCGCTCAGATAGAATTAGAAAGGGTCCCTCTAAAATATGATGGAATCTCGCCCTGGGAGATTTACATTTCTGAGTCTCAAGAAAGAATGCTGCTTCTCGTGTCCCCCAAGAACCTTGAAGCGGTTTTAAGAATCTTCAGGGACGAAGATGTTGAGGCTACTCCTATTGGAAAATTCACCGATAATCGCGTTTTAAGCATACATTATGAAGGATATCCTGTTGCAGACTTGGACCTGGACTTCTTATTTGCGCCGCCAAAAACCGAGAGAGTTTCAAAATGGAGCAAAGTTTTGCTCAAAGAACCAGCTTTCCCAGAGCCACAAAACCTGGATCACTATGTTCTAAAGCTGCTGTCTTCCGCAGCAATTACCAGCCGAGAGAAAGTTGTGCGAACCTATGACCATGAAGTAAAAGGAAACACTGTGCTCAAGCCTTTACATGGACAGTTTGGCGGGCCGAACGACGCGGCAATTATCAGACCTTTAGAAGACCGTTGGAAAGGATTATCCATTTCGTGCGCTATGAACCCTCGGTTCGGAAAAATAGATCCATATTGGATGGCTGCTTCAGCAATTGACGAAGCAATCAGAAATAACACTGCCGTGGGCGGGCGGAGAATTGCACTACTCGACAATTTTGTTTGGGGAAGCCCTGAAAAGCCGGACAGAATGGGAAGCCTTGTCAAAGCATGCGAAGCCTGCTACAAGTTTGCGCGTGGATTTAAGGCGCCCTTTATTTCTGGGAAAGACAGCCTCTATAATGAGTCACCATTAGGTCCTGTAACACCTACGCTTTTGATGACCGCGATTGGCATTGTGCCAGACATCAGAAAAGCTGTCTCTCTCGATTTGAAATCCCCGGGCCACCTAGTCTACGTGGTTGGCTATACGTTTGCAGAGTTAGGAGGGTCGGAATACTATAGATTGACAGGCATGTTAGGCAGATCCGTCCCAAAAGTCAGACTCCCGCAAGCTAAGCACATAATGCAAACCGTGATCGCAGCGATTGACAGTGGCTGTGTTAGAGCCTGTCATGACATCTCAGAAGGCGGGCTTGTGGTTGCTGCTGCAGAAATGGCAATCACCAGCAATTATGGCATCAAACTACAACTAGAAAACGTTCCAAAAAATTGCAATGCCAACAGAAACGATTTTGTGCTATTTTCAGAGTCCAACAGCAGGTTTCTTATCGAAGTTCCGGAAAGCCAAGCTGAAAAATTCGAATCCTTGACGGACAACGTCCCACACGCAGTTGTAGGTGAAGTAATCAACGAGCATCGCCTTAGCGTCTTTGGACTAAGAAATGGCAAGCTGATAGATGTCGCTTTAGACAAGCTTGCAGAGGCTTGGAAACAGGGTTTGGAGGGTAAGACGTGAAAAGGAAGGAAATCCGTGTTTGTATTTTGCGCGTTGGTGGCACAAATTGTGATGCTGAAACTAAGCGGGCTTTCCAAGAGTCAGGGATGAAGGCCGAGGTTGTTCATTTCAATCACCTGACTAAAACGAAGGGCTTGCTTGACTTCAACATCCTTGTCATTCCTGGCGGGTTTTCCCATGGAGATTATGTTAGAGCTGGTGCGATTTGGGCAACTCAGTTTAATGCAACGCTAAAGGAGGAGCTAAGCCAGTTTGTTGAGGAGGGACGACCAGTTCTCGGCATATGTAATGGTTTTCAGGTCTTAGTTGAAGCGGGATTGCTTCCCCAATTCGAAGGGAGAAAACCCTTTCCTGAAGCAGCGCTTGCATCCAACAATCCGCCTGGCTATAATTGTAGATGGGTCTATCTTAGGCATGAAAGCAGCAGCAATAAGTGCGTGTTCACCAGAGAAATTCCCGTAGGGTCCATTCTGAGAATACCGATAGCCCATGCAGAAGGACGTTTCATATTTAAAAAGGAAAAGGAGGAGAAATACCTAAAGAAACTGCTCGATAATGATCAGCTGATTTTTCGGTATTGCCACCCAAATGGTAAAAGCGCAGAAGGAGAATATCCAGCAAATCCAAACAATTCCTTCTATGACATTGCAGGAATTAGCGCTCCATCAGGAACGGTCTTCGGGCTAATGCCTCATCCTGAACGTGCTTATTTTGGATGGCAGCTTCCAGACTGGACAAAAAGCGGGATAATGCCCACATATGGGGATGGAAGATTGATCTTCGAATCGGTTGCTAAATATCTAACTAAGAAGTTTTAGCTGTCCTGATGCTCCTGCACAAGCTCGATGCCAAGTTTAATTCATGGAAGCCATCTGAAAAACGGGAAGTCGAAGAGCTATTTCATCCTCCATTTTTTGAGACCCTAATTAGTAGGAAGATTATTTAGCCAATTGCGCTTTTTAGGTCCTGAAGTTTTTGCAAGTCAGCCAATCGAGGCAGCCCAGCCCGCGCTCCCATCCGCACTATACATCTCGAAGCTACAAAGTTTCCAATCCTTCCACACTCCCTCAGGCTTTTGCCCTCATGAAGGCCATAGAGAAAGCCAGCATTCCACGCATCTCCTGCGCCTGTGGTGTCAACAGCTCCTACTTCGAAAGGTTCTATTAAATGGGTTTTTTCGCCGTCAGTTATGAAACAGCCTTTTCTGCTCAATTTGACCGCAACGATTTTGACACCTTCTCCCAACATCACCTTTGAACCAGCTTCATACTTTCTGTTAGTGAGTAACTCCAGCTCAGCTTCGTTGGGAAGGAAGGCGAATGTCTTCTTCAGGACTGGTCTTAGCCTGGGCAGCCCCTTCTCAGCGTATAGTGCTCCAGGATCAAAACTTATTTTAACCTGATCTGGAAGTCGCTCTACAAGTTTTTTCTGGACGTCAAGGGATTTTTCACCCACGAAAGAGGTGAGATGGAGAAACTTGGTTCTTTCCACATAACGTGTGCTGATTTCCTTAATGTCTATTGTGTCATTAACACCGGGGGCTACATAGAGCGCCCTTTCACCGCTCTGGCTTACGAATCCCATGGCAACGCCACTTCGCCCCACCTTTTCCAATACTACTCCTTCTGTGTTAACTTTTTCGTGTCTGAAGTCTTTGAGTAAGAGCTGCCCTTCCCGGTCATCTGCAACCTTGCCCACAAAGGCTGTGTTTAGCCCGAGGCGGGCTAGGCCAACAATAGTGTTCGCAGCTGAGCCACCACATGACTCATTATAATCAATTATGTAGCTTTCCTCACCTCTTGCGGCTATTCTGTTCACATTGAAAAGCTTATCTACATTGAGGGCACCAAAGCCGACAACGTCAAATCGAGTCATAAGATAGTCTTCACCGCAGGATTTGGAGTTAGCCAATTCTATATTCTTTAAAACTAATAGAGATTTCCTCTAGATCCAGTTTTGCTTCAGTGCTTCTCTTCGATGTCTACGACGAACACCGAGGGCTAGTGGTGCTACAGAATCTCTCGTAGCCAGATTTTGTATTTGCCCAGCTTGCCTTCGTAGTTGCCTGCAGAAATCATGCTTACTCCATTCTCGGTGAGTGCTGCTTCAATTCCGGCCCTCATCGCATTCTTTGCAGCTGCTAGAGAAACTCCATTTATAACGATTTCAGGGATGAAACGAACCCTCGTTGGAACTTTGGACGCAGCTCCAAGTCTCTTTTTTAAGGAGGCGCAATAGGGGTGGTTGGTCGTAGGGCCTATGTGTGGAAATTTAGTTTCGGGTTTGGAACCGGCTGAGCATATGCCAAAGGGCGCTATCGCTCCTTCGACCTTGCCGATGGCTGTGAGTGCCTTCCGTCCAGCTGTCATCACTGCTTTTTTGGTCTCACACAAGTACCAGAAATTTGCGCCCATAACGCCTCTAGCATAGCCCAAATGCTTTTCTATGATGAAGTCTGGCACCATCAGAGGAACCACAATAACGTGGCGACCGTGGCGTTCATCTTCCCACTCAAAGCCGTCACCACAATTTCCAACTCTTCTCACCATGTTCAGTTTTCCCACAGGATTTGGTAGCGCATCAAAGAGGGCAGTGAAGGGCTTCACCAAGATGTCTTGTCGAATGCGATAGGATAGTTCGGTCTCAAGCTTTTCTAGGGAGTTTTGCAAAGGCTTTTGAGGGTCTGCACCACTCCAAAACTGGAGAATAGCGCCTCTGCGGCCGTCAGGTGTTTCGCTTGAATCCAGCCATTTTTCAACTCCACCTTCGATTCTGCCAATGACTATTGAAGGCGTTGCAGTGGCATCTTCTGCGGCGCTCTGCAAAACCTCTTGATCGTCCGCAGTAACTATTACCCTGCAGTAAAGACCCTCAAAGGCCTCGGCATACGTGTCTTCAATGTTGACTTTCAAGAGCTATTCCCCCGGTTAGGAGGAGGCTTCGTTCTATCCCAGCATCCCCACATTCTCTCCCCTCACACATTTTCTAAAAGCACTACTTTCAGCAGCAAGCTCGAACATGTTGCGATTGGTGATTTCGCTTACCTTAGGCAACTTTTTCGGAAATGCTGCTCGAATCATCTTGCGGAGCAATGGATCTACATCGAACTGCGCTAGGCACGTGCATCTCCAGCTTTCCACTAATTTCAGCAGATACGCTTTTCCATGTCTTCTGAAAGCATCAGCAAGAGCTGCAATTGCTAGAGCGTTTTTTGAGAGCACTGCAATCTCAGCTTCGCGAACAGCATAAGCATTACCATTAAAGGAAATCGTGGCACCACCTTTTTCTTTCACCAATTTGAAACATTCAACATCGGTGATGCTGTCACCAATGTATATTACGCTGCTCAAATCGATGCCTATTTCATCAACGATGTCCGTCGTCACCTTTGCCTTTTCAGTCCCACCTACGGGATTAATCTCCTCAAACATTATCTTGGATTCCAGCTGCAGCATCTCTTCGAAGAAAATTTCATCGAGCCGAATGATTGTTTCTTGGTCTCTCTCAGAGAGGTCGCTTACCGACTTTGCGTTTCCTGGAATTTGAATTAAAGGCATTGCACATATCTCTTGCTTGAACTCCTTCAGCACTTGTCGCTCTTCTCTGCCTACTTGATAAGAATCAATGTTTAGGAGGGTGCAGTGAGTGCGTTTGAATGGAAAATCTAATACGATACACAAAGCTCGAATATACTGTTGATAGCTTGTGCTAACAATGAAACTGGGCATCAGCTCCTTTAGGAACCTTAATGTTGCCTTTGCCCCGGGCATCAATAGAATGTTCTTTGTGGAGAACCTGCTGATCTTCTCGTCCGTGACTCCGTAGGCTTTGAGGAATGGTGCGATAAGTTTCAATGTGTCACCTGCTTTGTAGCCTTTGCGTTTGACAATGTCTGCCAAAACATCGTCATATCTGCTGATTTGGTTGAACAATTTCGCACCTTGAGAAATGAAGTGACGAGTTAGCTCGAAAGCATTGTCGTTTTTAGAGATTGGGCCTTCACAGTCTGTTATGTACGCGCGCTCATTTTTTTTCATGCGCTGCTATTCCTCAACTTCTCGATATGCTCGATGCTCTCCTGGATGTGTTTGCTAGATGCGATGTCATTTCGGTTCCAGAGGCCTCCGCCTTCTATGCTTCTGATGCCTTTTAGGGAAAGGTTGCGAGCATCTTCAATAGTTTCAGCGATGCCTACTACAGCGACAGATCTGGATGTATGAGCAAAAATCCTCCTATCTCTGAGTTCCATAGAGGCGGGATAAACTCGAATGGCGTCTCCAGATTCTCTTTGCAGGTTATAAGCTTCGTCTAAGGTCACTGGTTTGCTGATATCTTCTCGTTTCACCCTGTCAGGGAATGTGCTGATATAGCCCCCATATGAGGGCGGCGCTTTATAGGTAACTACTGACGCTTTCCTTTCAACCTGCACCCTAGTCAAGTTGCCTTCAATCATTTTAAAACAAATATCTACAAAGTCGTCTTTAAGAAGAGGCAAGATATTCAGAATTTCAGGATCGCCAGGGCGACTATTGGTCTCAAGTATTTTTAGTCCCTTTCCAGTGTGCATGAAAGCAACGTAGAAAGGTATTCCTCTTAACTCGTTGCCGCTTCCTCGCTTTTTAAGATTGGTGAAGATTTTATTTACGATTTCAGTTTCTTTCTCTCGGTCCTCTATGGACATGAAAGGCAAGATATCAGTTTTATCTTTGTAGGAACCCATTCCGCCTGTGTTTGGGCCTTTGTCGTTGTCGAAAGCCCGTTTGTAATCCCGGGTTTCGGGCAGGACTATTAGGCTTTTCCCATCGCTTAATGCTTGAAAGCTAGATTCTTCGCCTTCAATTTTTTCTTCAACCAGGACTGATCCGTGCTTATAGTTGGCTAAGAAATGGTTGAATAACTGTTGGCGAGTCTTGAAGTGGTCGCCCCAAACACCAACTCCTTTCCCTGCGGCGGGTCTATCTGGTTTCACAACAACTTGGTTGCCCAGCTTGCTTAACCATGTGTAAACGGCCTTCTTCAAGATGGTCTTGTTTTTGTAGTCATTTGGTTTGAAAACCTTGAACCTTGGATTGGCCACGGAAGCTGCGTCCTCGAAAAGTTGTCTTTGAGCGACTTTGCTGGCTTCTAAAGCGTATCTTTTTGTGGGGCAGATTATAGGAATGTTTGTTTCTTTCTCCACCAAATCTCTAATACCAAAGATTATGGGTTTTTCTGGCCCGACAATGCCGAAGTCGATATTAGCTTTCCGTTTTGCTGCGAATCTACATATTTTGGTCACATCTAAATCTGGAATAACAATGTGCTCGGCAGCCCGCTTTGCGTTGAAAGGGTTCTTCAACTTGTCAACTATGTAAATTTCTGTTCGATACTTTAGGCTGCGTGAGTAAGCATCTACCATGGCAGATGCTCTAGCACCATAAGAGACAACTAGAATTCCCACCTTTTCCATTAGTCACCCCCAACCGAGATCAAGTGATGTTCTCTACATTTACCTCGTAAATTCTGCCAGTTTCTTTATGGCCGCTTTCAAACCTTCTTCGCATCCAATTCGCCAGTCTCTGCGCCATAGGTGTGGGGTATTGACCCGTAACACAGCCAAAGCACAGCTCATCCTTCTTCATGCCAGTGGCTTTGACAAACCCGTCCAAGGATTGATAGTTCACTGTATCTGCTCCTATGGCTTGCGCGATTTCCTCAGGTTCCCGTGTAGAACCTATTAGTTCACCGTAGGTTGCCATGTCAACACCATAAAAGCAGGGACCTAAGATTCTGGGAAATGTGATGAGTAAATGTACTTTTTTAACGCCAAGTCTCCGCATCTTTTCAACTACAACTCTAGTAGTGTCGCCTCGCACTATGCTGTCATCAACAACTATTAGGTTTTTACCTTCGAGTTTGTGGTCTATAATGTTGATTTTTCTGTTTATTGTAGAGTATCGCTCCCGCGACAAAAGAATGAAGGCTCTGTCGGTTACGTAGCGGTGTCTTCTCGTACATCTTTCCCACCGGAGTTCTGTCCCGTCCTGAAGACCAAAGGCGGCATCGTCACTTGTTTCAGGCAGGGACAAGATCAGATCAGCGTCTTTTACGATATCTGGGTATTCATTTCCCAGATTTCTACCGAATTTCTCTCTAACTTCATAAACGTATTTGCCGTTGAGTTTGGAGTCTGGACGCGCAAAATAGGCAAACTCAAAGGCACAAAAGGCCTTTTTTCTTGTAGCGACAAGCTGATCGTGTTCAAAGCCATCTTTGGTCGCCATCACTAGTTCGCCAGGTCTTATTTCAAAATCACGCACGAAGTCGTTAATATCAAGACCGACTGTCTCAGAGGAAAAGGCACGAACATTTCTGTCGTGATCGCAGCCGCCGCATAGAGGTCTTAGCCCATGTACATCTTTAAATGCAAACAAATTCCCATCTGGCGTTATTCCAGTCACTGAAAAAGCGCCTTCAATTTCGTTCATACATGACTTGACTGCGGACTGTAGATCGCGTTTTTCCACAAGTTCGACTGCTAGTTTTCTGCAGATTAGTTCAGCGTCACACTCATAGGAAAAATCGGGGAAAGCCTTACAAAGTTCTTTTTTTTGTTGAACAGTGTTGACTACATTCCCATTAAAAGAAATGGCTAGTTTTAGCTTTCCTTTTTTTACGAGAACTGGCTGCGTGCCCCTAATCAAGGCTTCCTCATCTAGTTTTCCAGATGTTGTGTATCTCACATTTCCAATAGCGATATAGCCAGGTAAGCGATCTAGCCACTGCTGAATATCATTTTTCTTTATTTTGGGAATCAGATCTAGACTGTGATGGGTGTGAAATCTTCCATCGAAACTTAGGAATCCATGAGATTGATGCCCTCTATGGTTTTGAGCACGCATCCCCCAGTAGACGTAGGGGAAAATTGGCTTCCGTTTGAAATCGATTGCACTGAATACGCCACAGTCCATCCCCACAGAGTTTTCCATAGTTTCTCAGTTGTAAAAGCAAGTATTTATCAATTTTGTACACCTTCAAAAATAAAATTTACATTAAATTGTAGATTGTAAGGATTTCTAGCAAGCTTTCGATACTGTTTTCAGCAGAATAGAGCGCATTATGATTCCCAAGATGTCGCCTTTTCGCATGGTTAATATACAAGGGTTGTCACTCAATATCGAGCGAACCACACTTATGCTGGTGTCTTTTGGAACGCAGACGCGTGCACGCAGAGGAAACCGCGTAAACAGTGTGATTCCTCTTAACAGTCCAAGTTCTCAGAGGCTGCTGCAGGAAAAAAAGCCCTGTGAGTCGCGCGTTGGAAAGATATACAATCTTTTGACACATCACATTGCGAATAGCATCTACGAGCAAGTTCCCGGTCTGGAAGAAGTTTACATATGGTTACTTATCCAAATAGGCAAACCTATTGACCAACCTGCGATTGCTGTTGACAAGTAATTTTGCAGCCTGGCAATTCCTTAGAAAATCTTAAAGAAAGCATCGAGGAAGTTGTGAATGCAGAGTTGTCGAAATTGACAGGTTCATCATGGACCTAGCCTATGGGAAATTTTCCATATGCTAACTCGTTTTTTAAAAAGCAGAATGCATGCTTGCATAAAGATAAAGGTGGAATATGGTGGTCACTTTCGGACAAGTTCCCGAGCTCTCGTTTCTATGAATTCTGCAACTTTGTCTTCACTGTACTCTTTGGCTTCTTGTTGCTTCTTCAGATTTGCTCTGATGGTTTTAAGAACTTTTTCTATGTTGAATGGTTTTAGTATATAGGAATCTGCCCCTTTGTTTACGGCCTCAATAGCATTTTGCAGGGATGGGTAGCCGGTGACAATTATCTTAATCATTTTGGGTGTAGTGTCTTTCATTCTCGTCAGTAGCTTTGTTCCTTCCAAGTCGGGGAGTCGAATATCTATCATCGCCAAGTTGTAGAATTTAGTTTTGGTCTTTTCTATAGCTTCCCTTCCTGTTCTCGCTGTTTCTACGTTGTATCCTTCGTCTTCCAATATGGTTGAAAGGATCTTCCTTATGCTTTCGTCGTCGTCAACAACAAGGATTCTGGCGTTTTCACCCATAATTTTTCACCTCCTCCCAATTTGTCTTTTGCTGGAATATTAATGACAAATGTGGTTCCTTTGTCTGGAACGCTGTTAACAGAAATGTCGCCACCATGAGCCTCTACAATGCGCTTGCATATTGGTAGACCTAGTCCCATTCCCTTTGCTTTCGTTGTGAATAATGGTATCCACAGTTTCTTTAGGACATCTTTCGCAATTCCTGTTCCGGTGTCAACGAAGCCGATTTTCAAGTTTCCATTCTCTTCTCTACTAGAAATTGTGAGCGTGCCGCCTTTGGGCATGGCGTCAATCGAGTTTTTTATGATGTTAATAAAGACTCGTTTCATCTTCTGGGCATCAATTCTAACTCGCGGCTTTCTATGAGTTAAATCTAATAATGCGATATCCTCGGGAACTTCGACAAGGGACAAGGCTTCTCGAAGGACCAACTTGGGGGAAGTCATTGAGAGTTCTAAATGTTGTTCGCCAGAATATTCCAAGAGATCGTTTACGATTTTGTTTGAGTATTCGATGTCTTTCTCAATGAGCTGCAACATTTCCCTTGATTTCCTATCTGCTTTAGGAGCTAGTTTCGATTTTAAATAATAGGCGGCGCCAGCTATGCCAGTCAACGGGTTGCGCAAGTCATGCCCAACCATTCCAGCTAGTTCACCTATAGCTGCTAATTTTTGAGCTTTGAGTAGTTTTTCTTGAGACTTTTTCAGCTCTCGAGTTCGTTCGTCTACTTTTAATTCTAACTGTGCAGCATCAGCCTTTAGTTGTGCCTTGGCCTGATTGAGACGCCGGATTAGCTGAGCATTTTCTATTGCTACGGCAGCTTGGTGGATGAAAAGTTGCAGTGGAGCTAAAGATTCTTCAGTGGGTTGTCTCCCATCAATGGGGTCATCAACGCTTAAGATGCCTACAATTCGACCGTCAGCTAGTTGAAGCGGAGCATATAGCAAGTCTTGCGGATCCCAATCAACCATTTCTTTTTGCGAAAGCTTGCTAGGGATAGTGCCATCAGAAAATTTTTCCCTAACCCATGGATCGCTCCATGGAAGGTAGCGAAACTCCCCAATTCTAAAGCGTTCATATTTGGGGCCAAAGCGTTCTTCCCACACTTTGCCTGGAGGTTTATTGCTCCACAAGAGATCGATTTCTTTTCCTGTTAGACCAGCAGTTACCAAATCGTTGGGGCTAGTTATCTCCATTTTTCTATTTCTGACGGAAAGCACTACTCTGCGCCACCCCAGTTCTTTAATAGCCTCCGCAATTGTTTGGAGTCTTTGCTGCAAATCTGAGGTGCTTATTATCCTAGTTGAACTTCGCATCAACAAAATCAGCTGGTTGGAGCGCTTCTCGATTTCTCTTCGTTTCTCCAAGTTGCTGATTGCAGTTGCGGCGTGTGATGCTAAAATCTGCAGCAAATTTACGTCCCTTTCGTCAAAGGCATTTTTCCTTTTGCTTTCAACATTTAGAACGCCAAAGATTTTTCCTTCTGTCTCAACTGGAACCGCGAGTTCGGAACGAATGCCTAGAACGCCTTGAACATAATCCTTGTTTTCTTTAGTGCAAGGCACAAGAATAGGTCTACGCGTATTTGCTGCTCTAACGGTGACGCCCTTCTTGGCTCCGCTGAGAGGCAGTTTTAATAAAAGCGGAGAAGGATACCCACGTTGACATTTAATTCTTAGGCTCTCTTTCTCTATTTTTAGAAAGGCGGCATGTTCAAAGCCTAGGGTTCTCTCCATTGCGTCGAGTGTTAGTTCATAAACCTCATGAAGACTATTCGCAGCATTTAGTTTTCTGCCATAGAAGTTCAATGCAGAGAGTCTTTCATTAACAACCTCTCTTACGCGTGCGCGCGCTCTAATTTTCTCAGCGTCTTTTCTTTCTGTCACGTCTCTAGCAATTACTATCTTGCCAACGATTTTGCCATCGATTTTCACTGGAGCTCCTACACATTCGAGATGAACCTTTCGACCTTTTTTATTTTTGATGCACAAATTAAGAGTTGTTTTTTCGCCAGTAATGCCTCTTTGGAAACTGCTTTTTAAAGCAGGCATATCTTTGGGGTAGAATACGGCTAGTTCATCAAAATGTCGTCCCAGCAACTCCTTTTTTGACCCGCAAAAGACTTCAAGGGCTTTTTTGCTAACATTAAGAATCCTTCCAGAACAATCAAGGAATATTATGCAGTCGTTGGCACTATCGAAGATTTTTCTGAATTTCTCTTCCGACTTTTTAAGAGTTTCTTCTGTCTGTTTGCGTTCAGTGATGTCCCTCATGATGGCTTGAAAGCCCGTTATTCTGTCTCTCGATTTAGTTAAACTTATGTGGATTTCGCCATACGCAATAGTTCCGTCTTTACGTTTCCAGGAAACCTCAAACGGCTTCGGCACGTTTCCCCGCACTAGTGATCGCAGCATTCTATGGTACTTGGGAGCGTCTATCCGTCGGAGAGCTGTTAACTCTGAAAAGTGCTTCCCTACGAGTTCATTTTTAGAGTAACCACCCATTCTTGCTGAAGCAGTGTTGCATGATACAACTGCGCCTTTCAGATCAAAAGCCATTATGCTGTCAGGGGCTAGGTCGATTAGATTCCGATACTTTTCTTCAGATTCCTTCAAGGCACGTTCTGCTTTCTTGCGCCCTGCAATGTTTTGGGTAATCGCGACAAAGCCGCTTGGATTCCCAGAAGAGTCCTTTATTACGCTTGCAGAGAGTTCAGCGGGAAATTCCTGCTCATTTTTTCTCACAAAAGTATACTCTACATTTCTTATTGACCCTTGTTTTAAAGTCTTGTTCAGATTTTTTAGAGCTCTCTCATGGTCTTTGGCTGCAATCAATTGAAAGGCGCTTTTGCCAAGCAACTCTTCTCTAGATGAATACCCATGCAAATCCAATGTTGCCTGGTTGCATTCCGTTATTCTTCCCATTAAGTCGGTGACTGTTATAGCATTAGGAGAGGAGTCATATATGGCACTTAATGTTCCTTCATCCTTTCCACAAGTTTTTCTGGGATTTGCTAAACCTCTACTTCCTGCCAATTAANNATTACATACTCAACAAACGTAAAATCGTTTGACTCACGAAGCTTCAAAATCCCCCCAACCTTCTCGTAGAGATTCTTCATAATTAAAACCTCTAGGAAATCGGCCCCAGATCCGAAAATCTTCTCAATTGCGTTGGCGAAAATTTTGATTTTGTCAGGAATTTCTTGCTTCTTGAGGTCGAATTTCTTTTCTAAATAAAAATAAACTGCGTGTCGGGATGATTCTCCAAGCGATGATAATCCTTCATCAACCGCTTGGATAAGAAGCTTTTCGAAGTCGCGTTTGGGCAATAATGGTTCCTCAAGGCGCACTAGGCATAATAAGAAACCCTCTACGAAAGCGTATAAATTGATTATGAATAGATGATTTTGATTTCAGATTTTACCAAGCGTAACTCCGACCGTGGAGCAGTCTGCTGTTATGCGGCTTTGGTTAATGGTTTTTATTAGCGATAGAACATAACCTTTATTAAGTCTCAATATAGTCGATAAATTGTAGGATTGACAGACAATGGGTGGCACCTCCGAACGCGAGTATAGGGAAAAACTTCGAAAAATACAGGAAACCCTCCATAAACAAATCGAAGACGTTCAGAAGGATGCAAGGAAAATCGAGAAAATCAAAGTAGAAGCGCTGAAAAAAACTGAAGATTTGCGACGCTCTGCTGACAAGAAGATAAACAAGGTAGAAGCAAACATCATGAAGTCGAAAGACTTGGCGCCGGAATCCAAAGAAAGACTACGTTCTGAAGTAGCCAGATTAAAAAACGAAAGTGAAGGAAACTACNNTATTACTAATCTTTGCACCTCTGAATTAGCGAGAAGATCTGTGAGGATAATAGCCGATTTACCTTCGTAAGTAGCTTATCCAACCATCGGGGTTTTGGTATTTCACTTGCAAGTTGTCTTTCCAGAAAGCTCTTGCAAGAGTTATGAAATCTTTAGATGGCAATCTGCTACTCATGTCTTGACACTGGATATACAATACAATTCTTGGTGATTTAAGCCAAACTGCCATAACTTCAATATTTCAGAAACTGGAATATTATGGCACCAAACGCAGAAAGGGATGAAAACGTTGGGGCAAAATCGTTTAGGAAGCAGTCTTTATGGAAACGCATGCTAACAAGTAGAGCTTGTTGAATATCCCATTCGCTAGGCTACATAAAAGTCCACGACTTTCTCCATTTTCCTTGTAGGGAGCCAGCCAGCTTTCTTGAGGTCTTCGATAACACCGACAATTTTAGGTTCAACATTTGCTGCACGTGCAATGTCCGATAGGGTCACTATTCCAACAATTCTATCGTTCTTTGTAATTGGAAGCTTCTTGATGTTTCTACTGAGCATGAGTTTTGTCGCATCCTCTATGAACATATCAGGTCCGCCTACAATTATTGGTCTAGACATAATTTCAAGCACTTTGGTTTTATCTGGATCCTTGGAGTGCGCCACAACCCTCTTCAGAACATCTCTTTCCGTTATTATTCCTAAGACTCTTTCTCTATGAGCCACAATTAGGCAACCGATGCCATGCAAATTCATTAAAACTACGGCATCTCTAACAGTTGAATCAGCTTCAACACATACAACGTTTCGAACCATAATTTCTTCAATGTCCACATTAGTCCATCCGAAAGGCAATATCCCATTTTCCGAGGTATAACTCACTGTGTGTATGGCAAATTACGCTCAGACATACGAAAGCTGAAGGAACTCCCCCCAATTTGGACACACGTGCAGCAGAAAGTATGATCGGTGAGCCGCCTATTTTGCGGAAAACTTGTTGTAACTGCTTTAATAGGAGAATTGTGTTCTATTCTCTGCAAAAAAAAGGCTCACGACAAAATGCTGATTCAGGAAATCATCCTTGAAAACTTCATGTCTTACGAATACGCTAGGATACCTTTTAGGTCAGGCGTAAATGTGGTTTGTGGGCCGAATGGTGCTGGAAAATCTTCCATTCTGTTGGGGATATCAGTAGCGCTAGGTCAGTCTTACACGGAACGCTCGAGGAAATTAAGCCATCTTATCCGATGGGGCAAAGACCAAGCTCGAGTGACAATCGTCTTGGACAATTCATTAGAGAAAGGCAAGCGTCCAGTTAGAAACTTCAACAAAGACCAAATCTTCCTGACTCGCGTGTTGAGGCGTGATGGTAAATATTGGTTTGAGCTTGACAATCAAGCTGCAACGAAAAAGCGTGTCGAAAGGGTTCTTCAAAAATTCAGCGTCGATCCCGATAATATTCTCATAATAATGCATCAAAGTATGACAGAGCAGTTCACCATTCTTTCACCTTCAGATAAACTTAGAATTGTGGAAGCAGCTGTTGGCTTGGAATCCTACCGTCAAAATGTCTTGGCAGCAACGAAAAAGTTGAGTCGAATATTGAGTGAAGAAGAGTCTGTGAGCAAACTTCTTGAATCAGCAGAGCAGACCTTGAATTATTGGCGAGAACAGTATGATCGTTACCAACAGAAAAAGCAGCTGCAGATAAAGAGACGATTCTTGGAAAGGGAGCTTGCAGGGGCTGAAGCTTCTCGAAAGGAAGCTGCAATGAACGAATTGGAAGTTCAAGTTAAAACACAGGAAAAAGAACTTGAGCAGATTGAAAACAGAATCGTAGAAGTCCAAAGTGCGTTGGGAGAACTGGATTCAAAGCTAGACGAATCTAAAGCCTGTTGGCAGAAGCTCTTTCATGAGCGTCTCTTCGTCGAAAGGCAAAGGGCTACGAATGAGGCTTTCATTTCTTCAAGGAACCAAACAATCAACGAGATTCGTCAGATCCTAGAAAATAGTAGTGAAATGCTAAATGAATGCACCACTATGATTGAACAGCTGGAAATAGCAATAAATGCCCAGCAAGACTTGAGCTATTATGCAGTAAGGTTGATGGAGATAAAAAGAGCTTATAAAAACCTGGAATCCTCGTGGATGCGGCAGCTGAATCAAAAAAGTGAGAGCTTCAAAGCACAACTGGAAAGCTACAATGGAACGCTTGAGAAGGTCGACAGAAATATTTCGGAAACACAGCAGAAGATCGAAGCTATTACAGAGGAGATTGACGGTTTAAATAGCCGTATTCTAGAGGCTAGAATTAACATTGCCGTAATAGATTATCAGAAACAAACAATCAAGAAGGAACTGAAAGAGTCTCGTCGGGAACTGAAAGTTAAAACCGCGGAGTACATGGAAGCATTAAAAGATGCGGAAAAAACTGGTCCACGAATAGTGTCAACTAGAACTATAAACGAAATCTTAGATGAAGTCCGGCTGACCGAGGGCCACATCATCGCCCTTGCAGATGTTTCAGAAGACATTGAACGCATGTACGAATCCTACTCCACACTTTATCTTGACCTAAAAGAGAAAGCACAGGTAGTTGCTGCGAACCGGGAAAAAGCTTTGGAACAAGTCAAAGCCCGTATAGAGTCGTGGCAAACAGTGATGCAAAACCTTCTGGATCATGTAAGCCTTCAATACCAAACAATTCTAACACATGCTCAGGCAGCAGGCGAGGTTCAGTTGACGAATGGCCATGACATAGAGGTTGCAGGATTAGAGGTACTTGTGGGCTTCAAGGGAGCTCAGCCAGTTCCCTTGAATGCCTACACTCAAAGCGGAGGTGAGCGGAGCATGGCTACCATGAGCTTCCTCCTAGCTCTGCAACGCCATGTGCAGTCTTCTTTCCGTGCTGTTGACGAATATGACGTGCACTTGGATCCAAGAAATCGAGAAACTATCACAAATCTTCTCATCGAGTCAGTCGAAGACTGGAACTCACAATACCTGATAATAACTCCAAGCCAGATCACATTCGCAAAGCCAAATGTCCATATAATAACCGTCCAGAACGTTGGAGGGGCATCCAGAGTGAAAGAGGTTGTCTAGTTGCAACCAAACAGGCAGAGGAGACGGCTTGGCAAAGAAAATCTTGAACGTATCATTGACTTATGTCGCTCCCTTGAAGAGAGAGGCTTAGACCCTTTCTTAGTGAACGTGGACAAAGTGCTCGAAGTCATCCATGAATATTTCCCGGAATGGAAGAGCCCTGAAGAACTCTGCTTAGACGCAGAAGCAGTACACCAAATAGCCTCAGCCCTTAAGCTTCAAAGCGAATGGATTAAACACCGCTCTTCAGCCCTCTACACAGATCCCTTGCTATTCGTGGACAAACTTCGTAGACTGTCCAAAGAAGAAATTTGCACGATTTTTCTCAAATCTTGGCATCCAGTGGTGGAGCTTGAACAGATTTCGCCAAGTAGCTTAGAAGAAGCGATGAAATATTGGAAAAGTTTGGTGCCGCTGAATGAAAGATGGCAGAGGCTTGGAGGGTTACATGGTGAGACTGGAACTGCCACTCCTGAAGAGCTGCTGAGACAGCAGATCATAGCTGAAAAGGAGTTTTCTAAGGAGCTGGAGAAATTCTGGCATGAATTGAAGCGGAAGGCTGTGGGAAAAGAAAAAATCGAATATTGGGATTTTGTTGGCGCTGACACTTACGAGGAAACGGTACGACGCGCCTATAAAACAAGCTTTCTTGCTACGTATGGTTATGCGACGTTGGAAGTTGATAGGTTAGAAGAGATAGTTTACATTATACCTTTTGATGTTCGCATTTCTATGCCAGAAGCTAAGCACGTAATTTCGCTTCCAATATCTATAACAATCGAGAATTGGAAAAACTGGAAGGACAGTGGAAAAGATTGAAGAAACGGGCTTTTTATGTAACGCAACTCAAGCGTGCAACCCACATGCTATTCTTTAAACACCACAGAAAGCCGGGAGTGAAAGGCTGGGAGCTTAGGAAAAGACTTGGATCAGATTATTTGAAAATTCTAGCGTTGCTTAATCGGTACTTAGAGAAACTGGATCTGCAGGTGAAGTCAGTTTCTGCAGAGGAGGTATCAGCTGAAAATCCGACAAAAGCACAATTGGATAAGGAGCGCTTTTACGTAACTCTTCGTGGCACTCTTTCACCAAAGGAGGTGAAGATGATGGGGTGGCGCATAGATGACATTGCTGGCCTTGCGATAGTGATAGCCACAATCGTGGCTAGACAAGGAAAAGCGTCGAGAGATGAAGTAGAGGAACTATTGCGCATTAAGCTGCCGGGCTGGAGGGTGGGTTATAATGTGGATCGGTATATACGAGCGGGCTACATAGATCAAGACGAAAAAGGGCAGCTTTACATTGATTGGCGGACCAGAGCTGAAATTGATGAGAAAACTTTAGTGAACCTAATTGTTGCGACATAACTAAGCCTTTAATAATCTGTTAGCGTAAAAATGAAATACTGTAGTCACTGTCTAAACAAGAAATTTATTGCTTGAAATTCTTGGACGAAGGTCAACCCTTTTGGAGTGGTCTTGTAGACTCCATTGTTGTTTGCTATCATACCGTTTCGGTTCAGGAGTTCCAAGTAAAGTTTAAGTTGAGAGTGGCTCAGTCTTGCCTTGTACATTATATAGGTTTTCTTTTTGCCTCCCTTCGCCGTTATTAGAATCTCAGCAATTATGTCGTGGCGATCTCTTCTATTAGATGGCGCTATTGTTTCCTCGTCTTCTAAAATTTCTGGAGCCAATTCCCGGTCTTCTTCCTGAAGTTTTTTGACTATTGAAAACACCCTCTCTGCCGCGCCATCAGCTTCTCTTAAAAACTACTCTCTGTGAGTAATAAGGTTTCATGTCATTTCATCACAGCATCATGTTTAAAGCGCTAGACTTGGTGATTTTTCCTTGCATTATTAATACTCGATGAAGGATGAATGGTGGAGTAAGCTGAATTTCCTTGAACACTGTTTGCATGTTGGGTTAAATGAACCAAGTTCTGCAATTCATGACGCGATCTTTTACGGTCCCAAAATCTCTTTGAAGTTATTTCACGGTTTCTTATGCAGTGCATCTGCATAAGATCTCAGTCTGTTTCACCTCGAAGGACCTTCTTTTTATTGTTCTTCCGATCCTTCCAATAGGGATAAGATTTAATGAAATTGATCTTTGCTCTCAAGAGATCAATAAAAAAATCATCATCATTAGGGTGCATCTTGCCTAAAATTCTAAAAGCCGTTTCAGGACCTACCCCCCTAACCTGCAAAGCCTCTACAGCCTTCCTACCATAACTTAGGATGAGATCAGCTGTTCGCCGCGAATAAACCAACTCTTCCAACTCCTCAGGAGTTAACTTCTTTCCCTTCTGTCTCTGCTTCAACAGGCTGTGCAAGACGCGAGGATCTTGACTTCGCATTAGTTTTGCTAGTAGTCCAGAACCACATTTTTTACACACCAGCTTTTCTGGTAATTCTCGAATTCGTTTCTCTTCGAAAATTTGGCCACATGAAAGACAGAGCAAATTGGCCTTTCTTGTCAAAATCGACTTCTTCATCCTTTCGATGTTGCTAAGCACCACTGACTCAGGAGCCATTAACTCGGAAGCCTCTAAATGCTTTGCTAAAATGTGGTAGGCTAAGGGCGTAGGTTTATCCAGTCTAAGAACTGCGCTTACTTTGATTTTTCCTTCTTTGATATGTTTCATTATCTTCTTCACATTTGGCATGTCTACTTTTTCGATCATCGCCTCACGAATAGCCTCGTCGTAAACTGGCGTATTCTGGAACCGCGAGGGAAGCTCTGCCATCCGTTGAGGGCTCATTGTCTTTCCCCTAGGCAAAGCACCAAAGCGTTCTGCAACAAACTTCATTTTGTAGGCGAAGGGAAACCGCGCTTCCACATATTTATTGAAGGCTTTGTCAACATCCGTTGGAGTCAAACTAAAAAGGAGTCGAAAGATTTCATCAAATGTTTTTTTTTCGACCTTTCGAGGTGCCTCAATTAGTATACGATATCCATCGTTCCACCAACCCACAATTTGTGTTTGATCTGAGAGAAGCGCATCAAAAATACTGCCTAACGTGCGGTTGACAATTTCTCCGAAGCAGGCATGAACTACAACATATTTGTCATAGGCTTCTAGAAGTATGCAGTTGTGTGTGGGAAGAGGTAAATTTTCTTTGAGAAAAACGTCGATCTCCCTAACCGACTCAAGAAGCGCAGCCTTTCCTAATCCATGCATCTCTGCAAGTTTTTCTGCAGTTTCCTCAACACTTCTGCTTTTGATCAATTCGTGCGCAATCTCTTCTCGTAGCCTACCAACATCTACAGCCAAATCAAATGGGATTGGAATCATCTCACCATCCCATCCTGGAACAGCTGCGAATTTGTCCTCCGCAGGTGTCACGTAGACCATACCTGTTTGGTCTTCAATTTGCACTATTCGCCAAACTTTGCCTTTGCATATGAAGTTTAAGCCTATCCGAGCCCTCAACGCCATGAATTCGTCGCCTAAGGTGCCTATTTTTCGGTCAGAGAGAATGTCAACTATCGGATAGCGCCTTTCATCTGGAATCATAGAAAGATTCCTGTAATAATAGTCTCGCGTCCACCTAGTTTTCTTCAAGACTTCGCCTTCGATTTCTGCTTCTCTCAAAGTATCTAAGTAATTAATGATTTGTAAAAGCTTGGTTCTGGAGAGTTTCCTGAAGGTGTAGGTCCGACGAAAAATCTTCATAATCTCGTCGACTGTAGTCGTTTGTTTGTCCATTAGAACTCCGGCTATTTGATGCCCCGCCACATCCAAGGCATTTTCGTGGATCAGGAGCGGCTCCAGTGCTCTTTGGCGAGCTCTCCGCACCGCAGCTAGGGATTCCAAAACATCTTCCGAGAATGCAGTAACAATAACACCTTTTGAGACTAGACCCAAGCGATGGCCACTCCTGCCAACTCTCTGGATTAAACTGCCCACTTGTCTTGGAGAAAGATACTGAACCACAAGATCTACATGTCCGATGTCAACGCCTAACTCCATAGTACTAGTGCAGACAATGGCCTTCAAAGCATTCTCCTTGAACTCATCTTCAATCTGCTGCCGTTCTTCTCTTGACAAAGATCCATGATGAACTCCAACCTCATCCGTGAGCAAGTTGAATCTGTGTCCCAGCAACTCAGCATTGGTCCTACTATTCACAAAAATCAGTGTTGAAACATGTTTCCTTACTAAATCCAACATGTGCCTGATTCTCGCTGCAGCTTCAGGGGCTGTGCCTAATTTCCGAGCCAAATCAAAGTCCGCATCATCAGGAGTTGGATAATCTATGGTGAATGCAAAGTCTTTTGCCAACCAGACTTGTATGATCCTAACTGGTCTACGTGCACCGCCAATAAACCTAGCGACTTTTTCTGAGTTCGCCACAGTAGCTGATAAACCAATACGTTGAAAATCCTTTTCAACGAGTTCAGAGAGCCGCTCCAGCGCAAGAGAGAGCTGTGCTCCACGTTTATTAGTTGCAAGCTCATGCACTTCGTCAACAACCACATAACGGATTTGCTTGAGATGCTTCTGCATTCTAGAACCAGGCAAAATCGCTTGAAGCGTTTCGGGCGTTGTAACAAGAATATCAGGGGGACAGACTGCCTGCTTTCTGCGAATCGTTGGTTTGGTGTCACCGTGGCGTACTTGAATAGAGAGGTGCAGTCTGATTGCCCAATAGGACATGCGTCTTCTCATGTCGCGGTTCAGAGCTCGAAGTGGCGTAATATATAGAACCGAAATGCCTTGCTTTTTGGGTTGCTTAAGAAGTTTTGAGAATATAGGAAGCAAAACTGCTTCTGTTTTGCCACTTCCAGTAGGAGCAATCAAGAGAATATTTTCGCCTTTCAAAATAGGGGGAATAGCTTTGAGTTGAGGCTCGGTAGGTTCGAGAAGCTCTAGCTCTTCCAAAACGTTTTGAACAGGTTTCGCCAACAGTTTGAAGATTTGAGCCCCTTTTCTCAAGCCGAGAAAACCTGAAGTAAGAAAGCAGTCTGCCCACTGATATTCTTTTGGTCTAAAGAGTGGGAGGCATCAGGATGGTTCAGGAGACTAGCTTCGAAGCTTCGAACTCGATGGCCTTATGGTTCCGTAGGCGCAGTCACATATGCCCAAACGGTCACAAGCAACACTGTGAGAAATGCACCAGCGAACCCTGAAAGAACCCACTCTAACCCAATAGAGGGAAAGACCAACGTAGTGAGCCATGGGATAACATATTTTGCTGTGAAATTAGCTACAATTCCTGCGATGAAACCAAGTAACCCGAACATTGCAAATATCCTTATTCTATCACCCATATTGATCACTTGAGTTTACATACTGTGAGAGCCCCTTTTTAGGCTAACTGACACGAAACTGTTTATAACAGCAAATAAACCGCGCTCCTCTTTTAATGTGGAATTTAAAGCCCAAAACATTTTGGAAATCAACTTATACTACCACGTATATACGTAGGTGTTTAGTACATAATAACAACGTAAATGAACCTTTTGCATGTCCTCTTTCTTCTTTAGGAGGTAAACTAAATTATGTCAGAAAGATTTGCCAAACGATGGGAGGAAACCTCTAATCAACAACCGTTTACATCGCGGGTCAAAGAGGCATTGAGACCACCAGGCCCCCTGAAGCCACGACTTGACTTGGCAATTCGACGCATCGAACTCCAAGTTCAAAGGCTTGATCAAGCCGGTGAACGTTTCTCAGAGCGGGACAAGAAAATTTTTGCCAGGATAGTTGACGCCTACACAAAACATGACATGGCCAGAGCAAATGTTTTCGCAAACGAGCTTGCTGAAATCAGAAAGATGGAAAGAATGATAATGCATGGAAGACTTGCGCTTGAACAAATCGTATTGAGGTTGAGAACTGTTTCCGAACTAGGCGATATTGTAACCACACTTGCACCTGCTGTTGGTGTACTCCGAAGTGTAAAAACTGGAATGTCAGCAATATTTCCCGAGGCAGAAAGAGAACTTGGACAAATAGGAACACTATTGAACGGCATAATAATAGACGCTGGACAAAGCACAGGATTATCAATAAACTTCGAGTCAGCAAACGAGGACGCTCAGAAGATCCTTTCAGAAGCATCTTCAGTTGCAGAACAGAAAATCAAGGAGAAATTTCCCGAACTACCCACAGGCATACCAGAAGCTGGAGAAAAGACTTCTACTGGTCCTACCTAAGCACTCCGAAAAAGCAGGTGATTACTATGTCTGAATCAACATCCAACCTTTTTACCTATCTTGGCAAGCCAGTAAAAGATGAATATGGCCACATCATCGGCACAATGGCGTCTTTTCTAGTTACGCCGGGGGGTAGAATAAACGGAGTATTCATCGAACATGGAGATGGGCGCATTAAGCAATATTCAAGCGATCAAATAAAGACTGAAAACGACGAAGTTGTACTATTCTCTCCCCTCAAAATGCAAGCCAACAATTTCTGCAATCAAATACCACTCCTTTGGAGAAAAACACAAGCACTAAGAGACTTGAACGAAAAGAAGAAAATCCCCGAAGACATGTATGGCGACTTGTACTCGAGCTTTGAAGGCGCCCTAAATCAGCTCAAAGCAGAAGCAGAAGGCACAATTGGAGACGTTGAAAAAGAAATTGAAAACTGCACTCTACTCGTCAAAGAGCTTAATTCTGCTTTAATCAACCTAGAAATTGAACGAGAAATAGGACAAGTCAATGAGGAATCTTACCAGACTGCCATCGACATGGTGAAAGAAGGGCTGAAGCGAATCAATGCTGAAAAGAACGACTTCACTGCTTTGAAAAACAAAATGACAAACATGCTTCTTGGCGAAACGCAAGAGGAACCTGCAGAAGCAACGATTGAATCAGCTGCCGAAGAACAGGAGGAAACGGTCCATGAGCCAATCAGCGAGTCCCTGGACACTTCACTTCCAGAACCCCCAGAATCCCCTGAACCTACAGGGGAATCCCCCGTTGTAGTGTACGTGAAAAACGCAGATCAACCAACTCCATAAAACACGAAAAGGCGGGCGGAGGGACAGACACATTCGGTTTTTAAATTCACAACCTCCACCCCTCAACGACACCATCGTGATGTCTATTCGAAAACTTAAGATCCAGCATTCCAAACTTGAACAAGTTCACATAAGACTTCGTGAGAGAGACAAAACTCTCTTTCGAGCATGTACTTTTGCACTAGAGAAAAATAACAACGCTCGCGCAACAATGTGCGCCAACGAAATCGCAGAGGTCCGAAAATTAATAAACTTGCTTTCCCAGACACAAATTGCGATTGAAAGGATAATTCTTAGACTGGAAACGATCAAAGAACTCAGTACATTAATGATTGACCTCAAACCAGCGTTGAGCGCTCTCAAGAATGTCACAGCCAACTTAACTAACATAATGCCTGACGTTGCATATGAACTAAGCAAAGTCAACCGGGGCATACAGGACACACTCACTGTAACCAAGCTTTCATCTGAGACGCCACAAATCCTACGCACCAACCTCAAAACCCCTGGAGCACACGCCATCCTCAAAGAAGTTAATTCCGTTTTGGAGCAGAGATTGATTGACCAACTTCCCGAACCGCCCGTCTCGGAGGCTATGTCTGAAACAGAACCCGAACAACTGAAAAAGATGGTTGCTTTGGCTGTTGGCTGTCCCGAATCCAGCCAAAACGAAAAGAAGGAAACTGCTGAAGCATTCCTCTCTATAAAGGACTTGAAAATGCAAAGTATCTCCCTCAGGATTCAACATTCCGAATCCCTTGAAGAAGATTTGTTGGAGTATATTAAAAAATGCAAAGGCCAAATAGACATGACAGACTGTGCATTGAAACTGAAAATTCCTCCAAACGAAGTGAAGAAAACACTCGAAAATCTCAATGCCAAAGGCAAAATAATTCTTGAAACGTGATAGGAAATGAGTGCATCTCAAGAACTTGAAAAAGCAGCGACGAATTATGCGTCTGAAGCTGTTAGGCTAGATAAACAAGGTTCACGTGGAATGGCCATCACCATGTATCAAAGAGCCATTGAAACTTTACTAAAGATAGTGCATTTGTATCCTGACTATGGATTAAACAAAGTCTACATCCAGCGAGCAATGGCATATCAAGAAAGAGTCAAAGTGTTACAAGGCGGTTTGCCTCTTCAATCGGACTTGGAGAAGACTGCACCAGATGCAACAACGCCTGAAGAACCTGGAAAAGCCACCTATGACGAGTTGATCATGCAGGAGAAACCCAATGTAAAGTGGTCAGAAGTTATCGGTCTGGACCCTGGAAAAAAAGCTATCAAAGAAGCTATTGTATATCCCGTTCAAAGACCGGACCTGTTTCCGCTCGGGTGGCCTCGAGGAATCCTCCTTTTTGGCCCTCCTGGGTGTGGAAAGACTTTGCTGGCAGCTGCTGTTGCCACTGAAATCGACGCCAACTTCATCTCAGTAGATGCTGCTTCGATAATGTCGAAGTGGCTTGGAGAAGCAGAGAAAAATGTCGCAAGGCTTTTTGGGTCCGCCAGGAAATCCGCTACCAATGGAAAGCCTGCAATCGTTTTCATTGATGAATTAGACTCCCTAATGGGAAGACATTCCACTGAGGTTGGCGGCGAGGTTCGCGTGCGAAATCAGTTTCTCAAGGAAATGGATGGGATAATAGACAAAGGCAAGAAACTGCATGCTTATGTAATTGGCGCGACGAATCGTCCTTGGGATCTGGATTGGCCATTTATCAGAAGATTTCAGAAGAGGATTATTGTTCCGTTGCCTGACCATCATTCAAGGCTACAGATGTTCAAACTTTACACAAGCAATTTGAATCTGAATCCCAACATGAGCTTACATGAGCTAGCACGGCTTTCAGAAGGATTTTCAGGCAGTGACATCAAAGACTGCTGCCAGTCAGCATATTTACGTGTTATCGGCGAGTTCTTTGAATCCGGAAGAGCAAACGATGCGAAGGCTCAGCCTAGACCTGTAACTATGGGTGATTTCCGGCAGATCCTCGAAGACCGAAAGCCAAGTGTGTCGTTCGATATGGTTGCATCCTACACAAAATGGTTTGACGCTTTCAAAGCGCTTTAGTAATGGGCAATGGCTTAAAGGCCGCGGAAAGATTTGAAGAAATTTGCACCTTACGCCTTATTAGTAAGATGAAACCTCCTATCTCCCTTCAGCAAAGCTCTTCAAATCCCGAAAAGGCCTTCAAATCCCACTTTTTTTCTCGATAATTCCCACTAGTTTCTCCGGCTCTTCAAGAATGTCGACCACGGGTATGCCCAGCTTTGTGGCTGTGGAAGCTGCAGGACCAGTCAAAGCAATAATGGATTTGAACTGCTTCAACGTTTCGACAGCTTCACTATATGCCTTAATAGATAGAATCTTCGGCAATTTTGGAGCGTTCTTCATTAGACTCCTAAAGCCTTCAAAAATGATGAAATCAACATTGTTTCTGCAATATTGAGTTATTTCTCGAAGGTCAAATTTTGTGGTGTCAATTTTCTTTATAATTCCAAGTTCTCCTTGAGCCACCAATACTACTGGATTTGCTCCCGCTATCGCATGACGCCAAGTGTCTTTTCCCGCAGTGTCGAGTGAGAACCTTTTTTCGGAAATGTGCTTTGCGGTGGCCACTCGGTGTCCTCGCGCAGTCAAGCCTTTAACTATGGCCTCTACTGTTGTTGTTTTGCCTGATTTCTTGCTTCCGATGACCGCTATGATCTTCATAGACGAATCACAACATTGTTGCATCTAAGAAGAAGTGTTGCCGAATAAACTTTTATGCAAAAACTGGTTATGGACGGTAACCGTTTAGAACGCTTACTGCTAAAACCGAAGCCACGATGTCAGCTGTTGTCCCAGGATTATATTGGTTGGCTGATCTGCGCAGTTCCCTATCAAAGGAAAAAAGCATATCTCTACCATAGTTTGTGGTAGAGCCACCAGCCTTCAATACTTGGCTTGCCTTTTCAGAAATCTTCTGCGCTTTCTTCAAACCTGCTTTTCTAGCAATAAGGCTGTCAGGAGCCACAGATAGGAGTTTGAGAAAAGTATGGACAATGGCAGTGTTCAGATTGCCTGTTTGCTCAAGCTGCTGAGTAAGAAACGGAAAGCCAATTTCAAAAGTCAGGGGATAGTTCTCTGTCCACTCCTTAGACACAGAATCGTAAGGCGTTGACATTCTGAAAATGTCGTATAGAGTTACCTTTTTTGCTAAAATCGTCTCCTTTGACTTTGGGTCATTAACGTCAAGAGCTGGGGTCTTATTACTTAGACCGCCTGGGCTTGCTAACTTGATGGCTTCGTAAACTGCCACAGCGTCAGATGGTGTTGTTAACTCTACAACTGGTTTGATGTTTCTTCGAAGCTCTGATATAGAAAACTGGTCGCTGTTTGCCAAAGTAATTCCAGATGCAACTGCAATCGGTGAAAGAAGCAGGATTGTGCCCAAGATGGTGTTACCTCCACGTTGCCACGCGTTGACACTCATCACTTCATCTCTTATTATCTCACCAAGGCCTGTCTCGTCGTACTCGATCTTTCCTTCTGATATTTGAATGCCCCGCTGTGCAGCGGTCGCGAAATAAGGTTCAACAGCTACGGCAGATGCTAAGAAATGTTCAAAACGTGTATTCTGAAAGCCCTCTGATCGATTGACATTTCCAGGTTTATTGGCGCTGGCTTCCAGAAGAATTGCTAATTGGAGGCAGCTTGAAACATATTTCGCCTTTCTGAGAAACGGTTGGTGCAATGAAAATCCTCTGTAATGAAATAGGAGAAGTTTTATTAACATTGTGTATAGAACTACACAGCCGAGTAAAAGGCTACACAAGGTGTTGTAATGAAAGTTTCTCCAATGCATGTTGCTCTAATTAGCGTTTTTGCAGCCTTGCAAGCTGTTTTATCAACTCTTCCATTCACTATCACTGTTGGTGTTGAGGGCCAAATAACTTTAGGTCTCATTGGTGGAGCGATCATAGGCGTCCTTCTTGGACCGGTGATAGGTGGTTCAGCGGTGTTAATTGGATCCTTTATAGGAGTTTTCTTGAATCCTGCGGGGGCACTTCTAGGCGTCTTCACTGTAATTCCGCCCTTTTTAGGCTCTGTTGGAGCGGGTTGTGTGAAGATTAGAAAGGGCTACATCGCATGTGGGATAATAGTTGCTGCACTCCTCATATTTTATGCACACTCAGTGGGGCGTGAAGTGTTTGCTTATCCTTGGCTTTATATTGTTGGGGCGGTTGTGGCGCTCTCCCCGCTTGCGCACATTGCTGGCTCTTCCTTCAACTCAAAAAGACTTGCGAAACCAGTATTTGGCATTGTAGTAGCCTCTTTTGTAGGAGTCTTAGCTGATGGGATGGTGGGCAGTAGCATTGCGATGTGGTACTTCTCAGGATTACTCTCTTCAGAAATATGGCTGTCAATAATGTTCATTTATCCTATAGAAAGGATATTTGCTTTGGTTATTACGTCGTTAATCGCCATACCTGTCTACTACGGTTTGAAAACATCTGGACTGACTGAATTTATTCCAGAGAACATATAGGATTAACTTGCTTCATATAGTTTCTGACAAGGATGATGAAAGCTCGAGAAGGCGATTTAATAGAAGCTAGTCAGGTAGTCTTCGATGTTAAAGGACTAGTTCACCCTCATAATAGAATTATCGCTTTTCCCAGATACATTCCAGACATGCACGGAAATCGGAAGCTGAAAGGCATAACATATAGTAAGATTTATGCGATTTCAGAGCGCTACAGATTTCTGGAAAAAAGGCTTCCACAATATTTAGTCTTCGATCCTGTTTTGGGTGACCGCCTATGTGAAGTTCCAGTGGAAGACATTGAACATCATTACGACCCTATCAAACGTCTCCAAGAGCTCCGCAAGTGCAGTGAGTTGGATACAATTGAGTCAAACATGCTAGCTCTCACTAAATTTCTCAAGCGAAACTCATGTCTTCCCTGGAATAAGTTTGGAATTTCTGGTTCACTCTTAGTCCAGCTGCACAATGAGAAATCAGATTTAGACCTAATAGTCTACGGAGAAAAGGCTTGTGCCAGAGTCTACGACGTCTTGAAATTGGCTAAGAGAGAAGGAAACAATGAATTAAAGTCATATGAGTTGGAGGGGCTAAAAACTCTATACGATTTCCGGTCGCAGGACACAAAAATGTCTTTCGAAGACTTTTTTGCTGTGGAGCAGAGAAAAGCCTTGCAGGGGAAATATGAGTGGTGCGACTTCTATGTCCGATGTGTGAAGGAATGGAGTGAGATTGACGAACGATATGGAGATGTTGTTTACAAATCCATTGGATATGCGAAGATAAAAGCGACAGTTTCTGATGATTCGGAAGCGATATTTACGCCGTGTCGTTACCTTGTTGACAACGTGCAAGTGTTTGAGGGGACAAGTAGGGGAGTTGTGGTAGAGATTGTGTCTTTTCGTGGAAGATTCTGTGAACAGGCTCAGACAGGCGAATGTGTGGTTGCGCAGGGAAAGGTTGAACGAGTGCAAAAGAGAAGCGGAGATTCTCACTTTAGACTTCTTTTAGGAAGCAGACCGGAAGACTTCATGGTGTTGGCGAGGTGAATGGTGCTTGGATGACCGAAATTTTAGAGACCGAGACTTCTTAAGCACTGAAGAGGGCTTCATGTTCTGCGTGGTGGGTCCGTATCACCCTGCTGATCGAGTGATAAGCTATCTAAAATATTCGCCTAACCAAGCTGGTGAATGGCGAAGAGGAGAAGATCGGTTCAAACGCGTGATGAGAGTTTATACGATTTCTAACCTACTAGAAACATTTGACCTCTTGAGAAATGAAGCTCCACAATACTTGTATTATTCCACGACCTACGACGTTGAACTTACAGCTGTTCCACGAGAAAACGTTGTTACGCACTTTAAGCCAGAAGAAAAATTAGTTGGGCTTATTGAAGGGGATCAGCTCGACTCGTTGCAAGGAAAAGTTGTGGATTTCGTGTCCCTATTGTCTAGATTGAGCGGTGTTCCTATTTCGGCATTCGGTGTAACGGGCTCAGTACTTCTGGATATTCACACCCCTTCCTTTTCCGACATGGACATCACAGTGTATGGAGTAGCGAATAGCTTCGCGGTGAAGCGGGCTTTAACAGAATTCCGACGGGGTCCAGAGTCGAATGTTAAACGTTTCAATGAGGAGAAGCTTGCAGAATGGGCTGCGAGTAAGATGCGAAATCACCCTCTTAATCTAGCTGAAGCGAAGCGAATCTATAAACGGAAGTGGAACATGGGCACGTTTGAGAGTACTTTTTTTTCGGTGCATCCTGTTAAACTGGAAGGGGAGCTGGCAGAGGAATATGGGGACAAAATGTTCATTCCCGATGGAGTGGTCACCATATGTGCAGTTGTTGATGATGATCGAGATAGCATCTTCTTGCCTGCCACCTACAAAGTTAGAGAAGTTAAGATGAAAGAAGAATTGCAGACCCGCATCGAAGAGGTTGTTACTTATGAGGGGATTTATGATAGTCTTGCTGCAAAAGGAGAAGTAATAGAAGCTCGAGGGAAGCTCGAACATGTTATTGACAGAGTAGCCAATAAGATGTACGACCGAGTTCTCGTAGGCTCATTAGAGGGAAAAGGTAGGGAATTCATAAAACCTCGTGATTGAGAAGATTCTTCGGGAGCCACTCCTTTTCGAAAGCTTGTTGGTGACTCGGTCTAATTCAGTCCAAGCACATCTTTAAGATAAGCGTGGTAAGGACCAAGGTTTCCGCCATAGTTTCCGGCTGAAATACGAACTACTCCGGACACTTTTCCAGTTGCCTTTATTCCTTCAGCCATGGCTTTCTTCACGGCGTTAAAATTGAGGCCGTTAATGACAATTTCGTAGACACTTTTGACGCCATTCGGCACGTTGGAATTGACTACTAGTTCTTTTAATTTTGGACAGAATGGGTGGTTTGTGGAGGCTTTAAGCTTATACTTTAGCGAGCCCGCTTTAGAACCTGCTCGGCAGATGCCGCCTGGGAAAGGCATAATCACGCCTTGTGCATGCTTTCTTATAGCATCTGCCGCTTTTTCTGACGCGCTAAGGGCAGCGGGGAGATCTTGAGCCATGATGATGATGTTTCCTCCAGCAATTGCTTTTGCAGCGCCAAAGTTGTCTTCCACCACGAATTCCCCCTCCATCACTGGAATCCGCCATACTTGCTTGTTAGCATAAACGTCCTTTTTCTGGAATCCATCTCCGAAGAGTCGAAGGCTCCGTCCTACTTTCATCCGCCTTTTCACCTTTGGCAACGCATCAAAAGCCGCCGAAGTGGGACAAGTCATTATGCATTGTCCAATCCTGAGAACCATCTGATTCTTGAGGTCTAATCGCGTTCTGTGGTAGATTTGAACCAGTACTCCTGGCCGTCCATCTGGAGTATTTCGCGGGTCTAGTGTTCGCTCTATCCCAGCTTCTGCAGGGGACATGATAATGGACGAGGCAAATCCTGTTGTGGTTCCGGCTGCAATGGCTGCCCATTTCTTGTTTTCTGCGGTGATTAATACTCGTCCCACCCACATGCCGAACATTTCCGCAAATGTATCCTCAATTTCCAGGCCATTTTCTAAAATGTATCCTATAGCACCATCTGACAGCTTGCCTTTCTTAACTACTTTCAAGTCTCCTACAGTGCCTGGCTTGGTCGCCATATCTTCTTCTCCCTAAATAACTTGTAGGTAGTTTCACCCACTTTCATGTCAGTGATGTATTCGAACCCTTGCTCTATTAACTTTTCCATCTTCCCAAGCGTTGTAGCAACCTTAGAGACATGTTTCTCTCTTTTCAGAGTTTGAATGATGTGAATGAGAGCATCGTTGAAGTTGTGCTCCTGTGTCCAAGTTTTTCTTTGGTCGAAGTTTTTACGTATGCTCTCAGCTGCGTTTCCTCATTCACGCTTGATAATTCCAGTTAGACACCCGATTCCGCCAGCTGCTTGGTGGAGTTCATCCACTTTGACAGTAACGCACTTTATCCCTATCTGCTCATAAAATGATTGGGTTTTTGGATTTCCTGACGGCATTAAGATTTGCATTGGCTTCAACGTTACGAAGTTTAGAGCCATCCCATAAAGCGCTTCAGTTTCATCGGGAACGAAAAAGATTTCGTATCCGTTATCTCGAATGGTGCGAATTGCCACATTTGGAGTTCGAGTTCTCCAGCAAATTGCCAAGTCTTTGTTGATGAACCTCATAGTTCCCATTAGGTGCATTGTTCCTTGAGGTAGATCTAGGTGGATAACCTCGGCGTTCAGTTCGCGAAGAAGACTGGCCACCTGAGTGGCGCCTTCAGAATTGGTGCGCAATCCGGTTGCCAGAAGAACCACATTTGAATTGATCCATTGGGCGTCTGCGCCTTCGAAGACCCCCTTTCCTCGTACACAACGGAGGATGGGGACACCTAGCTCAGCAAGTCTCTTAGCAGCGAATCTTTCTTCACCAGCACGGACGGTTGATGCAGGTCTTGCCAGAATTGCTCCTTCAGATGTCATAAAAAAGAGATCAGCTACGTACATTAGGTTGGGTGGCGGAATATTATCTGGTTCGACGAAAAATACTTTCACACCTGCAATTTGGTAAGCTTCAACTAGTTGGTCATGTTGATTTCTGGCTTTAACAGCATCTGGTGCTTGAAGCATCAAGGCTTTGTTGGCATCTTGTACTGACTCTATTTCTACTCCGGGTCGATGTACAAGAACCGTCTTGAGGGGAGCCCATTCTGAAGCTACTCCACACGCTGCCCAAATGTGCCCGATCTCATCTTGAAGCGAAGCCGTTCTGGGGGACCATCCAGCACCTCCATGAGCAGCATCTTGTGTGTCTTTCGACATATCAACCTCTCTTGAAGTTGCTTACCACCTGCATAACTTTTTCGCAGCGTGCCCTGTACGCGCGAAACATGTTAAAAGTGTGTTGCCTAATATTTCGTCGGAGATCGTGCTTGACTTCGCCAAGAATCGTCGAGGAAGTGGAAAGTGAGAGGATCTATCAACATGTCCTGAAAATTGAAGGTCCTAGACACCCTATTGATTCTCTTGAGAAACTGGACAAGGCAGCGAATTACATCCGTTCAGAATTTAGGGAATATGGACTTCAAGTCAACGAGCAAAGGTTTAAAGTTGAAGACTTCGATGCAACATTTAGAAATGTCGAAGGCATAATGGGGGATAATGGAGACGCAGAGTTTCTAATAGTATCTCACTATGACACTGTGTGGGACTCACCAGGGGCGAACGATAATGGATCGGGTGTGGCGACGATGTTATAAAGCGCAAGAGTCTTGGCACAGGAGTGCTCGAATATTCATCCCGTCAGATTTGTCAGTTTCACTTTGGAGGAGAGAAACCCTGCATGGGAATTAAGGAGTCGCCGGGATGCTCGAAGCCTTGGATTGATAGATAAGCAAAATCGTTACAGCTCGTCTCAGACGCACAGATTGATGAAAAGAGCGTTGGACCTTCAAACGAAATCACTGGCTGCGGGAAAGACCTTGGTGGAAGCGTTGGAGGATTCCAGAATTAGACTCCAAGGCGAGATGAGCGAATCGGAGATTGAATACCTGAAGCGAAGTGAAGAAAGGTTTCGCGGCGTAACTGTGACTTCGTGGCCTGGAAAGACTGCGATGCTGGGGAGTGGTTTCTGGGTTGAGGAGGCGATCCGAGCCAATAGAAAAGTTCTGGGAGCCGTAAATTTGGAAACTCTAGGGTACACATCCAGCAAGAATCACTCTCAGACTCTACCCGAAGGTGTGAATCAAACGATGTTTCGAACGTATAAAATCCCGGATGTTACTATCGGAAATTTCATCGCAGCTGTTGGTGATGCCAATTCGGACAAACTAGCTCGATCTTTCTGCAACCAGTGTCGGCTTGGCTCTGTTGATCTTCCATATGCGTGTCTTCAAGTTCCGCTGCGTTTTGATGACATTGCGAAGTTGGGGCTGCATGATTTATTGCGATCGGATCACGCATGCTTTTGGAGAGGTGGGATTCCAAGCTTGATGGTGACAGATACAGCGAATTTTCGGTATCCCTTCTATCATACGCGAGCGGACACAGCTGACAAGCTGGATACTCAATTCATGGCGAAGGTGTGCAAAGCCATAATTGCTATGGTGATCGACTGTGCGTCAGCGTGACTTTCCAATCCTGACATCTGAATCTACCTCGCGCTAATAGGATTTTGTGAACGTAAGCCTTCTAGTCTATTTCCTTTTTAGGAGCCTGCCCTCACGATCTATTTCTAGACGGCGGATCCTCGTGGTTGAGATTGGCTTACAGTTCTGTGCTAACACCATTCGTATGGCGATTATGTGTAGGGGTTGCAGATTCATCTCTATGCGTTTTCTGTTTATTTCATGAGCTCTCGCTTCGGTTTCTTCACTGACCACAATAGCTTCCAAGCGCTCATTGGTCAAAGCAGGTCCATAGGCATCATATAACGGCACAATTTTTGCGTGGTCAAGCCAACCATGCTTCAGGAGAAATCCTTTGAGCTCCTCCAATCGTACAGCGAAAGGCGCGATTTTGTGAGGTTTCAACATTTTCTGCACAAAGTCATCTGTGCACAAGCCGATCAGAACGTGTTCACCGATCTTGAGAGCTCTTTCAAGTAACACTCTGTGGCCTTTGTGAAATTCATCGAACGTTCCACCGACAGCCACAAACTTGAAAGGCTTGCTCAAGCTTTTTCAACTCAGCGCATGACTTGGACGTGGATCTTCAATGCAACGATGCGTTAGCGGGCTGTTTTAGCTTGATTCTCTCAGCAATTGCGTCGAGGAGAGCTGCTGCAGCTTCGCGTTTCGTCGTTAGTGGAACGTGTATAACATTCTTCTTGCGGTCAATGATAAAAAGTTCGTTGGTTTCTACTGCAAATCCAGCGCCCCTTCGTGAAACGTCATTTGCAGCTATCAAATCAGCTTTTGTTTCCTTCAATCTTCGATAAGCACTGTTGACCAATTGTTGGTTAGACACTTTGTGCTCTGCCTTGAAAGGAACGAGAAAACTTTTGGGGCTAGCCTTTTTAATAACGTCTATTATCTTTGGCGTGGGCTGGAATTTCACGGTAAGTGAAGACGTGTCCCGCGTCGAAACTTTGTGGTCGAAATGCTTCTTCGCTTTCCAATCTGCTGCGGCTGCTGCAGCAACTACAACATCATATTTCTGTGATTTCAGCTCGGAAATTACAGCGTCATGCATTTCTTTTGTGGTTTCCACAGAGATTAGTCTAGCTTTTTTGGGTGGAGTAACGGTTCTTGGACCAGCTATCAGAGTGACTTCGGCTCCTCGCTTCAGAGCTTCTCTAGCCACCTCAACGCCCATTAAACCCGAACTTTTGTTGGTGATCACTCTCATTGGATCGATGTACTCCAAAGTTGGGCCAGCAGTGACTAACATCTTTTTTCGGGTGAAGTCTTTGGATGTTGAGAGTTTGTAGATTATGGCTTCTAATATATCGTCTGTGTTAGCGATTTTTGCTTTTCCTTCTTCGACTCTTGGCCCTATGAACTCGATGCTCAACGCCTTTAATTTGTCTATATTCTCCTGCAAAATGGGGTGGTGGAACATGGACTCATGCATAGCGGGAACGATCATGATCGGTATCCTCAAGCTGAAAGCTGCAGAAGCAACCGACGTCACGGGCGTATCGTCTATTCCTGAAGCGATTTTGCTGATAGTATTCGCAGTTGCTGGCGCAATGAGAATTAGTTCAGTCCGCCTAGGCTGCGGTCCAATTAGCGCTACATGTTCGATTTTTCCAGTGAGCTGTGTCACGACAGCGTTTCCAGTTGCCCACTCCATGAGGTGGGGGTGGATTATTTTTTGAGCCATTGAAGTCATTACAGCGAAGACTTCTGCGCCGTGTCTCATCAATTGTCTTGCGATTTCTGGACACTGACTAGCGGCGACACTTCCTGTGATGCCTAGAACTATGTTTTTTCCCTTTAACTCCACCCCTTTTGTTTGAATTATGTCTTTCGAAGGGTGAACCAAATTCTAAGCCTCTCCTGTCTCAACTTTCTGTAGATGTTTCTTTAAGTCTTTTGAGATAAGCAGGCATGGATTCTCGAGCATTTTCTTCACCATTTTGTGGCATCAAATCCTCAGTGGTATGTGTGTTCTTTGTCTGGATAAGTGCCTTCTGATACTTCTTCCTTGAATCTTGTGACAGCATCTTTTATTATCTTATTAAGGTTGGCGTATCTCTTCAAGTACCTAGGCGCAAAGCTTAGATCGAATCCGAGCATGTCATTGATTACCAACACTTGGCCGTTGCAGTATTTCCCAGCGCCTATCCCAATCGTAGGAATATTCACTGTTTCTGTGATTTTCTTGGCAAGGCTCTCAGGAATACATTCTAACACCATTGAGAAGACCCCCCGCTGATCTAAGTCCAATGCGTCTTTGAGGATTTTTTGCGCTTCTTCTGGTTTCTTTCCCTTAACCCGATAGCTTCCTGCAGTTTGTGGCAGAAGGCCTAAATGCCCCATAACTGGGATTCCGTGATCCAGCAACGCATTAATTTGTTCAGGTTTGTTACCCTCGATTTTCACTCCATCTGCTCCCGCTTCTAGAAAGAGTTTCGCGTTGTTCAATGCGTCTTCAACCGTTTTATAGCTGTTGATTGGCATGTCTCCGATCACAGGGGTGTTTTTTACTCCTCTAGATACAGCTTTTGTGTGATACAGCATATCTTCAATCGTCACACTCTTTGTGTCCATGAATCCTTGCATCACCATTCCTAGGCTGTCCCCGACGAGGATTAGGTCGATTCCAGCTTCGTCGAGGATCTTCGCCATCTGAAAATCGTATGCGGTTAACATGATTATTTTTTCGTGGCGATTCTTCATTCCAACCGCGTCAAATTTCATCTAATGCGCCTCCAAATATTTGATTAGAGCAACCAGTGCTTCGTTAACAGGTGTTGGAATGCTATGTCTCCTTCCAAGCTCCACTATTTTCCCGTTTATAAAGTCGATTTCTGTTTTCCTCTGCTTAGCTATGTCTTGATACATCGAAGAATAGTTCGTGTAGCCTGCGATTTTCTGTTCAATGCATTCCTCAAGGCCCGTTTCGAAAAGTAATTCTTCGCTTTGCGCTATTGTGGTGCATTCTTGAATGATTGCATGTCTAATCCCTTTCAGGTTGCCTGCTAGGATCTCATGGTTTCTGGCTCGCAAGATTGCTGTCAGCGGATTTACCACACAATTAAGGATTAACTTCTGCCAGATTTCAGATTTTATATCGTTTGAGATTCTAGTTTTCAATCCGCTCTCAACAAAGACTCTGGCTATTGCCTGTGAGCTTTGAGTTGGCTCCAATATGGTTTCCCCTTGCCAAAAAGAGACTTTCCCAGGCTCAAGCAATTCCGCAGCTGATGTAACTAGGCCTCGAATAATCTCAGCTTTATCATCTACGATTTTTTCGACTACTTCTTTAATTCCCAAGCCATTCTGTAAAACTAAAATAGTTGAATCTTTTCTCAGCAACGGTTTTATACCTTCAATCGTTCTTGCAGCATCTTGAGCCTTTGTCGTTAGGAGGATTAGCGCATTTGGAGGAATTTCTTCGATTTCAGTCTCTGCTGCCAAAAAGTAGGTGTCATTGACGCTTCCTGAAATAGTTAAACCGTTCTTAGTTATCGATTTCATATGAGTTGTGCGTCCAATCAAGGTGACTTTGTTCTTACTTGAAAGTAGGGCGCCATAGGTGCTGCCGATTGCTCCAGCTCCTAAAACAATGATTGCACGTGAACTCATTTTTTTATTCCTTCAATGAATTGAAATGTAGATTCCATTTTTTGCAAGCTTTGAGAGTCGATTATTGATGAGTCTGATCGCTTCACTCAAATTTTTCTTGTTATCAAAGTCGGACTGAATCCTCTTAAGTCTGTGTTGACGTTTCTTGCTGAGCTGTTCAGCGGCGATGGCTAAGGCAGGCAGCGCTCTCACAATGTTGTCGACTATTGTAATGGTAGCAAACTGAGCGGTTCGCGACAACGGATTTAAATCAATTGTGATGACTTTCTTTCCCATTTTCGCCAAAGCCTCAGCACGGTCTCCATCTTCAAGCGGAACCAAAACAACGTCTGCTTTAAGTATGCCTCTTGGATCGACGCGCCTCCTCTCCCCTCCGATTTCTGCAATTCTCGCAGAAGCTGCTTGATTAACACCATAGACTTTTTGAGCCCCGGCTGATTTGAGAAGCCTTTCAATTGCTCTTTCCCGTTGAGCAGAGCGATAGAAAAGGTTGACCTCGATTAAAGCTCCTGTTACTTTGGCCAGCCTAACTATGCCTTCCGCGCCAAGAGCGGCTGCATTTCCGTTGACAGAAATTACTGGGTGTTTGCCAGTCAGCAAAGCGGCTGCAGCAGCTGTGACCGCGACCAAGGCATTCTCTGTTGTTCTTTCACCCAGCAGATAGTCAAAAGCTTCTCCTCTTCCATGTGCAAACAGGCCTGCATCTGAAACGATTCCCTTTTCAAAATGCTCAATCAGTCTTTCCCGAATTAATAGAGAATTTGCCCTTGGATGCGCGGATGGAATGACTATCTTATTCACAGAAGCCTGGCTCCTTCAAAATCGATGTTTGCGAATATCAGGTTGCATTTTGAAGATGCGTGCCTGCTGAAGATTTCGCGGATTTCTTTAACTTGGTCTCTTTTCACAATAGAGAAGAGCGTTTCCCCGAACATTGCCATACTACAGGCAAATCCAGCATAGTCGGTTTCTATCAAAATGGCTCGCAATCTTTCTGTAATCAGCTTCATGTGTTCCGCAAACTTGCGAGACAACCTCATAAAATTTTCAGGTGTGGCATGCCTCTTTAATTCTTCAATGAGCTGTGGGCTAGATTCGTTTATGCGCTGCTGAGCTGTCTTCTTCCTTAAAATCTCACTCGTAGGCAGTGGTCCGAAGCTTATACAGGGCACTATGTAGTCGCCGCTGATTGGTATTGATTTGATCTGCCCTATGCCCGGCGCTCCAGGTTTTTCTCTTAGTTCGAGTCCTCCAAGGGTTTCCGCAATGACTGTGCCGAGGCCAGTTTTGCATTCAACCTCAGCAACGTGGGCTAGCTGAGAGGCTCTAACGCGAGACATGCCAAGACCAAGAGCTTTGTTAAGAGAAAGGGCTAGGCTCAGTGCTCCAGCGCCACTAGTGCCAAATCCGCATCCCACAGGGACAGCAACGTAATGTTCAACCAATACATCAAAATTCTCATCTGCGAGACGGAGAAAAGACTCTGCAACGTGTCTGGACACTAAAGCCGACTCTTCGCGTTTGCCATTTATCGAAATATTGACTGACTTTTTCCGCGACTTTCTTATCTTCACCTTTGTTGTAACCCCTTCGGAGATAGAGAGTCCTGCTCCCTTAGATCCCCTCAATAGAGGATCCTTTGATTTGTCACATGCTTGGAAAAATCCTGTTAAATGTCCTGGCGAGAATGCCTGTATCTCTTTCAAGTTTTAACCACCAAGCATGCGGTTTACACCAATGGTTTTAGGCATGTGGCTATGTGGAAGGTTCTGAGATAAACATTTCGTATAGAATGTCTAAACATATCTAACGTGGTAAAACGTGATGTTTGGCGTTGAAGCGCAAAGTTTAAGGGTGGTCTGCGTGAAGTCTTTTGAGTAACCGAGACTTGAGGTCTTCCCTTGAATGATGAAACCGAAATAACTTTAGAAGAAAAAAAAGCTGCAATTCTCATAAAACTTAGGGGTTACAGGAAACTTTCTACGAAAAAAAAGGAATATAAGAATGCATTTGGGTTCTCTGTGAAAACGCCGGAGGGCAAATCAATAATATATTGCATTCCCTCCAGTGGCACTGTAGGAGTTCAATACATCAACCAACTTGCAAAAATTATGGAAGAAGAAAAGCTGGAAAAGACAATAGTGGTAACAAGCGGACGATATACTCAAGCTGCCAAAAAAAAGGCAAGGAAAAAAGGAATAGAATTGATTCCTCGGATTTTCCCAATTTTTGACATTTTCGATCATGAGCTTGTGCCTAAACATGAGATTCTATCATCTGAAGAACGAGAACAGTTGCTGCATAGATATCGTGTCGACCCCTATCAGCTGCCCAGAATAAGAACCTCTGACCCTGTGGTGAAAGCCGTAGGAGCAAAGACAGGCGACATTGTAAGAATCATCCGAGACAGCCCCACTGCGGGGAAATACGTTGCTTATCGATACGTAATAGAAGGCTAAGGTGCTATATATCCGCGCGGAATTCCTAATTCTTCAAACCGAAACCTATATCAGATCTTCCATACACAACTCCCCAGCCACATTGGATGGGATGATTGCACATGACTATAAGAGCGGTTGCCTTTGATCTTGATGGAACTCTTGCTGAGTTCAACCTTGACTACAAAAGTGTGAGAGCTGAGATTAGGGCTTTCCTCATAAACCAAAAATTTCCTGCTTCAATATTTTCTAGAAATGAAAGCGTCTTTGAAATGCTGGAAAAAGCTGAGGTTTTAATGAGGAACAACGGTAGAGCGGAAGAAGATGCCTCTGCTGTTCAAGAACGTGCTTTAGACATAGTGTTCAAGCGTGAAATTAAAGCGGCCCGTGAGACCTCGCTCTTACCAGGCGTGTTTGAAACACTAAGAATTTTAAAGGATGCAGGCTTGAGGCTTGCCATTTTTACAATCAACGGTAAAAGAGCGACAGACTTCATTCTCCATAGCTTTCATTTGACGCAGTTTTTCGAGGCTGTAGTCACTCGAGAAACTGTTTCAAGAGTGAAACCTGATCCCTCACATCTAGCTGCTGCCGTGAAAGCGTTAAACGTGAATTATGATGAAGTAATTGTCGTGGGCGATAGTGTGGTGGACATGCGGAGTGCCAAAGCGTTAGATGTGAAGGCTGCTGTGTGCATTGTCTCGGAAGGGAGTGAAACTAAGAAGCTAATTCAAGCAGGGGCTACTCATACGATTGAGTCGATAACTAAGTTGCCAGCTTTGATCACAGATTTAGACAGCTAGTCGAGTATTCATGGCTTTCAGTTGGCTGAAAAATGGAGATACACATCCTCAACAGCGGCTCTTCACTTGGACAAAAGCTTATTTGGCTACTCCAAATATCAAGAAGTAAGTTACAACGTGGCCTTGAAGTCCACTCTTGTCTTGACAGGAAAAAAACTCTTATGGATACATGCATCCGGAAGCTGCCTCTGGTTCGAAGACGGTGGAAATTATAAATTGCTGAAAGCAAAATATCAATTGTGCCGACGCCGGGTCACTCAGTGGGACATCAATCGGTAATCATTCAGAGGTGTCAAACCTCAGTTGTTCACTGCGGGGATGCTTCACCATTGAGAGAAAACTTAAAAAGACGAAACATTCCGGGTATGCTTGACCGGGCTGACCAGCCATTAGAGTCAATTGATAAGCTTCGTGCTATCAAAAATCAGTCCTACATTTTTTCGCATGACAACGAACAGCAAAGGCTGAAATAACCAACGCGTGCGCCGTTCTCGTACTCGTGGGCAGCGTTCGCAGAGTAGCCTCCATAGACTAATAAGCCTGCTGGAGTTTATTAAAGGAAAGTTTAAATAAATTGTGAATCCTTTTCCGTAGTTAGCTTCAAAACATTGGAGATTTAAAATGTCAACGGAATTCCGCCATATTACTCGAATTGCTGAGACAGACTTGGATGGCGCCCTAAAAGTGGCCTACGCCATCTCGAGAATTAAGGGTATAGGAATCAACATGGCAAATGTCATAGTTAGAAAGGGTGGAGTAAATCCAGAAATGCGACTTGGATTTATCTCTGAACAAGATTTGGCCAAGCTGGAAGATATTATAGAAAATCCAGCTAAGTATAATCTGCCTGAATGGCTTTTTAACCGTCAGAAAGACTTGGATACTGGAGAAAATCTGCATTTTACAGGCTCCGATCTTGTGCTCCAAACCAAAACAGACATAGATCTAATGAAAGCCACAAAGTCATGGAAGGGTTATCGTCACTCTTATGGATTAAAAGTTCGTGGTCAACGGACAAAAACTACGGGAAGGAAAGGAAAAGCCATAGGCGTCAAGAAGAAGAGAGTAGTGGGGGGCAAATCTAGTGGGTGATCCGAAAAAGCAGCGGAAGAAGTATGACCCTCCTCGGTTTCCATGGAGAACAGACGTGCTGCAAGGAGAGCTAAGGCTGCTTGGCCAATATGGCCTACGAAACAAGCGAGAACTATGGCGACACAAAACCATGTTGTCAAAATTTCGAGGCTCAGCACGTTCTACATTGGGCATGTCTGAAGAAGAAGGGAAAAAAATGAAAACTCAACTTTTAAACAGATTGAACCGACTTGGAATACTTCCAGAGACTGCTGGTCTTGACGATGTGCTAGATTTGGCAATTGAAGATATTCTTGAAAGAAGACTGCAATCTCTTGTTTTTAATAAGGGCTTAGCGAAATCAGTCTATCAAGCTCGTCAACTCATCACGCATGGCCACATCGCGATTGGCAAAAAGAGAGTGACAGCCCCAAGCTATCTGGTGCCTAGATTAGAAGAAGCTCACATTGAGTATAGTCCTTCCAGCACTATAGCCAACAGTGATCACCCCCTACGGCAGACTCTGATTAGTTTACCACCAAAGACAAAGACTATAGAAAATGCTACTGAAGAGGGCGCTCGATCATGAGCAAGAAAGTTACTAAATGGGGAGTGGTCCACATCTACAGTTCGTACAATAACACGATAATACACATAACCGATATCTCGGGGGCTGAAACAATTTCAAGGACTAGTGGCGGTATGTTCGTAAAAGCAGACCGCCTAGAGTCTTCTCCGTATGCTGCCATGCGAGCTGCATCTTCTGCTGCTTCGACTGCAAGAGAAAAAGGCATAACAGCTATTCACATAAAAGTTAGAGCGCCCGGTGGGTCAGGCGCTAGGACGCCCGGGCCAGGAGCCCAAGCAGCTATAAGAGCTTTGGCAAGAGCTGGATTTCGTATCGGTCGCATTGAAGAAACCACGCCTGTTCCCCACGACGGTACACGAAGGAAGGGGGGCCGAAGAGGGCGGAGAGTATAATGTGTGTGTTTAGTGACAGCGAAAACACGATGCTAAGAGGAGTGAAAGAGGCGTGAAGATAGAAATCTTGGAAAGAGATGAAAATTCTTTACGTTTACGTATTGGAGGAACCAACGCGGCTTTCATGAACGCGCTGAGGAGGATAATCCTTTCCGAAGTGCCGAGTATGGCTGTAGACGACGTAGTGATTATCGAAAACTCCTCAACTATTCAAGACGAATTTCTAGCGCATCGAATTGGGCTCATGCCGCTTAAAACAGATTTGGACACATACAATTTGCCCGAAAACTGCATATGCAAGAGCGAGTTTGGCTGCAACCTATGTCGAGCGTCTTTGATTCTAGATGTAGAGGCAGAAGATCATACAATAACAGTCTACTCAGGGGAATTTAAGTCTGAAAATCCAGCAACAATCCCTGTTAGTGGCAAAATTCCCATTGTCAAATTGGCTCCCGAGCAGAAAGTAAGACTTGAAGCTTATGCTCGGTTGGGAAAAGGCGAAGATCATGCAAGATGGCAACCTGTTTCCATGTGTGCTTATAAGTTTAGACCGATAGTTAAGGTTGACTCTAAACATTGTGACTTATGTGGTGCCTGTGTAGAAATTTGTCCAAAGAATGTTTTAATAAAGGCAGGGAACAAGGTCGAGATTAAGAACAGTGATAACTGTACCTTATGTCAGGACTGCATGGATATCTGCAAGAAGACGCCTAAAGCCGTGGAAGTGGCTTGGGATGAGAACTCGTTTATATTTAGTCTAGAATCAACAGGCGCCCTTTCGCCAGAGAGAATTCTTAGTGAAGCACTTAACATTTTGGATGGAAAATTAAAGGATTTTCTAGAGCAGTTTGCAGGGAAGGAAAATGAAAAAAAAGAAACCTGACAACCCAAGATTGATTGAGCTAATTCGCTTCTTGCAGAAGATGTCGAGGGAGAACGACGTAAAGATATGGAATGCCATAGCCGATGTTCTATCGAAACCTAGGAGCATGCGTGTCTCAACCAACTTGAGCCGCATAAGTCGACACTCTGAAAAAGGAGAGGTTGTAGCAGTACCAGGAAAAGTGCTTGGATCTGGAACTATCAACCATCCGGTTACAGTTGCTGCGTTCAGTTTTTCACCTGCTGCAAGAGAGAAAATAAGGCGTGTAAAAGGAAAATGTTTGACATTCTCTGAATTGGTGAAGAAGAATCCAAGAGGTTCAAATGTGCGAATTGTGGTGTAAAATATGATTCTGCAACGTGAATCTGCTGTAGTTATCGACGCAAGTAATTTGATATTAGGTCGAATGGCCACAATAGTCGCAAAACGTCTCCTCGAAGGCGAAAGCATCATAATCTTGAATGCGGAAAAGACAGTGATATCTGGGAAGAGACTCAGCATCGTCAAGGAAGCGAAACGGAAATTAACAATTGGTCATCCCCGAAAAGGACCCTATTTTCCTAGGCGGCCGGATCGGTATGTGAAACGTGCTATTCGAGGCATGTTGCCTAGAAAAAAGCCGAAGGGGTTAAATGCCTATAGAAGGCTACGGGTCGTTGTTGGAGTGCCTCAAGAGTTTAAAGACAAATCTAGAGAAACAATCTCTGAAGCAAAATCTGAGAATCTTAAATGCTCGTATATCACCGTAGGCGAATTAGTTAAGGAAATTGGATGGACTCCGAAAGGCGATTGATATGCCAAGCTCGAAGAAAATAATAATTGTCAGTGGAAAGCGAAAAACTGCTACCGCTAGAGCTTCAATTAGAACAGGCAGAGGAAGAATTAGAATCAACAATGTTCCCCTAGAAATCTTTGAACCTGAGGTTGCTCGAATGAAAATTTCGGAGCCTTTTCTTTATGTTGGCAAAGAGTTGCGGGGCCAGGTTGACATTAATATAAAGGTTAAAGGTGGAGGCTTCATGGGACAAGCAGAGGCTGCAAGGATGGCGGTGGCGAGAGGGCTTTTGAAGTGGACCAAGAGCAAACACCTGCAATCTGCTTTGGCCGAATACGACAGAACTATGCTCGCAGGCGATCCTAGACGAAAGGAACCGAAAAAGTTTGGAGGCCCAGGGGCTCGCGCGAGAAAGCAAAAGAGCTATAGGTAAAAAAAGGAGAATGAAGTAAGAATTGATTATTCCTGTCCGCTGTTTCACTTGTGGAAAAGTAATAGGTGACAAATGGGAAGACTTCGCTCAGCGCGTGAAGGAAGGCGACGATGCGGGTAAAGTTTTGGACGATTTAGGTTTGACCCGTTATTGTTGCAGAAGAATGCTTCTTTCTCACGTGGAAATCATAGATGAGATCATAAAATTCTATGAGGTTGGACGAAAACAGCAGATTGGACCACCATAAGGGAATAACATTGTCCACAGAAATAAAGGAGATCGCAGCACGCAAAATCTTCAATAGTCGCGGTGAAGAAACAATAGAAGTTGATATTAAGACTGAGTCAGGTTTCGGTAGAGCAGCGGCTCCGGCTGGGGCAAGCAAAGGGGGCGCTGAGGTGCTATATTATCCAAAAGGAGACGTGGATGCAGCTGTGAAAATTGTCATTGAAACGATCTCTCCCAAACTGGTTGGCATGGACTCGAATGAGCAGGAAGAAATAGACTTGCTGCTTCACGAGATTGATGGAACGGAGAAGTTTGAGAATATCGGAGGGAATACTGCATACGCAATTTCCTTGTGCACGGCTAAGGCAGCAGCTGACTCCTATCAAGTTTTGCTATATGAATACCTTGCAGGTCACGCTGCTTCCGAGCTTCCATTCCCATTGGGGAATGTACTAAGTGGAGGTCGACATGCTCATGGGAGAGCTCCAGACATACAAGAATTCTTGGTTTTGCCTGTTCACGCAAAATCTTTTTGGGAAGCCGCAAAGGCGAATGTGACATTCCATAAGAAGGTGGGTGACATTCTTAGAGGGACGAGGAAAGCATTCACGAGCGGAAGAAGCGATGAGGGCGCATGGATTGCTGATATCGACAATGACGACGCAATAGAACTTATGACAAAGTCATGCGAAGAAGTTTCGCAAGAGTCGGGGATTGAATGTAGAATTGGATTGGATGTGGCTGCATCAACGCTCTGGAAGCCAAGAACGGGTCGTTATGTCTATTCCCACCAAGACATTGAGAGAACACCAGAGGAACAAGTGGAGTATATCCTAGAGCTCATTGAGAAACATAGTTTAATCTATGTAGAAGATCCTTTCCACGAAGAGGATTTCGAAAATTTCGCCAGGTTAACTAAAAAAATTGACAGTTGTCTTATTTGCGGCGACGATCTTTTTGTTACAAATGCGAAGCGACTCAAACTTGGAATCCAAAAGGCTGCTGCAAATTCAGCAATAATAAAACCGAATCAGGTTGGTACCCTAACTGATGCTTGGAACACTACAAAAATCGCCAAAGAGGCTCTATACACACCAGTGGTTTCACACCGTTCGGGCGACACTGTAGGCACTGAAATTGCTCATTTAGCAATGGCTTTCAACTGTCCAATTATTAAAACAGGAGTTGTTGAAGGGGCCCGAATCGCAAAAATCGATGAACTTGTCAGAATAGAAGACACGCTTGGAAACAGAGCGCGGATGGCGAAAATTCCGTTGAAGGAGGGAAATAGTACTGTCAGATAAGGAGGCAATCGAAAAAACCGAGTCTGAAGAAAAGGCAAGTTGGAAGGAAGAAAGGGAAGAAGAGTTTTCATCAACCGCTGACGATGAACTATTGTTACCACGCGATGTGCTGCTTTCCGCAGGTATTCACATTGGTACTAGGATGAAAACCAAAGACATAGATCAATTCATATACCGCGTAAGACCCGATGGCTTATTCGTGTTGGATGTAAAGAAAACAGACGAGCGCATACGCATCGCAGCGAAATTCCTCTCAAGATTTGACTCCCAAAAAGTCGCTGTCGTTGCAGCGCGACTTTATGCACGGTATCCGGCGAGTAAGTTCTGTGAGGTGACAAAAACCATCCCTATTATAGGACGGTTTGTCCCTGGACTGCTATCCAATCCTTTATATCCCAACCACGTTGAACCGGGAGTTCTGATAATATCAGATCCGAAAGCCGACGCTCAGGCAATAAGAGAAGCAGCCGTCATGGGCATTCCAGTAATAGCTTTGTGTAGCACCGATAACGATTTTTCGGGTGTAGACTTCGTAATCCCTACAAACAATAAAGGTAGAAGAGCCTTGGCAGTTATTTACTGGATGTTGGCTAGACAAGTCCTTCGCGAAAAGGGAGAGCTAGCGCCTGATAAAGACGTGGAATTGTCCATAGACGATTTTGAAGCAAAGATTTCTCGCGAAGATTAGCAGAATGAGGAAAGCTCTGTGAAAATACGAAGGCCGACTCAAGCTGGAAGCTTCTACGCAGGCACCACCGAGTCCCTAACAAGACAAATAGAAGACTGCTTCACTCACTCACTTGGTCCGGGCGAAAAACCAACATTACAGGAAGGGCCAAGGAACATTGTAGGGTTAATCTGCCCCCATGCAGGCTACGCTTATTCAGGGCCGATAGCCGCTCATTCCTATCACCGGTTGGCGTCTGACGGGAAGCCAGACATCATTGTGATTTTTGGTCCGAATCACACTGGACAAGGTTGTGGATTGGCAGCAACGAAGGGGGCTTGGCGCACACCTTTAGGTGATGTATCTGTTGATGAAGACGCTGTTGACCGAATTGTACGGAAATCAGACGTCATTGATATAGACGAGTCAGCTCACGCATACGAACATTCTATTGAAGTTCAACTGCCCTTCCTTCAATATCTCTACAGCTCTAGCTTCACGTTTGTTCCGATAAGTTTTCTCATGCAAGATTTTGAATCCAGTCGGGAAGTCGGTCAAACTGTGGCAGAGGTTTTGGATGGTAGAGATGTGTTAATCATCGCTTCCACAGATATGACTCATTACGAGCCACATGAGATTGCTCAAAAGAAAGATAAAAAAGCGCTTAGTGCCTTGGAAAAACTGGACGAAAGAGAATTTCATTCAACAATTGAAAGTGAGTGCATAACTGCCTGTGGTTATGGTCCTGTAACAGCTCTAGTGTCTGCAGTAAAGCTTCTCGGCGCTAGGAAAAGCCAGATACTTTGTTACAGAACGAGCGGCGACATCACAGGGGATTATGCGGCTGTTGTGGGCTATGTTGCTGTCGCATTTACAAGATGAGGGGAGTGGCCCGATTGGCTGTACACCCTCTCCGCCAGTTAGGGCGATGTTGTTCGAATGCATGTGTCATGCTGAAGCTAGGTGGCTCGGTCATAACCAAAAAGCGGGAACCTATGACGGCCAACATGAAAGCCATAAAACGACTGGCTAGGGAGATAGCTACCGCAAGTGTTGAACAGCTAATCATTGTGCATGGTGGCGGCAGTTTTGGTCATCCACTGGCAAAACAATATAAAATCATTGAAGGTTACAGAGATCCTGCCCAAATTGAAGGCTTTTCGAAAACTCATCAAGCTATGCTGGAACTAAATAAGCTGGTTGTGAATACGCTAATATCCCATAATATACCTGCTTTCTCTGTTTCGCCTTCATCCTGCGTAGTTACGAAGGCAGGTCGAATACAAACATTATACGACAGTGCTTTAACACGGCTTCTTGCAACTGGATTTGTACCAGTGCTCTTTGGAGACGCTGTTTTAGACAGCGACAAGGGGTTTACTGTGCTTTCTGGCGATCAATTAATTGCTGCTTTAGCAATAATGTTCAAGGCTGAAAAGATAATCATGGGCGTAGACGTAAATGGCTTATACCCAGCTGACCCCACGACGAATGCCCAATTAGATTTATTACCTCATATCACATTGAAAGATTTGAAAACCCTACTGAACAACATTGAAGAAGCAAAGGTGACCGACGTGACGGGGGGAATGTTGGGCAAGATTTCAGAATTGATTCCAGCTATTAGCGCGGGTATTAAGACATTTATTGTCAACGCTTCGAAAGAAGATACCGTATACAAGGCGCTTGAAGGAAAAAAAGTAGTCGGCACAATAATCGAGAAAGAGTGAACAAATTGCCGAGTCAAACAGAGAACAGGAAAGTTGAACACATTAACATATCCTTGCAAAAAGATGTTCAGGCTAGGAAGATTAGCACGGGATTTGAAGACGTTTATTTTGTACACCAAGCGTTGCCCGAAATCAATCGGGATGAGATTTGTCCTTCTACAAGTTTTCTTGGCCACAAGTTTTCTGCCCCACTCTTTGTTGGGGCGATGACAGGGGGAACGCCAGAAGCTGCAAAAATCAACAGCTCCATCGCTAAGGCAGTTGAGAAACTTGGCTTAGGCATGGGTGTTGGAAGCCAAAGAGCTGCTTTGGAAGACCCCAAGCTAAGATCAACCTACAAAATCGTCAGGAAAAAGGCTCCAAACGCGTTTCTAGTTGCCAATATTGGAGCCCCTCAACTCGCCAAAGGGTATGGTGTGAAAGAGGTTATGGAGGCTATTGAGATGATTAGAGCCGATGCTTTGGCTATCCACCTAAATCCACTGCAAGAAGCCATTCAACCCGAAGGCGAAGCAAGTTATAAAGGGTGTCTGCAAAAAATAGGGGACTTGGCAGAAACGCTGCAAGTACCCTTGATTGTAAAGGAAACGGGAGCTGGCATATCCGCAGAAGTTGCGCAAAAGCTTGAACGGGTAGGAGTAGAATACGTGGATGTGTCGGGAGCTGGTGGAACCAGTTGGGCAGCCGTTGAGTATTACCGAGCTGAATCCTCTAACGATACGCTTCGCAAACGATTAGGAGAGAGTTTTTGGGACTGGGGAGTCCCTACAGTGGCGAGCATTGTAGAAGTCGTTCAATCCACAAAACTCAAACCAATAGCTTCTGGGGGGATTCGAACAGGCAGCCAAATAGCGAAAGCCTTGGCATTGGGCGCAGACATGACGAGCATTTCAACTCCAATCCTGCGTCCCGCCATCGAAAGCGCCGAAGAAGTGGAAAAAACCTTGAGTTTCCTCATTGAAGAGTTGATAAACAGCATGTTTCTCATAGGTGCAGAATCAGTGGACAAATTAAAGAAGGCCTCTTTGGTGATCTTAGGAAAGACTGCAACGTGGCTCGAAAGACGAGGATTTAAGCCTGAAGCTTATGCAAGGCGATAATTATGCACATCGAAGAGTTTCTGGAAGAACAAGTTCCCGCTATTGATGCGATGATAGAACAGTTTATTCCAAGGAAATTTGAGAAACATTCGACTATCTTCGAAGTTAGTGTGCCACAATACGCAAACAACTTTGAAGCTTTAAATGAAGCGCTTGCAAAGCCCATTTGGGAATTTCTTGACAGAGGTGGAAAACGGTGGAGACCGAGCCTGTTCCTATTAATTTGTGAATCGTTAGGAAAAAATCCGAAGGACTTCATGGAATATGCCATTATACCCGAAGTCATACATAATGGAACCTTAATGATTGACGATATTGAAGATCAATCGGAACTGCGCAGAGGAAAACCCTGCACCTACAAGCTGTTTGGCCTAGACATCGCAATAAACACTGGCAACGCCCTGTATTACCTCCCCCTTCTCCCTCTCATTAAGAACCGAAATAGAATCCCATCTAACATCTTGAGCAAAGTCTATGAGATTTACGTAATAGAAATGATCAATCTAAGCTTTGGACAGGCTATGGACATCGCGTGGCACAACGAACTAGCGGATGCAGATATGATTGACGAACAAAGCTACTTGCAGATGTGCGCCTACAAAACTGGAACCCTAGCTAGAATTGCTGCAAAGCTAGCCGCAGTATTATCGGGAGCTGATGACAGGCTGACTGACAAGCTTGGACGTTTTGCAGAGTCTATAGGCGTTGCTTTCCAAATACAAGATGACATCTTAGACTTGACTGGAGTGGAGTTTACAAAGAAAAAGGGCGCACGCGGAATGGACATTACTGAAGGTAAGCGAACACTGATGTTAATTCACACTCACCAAAAAGCAACGCCTGCTGACAAGAAAAGACTGAAACAGATTCTTAAGATGCAAACAAAAAAACAGAAACTACGTGACGAAGCAATAGCTATCTTAGAAAAATACAATTCAATAGAATACGCGAAAGAATATGCCCATAAGATTCTCAGACAAAGCTGGAGCGACGTGGACAGGCTATTGCCATCTTCACCTGCAAAGGAAAAACTACGCGCCTTCGCCACCTATCTCATCGAGAGAGACATATGAGTGACTACCTTGTCCTTTGAAGATGAACTTAAGGAAAGAATCAAGAAAATTGCACTTCTAAACGCAGTCAACTTTCAAGGAAAAGCTAGACAAGAGCCAGTTGTCGGGAAGCTGCTCGCTGAAATGCCCCAATTGAAAGCAAAAATCAAAGACATAACGCCCATCGTAGCCAAGATTGTTGAAGACGTCAATAACATGGATCTCCGAGAACAAAAAATGACTGTGCAAAGGAGTTGGCCTGAAACTCTTATTCGCAAAAAAAAGGACCAACAAAAAGAACTCTCACCCTTGCCGAATGTCGATAAAAATAAAGTTGTTGTGACGCGGTTCTCGCCCAATCCCGACGCCCCCATCCACTTAGGATCTTCAAGAGCAATAATCTTGTGTCATGAATATGCGAAGATCTACGATGGAAAATTCCTGGTGCGCTTTGAAGACACCGATCCAAAGTTGAAACGACCACAATTAATGTTTTATGACCAGATAAAGCGCGACTTAGAGTGGTTAGACTGTGAGCCTGACAAGTATTTCATTCAAAGCGATCGTCTCGCCATTTACTACAACCATGCAGAGTGGCTGCTAAAAGAAGGCCATGCATATGCTTGCACTTGCAAATCTGAAGTTTTCAAAAAATTGATTTTGACCAAAAAATCCTGCCCATGCCGCAGCTTCACTCCTCAAGAGCAATTAAGGCGATGGCATAACATGCTTGACGGCACCTACCAAGAGGGAGAAGCCGTTGTTCGCATCAAGACAGATCTTACTCATCCGAATCCTGCTGTTCGCGACTGGCCTGCGCTTCGTATAATCGACACTGAGAAACATCGCCATCCTCGAGTCGGCAACAAATATCGCGTCTGGCCACTATACAACCTTGCATGCGGAATCGATGACCACCTAATGGGCATAACGCACATAATACGTGGAAAAGAACACCTAACGAACCAAGTTCGACAAGAGTACATGTACGACTATTTTGGTTGGATTTACCCAGAAGCTATTCATTATGGACGTTTAAAAATCGCTGGCGCGTATTTAAGCAAATCAAAGATTATGCAGGGAATACGTGAAGGAATCTATAAGAACTGGGATGACCCTAGACTTGCAACCTTCTTTGCGCTCAGACTTAGAGGCATTCAACCTGATGCAATAAGGCAGCTAATAATCGATGTTGGACCAAAAAGCCAAGATATCACGTTGAGCTGGGAAAATCTTTACGCACACAATCGAAAAATCATTGAACCTAAAGCCAACCGTTACTTCTTTGTCGCTAATCCTCTAATGATGGTCGTGAAAGGCATCACCCACACATTCACAGCAGAAATTCCTTCACACCCTGATCATCCCGAAAGAGGATCTAGAAAATTCGATGTCCAACCTAGTGAGGGCATCACAAAATTTTGGATCGCAACAAAAGATGCTGAAAACATGGAGGAGGGTCAAGTGATTCGATTGATGGATCTCTTTAATATAATGGTTGAAAATACAGAAAACGGTGTCTTAAGGGCAGCATTTCATAGTCAAAGATATGATGAAGCTAGAAAAGTTAAAGCCCCATTAATCCACTGGATCCCAGAAAATAGAGCCGTACGCTGTCAAGTTGTAATGCCAGACGCGTCAGTCGTCCAAGGTCTGGCTGAGGAGAGCTGCAAAAGGCTACAAAACGGCACTATCGCGCAGTTTGAGCGCTTTGGGTTCATTAGAGTAGATAGCAACAAAGAAGGTCTCCTACAAGCCTATTATTGTCACCGCTGACACTTATCTCCAAATAAAGAATGGCTGTCAGAAACCGACATAGCCATCTAAGAACATTATTCTGAATCATTAGTCTGGCTTCCGAAGAGATTTATTCACTGCAACCCACTTTTAGAAGGAGATGCCTTCATGCCTCGTTCAAAGTTAGAAAAATACTTGAATATACTAGAAGTTTTGGTTCGCAGACCCCTGCATTTCGAGAAAATCTCGTATAAAGCAAACATGGACTGTCGCTTGTTGAAGCGATATCTTAATTCTTTAATCTCGCAAAAACTTGTTGAAGAACGACCTTCTAGTAATGAGAAGGCGATCTACGCTATTACAGAACGGGGATTAGCGGTTTTTAAGACGTTGCAGGCGCAGAAGTATCTTCGAAAACTCAAGAATATTCTCCCAATAGTTGAAGAGGCAAACGAAGTCGGTTCCTTACTTTCAAGACCAAACAGTGAACTTGAAGAGAGCTAATAAGTAAACGAGGTCAAAAAGAGGTTGGTCATATTTGAGACACACAAAATGTTTTACAATTTCAACGCAGGGAATTAGAATGGCTAATTTGTTCGGTGAGGAAATCCGTTGAGAGAAAAGAAAAGGGGCCCACAAATGCTTGACGAGATTGAACAGAAACTTGAGACCAAAAATGGCCTCATAGATTTGGAGAAGCTAACAGCTAGAATCAGCCTCAAAGATCGCATCCAAGAAATGAAAATGCAAGAAGCCAGCAAGCCATTATACTTGAAACGTTACGAATAAAGCAGCTGATTCTGACGTGTCTAACCTTGCGCTACACTTTCGCAGCCTTTAGCAGTAGCCATTCCCAGTTGAGCGCAAAAATACCCCTACCCATTAGCTCATCCTTCATGAATCTTTAAGTTAGCAAGAATTGTGGCTTTCTAGATGCAGCTTCCAAAAGAAGAGGTAGTGCTCCGGCCGGGATTCGAACCCGGGTCTCCGGCTCGAAAGGCCGGAATACTTAGCCGGGCTATATTCGGCAGCGCACAAGGCTTCTACCGGAGCCACTTTTTCCAGAGCATTATCCACATAAACGGTTCTCTTGAATAAACCTATCTCTTGAAGGACCTACGGATTGAGAGCTAAATACGTAAATATAACCAAGCCACAGAAGATGAGCGGTAGGCAACATGGGAAAGAATGCTGTAACCATCTTGGGCATTTCCGGTAGTCCTCGCGAAGCATCTACAGCTTTTGCGGTGAAAGAAGCATTAAAGTATGCTACAGAAAAATTCAACGCACAAACTGACTATTTTTCTCTGCAAAACAAGAAGCTTAATTACTGCATTCACTGCGACCACTGTGTCAGGGAAAGAAGAGGATGCATTCAAAAAGATGATATGCTGAAGGCTTATTATAAAATGGAAAAGGCAGATGCCTTCATAATAGGCACCCCAGTCTACAATGGCTCTGTGAGTGGCCAATTGAAAACATTTTTTGACAGGTGTCGAGCCTTAGTTGCTAGGAATCCTAATGCTCTGAAAAATAAGGTCGGCGCCGGGTTGGCTGTAGGAGGAGACCGCCTTGGAGGGCAAGAACTTGCTTTACTAACTATCCATTCATTCTACTTGGCCAACAAAATCATACCCACTAGTGGGGGAGCGTTTGGAGCTAATCTAGGGGGGACTCTATGGTCCCGAGATTTAGGAACAGAGGGCATAAAAAAAGATTCTGAAGGACTCCAGACAATCTACAGAACAATTAGCAGATTGATGAAGTTATCAATGTTCATGAAAATGGGAGGACGCAAAATGTGACCTTGAAAATTGCTTGGGGAATAACAGGAAGTGGAGATCACTTAGCAGAAAGCATTGATCTAGCCAAGAGTCTTCAGAAAAGATATGGTTTGGATATTGACATTATACTCTCAAAAGCCGGCGAAATGGTTGTCACTTGGTACAAACTGGAAGGATCATTGAAACAGAATTTCAGAGTTTTCATAGAAAGTACGCCCAATACACCTTTTCTTATTGGACCTCTGCAATTAGGAAAATATGATTTTCTGCTAATATGCCCAGCAACTGCCAATACCACAGCTAAAATAGCTCATGGAATAGCGGATTCCTTGCTGTCTAATTGCGTTGCACAAGCAATGAAGGCAGGAATACCAGTGTTCATTTTCCCGGTAGACCAGAAAGCTGGAAAAGTTGAAACCTTGCTACCTAACAAGAAAAAACTTACTCTTTATATGCGTGACGTCGACTTGGAAAATGCTGAGAAATTACGACATATGAATGGTATAGCTGTTCTTTCAAGCCCAAGTGAAATTGAATCTGCGATACTGGAGTTTTCGGAAGAGAAGAAGCGAAAATCTATGTCCATAGAGAAGAAAAAACTTTCTAAAACGCGTGATAGCTCAGTCAGATGAATGGATAGGACGATTATTAGTCACGTATCCTGCTAACGGTGTGCCTTCCTTTCAAAGTGAGTGGCTTCAAGGGTTTCTCGCACCATTAAAATGATATTCTGGCTGAGTAGGGAAGCTTACCTAGCACTTTGATGGCTGCTTCGGACACTTCTGTTCTGTATGCTTCTTCAGTATAAACTCTAACCACGTTTATGAATCCTTTTAATGCTTCAAAAATTCTAGAAACTTCACTGAGACGTTGAGGAATCCTTCGTCCATCTCTTGTTTTGTGAAAAACAGGGATTTCCATTGGTTCTAGGAGAGCTGAGTGATGGTAGGGCACGGAAGATAGCGTAGGTACGTCTATCACTATAAACTCCGATTTCACACCTGCTTTCTCGGCGATTCTGTCCCGCATTTCATTTCGGATTTCTTCTGTGCTGAAGAGTCTTGAAACTGTTTTGTCTTTGACATGGAAGGTTTGGTCGTAAGCGCATTTGATTAGTCTTCTCCTTTCAAGGTTGTCCATGATTCTGCGGGATTTTTCGCAGAGTTTCAACATTGTCCAGACAGTGTAATCATTCAAAGATAGGTATTCTTCAGGTGTCTTGAAGTTGATCAATCCTAACTCATCTTTTGCTTTTTCCATTGCCAGTGCAAGCATTATCTGAGCAGCTCGACTTACACGGTGGAAGTAAATGCTCTTGAAGGACTCTATTCGGGCCAGAATGAAAGATTCTAGGGCAGATAGAGCGCCAGCGTCAATCGCCAAATTTTCGTTTAAAACATCAATCATGTGAATTAGGCGGAAAACATCAACATTCCCATATTTTGCGCCGGTGTGATAAGTGTCTCTTACAATGAAGTCGAGCTTGTCTACATCGATTGCGCTTTGAATTATTTGGTCAATGAATGCTTTTCCTTTTTGTTGCAGAGAACCTGTTGCGAGTCTCGCGACTTTATTTGGATTGAAGCCGACTTTCCTTAGCATGTCGCTTGCCTCCGATTTTTCTATCACCCATGTAGTTAATTCTTCATGGGTTTTATCGAGGAATTTTTCGAGCAGATGCTCGAAAACATGTGAAAAGGGTCCATGGCCAACATCGTGAAGCAGGGCTGCTAAGCGGATCATCTGAGATTCATCGTTTGACAAGTATTGAGTGAGATTGGAGTTTTCGGTTATTCGCTGAGACAAATGTAAGGTTCCGATAGAGTGTTCAAAACGGGTATGGTTGGCACTGGGGTAAACATATTCTGCACCAGCCAGTTGGCGTAGTCTGTGGAGCCGCTGCATTGGAAATGAATCAACAACATCTTTCTCCGATTCTGTTATGTATACATAACCATAAACAGGATCTTTTATTTCACCCCAGCGTTGAGTCATTGGTTTTTAGTACTCCATTTCCTTGTCTTAGTTTTTAACATATAAAGATGTGTTCCGCAAGATCCTAAATGAATTGCGTGCATGCGGTTTTATAGATCTTGAATTCGCGAGTATTCCATAAATTAGACTTTCAGAATCGGACAGATGCGCTTTTAACTAGCTCTTGCGATAACTTATTGCAATTGTCTCTCGGTAGTGCGTGAACAAAGGGATAATGAACAGTGACTCCTAAGCATGGCGCATTTATTTGCATTGAGGGGATTGATGGTAGTGGGAAGACCACCCAAGCCCGGCTTCTCGTTAAAACATTGATAAAGGAGGGATATGAAGCCACTTTCACCTCTGAACCTAGTGAAGGAGACTATGGAAAAATCATCAGAAATCGCATACTTTTAGAGAATGAACGCGTACCTACAGTTGTAGAGGCTGTGCTTTTTGCTGCGGATCGCCTCGACCATATTGAACATGAAATCAAGCCGCTTCTAGAAGGTGGAAAAATTGTCGTCTGCGACCGCTATGTTTATTCCTCTATAGCCTATCAAGGAACATCGGAAGTTTCTCCGGCTTGGATAGAAGAAATTAATAAACACGCTATTAAGCCTAATCTTGCCTTGTATATTGACATCTCTCCAGAGATTACAATCAAACGTATTAAGAGAAGAAAGACTGTTATGGAAACCCTTCAGACTCAGAGAAAAGTTCGGAAGCTGTATCTAAGTTTGGTGAAAGAAGAAAAACTCATCCTCGTGGATGGAGATGCCTCCATAAAAGAAGTCGCTGAAACCATTGAAAGAAAAGTATTGAAATTCTTGAAGCACAGTTAAGTTATCCTTTCGCTTTTGAGTTCAAGAGCATCATCATGATGGTCAATAAGTTCACTTGTTACATGCTTCAGCAAAAAGTCGATTAAGTCTTCTACATGCACTCGCCTTGGCCCACGTTCATGTGAGATAAGGAGCTCCATGGAGCTCCAACTAAAAGCAAATCGCAAAAAATAGTAATCGGACTTCAATGCAGCGCGTCTTCTCAACTCATCAAAAAGGTGATATTGAAGAACTCCCAGAAAATCCAGGAAGTCCAAGGGTTTTTTCGTAATCGCAGCTTTTAACACACCTAGTGCACCTTCGTCAAGAAATGAGAAGGTAGCCTCTTCCCCAATGCCAAACTCGAAGTCTACTTCGCAGTGGTGGTTCGATGGGTTGGCTATCTCTTCAAGCCGGTAATGTTTCTGATTCATTCGAAAAAAGGTTGCAGCTATTGCTTGCTGAATGTTCTTTGGCGAAGTCTTGAGGGCAACTCGAACCACACCGTGTACTACCTTTGGGAAGTTTTTGTAGATCCCTAACAAATTTTGTGCCTCCCCTTATTCGTTCATTTGCTTCAGCTTTTCAAGATTCTCCAAAAGAGAAGTCAGAACAGCGTTGAGTTTCTGCAAATCCTCAACCTTCTCCTCTTTTCTAATCTTCTCCTCAACGACCTTTATTTTGGAAAGTATCGTGTTCTCTAGTGCCTTCAGCTGCGCTTGACTTGTTATCTTTTCTGCATCTTCATCTTCCTTCACTACAATTACACGTTTTTCACATCTACCACACCAAAGAGTATCATCTTTGAATCTGAATAGGGGAGAAGAACATGCGGGGCAGGCAAGCTCCGTAAGCGTTGCACCTTGTTTCAACATATCAACCATGTGTTGAATGTCTTCCGGCTTTTTAGGAGGCAAGCTTAAAACCTCAAAGACTTTATATTACTGCCTAGGATAATTTGAGGCTTGCTCTCAATTTTGCCGAGTGGAGGCAATTCTTGTAATGAGTAAAAAGAAGTTGAAACAGGAGTATGAAGAAAGAATTGGGCAAGCTATGGCCATGCTTGGTCTAATTTCTGAGGACACGACGACTCCGCGAAATATAAGGAGAGCTGCAAAAGAGTCTATCGAAATGCTGCAAAACGAAGGGGTCACCAACGCAGTGAAAGCTTCAAATGCGATTTCCATTTTGGATGACATTCTTCAAGATCCAAATATGCCCCCCTACACCAGAGTGAAACTTTGGAACGTAATCAGTCTCCTAGAAGCCATCAAAGACTAGTGGAATGCAAAACTCATGCGAGTTTGAAACTGGAAGCGGTGTCCGCGTCTTTCCCCAGTGGATACAATGCGCCGCCGCGCGCTACGTTAAAGATATATTACAGTTAGGCTATTCTCTGTAAGGTCTTTGGTGGATGGTCTCTTGAAATACGACGTGTTAATCGTAGGTGCGGGACCTGCTGGTATTTTTTCGGCCATTGAACTTGTCGAAAATACGTCACTAAACATCTTGATTTTGGATAAGGGCGTGGATATTGATAAGAGAAAGTGTCCCGCCAGTCGTGGATTAGGCTGTCTTAGTTGTGATCCCTGCAACGTTTTACATGGATGGGGTGGGGCTGGTGCTTATAGTGACGGGAAGTTGACGTTGTCTACCCAGGTCGGTGGCTGGCTTGGCGAATACATCGGTGAAAAGAAACTTTGGGAGTTGGTCAAGTATGTTGACGGGGTTTATCGCAGGTTTGGCGCCCCAGATAATGTTTATGGAGGAGATGAAGATCGGGTAGAGGAAATTGAACATAAGGCTTCACTTGCTGGATTGAAGTTGGTTCAGCAGAAGGTTCGACACATGGGAACTGAAAAGTGTGCCGAGACCCTAATGAAGATGCGAGAATTTTTAGATGGCAAAGGAGAGGTCCGAACTAACACTGAGGTGAAGGGGCTAATCATTAGAGATGGAAAAGCTGAGGGTGTGGAGACAGTCAAGGGTGACAAGCTATTTGGGAAATACGTGATTGTGGCCCCAGGCCGCAGTGGTGCTGAGTGGCTGAAAGTTGAGGCTCAGGCTTTGGGGTTAAAGACGTTAAATAACCCAGTAGACGTGGGCGTTCGAGTGGAGGTCCAAGCTCCAGTTATGGAAGAGCTAACCAGTATTTTGTATGAGCCAAAGCTGATTTACTATTCGCGGTTTTTTGATGACGCAGTACGCACGTTTTGTGTTGCACCTTATGGAGAGGTTATCACAGAGTCTTACGATGGTGTCTTGACAGTGAATGGGCAGAGTTACGCGGAACGGAAAACTGACAACACGAATTTCGCAATCTTAGTGACAACATCTTTCACCGAGCCGTTTAGGGAACCGATTGCATATGGTAAATATATTGCTCGCTTAACCAATTTACTGAGTGGAGGAGTAATTGTTCAGAGATTCGGCGATTTGGAGGCGGGTCGGCGATCGACTGAACAACGAATAGAGCGAAGCACAGTGGAGCCAACACTGAAGAGTGCGACGCCCGGTGATTTGAGTTTCGTCTTGCCATATAGGTATCTAGTGGATATTCGAGAGATGTTGGAGGCTTTGGACAAAATTTCGCCTGGAGTAGCCTCTAGAGACACTCTCTTGTATGGAGTCGAAGTGAAGTTTTATTCCTCGAGACTAGCCTTAAATGAATGTTTGGAAACACCAATAAAGAATTTATTCACAATCGGCGATGGAGCGGGGCTGACAAGAGGGCTTGTTCAAGCATCAGTATCAGGCGTCATAGCAGCAAGACAAATCGTGGGACGAGAGAATGCCATTAAAGAAAAAACCCACGAGCCTGTGATCATTGGTGATGCTACCAGCAAAGTGGTTGGCAAAGGATTTTAAGAAGGCTGAAGAATCTTGAAACGCGCGCGAAAAATCCATAAATCAGACCTCAACACTTAAAAAACGGGAAATTGCCCGAAATGAAAATCGCCTTCATAAGTCCCGGGGCGAACGAAGAACTCTCCCTCACTGAAAAAAGCAAAGTCATAGGCGCTTGGCCCCCTCTGGGTATACTATACATCGCCACCCTCTTAAGGCAGGAAGGAATAGAAGTCGCGATACTTGATCAAGCAGCCGAAGGCTACTCCATAAAAGAAACCATCCAATGGGTTGAAAAGCAAAACCCAGATGTACTAGGCTTCTCCGCTCTAGCAAGCTCTGGTAGAAATGCCGCGAGAATCGCCCAAAAGGTCAAGCAAAACGATTCAGACATCATAACGGTTTTTGGGAACTACTATGCCACTTTTAATGACTATCGCATCCTTGAAACCTACCCCCAAGTAGACATCGCTGTCCGGGGCGAGGGGGAAGAAACGACCAAGGAGCTAGTACAAACGCTAGAGGAAAGACGCCCTTTAAGAAAAGTGAAGGGGATTACATTCAGGGAGAAAAGCAAGTTATATGCCACACCAGACAGACCTTTAATCGAGAACATTGACGCGCTGCCGATTCCTGACCGCACTATGCTGAACGTGGACTATCATTCAACCTTAGTGGGTGCTATTGGCGCTCCAAAGAAATTCACTACACTCCTGTCCTCCCGAGGCTGCCCCTATCGTTGTAGATTCTGTGGTTGCCAAAACATAGTCCATGGCACATGGCGTCCGCGTTCAGTTGAGAAAACTCTTGAGGAGCTTCAGCTTTTAGCAGGTGAAGGATATCGACAGTTCCTTTTTGTTGATGATAGCTTCACCATAAATCAAAAGAGAATCATCAAACTGTGTAGAGAAATCATCAGGGAGAAGTTAGATATTGATTGGATGTGTGAGGGACGAGTGAATCATGCTTCCTACGGACTCATGCGTTCAATGGTAAAAGCGGGCTGCAAAATAATCTACTTTGGTATTGAGAGCGCAAACCAACGAATCCTAGACTATTACCGCAAGCAAATAACTCCGCAGCAATCCAAGACAGCGGCGAAAGCCGCTAGAAAAGCAGGAATGGACATCATCGTTGGCTCTTTCATAGTAGGCGCTCCAACAGAAACAAGACAGGAAATATGCAAAACTCTCAAATTTGCACAAGAGATACCCCTAGACATCCCTCAATACAACATTTTAGGCATATTCCCGGGTATGGCTATATGGAACGAAGCAAAGGCTGAAGGCCATCTCACTGGAGAATTGGAAAGCCGATATTGGGAGATGGGCATCGCTATTGCCAAAATCTATCCAAATACAGTACCATACGAAGAAATAAAGGACCTGGTTCGCCACTACTACCGCAAATTCTTTACGCGACGCCCAATTTTTCTTTTAGACCAGCTAGCACTTACAATGAAAAGCTCGTTTAGATTTAACGTTGTTAAAGCAAATCTGAGTAGAGTCGGCAGCATTTTAAGAGGGTGGAAAGATTTTGTCGCCTTTGAAGGTGAAGAAGACAATATGACAGAAAATTAACGGACTAGTTCTCGCTTCTTCCAACGTAAGTTCTTACTTCTGCATTTTCTACATTTTACAGCTGTAGGCGCGTTTCGGACGCCACATTCTCGGCAAATCTTCATGTAAAGCCTGTGGCGTTGAGCGATGGTCTTCTTCTGCAAATCTGTAACTGGCATCAACAGCAGCCTCTAAGTTGTTTGACGTTTCAATCACGGTTGCTACAGATATACTTTGCTGTGTTTTTCAGACTCGCCTTAAGTTTTAGGGCAAACCTAGGCTATCCTTCTTGAATTCCTCCAGCTAGAAGCTTTCTAACATCGCTGATCTTCGCAGCAACCCCAATTCCAGCAGCTTTAAACGCTTCAATCTTGCTCTCTGCGGTTCCAGCTCTTCCTATAACAATTGCGCCAGCGTGGCCCATGCGCTTCCCAGAAGGAGCTGTTCGTCCAGCAACAAATGCCACCACATGTTTCGAAAATTCTTTAGTGGCAATATATTCTGCAGCTTGCTCTTCAGCGATGCCGCCTATTTCTCCTATCAAGACCACTGCTCTGGTTTGGCTATCTTTGCTAAACACTTTCAACACATCAACAAAACTGAGACCTACCATAGGATCTCCTCCCAGCCCTACACACGTTGATTGGCCAAAACCATATTTTGTCAGTTCCACCGCTATTTCATAGGTTAGGGTGCCACTCCGAGAAGCAATGCCTACTGTGCCACGCCTAAAAACGTGAGAAGGCATTATGCCTAATTTGCACTCTCCAGGAGTGATAATTCCAGGTGTGTTGGGACCAATTATGGTTGCTCCTTTCCGCTTTGCATGAGTTAAAACGTCGATAGTATCTCGCAAAGGAATATGTTCAGTGATTATTGCAACAGTTCTAATTCCTGCTTCAATAGATTCCAAAGCTGCTTCAGCAGCAAAAGGTTGCGGAACGAATATTATAGATGCGTTTACGTCATGTCTGAGGATTGCTTCTTTGACTGTGTCATAGACAGGCACATTATGGACTTCAATTCCGCCTTTGCCAGGAGTCACACCAGCAACAATTGATGTACCATAGTCTAGCATTAACCGTGTGTGAAAGCTGCCTTGAGTGCCTGTTATGCCTTGCACCACAACTCTAGTTTCCTTTCCCACGATTATCCCCATTTATGGTCACCCTCTAGAGAGCTCCACGGCTTTTTTCGCTGCTTCTTCCATACTATCCAACACATGTATTCCAGCTTCAGCAAGTATCCGACGTCCCTCATCCTCATTAGTACCCACCAAGCGTATAACTATGGGCTTTGTGAAGCCAACTTTGTTTCGCGTGGCCAGTATTCCCCTCGCTACTTCGTCACATCTGGTTATGCCTCCAAGAATATTAATAAGGATTGCAGAGGATTTGTTGTCCGCTAATAGGATAGCCAGAGCCGCGTCAATTTGGCTCTCAGAGGCGCCTCCACCCACATCTAGGAAGTTAGCAGGGCTTCCATTGTAGAGTTGCACTGCATCTAACGTGGCCATCACTAAGCCTGCACCGTTACCCATTATTCCGATGTTGCCCTCTAGTTCAACGTATGCTAAGCCTGCTTTTCGAGCCTTGATTTCTTGGAGTGTTAATTCTGTTTTCTGATCCGAAATGAGTCGTTGGCTATATAGAGGGTGACGGTAGAGAGCGCTGTCGTCAATTATTATTCGAGCGTCTGCCGCAACGAATGTTCCATCCGAGGTTTCCACTATTGGGTTCATTTCGACTAGTTCCACATCATTTTCCATGGCGACCTTGAAGAGTTTCTCAAAAATCGCAGCCAATTTAAGCATTAATTTGCCCGAATAACCAATTTTGCTCGCCATCTCTCTAGCGTGATAGCCTCTAAAGCCAATTGTAGGATCAATTAGAGTCTTTATCATTTTTCTAGGTGTCGTATAAGCAATCTCTTCGACATCGACTCCTCCTGAAGCGGATGCCAACGCTACATAGCATCGACGGGATCGGTCGATTGTGATGCCAAAGTAGAGCTCCTTTCTCACTTGGACTTTTTCCTCTATCAAAACTTTGTGGACCTTAAGGCCCCTAATCTCCATGTTCAGAATTTTCTTGGTCGCGTTTTCAGCTTCGTCCAACGTATGAGCGAACTGGATGCCTCCCGCCTTGCCTCTTCCTGCAATCAGCACTTGCGCTTTGACAGCAAAAGGCGGTCGAAGTTGGGAGGCCAATTTCTTTGCTTGACCCGGAGAAGTAGCCAACGCCCCTTTTGGGACAGGAATGGCATATCCTGCCAAGATAGTTTTCGCTTCATGCTCAAAGAGCTTCACAGATAACCACTTCCTGACGAAAGAGAACTATTTCAATGTTTGAATAGCAATATATGACCTTGTATCCACAACGCCATCAATATTAGCCAACATCTTCAAGGCTTCATCTAATTTTTCACGCTCAATGACTAAGATGGCATCCATGTCTCCCGCTACGCGGAAAATCCGCAGAATTGGGAACTGAAATATCCTCTCATAGGCCTCTCTTCGTTGAAAAGGGGAAATCTTAAGAAAGACAAAAGCAGGATTCGCTGAAATTCCCAAGAAGGTTAAGCCCTTTTCGGTAATATCTATAAAACCTCTTCCCGTACGAATGTACCTCTGATCTCTTAATTTACGCAAGTGTACATTCAGGGCTTGACGGCTGATTCCAAGCTGTGATGCCAACTCGTTTTGTTTGATTCGAAGAGTGTAGGTTGAGATTGGAGTGCTCTTTTCATATAACATGCGAAGCAGCTTTACGGGACGACCTGTGAGAGATTCTTCGGGCAAATAATCTTCTCCTTGGTTTAGACAAATCTAGACTTTACGATGGCAAGTTTTATTAAACTTATGCGAAACCATCAACATGTGAAATTCTGATACCTCTGAAACTATAAGCGTCATTGATCTACCGTAATCTATTTATTTGCTCCACTGCACCATAAAAAAGCCTAGAACTTGCACCCAAGGAGCGAGGCGCCTCTCCCCGATTTAAAGGAGAACACCCAAAGGTGAAAACACAACTCTGTAATTTCTGCTTAAAAAGCGGAATACTGTGCTTAAAATGTCAGAAAAAGGTTAAATCAGGGCTGATCAGCGACACATATCTTGAAGTCGCCCGCTTGCTTCTATCTCTGGAAGAAAAATATCCTTCATTGCAGAATATCTACTTTCACAAGGCAATCGAAGCCAACGGGGTTCTCGCCCTAATTGTTGGACGAGGCAATGTTGCCCACTTTTTAGGGTATGGCGGAAAGATTATTAGAGCAATAGGTCAGAAAACCGGCAAAGCCATCCGCATATTGGAGGATGGCGTCGACGAAAGGAAATTTCTTGAAGACTTGTTCGCGCCATTCCCTCTCCTGACTATAAACACAATCTGGCTTCCAGATGGCACAACAGAAACTCGTGTCATTTTAAGAAAAAGAGGAAGAAGACCGCCACCAATAAATGTAAGCGCAATGAAGCAAATTGCGGAAAAAGTTCGAAATATAGTTCTAAGAGTAGAATTTTCTCGCTGAGGCGAATAGTCCTATGGGTCTTGACTCGTTAAATGGCTGGCGAAAAACACACTACACGACAGAGATAGAACCCAAGTTTGATGGGAAAGAAATTTGTCTATTCGGTTGGGTTCAAGAAATTCGAGACCTTGGCGCAATAAAATTTATAATCCTTCAAGACCGGAAAGGAACAGCCCAAATAACTATTCCAAGGAAGAAAACAAGCAAGAAAATCCTGGAAAAAGCAGACTCTCTTCAGACGCAATACTGCATAGGCGTTAAAGGCATAGTGAAAAAAACTGAGATGACCCCCAGAGGCTTCGAAGTTATCCCCACCAGTATAAAAGTCCTTGGTGTCGCGCAACATCCACTACCCCTTGATGTAACTGGAAAGACTCCAGCGACGATTGATACACGACTGAAGGCTCGCGTTTTGGACCTTTGTCAGATGGAAAACCGAGCTCTATGGAGTATCCAACATGTCGTTTTAGCCGCCATTCGCAAGTTTCTCTCAGAGAGAGGTTTCTTAGAGGTCTACACCCCTAGAATTATCGCAACTGCAACAGAAGGTGGAGCCGCGCTTTTCGCTATAAACTATTTTGACCGCGAGGCCTACTTGGCCCAAAGCCCACAGCTGTACAAAGAAGAATTGACTCTGTGCTTTGAGAAAGTTTTTGAGATTGGCCCATTTTTTAGGGCAGAAGAATCCCACACGAGGAGACATCTGAGCGAGTTCATTTCCATCGACATTGAGCAAGCCTTCGCTACTTCAGATGATGTCATGACGCTGCTTGAACAACTCACGCTTTCCTTTTGCGAAGCCGTGAATCAAACCTGCAAAAGAGAGCTAAAAACTCTTAACCACACTCTCGACATTCCCGCAATACCAACTAAACGATTTACTTACACTGCAATTCTGGATGAACTTAACGAAGAAGGAATAGAAATTCCTTGGGGAGAAGACATCCCCACACCTGCCTGCAGAATTCTGGGCAAACTGCATCCGCACTTTTACTTTATTAGCGAATGGCCAACGAAGTCAAAACCCTTCTACATCAAACCAAAGGAAAGCACCCCTGAAGTTAGTGAAGGATTCGATTTCATGTGGAAATGGATGGAGCTGGCTTCAGGAGGAACCCGAGTTCATTCAAAGGATCTCTTGATCAAGCGGCTCAAGGAACAAAACTTGAATCCTCAATCCTTCAAGAATCACTTGCAAGCTTTCAACTACGGTTTGCCACCACATGCAGGTTGGGCAGCTGGTCTAGAAAGAGTCATGATGATGCTGACAGGCAAACGGAACATTCGAGAAGTTGTTTTGTTTCCTAGAGATCGCAGTAGACTTACTCCATAGAAAGCTGCAGATTGGTTCTGGTTTTATAGAAGATAAGTTCACAAAGATATAAGAAAGGTGCAACACCAATTCTTTTTGAAGGGTGAAGCAATCTATGCAGAAAAAGGTTTTTGCACTAGTGTCTATTGCTTTAATGGTTTTCGGAGCAGTGAGTACAGCTTATTTCTTTCAGTCAATTCAGGCTTGCTTGCTCGACTTCGAAACTGAGGGCAGGGTAGTCGATAAAAAGCCAAGCGAATCTTTCAGGATTGAAATAGTTCTGAGAAATAAAGGCACAATCGATGGCATATGGGAAGTCAATATGGCTCTTGAAGGGGACGATTGGCTTTGGGCAGGAAAGGCGAAGGAGCTTGCCTTAAAAGGAGATGAGGAGAAAACTCTATCATGGCAAGGAAAAGTTCCCTGGAATGCTCCAGTTGGAAGTGTTGCACGCCTAATTGCATATTACGATAATAAGTTTGTAGCGTTGAACTGGTGGATCCGCGTAGTCTCTGATGCTGAAATTTGCATAGTGGACAGTAGAATATATTGAGTCCAACCTTCGATGTGCATGCTTGCGTGTAAAGAGTGCAAGATCCCTAAGCTTCAGAGCTGCATGTGATCACGCATATTAAAAAAGGATGGTGGTAGCCTAGGATTGGTAGCCAGTGGTACTTTGCGTGACCTCAGCTGCATTGCTGTAGTCACAACCATTGAAAGATTCAATAGTATCGTATATGCAAGAACAACAGACCCGTGCGCGCTAGCTAAAAACCGCGTAGTTCAGTTAGAATCCCGCTTTTATTACGTTACGTGATTTCATGAATTCGCGTAGAACTACTGTTGCGTAGCAGCCACGGTTTAAAGTGAAGTTAATATTCAGTTGTTTTTTTTGTGGATTTGAATCGTCTTTGGCAGGTTTCCCTGCTTTAAGATTCATTATAGGCGCTATCGCTGCTCGTAGTTCGCCTCGTGCACTCATCTCTCTTGCAGAGGGGATTAAGAAATTTGCTTGAGTAACATTCTCACTCTCGAGTATTGTGTGTTCTACTTCACCTTGCACTCCTCCAGAGTGTCCTTGCTTAAAGCCTATCAGAGGAAGTGCAACATACTTGGATCCCTTTTGCACGGCTTTGCTCAGGGCTTCAAGGTTTCCAGGATCAGCTATGGCGTAACTGTTGGTCGGCAGGCGATTGCTATCGACTTCTACAACGTAATCTCCAATTTGTGGTTCGTTAATTGGAATCCTACGTCGCAAGCGTTGGCTAAGAAAGCGATTAAACAAGTATGATTGATATGCCTGAAGAAATAGGCCCTGTAAACGTTTTGGAAGTCGTCTAAAAGCCCCAACATAATCCTTTGGGTGATTAGCCAGATTGAGTAACATCAACCGTTCGTACAGCAGTCCACGTGGAAAGTCGCTAAGGGCTCCTCGAAAATCTCGGCTTTCTGTAAGTTTTTGCCTCGCTGCTCGTGATTGAGGATGTTCAAAGGGGCTTGGCTTGGCAAGATACAAAAGAGCTGCTTTTTCGAGATTATTTTGTGCTATTGCCTTTCCAACCAAGTGTGTAATTGGACGGATGGTGCCAAAACGTTGATGTCCAAAGAAGTTTGGAATGCCACCAAGTTTGTTTAGTTCACTTATTGTGTTGGACATCCTCTCCTGGATGGCTCGAAGGCTGTGGCTGATGCATCTAATTGCAATACGAAAATTGTTGCCCAGAGACATGTGCGGGAAAATCATGTTAGGCGAATAGTGAATGGGAAATAGATTTATGCCGTTGATTCTTATACGCCTCAAGTGCTTCAGTTTCACGTTTTCTATGCTGATATACTGTGCAGTCACAGCTTTTTTATCCTTTATTCCAGCAATTTGTACACGCCGCTCGCTAATACCCAGCTGTTTTGCAATTTTCCTAGCAGCAAGTATTGTATCCCAGTTACGTTTAACAAGCATACATACAAGGTAACGTCCTTTTCCTGCAACCTGAGAGGGAAGCTCGGGACTCAATTCTGCTCTTGAGCCATCAACCAGCAGTTCTTCCACTGCAAAGTCTTCAGGCACCTGTTTTATCGTGCCGCCTATGCCCTGCGTTGTAGAAACAAATGTCTCAACGCCTATTTGCTTTTCGAGGTTTGGAACTTTCAAGATGGATTCCTACGGTCTACAGGAGAGGCAGCAAGCCTGTTATTCTGTCTATCTTCGGGGAAGGCGCTGGTCCGATGCCTAAGCAGGTGATTGTATTTGATGGTAGTTGGGTTAAGCCCCGGTCAGTGATGAGACTGTGAGGAAGGCTCATCTGGGCAACCTCTTTTTTGAGGTTTAGTAATTCGGACAAGTCTTTTACTTTAACCGCTATTTTACATTGCCCTTCCTGTAGCCACGCATGAAACCATTCTGGATTCTTCTTTCTTGTTGTTTCGGCAGCAGAGACAGCTGCGTGGCTAACTTGCACAGCTAACTTGCCCTTTCCCATCTCCAAGTCTACTCTCGCAGCGATAACCTGTTTGTATTGGAATTCACGTTGTGCCATCTAGTAACCTCCACGGGAGTCTTAAAAAAACGAAGCCATCAAGAGATATAATGTTGTCGCAAAACCCCTTGGATTCTTAGCTAAACGAATAATTGAAGTGCCTTGGAAGTCAACATCAATTGTCTTCTCCAAGTCTTCTCCTACTTTCAGCCTTGAACACAAGGCAACTAGTTTGTCTAACTTTTTCTCAGATAAGTTGTTTAGCAATTTCCTTAACTGTTTCATCACCATCATGTCGAAGCCTATCTTCCTCTTCCATTGAAACTCATATTCTGAAAGGAAATTCGCTGAAGTGTCATTGCAACGAATAGAATACCCAGCCACCTTCCCTGCAATCATCGCACAAGTTAATCCCATTATCAAACCTCCGCCGGTTGTAGGTTTGACCTGCGAAGCTGCATCGCCTACTACAAGCAATCCATCATGAAATGTTTTAGAAATCGGCCCACCAAGCGGGATTGGATGATAAACAAGCTGGGAAATATGACTTCGCCTAAGCCTTTGAGACGCTATCGGATTATGTCGGCTGAAATCGAAAAAGCACTCTCTCGGATTTCTTGAAGTTGTTGCCAAACCAACTTTCGCACTGCCATCTTGTCGAGGGACAATCCAAGCAAAAAATCCTGGCGCAAATCTGCGCCCTAAAAATACTTCAACCACATCGTCTTCAATGTTATCTACCGCATCAACGTCCACTTGAATACCGCTTACTGTCTTGCATCGATCGAGCGAAGGCAAGTCCGCTCTTTTTAAGAGATTAGACGCTGCACCTTCAGCATCAACGACGATTTTAGAAAAAAGTCTTTCAGTGGTTTTCTTTCGTCGAACCAAAACACCCTGAACACCGCTCCTTTTCATCAAAAGAGAATCAACATGAGTTTGATTAAGAAGCTTAACCCCAGCATTTAGAGCAATATTTGAAAGGTGCTGATCCAGAAGCTTTCTGTTTAGCACACATGTTACTGGAGATGGAAAACGAACTGAGAATTTGTATCCGGAAGGAGAGTAGAACACTGCTGACTTGATTTCATTCTCGACAATTCGCTTGGTTAGGGCAATCGGAAGGCGTCTTATTCCCGTCAAGCTTACATGCCCCGTGCAGTGAGAAGGAGAACCTACCTCGCTGTGTTCTTCACAGATCGCCACTTTTGCACCGAGCTTTGCAGCCTGCAAAGCAGACAAAGAACCTGTTGGACCTCCGCCTACGATGACAACGTCAATATTCACGAAAATCACATCTACGTAGATCAGATATCACTTCTCATCCAACCATTGAATTTTCAGTTAATTTTTGCACGCACCTTCAGCACTTAGCGTGAAGAAAGAAAAAAAGAGAGGGTAGATAGGGCTATTTTAAATCTTTTTCTTGCTTAGCGCCTTGCGGAAAGTTTTGCCACACTTTGGACAGTCGAAGAGTCCGATTTCCAGTTGAAGCCTTTTGCCACTACGGTCAGGGCGTCCTGCCATCTTCCACGTCTTTCGAGGTTTCGCTGCCTCGCCTCCGCATTTTGGACATTTTGCCATTTATAATATCCCCTTTCACCATACGTATATATGTGAATAAATAATTTTCCATACAAAAAGACTTTCAACTGAGAAAGTGACTATTTAAACTATTACACAAAGCCTCGAAGGAATAATGCAAGATGCTCTCAAGGAACGAGGTGTTGCAAACGATAAAAGAGGGGAAGGAAAAACTGGGGATCAACGACATGATATTTAAAGTGGAGTATGTTGATCAAGAATCCAAGATTGGAAAAAGAGCTGAAATTTTCATCAAATCGAGAACACTCGCTGAGATAACATTATATCCAGACGCTACGCTCTTCACTGTGCGTCATGAATTATGCCATGCAAAATTGTTTAGGATGGGAATTTCCGTAACTAACACAGAAAAAGATCGCAGGCTGTTTCCCAACACCATTGACTATGTGCGGATAGTTGTTATTGTAGAATGGTATATAAACGAACTGCAGAAGCGGGTTTTCAACGAGTATTACCCAATTGATCAAGCAGGTACTTCTCGGCCTCCACCATTTGAGGGATTGCCAAAGCTTCCCCATGAGAGATTCACGAATCAGCAAATTGAACAAATATTTGAAATCGCGAAAAAAAGTAATAGTGTTGCTTAGGTTTTCCGAAACTGGAATAGCAATAATGAGACACTTCGAGCAATTATTGAGAATCCCAGAACTGCTAGGAGTCCACCGAGAAAGGTGAACCATTTCAATTGCTCCAAGAACAGCAGGTTAGACATGTAGGCTGCGCCCAGCCAAAGAACGATGTTTGAGATTGTCTCAGCAACTTTGCCCACAGCTGATTTAAGGTAAAATCGCAGGGCCAAAACGAAGAACTGAAACAGCCCGAACACTATAGAAAACCGCATCACCGTTTCATAGACTACAGGGTGATGGCTTTCAGGGGCTGGTAAAAACAAATTGGAGGCAACCTCTTTTAACTCGAAATCTCCGAAAAAGTCTGCGACCTTACCATAGTAGCCAGGTACAACTATGAAAAACAACGCAAAGAGCATAATGAAGAAGCCGAAGGAAAGAAGTCCTATGAGGTTTTCTCGCTGATTCTGGGACAACAAAGCCACTTCCGCACTAATTAAGTGAATAGCTTTGTCTCCTTAAAAAATTGTCTGTCGATGAGAGCATTACACATTTGGCAAGTTACGCTTCGCTCAGCAGACCTATAACACCCAAACACCATATCCACGTCAATTATAGCCCGACACCTCGAGCTATTGGGAGCCGCAGGCTAAATGCCTCGGCCAAAACCTTGACACGTACACCCCGGCTCCATCAACCCCATCTTCTATGGGTGCCCTCGTCCCTACAATGAACCTGTTGCCAAGCACATTTACGTAGAGAGTGGTCGCCTCTTTTTGGGAAAGGCTTCGAGCTTAGATGCTTTCAGCTCTTATCCTTGGCGGCTTAGCTGCCCGGCGTCTGCCCTGTCGGACAACCGGTTAACCATAGGCCACAACATCCCGTTCCTCTCGTACTGGGGACCCTTTCCCCTCAGGCGGCCAACACTCCCAGCAGATAAAGTCTGACCTGTCTCACGACGGTCTAAACCCAGCTCACGTTCCCTTTTAATAGGCGAGCAGCCTCACNNCCTTATGCAGGGCCAGGATAGGAAGAGCCGACATCGAGGTACCAAGCCGCGGGGTCGATGGGAACTCTCGCCCGCGACGAGCCTGTTATCCCCGGGGTAATTTTTCTGTCGCCTCTAGCCCCCACCAACGGGGACATAGAGGATCGCTAAGCCCGGCTTTCGCCTCTGTATCCCTTAATGTGGAGGATTCAGTCAAACCGGCTTTTGCCTTTGCACTCTACAGCGGGTTTCTGTCCCGCCTGAGCCGATCTTTGGGCCCCCTTGATATCTTTTTGAGGGGGTGCCGCCCCAGCCGAACTGCCCACCTGCTGTTGTCCCAACACATATGTGCTGGTAAGAGACATGGTTGCGAAAGGTCGGTGTTCCATTGGCGCCTACTCCAGTCCCCGGAGGGACTGGGATCAAGCGGCTCCCGACTACGCTCTGCAAACACAATCAAATCCCAGCAACAGGCTGCAGTAAAACTCCACGGGGTCTTCTTTTCCCGCTGGGAGATAGTGGACTGTTCGGCCACTTTACGTGGGTTCACCGGGTACCAAGCGGGGACAGCGGGGTTCTCGTTGATCCATTCATGCGCGTCGGAACTTACCCGACAAGGCATTTGGCTACCTTAAGAGAGTCAGAGTTACTCCCGTCGTTTGCAGGCCCTTAGCCCGGTTGGACCCAGGTTTTAGGTACCTGTACTGGACAGGATTCAAAAGCCGTTCACACCCTTTCGGGCTTGCGGCTTTCTGTGTTTTTATTAAACAGTCGAAACCCCCTTGCTACTGCGACCTGCGGTTCCAACGGAAGCTAAAACCACAGGCACCCCTTATACCAAAGGTACGGGGCTAATTTGCCGAGTTCCCTCGCTTGGTGTACACCCGACACGCCTTAGGTTTCTCGCCTAGGGACACCTGTGTTGGTTCTGGGTACGAACACGAAGGATCCTTCTCAACGTCCTTTTCATGGGCTCCCAGGATCAGCTGAACCACCCTAAAAACGGGTGGCTATTCCCGCGTTCGCCTGGTTCTCGCCATTACGGCCTCCCCAGGCTTCAACGGTTAAACAAAGCGACAGCTTTGCTCAGCCTACCTTGAAGCGTCAGACATTGAGCTTGCGTCGCCGCGTGTACCTTCGTGGTGCAGGAATATTAACCGGCTTCCCTTTCGGCATACTCAGTTAAGATCTGCCTTAGGATCGACTTACCCCCGGCTGACGACGCATTGCCGGGGAACCCTTGCCCTTTCGGCGGAGGGGATTCTCACCCCTCTTTGCTGTTACTACCACCGGGATATTCAATCCTGAACCGGTCCACCGGACTTCACAGCCCGGCTTCTATCCAGCCAGGACGCCCTCCTACCGGATCACGGCTTTCGCCGTGCCCCAAGGTATCGGCGGCTGGCTTAGCCCCGTCCATTTTCAGGGCCATCAGCCTCGGCGGGTGAGCTGTTACGCTTTCTTTAAAGGGTGGCTGCTTCTGAGCCTACCTCCCCGCTGTCTTAGGCTGATGACGCCTTTCAGTTTAACACTTAGCCAGCACTTAGGGACCTTAACCTTAGTCTGGGTTCTTCCCCTCTCGGCCGTGGGGGCTTACCCCACCAGAACCCGTCTCCCAAGTTCTACGGCGCCGATAGATTCGGAGTTTGAAAGAGAAGCGGAACCTTTCGGCTCCTCACTTCCCAATCAGTGCTCTACCCTGTCGGCTACCTCCCTCGGGGCTGGGCTGCGACCCACTTCGGAGGGAACTAGCTATCACCGAACTAGATTGGTCTTTCGCCCCTAACCCCAGGTCAGAGGAGCAAATTGCACGTTAGCACCCCTTCGGGCTTCCACCAAGCTTTCGCCTGGCTTCACCCTGCCCAGGGCTAGATCGTCCGGTTTCTAGTCTCACAGCTATGACTTCGCGCCCTTTCAGACGCCGCGCCTCACCAGCCGAAGCTGGTTGTGCGCATGTCGGTTTCCCTATGCATTCAGGCTTCAAACCTTTAAGCTCGCCATAGCCGTGAACTCCCCGGCCCGTGTTTCTAGACGGAACATGCAACCCTAGTCCCCCATTCCCGTACTGCCGCATCGCTGCGGGTTCCTTCAAATGGGATCTATCCTTCCGGGCTACATACGTCTATAACCATCTGGTTTCAGACTCTTTTCAGCTCCCTTCCGGGATGCTTTTCAACTTTCTGTCACCGTACTAGTGCGCTATCGGTCTTGAGACGTGTTTAGTCTTGGAAGTTGGTGGCTCCCAAGTTTCCACACCAAAACCTAGGTATGGTACTCTGGGATTCCGGCCTAATTCTTTCCAGTTTTCGATTACGGGACTTTCACCCTCTTTGGTGGGTCGTTCCAGACCACTTCAACTTTGCTGGCGAAGACATAGCTGGACCCATAACTCTACATCCCTCGTAAGTTTCCTTACAAGATTCAGTTTGGACTTTTCCCGCTTCGCTCGCCGCTACTAAGGGAATCCTTGTTAGTTTCTTTTCCTCCCCCTACTATGATGCTTCAGTTCAGGGGGTTCCCTCTCCGTTGTCGGAGTGTCACGGTTCCCGAAGGAGCCGCGACGAGAAGTCTCATTGGGGCATCCTCGGTTCTACAGCTGCGTGCGCTTACCCGAGGCGTTTCGCTGCTTGCCGCGCCCTTCTTCAGCGCTCAAGCCTGGCCATCCACCAGATGGCGTGGCATGTCGGACTTTTTTGGCGTGTAGGTGAATAGGTGTTTGTTTAGTGTAGGTTGTTGGCTTTTCGATCTTGCTTTTGTGTAATGCTCATTGTGAGCTCAAATTGTCTTAATATTCCAAGCTCACTAACATTCTTAGCTTTGCAATCATATGCGATTGAAAGCAGCATCTACATTTTTGGCGTGTGAATGTTCGCCAAACAACTTTAGAGGCGAAGTTTTGGGATATAAGGATTACTGTGTCGTTTGTGGTTGTTTCTGGCTTTCTGGAAAATCTGGTTTTGCTGCGTTTTTTACATGTTTCTGTGTAGCATGCACCTGCATATGGGCATGTCCACAGACTTTAGGAAAACACGGGTCAGTTGATTTACACAGGTTTTTTCGATGTATTTATGTGGAGGGCGCCACAATGGCTTTGAGATGGTGAAACCGTGCAAAAAAATGGACGAATCACGATGAGTCACGGAGCTGGAGGTGCTGTGATGGCTAAATTAATCGAACAGTTAGTTATACCATATCTCGGAGGTTTTCAAGCCGAGGTTGGCCTAGAGGCGTTGGATGATGCTGCAGTGGTCGATGGGGTGGTGTTTAAGAGCGATTCACATGCAGTACAACCCATTTTCTTTCCGGGAGGTGACATAGGGCAGCTAGCTGTGGCCGGAACGGTGAATGATTTAGCTGCTTTAGGAGCTGAGCCAGTAGCGTTGGCTTGTGGTTTCGTGTTGGAAGAAGGTTTGCTTTTTGGCGATCTGCAGCGGATCATGGCGAGTATAAAAGCCACTTGTGAGAAGGCAAGGGTGTTCGTCGTGACTGGAGATACGAAGGTAGTGGAAAAGGGTAATCTTGGAGGGTTAGTGGTGAATGTGAGTGGAATTGGTCGCCGGAGTGAAGCCTTAGACCATAATTTGGCAGTGGTGAAAAAGCATAGGAGTAGATTTAAGGCGCGTTGGATTTTGGACAGGAATCTAGCCGCTGGAGACAAGATAATTCTTTCTGGATCCATTGGGGACCATGGATTAGCAGTCTTGTCAGCGCAAGAAGGCCTAGCGTTTAGCAGTGACATAGTGTCAGATGTCAGTCCACTTAATCATGTGATCCAACACTTGTTGAGTGTCGGCGGTGTAGTTTCTATTAAGGATCCAACTCGGGGAGGGTTGGCCAACTCTTTGAATGAGTGGAGCAGCAAAGCATGCGTGGGAATTTTAGTGCACGAGAACAGAATTCCAATCCGAAGAGATGTACGAGTGGCCTGTGAAATGCTAGGAATAGATCCTCTAGAAGTTGGAAACGAAGGGAAAATAATTGTTGGGGTAGTTGAGGAGATGGCGGCAGAGGTGTTAAATGCACTAAGAAGCACCGAAGAAGGAAAGAATGCAGAAATCATAGGTGAAGCTTCTGACGAATTTAATTTGGTGGCAATGGAAACTGCAGTTGGTGGAAAACGAATTTTGCCTATGCCTGTAGGCGATCCAGTGCCCCGAATATGCTAATGGAGTTCAATTAGCGAGGTTTCTTTGGGAGACGGAAGAATCCTGGTGAGATTCACCGAGCTAAGCTGAAGCAAAGCAAAAGAGATGCGCCCGCTGTGGATCCAAAGCCTTCTTGTCACCACATGTCGGCAATCTTCGCGGCCTTAATAATCTTCCACTTGCCAAACATGTCCTTCTTATAAAAGTGATACAAACCACATCGCTGACACTGTAGAATCCGTCGCCCCTTTTTTAAGTCTAACATGTATAACTCTAAAATCTCTCCGCAATCAATGCACTTGCCTGTGTGTCGACGTCGCTCCTCATCACCAAAAATCCCGACTGTCAAAGGACACCACACACGCTACACAAATCCTTCCCTACACAATATAAACACTACCACACCAAAAACAATAAAGCAAATATTCGACCCCAATCCTCTACTACAAACAATCATTAAAACAAGTGAAATGAATGACCTCTACACATCGAAAGCGCTTAATATTCCATTGGACAACCCCAAAAAGCCTCCTAACCATCATTCTCTTCGTCACTCTCACGATAATAATAGAATATTCAATCATCACACTAACAACCGCTGCAGCTGATCTCGCAGCGACAACAATACTCTTGTTCAATGTGCCAATAAACCCCGTCTACCACCTGCTTCCCTCCGCAGTCATAATTACTCTCACGGCTTGCTTTACCCACCTCACCACACAAACAGCTGTATTTCCTAAAAGAGCTCAACTCGTGCAACCACTACACCCACGAAAAATCCGCTTAAAGCATCAGCGGTTAAAGGTGTTGAGAAGAGTCTATGAAAAATTCACAACCTCAGCAAGAAAGATAAAGGATCAAATTCTCAGAACATCCGCCCTCACTCAAGTCCAACGGCGAGTACTCCTGACTAAGACCATCATCAGAAGCGCTGCTACGATAGTGGCAACCTTCATCATCCTAGTTCTCCTCATCACTTTGGCGGCATATCCTTATCCAATCCCAACAGCAGCCCTGGCCGTTTACAATTGGAATAAATCCTTCCTTAATTTCGTCGCTGGAACAATGGAAGCTTCCAACGCCATCGCAAATGCCCTATCACCCCTAGGTGCTGTTGCAGGAGCCATCCAGAATGCACTTATTGCTGCGTCACCTGCATTCCATACCACAATTGATGGATTCGCCTCCGCAATAACGTTGGGTCTTGCACCACTCAGCTCTATTGAGAAGTTTGTCTTAATTCAAAATGTGGCTGCTTGGACTATAGCCACTGCAACTCTGATCTACAGTCAATACACCAAAACTCGCCGGTATAGACGGTAAACACCGATGCATGACGAACCAAGATTCGGCCCCGCAGGAGCTCCTCAATGGTTTAAAGAACTAAGAGCACCAACCAGCGATCTTCCCCATCTTCTCCAAGAAGAAGACCTCAACGCACTTGAGTATGAAGCCGTACGGTGGGGATGTACACCTCAAATCAAGCAGGGAGACGCAGAACGACTAGGAAAAAACGCTAGAAAAAGCGATGTCTGGCTAACGATACATGGTTCCTACTATGTCAACCTTCTCAGCAAGAAAGAAACATTAGAAGCGAGCAAAAGAAGGCTAATCGCCTGCGCCGTCGCAGCCAAATGGATGAATGCGCATACAATTGTCTTTCACACAGGTTATTATACCAAAAAACAATCCCACAAGAAAGACCTACAAAACTGCATAGAAGCTCTAAAAGGAATACTAGAAACGATGCAATCTATGAACATCCAAGCCAACCTAGGACCAGAGACCGCGGGCAAACTCGCTCAACTCGGAAGCCTCGGAGAAATCCTAACAATTTGTGAAGAAGTAGAACAAACGCAGCCTGTCATTGACTGGGCGCACCTCCACGCTAGACAGAGAGGAGGCCTTAGAGATGCGAATGACTTTCAACGAATAGTGGAAAGTATTGAAAACCGTTTAGGAACTAAGACAGTCAGAAATCTACACTGCCATTTCTCACACGTGGAATACACTTTTAGAGGAGAAAGACGACATCATTCTCTAAATGCGCATAGATATGGACCAAAGTTTGAGTCGCTTGCTGATGTTATAATCAACAATAACCTCCACCCAGTGGTCATCAGTGAGAGTCCCCTCCTTGATGTGGACGCTAAGAAAATGCGTAATATAATCTATCAAAAAAGGAGAACTTCTTTTATTATACGATAAGTTTTTGTGCAATGCTATATTGCATTGGGGCGGGTGTAACGGTTGGTGCGACTTGAAGGCTTCAGAGAACTGAAGCCACTCGACGAAGCTTTAGATAGATTCTTTAAAAGGCTTCAACCAAAAAGACTAGGAACTCTTTTTGTCCGTGTTGACGAAGCCTTGGGAAGAGTCACTGCTAGAAATATCATTGCAGAGAGGTCTTTGCCCTCTTTTGACCGGTCTGCAGTAGATGGGTATGCACTGAGAGCGAGAACCGGGGCCACAGCCTCACAATTTCAGCCGAAAACTTTCCTTCTTGTTGAGAAAGAAATCTTAGAAGAAGGAGAAACAAAGGAAGTTTGGACAGGTAATGCGCTTCCAAAAGGAGCAGACGCAGTTGTAATGTTGGAGCATACAAAGAGAATTCATGATCGAATTGAAGTTTCTACTCCTTTGTCGCCCAACATGAATGTTTCGAAGAAAGGTGAAGATGTGATGAGAGGCGAGATTGCAGTGAGTGCTAAAACTCGACTAAAACCACAACATTTAGGTCTATTAGCTGCGATTGGGAAAACAGAAGTTGAAGTTGTCCAAATTCCTAAAGCGGCCATCATAGCTACAGGCACCGAACTCATTAAGCTGGGTGAGAAGCAACGTCCACATAAGATTGTTGAAGTTAACAGTATAATACTGTCCGGGATGTGTTCAGAACTCGGAGTTAAAGCGTTTAGACTAGGTATAGTAGGAGACGACGAAAAAGAGATTGCAGAGAAAATCCGTCAAGGTTTGGCAGCTGCAGATGCAGTGATTACAACTGGTGGCACAAGCGTTGGTCTCCACGATTTAGTGCCAGCAGCAATCAAACAGATAGATTCGAAAGCTATTGTGGTTCACGGTGTTGCTATTCGTCCGGGCATGCCGACTGCCCTTGCGGTCGTGAAGAATAAACCTGTACTGATTCTTTCCGGAAATCCCGTAGCTGCAGCTGTAGGGTTTGAGGTTTTTGGTCGCCCTCTTTTTAAGGAATTATTGGGATTGAACGAAATAGAGAGAATCAGAGTGAAGGCCAAGATGACACGAAGAGTTGCAGGAGTTTTAGGGCGACGTGTCTTCTTAAGGGTGAGAGTTTTAGAAAAAGATGATCAATTTTTCGCTCAGCCTATTCGCATAAAGGGATCTGGCATCATCACTACAATGACGTCCGCCAACGGCTATGTCATCATTCCTGAAGATAGGGAAGGTTTGAAAGAAAATGAGCAAGTCACCGTTCATCTTTTTGATGCTTTATTGAGTGAATAGAAGATGTTTAGGAAACTCATCAGTTTAGACGAAGCGAAAGAGAAAATCGCAGGTGCGGTCTCCACCAAACCAATTGGCATCGAAAAGATTTCATCGTCAAAAGCTGTTGGACGCGTGTTGGCTGAGGATATTGTTTCACCCATGCCAGTTCCACCATTTCATCGTTCAACGGTCGATGGATACGCTGTCATATCAAAAGACACCGTCGGTGCTGAGGAAGACAATCCAACTTTGTTGAAGCTAATAGGTTGTGTTGATGTGGGGGAAATATCGCCGCTAACAATTGAAAATGGCAATGCTGCTGAAATTGTGACTGGCGCACCTTTGCCTACTTGCGCCGACGCAGTAGTCATGCTTGAACACACAACAACCGAGGATAAGGGGAAGATACTTATCTACAGATCGGTGGCACAGAACGAAAACGTAATGATGAGGGGCTCCGACATTCGAAAAAATGAGACTGTCTTGAAAAGCGGTACTGCACTATCATCTAGGGAACTAGGTGTATTGGCGGCTTTAGGATTCACACAAGTAAAAGTTCTCAAGCAGCCCAAGGTTGCAGTAATCTCCACTGGAGCAGAAATTGTGGAACCTGGAAAGCCTTTACCAGCAGGAAAAATCTATGATATAAACACTGCTACATTGACTGCAGCAGTACTTGAATGTGGTGGAGAGCCTATTAATTTTGGAATTGTTGAGGGCGACGATGCTGAATCGCTGAGAAAAACACTTGAGATGGCGATAGATGCTGCTGATATTGTCATAACCTCGGGTGGGGTCTCTGTTGGACCAAAAGACTTGATTCCTGAGATCGTCTCTGAACTTGCAAAAACGGGTTTAGTAGTTCACGGAGTGGCTGTGAAGCCAGGAAAACCTGTTGCAGTTGGAATTGTCAAGAAAAAGCCGGTCTTTTCACTTCCAGGACATCCAACTTCATCACTTTTGATGTTTCATCTGCTTGTCCGCCCAATCCTCCTAAAAATTGCGGGAAAACAAGAAGAGCCCCCCAATATCGTAAAGGCGATCAACGCAGTTAGGCTGTTTTCAGCGGTAGGGCGACGCACTTTCATAGCTGTCACCTTATCCCGCGACCATAAAGATCGATGGTTGACTTTTCCAGTGGCTACAGGTCAATCAGGTGCGATAACCACGCTTGCGAAAGCAGATGGCTACGTGGAATTGAGAGAGACTCAGCAATTCATAGAGGCGGGAGGAGAGGTCACAGTTTTTCTGTTCAACCCTATAGAATAATGTTATTCTAGGTTTGCTCTTCTTGCCACCACATACATCGTTGCTATCCAAGTGAGTAGAATATAAATCAGCCAGGCAACCACAGCAAGTAATTGACTCAAGCTTGTGTTAGCCACGGGACTACTCAAAAGGGCGTTAAGCATGAAAGCGCCATAAGTTGTGCCAATGAAGAAGAGCCCTACAACCAACCAGAGAGACCATTTTTGAAGTCGATAGAGTCCAAATGCGGTAAATAGGCTTAAAACAGCTACCAAGCCTACATGAAAGAGACCTAACCCATAGATCCCGACGATTATGAAGTTGACAATACCAATTACAGAGTAGAAGAGGGCGAAAAAAAGCATCCCCTTATTATTAAAGCCTAGTTTAGGTCGCCAACGCACTGTTGAACCTTCCTTTGAAATACGGCTATAGACATCTAGGCAATAAATCTATTTCGGCGGTTTTTTTCCCTATTACCATGTTTTTTTGTTTACTTTGGTTTTCTGAAGAGTTTGCAACTCTCCATATCAGTTACGAATTCAAACCCAGCCTCGACAAGTTTACAGGCCTCTTTCAAAGTCTTCGCCGTTCTGACGTGGAATTGATCTGACTCAAAGCTGATTAGCTGTGTGTATATCATAGTATTCTCAATTTTCTTGTGTCCTAGTAGTTGCTTGACGTGAAGAATATCCTTAGTTTTATGGTATTCCATTGTAGCTTTCCAGTGTCGAAAGGTGTGGAAAGAAAACTTTTGGCTTTTCTTACATTGAGAATGTTTCGAAGGAATTGCGTTGGTCATTTGACTTTAGATTAGCTTTCAACAAGAATATCATGCAGGGTTGGATATCGAAGGAAGCCTTGAAGGAAACGGAAGCCTAAAAAAATGGGAAAGTGCAGGAGCAGTGGGACATGAGATGTCCTATTGCTATCTGGATTCTGACTTCATAAGGGATTTCTAGCAAGAATACTAGGAGCTATTCTCCATCCAGAAACCTCGTCATAAACCGGATTCCCTCCTTTTTATTCAAATAACTGAGACCCCGTATATGACGTGAGATGCCACTGAAGTGTTGTTGATAATTGATACAGATATGCATTCTAAATACTATATTCTATATGCTAGATTTGTAACAATAGAATAAAATTTCATACACTTTAAATACGAATTGGCCTTATGATACAAAAAGCGTGATTAAAATGAAGAAGAAAACATGGTCGATGATGATGCTCATACTGCTTGTAGCAAGTGCTTTTACGTTGGCTTTAGCGCAAGCGGGCGAAACATTAGGAACGCTTGGAGGCTGGATGCGAGGGGGGTATGATATGGCTCGAACAAATTACTATCCCTTTCCGTCAAAATATCACATCCCGGACAAGCCTTTCGAGGTGCTGTGGACTTCCCCTCATGAAGGGAAAAATCTGGCGGCTTTGACGGGTGACGTGAATGGTGACGGCAAGTTAGAAGTTGTTAAGGTCAGCGGTGACAATCTTAGAGTAATCAGCGGGGATGGCATTGTGCTGTGGACAGAAACGATACCTGGACAAGACGAGCCATATGGAGAGGGAAGGCTCCGTTTGAATATGTTGGAAGACGTTACAGGAGACGGCATTCCAGAGATATTTGTCTCAAGAAAAACGAGCTACTATACACAACACATATACGTGTATGACGGCAACCAAAATCGAATCAAAACCCTAAGTAGAACTGTGGGCTCTGACGGCTCCATGGTCGCAGCCGCAGTATTCGACGTTGATAACGACGGAGACAAAGAAGTCTTTTGCAGCATAGGAAGCAATTTTGTCGGCAACCCTCGTGGTGCATGTCTTTTCGACTACGATACGGGAGCTCACCTCTGGTATTATGCTGCTGGAAACGCCATAGGATACTGCATTGCGGACTTGAACAATGATGGCATATTGGAGATCACTGGCAGCACTTGGCATACAGTGCACAATGGGGCATATGGATATGGGAAAGGCAGCAACACCTACACAAGTGATAACTCCATCTACGTAGTCGTGATAAACGAAAACGGAGATGAAATCCTCACTAAGCAATTACATGGCGTACATAATCATGGAACCGCATGGGGAAAGATCGTTGACCTCGACAGAGACGGAACGAAAGAAATTATAATATTCCATCAACATTGGCCCGCGCTTTATCCTGGTTACGCTGAGATTTTCCTGTGGGATTCCAACGGCAATTGCATAAAAAGCTATCTAGGCCCCCACAACGGCAATTGGGGCGGACCAGTGATTGCTGACATCAACAAAGACGGAAAAGACGAAGTTCTTGTCAGGGACACCGTAGGTAATCTTTTGGTTTTAGATTACAATCTAACCGTTATAGATAGTGCAACGGGCTACTCGCCGCAACTCGTAAACGACATAAACGGCGACGGTGAACTCGAGATAATTGCCAATGTCGTCGGTACAGGGCAACTGGCAGTCCTAGACCATAATCTTGACGAACTTTGGAGACTGTCATTCGGTGGGAGCGCCAAAGTATCAGATGTAACTGGTGACGGTGTAAATGATATTATCATGACAAGGGGTGATGGGCTGTATGTGCTTTCCTTCCCGGGCATTGACGCTACTGTAGATGTGGATCCGGACACCTTGAACTTGAAAAGCAATGGTGAATGGATAAGTGCATACATTGAGTTACCTACGGGCTTCGACGTTGCAAACATCGATGTTAGTTCAATTGTACTCACTGTTGACGGAGCAGACTTCTACGTGGATCCTGCCGCTCCTACAGCGATTGGAGACTATGACCTTGACGGCGTGTCCGACCTGATGGTCAAGTTTAGCAGAGCTGCAATAAGGGATTACCTAACAGAGCCAGACTTGGAAATCGCAGACGGGCCATTCTACAGCGTTGGCTTTTACATAACAGGATCTGTCGACACAATAACATTCTTAGGCACAGACACGGTCAAAGTACGCATGCCTTAAACCATAAGCTATACCCTAAACCTTCACTCTTTTTTTTGACACACCGACCAACTTCAACAGTTTTGTAGAAGAACTATAACTGAACCCACTAACGCTTTGATTCGCGACTTGATTGCTGTAAGGTAAGATTCCTAACATGCACGCTCTTAGAGTCCAGAAAAAGGGGAGTGTGCGGGAGACATCTCCACTATGAGTGGGAATAAATCTGTCTCTATGGGTTTTCCTATTATTACTATGGTTTTTCTGCTTTTCTTGCGTTTTCGGAAGAATTTGTGATCACCCATCACAGCGACGTATTCGAAAATCCGCCGCAACAAGTTTGCATTCTTTGATGTGGCTGAGTAGCTCCGGTAGAGTAATCTCGCAGCAAAAGCATCCATTCTTGGCGGTCTTGTTGGTTTCAGGTGCATCATCGCGGGTATTTCATACTGTACACCAAAAATAAGGGCGTAGACTTGTTTAAACATACTTTTATTAGCTTTGCAGCAAACTTTATGGAGGTCTTATAAAAAATGCTTTGTGGAATGATTAGAATTGGCTTCAAGCAACTGCAGGGTTGGCGCGCACGCGCATAAAAGGGATGGTAGAAGTCGGGAGGGGAGAGGATTCAGCAGAGAGGAATTGAAGAAGGCGGGTCTCAGCGTGAAGCAGGCTTTGTGCATTGGATTGGCTATTGACACCAGACGACGCACAATTCACGACGATAACGTGGAACGGCTTGCACAGGAGCTCAAGAGGCGGGGTACCTCTAAAAACATGTCTCCGCGTCAAAGGACGTCTCCACGAGAACGCGTCTAGAAGAAGGAATCTAAGGTGGCGAAGGTTGCATCTCCTGTAGTTTATATTGATGTGCGCTTCTCAGCTCACGCCACCGAAAATCTAGAAAAGACAAAGAAGGCAGTGTGCAACTTGTTTCCTCCAGATCGGAAAGATAAGATAAACTTTACAAAGGAAACCATTAAAGGGCACCATGGTAACCTGATAACCCTTTTTCAAGCAAGAATCAAAGACAAAGAAGTGCTGCAAGCCTTTGTTGAAAAGCTCTCTACAGGTCTTTCAGAGCTAGATAAAGAGACAATGTCTCGAGAGGCAAAATTGCTCGTTGAGAGGAGTAACTTATACCTTCGTCTTGACAAGCAAGCAGCAGTTGAAAACCAAATGAGGCTCTATAGAGCCGATCCAATTCACATACGCATTCATTTCAAGCGGAAAGATAATCGAAGCATCATTGAACTCTGCAGGGAACTTGGGTTAATGTCATGAAGCAGTTTGCTGATCTTCACGTATGTCCAAACCTGGATGACAAGGAGGAGTTAGAGAGAATTATTCGCAAAGCGTCAAGTTTGGGCTGTAATTTGATCGGAGTTTCATTGCCTTTCAGACCTAGGCACAAAACAATTAACTTCTTGCATAGACTTTGTAGAGACAGCTGCATTGACTTGGCTACTAGAATTGATCTGGCGCCAAAGTCGTCAAAAGATCTGTTGGAAAGCTTGAGGTTATTTCGACGAAGGTTTGACTTAGTGGCGGTGAACTGCTCTTCAAAATCAATTGCCCGACAAGCTGCTAAGGATCATCGCGTTGATTTGCTTGTCTTTTCCTCACGTAATTCTCACAGGCGGTTTTTTGATTTGGCTGAAGCAACATTAGCTTCACAGAGCGTTGCTGCGCTGGAGGTTAATATGGGTTTGCTTTTAGGTTGTAGGGGTTTTTCTCGAGCACGTTTGCTATCTTGTTTGTGGAGGGAAGCAGAGATTGCACGAAGGGTCGGCGTCTCCATTGTGATTTGCAGTGGAGCCATTGACGAGTTTGGACTTCGTAGTCGACACGACTTTGTGAGCCTTGCTGCTCTATTTGGGATGAACGATGCGGCCGCTTTGAATGCGATTTCCGTTGCGCCCCAAGCTATCGTAACGCGAAATCGAGGGAAACTTGGGTCTGACTATGTGTCAAGAGGCGTACGTGTGGTGAGGAAGGGGAGGAATTGCGGCGACTGAGAAGGCGTTACTTAGCTTTGAAGGCTGAGGGCCGACGATTTCTTGATCCCGACGATCTCATGCATACCGTATGGAGTGCTGTGTACCAGCTTTTTGGGGAACATGGGGCAAGTCAAACTGGTTTGGTTCTGGTGGATTCGGATGGAAAAAGTGGGATATTCATAATTCGATGCTCTCATAAGGCTTTGAGCTTGGTTTGGGCCGCTGTCGCCTCTATCACGGAGATTAATGGAAAGCGCATTGCTGTTCGAGTGGTGGGAGTGTCAGGGACACTAAAGGGACTCAGAAGAAAATTGCTTTGACAGGAGATGTAATGGAGGTATGAGCAAAAAAAGAGATACCATTGAGTCCATGTTGCGGAAGTGGTTGAGAAATGCAAGAAAACTGGTAGTAGTTGGGATCGGCAATGAACTTCGCAGAGACGATTTTGTCGGTGTCAAAATTGTTAGAAGCGTAAGGGAAAACACTTCTGATCGGGTCATGTTGATTGAGAGCGAAACTGTTCCAGAAAGCTTCATTGACACCATCACCAAGTTTCGTCCAACGCACATTCTAATTATCGATGCGGGATTGCTTGGCTTGGCACCAGCCAGTGTTAAGTTTTTAGAGTCAAGTGAAGCTTTAGGTCCAATCAGCACCACAATTTCAACCCATGCTCTTCCTCTAAGGCTTTTTTGCGAATATTTGCAGAGGGCAATCGATACAAAAATTGCCTTGATAATTGTGCAACCGAGAAGAACCGATTTTGGCGAAGGTCTAAGTAGAGAAGTTAGGGAAGTCAGCGATACAGTTGAAAAGACGCTGCAAAAAATCTTGTCCGCCTTTTAGCCTTTTTGCTTGTAGATTCACCTATTTGCGGGCTGTGTCAATACAAGCTAAATTTCAGTCTCCTTCTTCTTAGCACTTGCGCTAGGTGGAGGCCGTTTCTGCACGTATCTGTACCGTCGGGGCCTTCCCACACGTGTCAAGACGCCCTCCCGAACTAGGTCCACTAATGCATGCGCCACTGCTGTGCGATCGTAGTGAAATCCACTTCGCCCCATTTCTCCATGAACCTCGCCCAGGGCCCGTCCCAATTCAAACCAACTTGCCCTCCACAGGTTCAATATAATGCCTTTGCAAGTTTCTCCTCGACCGCCCACACTAATTCCGCCGCCAGTCCTTTCAGAGCTAGTGTGGCCACCAATTACTTCCTTCTGCTGAGCCAATGCTCTCAAGACTTCATCGACAACATTTCCCACTTCCCCTACCCCGCACTCCACCTCCACGTCTACATCTCCTACGCGGAGCTTGATACGCACACGCTCACCACTAGCTGCTTCTCCTGTCATCGCCTTCACCAAATGCTTATTGAATTGCGCAAGTTGCTATTGCGCAACACTTAAATACCAAGAATATCCAACCAAATAGATATTGGTGAATCTTGGTGAATGCACAATTCCCTATAACAATAACACCAAAATATAATTTTCCACTCCCTCCAGAAAATTTGTTGCTCCCCCAGCAGCTAATAGAATTGAGCATGCGTTCTCTGAAACAACTAGAAAAATTTCATCCACCCCTTGGAAAGGGGCCACCTTACCAATCTACATTGCCGAGAGGTGATAGACAATTCCGCACAGCAAACCTCGTGAAGCTGAAGCCAAATGCCCTGCAGACGCGCATAGTGGCAATTGATGCTTCAAGTATAAGAATTGGCGAAACTGAAAGAGGAACACTGCTTGCTATACGAGGTGCTATTGTATGGAGACAAGCGAAACGCTATCGTTATCTGCGTTTAGGTCCATTTCCTTTTCACATCACCGAGAGAAACAAGAATGAGATTTGCAGTTTTCTCCACAGCGGCAATAGAGCCGCAATCGCGCATGAAGACTTTATGCCGAGCTTCATTCACCTTCAGACCAAACTGACAACTCTGCTTGAGCGCTGGATACAAACATTTGTGATTCAAACAACACATAGCAGCTTGATTCTTTGGGATGGAAGCCTAGTGGTCGGCCCTTTTGATGTACCGAAGCACTCTGTAGAAGAATTGCTGAAAGAAGCCCGAAGTCGCAAGAATACTATCTTAGCTTTTTCAAAGATGACAAGGTTGCTTCTTCATGGTCGTCGAATCACAGATTTTATATGGAGACAGCCCCCTCCATGCCTGCTCAAAATAAGAAACCATTCCATGATGGCTGGTTCAATGAGTCTGTTGGGCAGTGTGTATGTCACAAAATTGAGTGCTGGAAGTTGCGCTTTCCGCTTAGATGTAGATAAAGAGCTATCTCATAAAAGAGCGGTTGAGGCAGTTCAGAATCTGCTTGGAGATGATTTGATCCGCCAAAGTTATCCAGAAACTCTTCGATTGGCTCATATATTTTCCACATTTACTGCAAACGAAGTTATAGGGATACAAAGGTGCTTTGCTTTGGAAAGCAACATGAAAATCGTCGCTCGACCAAACATTCGTCGGCTACTCTTTGGTCGGTTTGGAAAAGGCTCAGAGGGTTAAGTGTCTTGCGTCTCTATCGAAAAGAAGGCTCGACCATACAAATTGTATGCTTTCCCAACGAAAAAGTGGAGAAAGGCGACTATCTGACCATCGGAGATTCTCAAATTGGGAAAGGCCTAATCGTCCAAGTCATAGATATCCAATATGCCAACGTTCCAGGCATCTTGGAAGAGCTTCTTCGACACTACGACGGTGACTCATACATACAGGGTGAAGACGTGGATCCATTTGAAGTGGCAACACACATTGCCTACATCCAAGATGCGCGGCTGCTGATCTGCAAAATCAGAGCCACAGAAAACGGTGGCGACCTAGTTTTTGCCACTTCATGGCTTCCACATCGTTCTTGCGCTAAAGTCCAGAAACTTTCCGTTGAAAGATTGCTGACCAAGGCTGGAACTAGCAATGGATATTCAGTTCATCTGGGAGAAACAGCGGAGAAAAAGCAACTCAACGTGGATGTGCGGGCTTTAGATGGTAGCCTTAATATCATCACAGGAAAGAAGGGAACTGGCAAATCCCACATATCCAAACTTCTGACGCTCAGTTTGGCGAGCCACGGGGCGCCTGTTGTGATTCTCGATCTTAATGGAGAGTATACTAGACTTA